>Ga0210384_10004964_pt1 | contig 14677 bp, 13 predicted proteins | sample IncBWH2MmetaG_FD_160574 | JGI IMG/M metagenome (GOLD analysis project Ga0210384, IMG submission 160574) | Forest soil microbial communities from Barre Woods Harvard Forest LTER site, Petersham, Massachusetts, United States - Inc-BW-H-2-M | ecosystem: Environmental > Terrestrial > Soil >...
TGGCGCCGGCGGTGGGTACGTCGCTGCAAACTCTGTATGCCGTCTATGGCGCGCTCAAGCACGCCCGCGATGCGCGCGGCGCGTTGGATTTCCGCGGCGGCGAGGTCAAGGCGCGCATCGGCGAGAAAGGCACGATCGAGGGCTTCTATGCGGTCACGCGCAACGACGCGCATCGGCTGATCGAGGAATGCATGATTGCCGCCAACGTGGAGGCCGCGGTGGCCCTGCGTTCCTCGAAATCCAAGGGCCTGTACCGCGTCCACGGCCAACCCGAGGATAAGCGCGTCACGGAGCTGCAGAAGGTCTTGACCGCGCTGCAGGTGAATGCGCAGTTCTCGGAGAAGCCGACGCCCCGCGAATTTCGACAGCTGGTCGAACGGCTGACCTCACGGCCCGATGGGCTGCTGCTCGAAGGTTTGGTCATCCGCTCTCTGGCGCAGGCGGTATACCAACAAACCAACATCGGACACTTTGGTCTCGCGCTCGAGGAATACGCGCACTTCACCTCGCCGATTCGCCGCTATCCGGACCTGCTGGTGCACCGAGCGATCAAGGCGGCGGTGTTGCCGCAGTCCGCGTCGGGGTATCGCTACAGCGCGGCGGAACTGCAAGTCCTAGGCGTGGAGAGCTCGCAGCGCGAGCGCCGCGCCGACGATGCGTCGCGCGATGTCATGGGATATCTCAAGTGCCTGTACCTGCAGCCGCGCATCGGCGAGACCTTCGATGCGACCATTTCGAGCGCGCTCGAATTCGGTTTGTTCGTGCAACTAAAGGAAATGCCCATCGACGGCCTGGTGCACATCTCGGCGATTCCCGGAGACTATTGGGAGCTCGAGGCGGGCGGCATGGGATTGGTGGGGCAGCGCACGGGCCGGCGCTGGCAATTGGGCGATTCGGTGCGCGTGCGTTTGAGCCGGGTCGACCTGACGCAGCGGCAAATCGACTTCGAACTCCTCGATGCCGACGCCGCGGCAAGCCGCGGCACGGTACGCGCGCCGCGGCAGGGTCAGCGCCCGGGACCGGCGGCACGGCGCGGCGCGGGCCCGAACCGGCAGGGACGCGGTGGCGCCAAGCGCGGCGGACGCGGCGGTCGTGGCTGATTCGAAGCGCAACCATGTGTACGGTTTGCATGCGGTGAATGCCGCGCTCGAACGGGCGCCGGAACGCGTGTTGGAACTTTGGATCGCGCAGCCTCGGGACGCAGAAGCGCGTGTTCATGAGTTGAAGGAACGAGCGCAGCGCGCGGGGGTGCACATTCATGCGGTGTCGCCCGATGCGCTCGGCAAGCTCGTGGGCGATGTGGTGCACCAGGGCGCGGTGGCCGTGATGCGCCCGTTGAAAGGCTGGGACGAGCACGATTTGGCCGACTCGCTGGAGCGGCTCGCCGGGGATCCCTTGCTGCTGATTCTGGATGGGGTCACCGACCCCCATAACCTCGGCGCCTGCCTGCGGACCGCCGAGGCCGCCGGGGCCCATGCCGTGATCATCCCCAAGGATCGGGCCGCGACCCTGGATGGGGTCGCTCGCAAGGTGGCTGCGGGAGCCGCCGAATTCATCCCGGTCGCCAGCGTGACCAACCTGGCTCGGACCCTGGATATGCTCAAGCAGCGGGGGATTTGGGTCGTGGGCACCGACGGGGAAGCGCAGCAGGCGCTCTACACGGCGGATTTCAAGCGGCCGCTGGCCCTGGTGCTGGGGGCGGAGGGCAGCGGTCTGCGGCGCTTGACCCGGGAGAAGTGCGACTTTCTGGTGCGCATACCCATGGCAGGCCATGTGCAATCGCTCAATGTCTCCGTAGCTGCGGGAATTGCGCTATTTGAGGTGTTGCGCCAACGGGCCGGTTGACCAAAACTCCCTTTAAACGTATCCTTCGCGCTCTTTTTTGCCGGGTTACCGGTCTTACTCCTTGCCTCACCGCTCGCAACGGGAGGCTCAATCCTTAGGGAGATACAATGCGGCATTATGAAATCGTGCTTCTGGTCCATCCGGACCAGAGCGAGCAAGTTCCCGCGATGGTCGATCGCTACAAAGGCATGATCGCGGCCGGTGGCGGCGCGGTGCATCGGTTCGAAGATTGGGGCCGGCGGCAGCTGACCTTCCCGATCTCCAAAGTGCACAAAGCGCACTACATCCTGTTGAACGTCGAGTGCGATCAAAAGACCCTTGCCGAACTGACGGGCTCATTCCGCTTCAGCGACGCGGTGCTGCGCAGTCTCGTGGTCAAGATGGAGGCGGCGGTCACGGAGGCCTCGCCGATGGCGCGAGCCCCGGATGAAAATGCCCGTCGCCACGATGACTTTGGCGATGAGGGCGACGATGACGACATGCCCATGGGCATGCGGTAAAGGAGCACACACATGGCACGTTTTTTCCGTCGCAAGAAGTTCTGCCGGTTCACGGCAGATGACGTCAAGCAGATCGACTACAAAGATCTCGCCACGCTCAAGAGCTATATCACTGAAACCGGCAAGATCGTTCCAAGCCGCATCACGGGCACGCGCGCGCACTATCAGCGCCAGCTGCAGCTCGCGATCCGCCGCGCGCGCTTTCTTGCCTTGCTGCCCTACACAGATCAGCACTAAATCGGCGAAGGCACATGGACATCATATTGTTGCAGAAGGTCGCGAACCTCGGTCAGATCGGCGATCGCGTCAAGGTCAAGTCCGGTTACGCGCGAAATTTCCTGGTTCCCACCGGCCGCGCCACCATGGCGACGGCGGCGAACATTGCCAAATTCGAAGCGCAGCGGCATGAACTCGAAGCCAAGGCCGGCCATGAATTGGCCGCGGCGCAAGCTCGCGCCTTGAAGTTCGAGAACTTCAAGCTGGAACTCAAGGCCAAGGCGGGCGCCGAGGGCAAGCTGTTCGGCTCGATCGGCACCGCCGATATCGCCGAAGCGGCCGTGAAGGCAGGTCAACCGATCAGCCGCAGCGAAGTGCGCATGCCGACCGGTCCGATTCGGGTCACGGGCGATCATCAAGTCCAGCTGCACCTGCATACGGACGTTGACGTGACTTTGCTGGTCACAATCGTCGCCGAAGAGTAGCGCGGACCCGCGGCTCACGCGGAACACTTGAGACAGGCTCGTTAGCGCATGTCCGCCCGCGTCATCAATCGAACCCTGGGAGCCGGCGACGGCCTGCGCCTGCCGCCGCATTCGATCGAGGCCGAGCAATCGGTCTTGGGCGGCTTGATGCTCGACGCCGCCGCGTGGGATCAAATCGCGGATCGCGTCATTGCCGACGACTTTTATCGCAACGATCATCGGCTGATTTTCGAAGCCGCCGCGGTCTTGATCGAGCGCAGCCAGCCCTGCGATGCGGTGACCCTGTCCGGTCATTTGGAAAGTCTGGGGCTGTTGGACCAAGTCGGCGGACTGTCCTACTTGGGGTCCCTGGCGCGCGATACGCCCACCACCGCGAACATTCGCGCCTATGCGGACATCGTGCGTGAGCGCTCCGTGCTCCGCCAGCTGATCACGGCGGGAAATCAGATTGTCAGCACGGCCTTGGATCCGGAAGGCCGCGAAGCGCGCGAGGTCGTGGACGAGGCCGAGCGCGCCGTGTTCGAGATCGCCGAGCGCGGCTCACGCGGCAAGATTGGTTTCAGAGCCGTCAAAAGTATTCTGCCCGATGTGGTCAACCGCATCGATGAGTTGTATCACTCCGACGGCACGATGACCGGCATCCCGACCGGATTTAAAAAGCTCGACGAAATGACATCTGGGTTGCAGCCCGGCGACTTGATCATCATCGCGGGGCGTCCTTCCATGGGCAAGTCCACCCTCGCCGTGAACATCGCCGAGAATGCCGCCCTCGGCTCGAAGAAATCCGCCGCCATATTCAGCATGGAAATGTCGGCCGAATCGTTGACCTTGCGCATGATTTCCTCGTTGGGGCGCATCAATCAAAGCAATCTGCGCTCCGGGCGGCTCGAGGAACAGGACTGGCCGCGGATCGACTCTGCGATGACGCAGTTGAGCGGCGCCAACATTTTCATCGATGAGACGCCCGCGCTCTCGCCGACGGAAATTCGCGCTCGCGCGCGACGTTTGAAGCGCGAGCGCGGATTGGATCTCATCGTCGTGGATTATTTGCAGCTCATGCAAGTCGCCGGCACGAAGGAGAATCGGGCGACGGAGATTTCCGAGATCTCGCGCTCGCTCAAGGCGCTTGCCAAAGAGTTGAAGGTGCCCGTCATTGCTTTGTCTCAGCTGAATCGCGGTGTTGAGCAGCGGGTCGAGAAGAAGCCGGTGATGTCGGATTTGAGAGAGTCGGGCGCCCTGGAACAGGACGCAGACGTAATTCTGCTGATTTATCGCGAAGAAGTGTACGACGTGAACACCACGCGCAAGGGCATCGCCGACATCATCATTGCCAAGCAGCGCAACGGCCCCACGGGCGACGTGCAATTGACCTTCCTAGGGCAATACACCAAGTTCGAAAATTACGCACCGGAGTCTTACGCCGAGGGCGTATTTCGGTGAGGTCCGGGTGAAGTTCCCGTGACGCCCATGGCGAGCGTGACGATTGACACCGGCGCGCTGCGGCACAACCTCGAAGTCATTCGTCGTTTCGCGCCAAAATCTCGCGTGATGGCCGTGATCAAGGCCAATGCGTATGGACACGGGCTCGTCACGGCGGCGCGAGCGCTCGAGGCAGCCGATGCGTTTGCCGTGGCCCGGCTCGATGAGGGTCTCGCGCTGCGGGGCGCAGGCATCCAATCTCCGATCGTGCTGCTCGAAGGCGTCTTCGGTCGGGAGCAGCTCGAAGCCGCGGCGGCTGCCGATTTGCAACTCGTCGTTCATTCGCAAGAGCAAGTAGAATTGTTGCGAGCGGCGCCGCCGCATTGTCAATTCAAGACCTGGCTCAAGCTCGACAGCGGCATGAATCGGCTGGGATTCAAGGGCGAGGCTTTTCAATCCGCGCATGCCGCGTTGGCGGCAACCGCGGCAGTGACAGGCCGGGTCAATCTGATTACACACTTGGCGTGCGCGGACACCCCGGAGCTGCCAACCACCGCTGAACAATTGATGGTCTTCGCCGCCGCAACGCGCGCGCTCGAAGGGGAACGCAGCCTTGCAAGCTCCGCGGCGCTATTGGGCTTCCCCCAATCCCAGGCCGACTGGATCCGCCCGGGGCTTTTGTTGTACGGCGTTTCGCCTTTGCGGGGTTCCACCGGTGCGGACCACGGCTTGCTTCCTGTCATGACCCTGCGTTCGCAGGTGATCGCGACGAAAGATCTGGCGGTGGGCGAGCAGGTGGGATACGGCGGCGACTGGACCGCGACCAGGCCGACGCGCCTGGCGATTGCCGCGATCGGTTACGGCGACGGGTATCCTCGCAGCGTTTCTTCCGGAACACCGGTGCTCGTCAACGGCGAGCACGCCGCCCTGGCCGGCCGCGTATCGATGGACATGCTCGCGATCGATGTGACGGAGTTGCAGCGCCCGCCGAAAGTGGGTGACCCGGTCGTTCTGTGGGGAGAGCGGCTTCCGGTGGAAGAGATCGCGATTTGGGCCGAGACGATTCCCTACACTTTGCTTTGCGGTATCAATCAACGCGTGGCGGTGAGTCGAATCTAGTCCGTGAGGAGGAAGTACTTCTTCACGAGTGTGTTCAGTATGTTTTCCGCGATATCCCGCTTGTTGGTGACGCAGTAGACGAAGTAGGTAAGCAGCATTTCAGTTGCGTCCTCCGCCGCCGAACCCAGTTTACTCAACGCCCCGTCCTCGCCGCGCCATGTCTTGTCCTCTTCCTTGTGGTCCTTTTCGTCCTGTTCCTTCCACACCAGAAAACGGACAATCTTGAAGCCATCGCCATCCGGACGTCGTTCGACGTGCCTCGGCGCGAATGAATCCTGCAGCGGGTGCAGGCCGTGTGCCAGTCGGTTGGCTATCGTACGGCTGTACCGTGTCGTCTGCGCTTCGCTTGGCGAGGAGTCAAACGGATACGCGCTCTCGCGGATGCGCGGCCATTCCCAGAAGAGTTGCGCGGCGGCCTGGGCGGAGCCGATGATTTTGCGCATGGTCCACGCATAGGCTTCGGATCGCGACTGGCCTTGATAGGCCATGGCGTGCTCCGCCTGTCCGGTCTTGGGAGTGTTGAAGGGTTTCGTGGGGATTCTGTCGATGAGGGGTCCGATGATCGGCACGGGCAATTTAAGGCTCACTCTCGGCAAATCCGAAAATTGATTCATGGTGATGTCGGCGTCCACCACGTCCTCAGGCAGCAAGTCCAGGACCAAGTTGAGCTTATAGCGCGTCTCGCCCCCAGCGGGCACGACATCGCCGTACAGCTGCTCCCTGGCATCGGTGGCGATTTGCGTCTCCCTGCGGTGACCTTCCGAATTCCAGGCGACCGCGGGCCCCGTGGTCCAGCTTCCGTAGGAGTCGAGGAATCTCTGCCATCTGCGCGCGGGGCGGTGTTTCGAATGAGAATCGGCGGATGGACGCTTCGTGCCGGAGGGTCCCGGCTTTCGCCCCCCTCCAGAGCCCCTCACCGAGCAAGTTGGTCCGGGCGTAGAACCGCGAGCGTGTTTGTCCAAACCCAAAATCGGCATATCGCCCCGCCTCATTCAGTCATCATGGTTGAACCAAAAACAAGATCTGAGTGCGCGATCAACTCCCGAGCGGGGATGATCTCGCTCACACTTGGCGGTGTCAACAAAGGGATCTTACAGCCTCATTCACCGGTTGCGATCTTGCGGAACACGACGATGTGCTGCATCGGCAGCCGCGCCGCAGTGCGTTCCCAGGTGAGCGCGAGCACGCTCATTTCGCGGCGGATTTGCGCCTCGCTCATTTTATGCAGGAGCTTGATCGGCACGGCCGGGTCCTCACCGCGATATTCCACCAGTACTACCCGGCCGCCCGGCTTGAGCGCACGAATCACGCTGCGCATCACCTCGTAGGGGTAAGCCAGCTCGTGATACACATCGACGAAGACCGCCAGGTCGATCGAAGCGGGCGGCAACTTCACGTCGTCGGTGGCTCCCTGGATCGGCACCAGGTTCTTGAACTCCGGTTTCTGCGACAACTCCCTGAGTAACGCCACCATTTGCGGCTGCACGTCGACCGAGAAAACACGGCCCGGCGCGACCACGGGCGCCAGGCGCCGCGAGAGATAACCCGAGCCCGCGCCGATGTCGGCAACGGTCATGCCGGGCTGCAAGTGCAGTTCCTCCACCAGCAGGTCGGGCCGTTCTTCGCTTGCGCGGCTCGGCCGCTCGAGCCACGGCGCGCCCTCGAATCCCATGACCGCTGCAATCTCGCGTCCCTGATAGAACTTACCGATGCCGTCGGGACTACCCTGGCCCTCGCGGTACAGCGGCACCGCGGCGGAGTTCTCGGCGTTCGCCTCCGGCAGCGGCGCGGCGAAAATACCGAGCACGAGGCAGAGGGCAGCGACTATCGATGACATTCGAGCCAAGCTGTGCTGTCTAACGAAGCTTGAACTGGCGCATCATATTGCCGTCGATCTCGGCCCTTGAAAGCGATGGACCCAACCCTGTGTTTTTGTAGTACAGCGCCTTCAAGAAGGCTAAATCGCCCGCAGTTATCGCTGTAGGCATTTCACGCGTGCCGCAGCTGGATGACATCAGGTCCAAAATGCTCGGCAGTGGATCGCAATGGTCGGGCGATTGCACCACTGACAAGGTCAACATCCCCAGGTAGTCGGCGATCGCCCCCATGCTGTAGCCGACGACTTTCGTTGTGTCGACGACCAGGATGACGATTCCAATGCCACTTCCACTCCCGCTACCACCGCCCAAACGCGTCCCTGTGGCGGCAATTGCGCTGTAATTCTGAGTGATCTGCGGCCAAACGGGCAGAACGTCGAGCCCTACCAACGCCACGTCAGTGGTCAAGACAATGGCGCCGCCGCTCGTTGTCATGTACCAGCCCTGAATCGCGTGGTCGCTTCGGAACGCTATCAGGTCCCTCGTCCCGCCCGTGTACCGGTTGCGAAAGTAAACCGTCGCCCATTTTATGACGGCATCCATTTTTTCCTGGGGGTTGTTCGTGAAGAGTATTTGCACGTTGCTTTTGCATTGCGGGTCCGACTGCACGGGCGCGCCAACGTACGCGGCGAGCGCGCGAAGCCGTGCCGTTACGAAGGCGTTGTATTCCGGCGTGAGCCCCTCGGTCATCGGGCAAATGCTCTGCCTGCCTCCACGCCAACGCGCAAGGTTGCCGGTCGTGCCGGTATTCACGAAGTGCACCGTGGCATGGTGGACGATGAATTCATACAGGCCAGGTCCCGCCAATTCCTGATCGGTAGGAGGGGCCGGAGCCGTCACGGTCACATCGGGAATCTCTGGCGATGCAATGTCTGCGCGCGCCGTCGCAAGCCAGCCAATCGTCATCACCAAGGTGGCGAGTAGGATCCGTTGGATTTCCATTGGTGCCTTGCCTCCTGCTGCTTGTCCACAGCCGCCGTTCGCCGGTCACCGCGCCGGCAGGCTGCACCCATGTTACGCGCAAAATCAGCGGCCCGGCCACCAGTTCCAGCGGCCCGCGAGCCGGATGAGTGCCGGACCGAGCGCCAAGCGAATCACGGTGGCATCGAGGAGCACGGCCACGCCCAGAGCAAAGCCCAGTATCTTGATGAGCACGAAATCGCCGAAGGCGAAGCCGCCGAAAATCAAGACCATGATGGAGGCGGCAAAAGTGACGACGCGGCCCGTGCCCGCGAGTCCCTCGACCAGCGCTTCCTCATCGGCAAGTCCGGCGCGTCGGCCATCCGCAATTCGCGCCACGATGAAGACCTCATAGTCCATGCTCAGGCCGAACACGATGCAGAACACCAGGACCGGCAATATGGGAAATCCGCCGTCGATCGGGCGCGGCAGGCCCATCAGCCGGGCGCCAAGCGCGTGCTGAAACACAGTGGCGACGGCGCCGAATGCCGCGGCCACCGACAAGAGGTTGAGCGCCACCGCTTTGATGGGAATCAGCACGCTGCGAAACACCAGCGCTAGGACGATGAGCGTCGCGCAACAAACGCTCACCACCAGTCTGATCAGGGTATTTTTGATCGTGTCCTCGTAGTCGACGTTGAAAGCGGGCACACCGCCCACCTCGAGGCGTGCACCGGCGACTCCGGTGAGCACCTCAGGATTCGCCGCACGGATGTCGCGCACCATGAGCGCCGCGTCGGTTGCCGCGATGTTCTTTCGCGGTAACACTTCGATAACGACTGACCTGCCGTCGGCGCTCACAAAAGTGCGGCGCACCGATTCGGACAGGCGCTTCAATACTTCCGGGCCCGCGAGCGGCACGGTGCTCAAGGTGGTGGCAGCCCACACATGCTGCACTCGCGCGTCGCGCGCGAAATAGCGGACGAGGCGAGATTCGGCTCGCCAGCCTGCCTCATCTTGAATGACGGTCCCCGGCGGGAAATCGAGAACCACCTGAATGATTTGACCGAAGTTGCCGCGCGCCACCGCGTCGATTTCGTGCAGAACGCGGATCGAATCGGCGCTCTCGGGCAGCCATCGGCCGCGCGGCAGATCGATTCTCAGGTGCGAGGCCTGTGCCGCGAGGATGAGCAATGGCACGCTCGCTGCGGCGAGTATTCCCACGGGATGGCGCTTGACAAAGTGCACCCATTGCCGCCAGCGGCGCCCGGTTCGGGCTTTGCGGCCCAGTCCCAGCCGGCCGGCGTCGATCCACGGGCCGATCCAAGCCAGCATCACCGGCAGGAGGGTCCTCGCGGCCAACACCGCCACGGTGGTCACCAGAAGGCCGCCCACTCCGATTGACCTGATCTCACTCACCGGTACAAACAACATGGCGGCGAAACCGATGGCGACCGCCAGGCCTGAAATCACGACGGTTCGGCCGCCGAACTCGGCGGCTTGGCGCACCGCCTCGAGCCGCGACAATCCCTGGTCGAGTCCGTCGCGGTAGCGGCTGACGATCAGCAGAGCGTAGTCGATGCTCAATCCCAGTCCGACCATGGTGATGATGCTGACGACGATGATGGATGTCGGCCAGATCCGGTTCACCGCCGCGAGCGCGCCGAGCGCGACCACGATGGTCAACCCGCCGCACAGTATCGGCAGGATCGCGCAGACCAAGCTGCCGAATGCGACGAACAGCAGCAGCAGCGTGAGCGGCAGAACCCGCAGTTCCGCGACGCGAGTTTCATGGGCGCTCACCCGGCGCATGTCGGCATTGACCGCCGCCTCGCCGGTCCAACCAAAGCGGACATCCGGGTATTGCTCGGAAAGCTCGGCGCGCAGCGCGCCGGTGATCCCGGCAAGTTTGGCCATCAAGGCTTCCTCGGCGCCCTTGGGGGCGTGCAATCCGACGATGATGATCGGACTGCCGTCCTCACCGATGAACAGCGTTTCTTGGCGGTCCAGATAGGAGATGACTCCCTGCACCTCGGGGATACGCTCAATCGCCTCGGTCACTCGCTTGAGCAGCGCCTGACCCTCGTCCGTTTGCGGCGTGGGTGCCGCCGCCATCCTCAGCAAGGCGATTTTCGTGAACGGCGACTGGAATCGCTGCTGTAGCGCCACTTCGACCCGCGCCGATTCGCTGTCCGCCAGCCGCGCCGATGCATCGAGCCGGTCATTGATATGCACGGCGAATGGAAGTGCCGCGAGCGCGCAGAGGATCCACCCCACGACTATCAGGCGTTGCAAACCCGTCGAAGCCGAGTTCATGCTTTCAAGTGGACTCGCCGCGCTGCGAGCCGCGCCTGGTGCGGTCGATCAACATTCGTATCCGACCGCATTGTCCATGGGCTCCAGATGCAACAACAAGGAATTCAAAGTCCGCGCGCTTAGGATACGCCAGACCCGTTGCGGAAAGTCGATCACCGGAATTGCAGGACCGACCCCAGTCCTCGCCGCAACCTCGGATATTTTGACGGAATCGCTGCTTGACTGCAGAATCGCCTCATGGGTTGGCCAACACGGACGGCATTCTTGCTCGCGCATTTCGGCGCGATGGCTTCGGTATTGCCGGCGCCCCGGGTGCAGGCCGCCGAAGGTTGCACGTTGGGCAGGGTGGCGGAGATACCCATAACGATGGCCGGTACTCGCCCCTTGATCAGCGCAAAAATCAACGACAAGGAAGCCCGATTTGTCTTGGACAGCGGCGCGTTTTACAGCATGATCAGTGCACCGACCGCCGCTGAATTCAATTTGAAGTTGAAGATGGCTCCGTACGGCTTGAGGATTCAAGGTATCGGCGGCACGGTGAATCCCGAAGTCGCGACCGTCAAGGAGTTCGGCATGGCGGGCGCGCTCGTCCGTAATCTAGAATTTCTAGTGGGCGGCAGCGAGGTCGGCGGCGAAGGGCTGATCGGACAGAACTTCCTGCTGCAGTGGGATGTGGAATACGATTTTTCCAAGGGCGTGGTGCGACTCTTCAAGCCTGAGGGCTGCAGGAAAACTCGCCTGGCTTACTGGGTGACCCCCGGGCAATCCTTTTCAGTGATGGAAATAGAAACGGTGCGGAACGCACGCCTGCACACGATCGGTGAGGGCTATGTCAATGGCCAAAAGATACGCGTGATGTTCGATACGGGCGCGTACACATCGGTACTTTCTTTGCGGGCGGCCGCACGCGCGGGAATAAAAACCGATTCGCCCGGTGTGGTAGAAGCCGGGTATAGCAGCGGCATTGGGCGTGCCATGGTGAAGAACTACCTTGCCACGGCATCGAGCTTCAAAATAGGCGACAACGAAGAAATCCAAAACGCTCGATTGCGCATCGCGGACAGTGATTTGCCGGACTCCGATATGCTGCTGGGGTCGGATTTCTTTGTATCCCATCATGTGTTCGTCGCAAATAGCCAGCATAAGCTTTACCTGACCTACAACGGCGGCCCGGTCTTCAACCTGACGAAGACGCCATCGGCCACTTCGGCCCAGGCTGCCGAAGCTCCCAAGGACGAAGCGGCGAAAGACGGGGCGGCGAACGACCATCAAGCCGGCGCGGCGGCGGCTGAGCAGTCCGATCCGGACGCGCTCGCGCGCCGTGGCGAGGCGTTTGCGGCACGGCACGACTTCGAGCATGCGCTGGCCGACTTGTCGAAGGCCGTCGAATTGCGTCCGGACGAACCGGAGTATCTATTCCAAAGGGCGATGGTTTATCGGCGCAGCGGTGCGGCCGACCTGGCTCGGGCGGACCTCGACCATGTGCTCACGCTCAATCAGGATTTTCTGCGCGCCTACATGCCCCGTGCGGAAATCCGCCTGCTCGAGAAAAATGTCGATGGCGCTATTGCGGATCTGGACGCCGTGGATCGCTTGGCACCGAAGCAATCCGACCTCAGGTTCGTGTTGGCCGAACGCTACGAAGCGGCGGACCGATTTTCGCGGGCCATCGCGCAGTACGATCTGTGGATTCAGAATCATCCGGACGACTCAAAGAGGGCCGCGGCGCTCGGGGCGCGGTGCCGGGCCAGCGCCATTGAGAATGAAGATCTCGCCGGCGGGCTCGCGGATTGCAACAAGGCGCTGAGCATTGCGGACAAGAAGAACCCGAATTACGGCCATCTGTTCGCAAATCGCGGATTGCTCGAGTTGCGCCAGGCGAACTACGAGAAGGCCATCGCGGATTTCGATGCAGCCCTGAAAACGATGCCTAAGAATGCTTACGCGCTTTATGGCCGCGGTGTCGCGAAAATACGCAAAAACAAAACGGCGGAAGGTGAAACCGACATTGCGGAAGCCGTCAAGATCGCGCCCCACATCGCGGCACCGTTCAGCGCACGAGGCCTGGCCCCCTGATTTGCCGCGCTGAGCGCTGCGCCGCCTAGCTCTCGAAGAACCCCATTTTGACGCCGGCAAGCTGGACGACATCGTTGTCGTTGAGCCTGCGAGCCTGCGGTCCGATCGGCACGCCGTTGACCTGCGGATAGTCGTTCTCTTTGCCGCTGTCGACGTGCACGATGAAATACCCCTCGGAGCGCCGCGTAATGGCGGCGACCTGAACGCCGGGCCGGCCGAGGGTAGTGAGCGCCTTGGTCAGTTCGAGCTCCCGTCCCGCAAAGGCGCCGCTCAGCACCTGCAATTTCGCCTTGGGCAAGGCCGTCGCATGATCCGGCACCGTGGGCCGCTTGGCGGCGACTATCTTGGCTGCCTGATCCACTGCCGCAGTGACCTTGCGAATGCGGTCCTCGCCCTGGGAGCTGGGCGTGATGACCATGGTCTTTTCAAACTCGTCCTGCTCGACATCGCCATCCTGGCTGTCGACAAAGCGCAATTGGTGATGGCCGACGGTGATGACATCCCCGTGCTGCATGGCATGTTTCTTGATCAGCTTGCCATTGACGTAGGTGCCGTTGGTGCTGTTCAAATCTTCGAGGAACGAGTCGTTCAGAATATTGATAATGAGCGAGTGGTGACCGCTCACGGCCGGATTGTCGATGCGAATATCGTTGTCCGGGAGGCGCCCAATGGTGTAGCGCTCTTTATTCATGTTGTATTCCGCGAGAACGTTGCCGTCCAAGCTGAGCATCAGGCGTGCCATTCAGACTCCTAGCCGAACCATCCCAAGATTTTGTCAAATATACGCCGGTGCGCCGGGAACGGCTCCTCGACGTGCGCCATAATCACAGAGACATTATCCCGGCCGCCGTTATCGTTCGACAGCTGTATCAGCTGCTTAGCAACCGTATCAAGATTAGCACTAAAGGTGCTGATTGTTAAGTGAATGTCCTCATCCTCGATCATGTCAGAAAGGCCATCCGAACACAGAACGTAGTAGTCACTTTTTTGTGCGGGCTGTTCGTGGATTTCGACTTCCACATTCTGCTCCACCCCGAGGGCTCGTGTAACATAATTCTTGTTGGTGGCCCGCTGCGCTTCCTGTTGGGAATAGAACCCTCGATCGACCAGCTCCTGCAAGAGTGAATGATCCAGGGTCATTTGCTCGAAGCGGTTGTCTCGCAGCCGATAAGCCCGCGAATCCCCGACGTGGGCAATCGAGACCTTGTTGTCATGGAAAAGACAAGCGACCACCGTCGTGCCCATCCCCTCACATTGCGGCTGTGTCTTCGAGGTGTGGTAGATGATCTTGTTGGCTCTGTGAATGGCGTCACGCAAGATGATGCTGGGGCGGGTCAGTCCGGACTCCGGATCGCGCACCGTCAGGTCCTCGCGCATGAACGCGTCCCGAACCAAGTTGATGATGGTCTTGACGGCGATGCCGCTGGCGACTTCGCCGGCGTTGTAGCCGCCCATGCCGTCGGCGAGCACGAAAAGGCCGATGTCGGCCTCACTGCCGATCATGTCCTCGTTGTGCTCGCGGACCTTGCCGGTGTCCGTGAGCGCGACGCTGGCGATTTTCCCCTTCAAACTCATGAGCTCATTGTCGCCTTTCGTATCCTGTAGTGAGATCCTGTCATGGCGATCCGCTGGCCATCCGTGACCGACAGTCATCGAGGGCTGCCGCCATCTGGGCGCCTGAGTCGTACCGTGCTTCAGGGTTCTTGGCAAGTGCTCGATCGATTACGCTCTCGACGCAGGCGGGCAAGTCCGGTCGGAATGCTCGCAGCGGCGGATGGGGCGCTTCGGCGATCTGCTGCATCAGGCCGGTCATCGAATCAGCGGTGAACGGAAGCTGGCCGGTTAACAATTGAAATAGGCTAACACCCAGGGAAAACAAGTCCGAGTGACCTGTCACAGTTCGCCCCTCGAGCTGTTCTGGCGA
>Ga0210384_10004966_pt1 | contig 14672 bp, 9 predicted proteins | sample IncBWH2MmetaG_FD_160574 | JGI IMG/M metagenome (GOLD analysis project Ga0210384, IMG submission 160574) | Forest soil microbial communities from Barre Woods Harvard Forest LTER site, Petersham, Massachusetts, United States - Inc-BW-H-2-M | ecosystem: Environmental > Terrestrial > Soil >...
CGTTCGTCTGCTGCCTGCTCCGTGATCAGATTGCGCCAGGAAAAAAAGCGCTGCTTGCCAGCGGCCAGATCCTCGAGCGAGTCCGCCAGGGTCCGCAGCGGTGCACGAAGCTTCCGCGTCGAGGCCGCGTCGTCGTTCACGCCTTTCATTGCGAGCGAAAGCGTGTCCGCGAGACCGCGCAAGGACGGGTCGGACGCCATCGATCCGAGCAATGGCTGGCTCTTCAGCAGTTGAGCCGTGGTCGTCCGCACGTCCTCGATCGACGCGAAGAGCAATCCGTTGCGAGCCCAGAATGCTCCGCCGTCCGGTCGCTGGACCGAGCGGAACAATCTCGTCTGCGCGCCCAGTTCCGCGGTGAGTCTGGCGGCAGCCGCCTCGCCCAATTCGGGCGTCTGGCCCTCGACCACCACCACGATATCCGAGCTTTCCGGCGGGAATGCGGCGTTGAACGCTGCCTGGCGCACTCGCCAGGGAAGCTTGGGCGATAACAGCGCGTACGTGTCGGTCGTCATGGCGAAGTGACCGGTGGCGTACCGAGTCATCGCGATGCAAAGCAGTGTCACCACCGTGACTACGAGCCACGCGTGCGCGACGCAGAGACCGACGAGGCGGACGATCAGCGGAGACTTCAGGCGCGCGGGCGCGGACGGGTCGCTCACCATGGGCCGGCTGGATGTGCTAGCGCGTGCGCGGGCGCTGCCGCGGCTTCAGCATCGTCAGCGTCAGGGGAGCAAAGTTGGCATCGGCGAGAGCGGCGATCCCCAGCGTCCCGATTGCGAGCACCAGGTCCCGGGCACGGCGCGCGAACGATGCGGCAAGCGCCGCAGCCGGCGGAACGCCGAACACCGCTGCAACCAGCATGTAGCTCGCCTCCTGTACGCCGGCCGCACCGGGCACCACCCAGCCAAACGTACGCAGAGCCGCGACCGTACCGTCTATGGCGAGTGCCTGTGCCAGAGTCAGATCGACGCCGAGCAACCGGAAGGTAACCCAGACCTCGGCGGCACCAAACAACCAGCAGCACAGATGAAGCACGAAGGCCGACCACAGGCGTCCACGCTGACTGAGGATGCGATGGAAGCAGTCCTGTATGTCGCAACCGGCGGGACCCTCATCGAGGTCGAGCAGCGCCGGCCAGCGGGCACTGATGGCGCGCGCCATCCCCTGGAGCGAGGCACCGAGTGAACGCCGCGCGAACAGCCCAATCGCCACCAAGATGCCGGTCGCGGCCAAAGCCACCGACAACAGCTCCGCGAGGCGGGACCACGGTGCGAGCACGAGCAGCGTCAGCAGTGCCGCCAATGCATACGGCAGCTTCGCCGCGAGCTCTATCACACCATCGATGCTCGCAGACACTGCCCCGATGGCGAGCGTCCGACCCCGCCCGAGGGCGCGCAGTCCGAAGACGACACCGCCGAGCTGCAGGAAAGGCAGGAGCTCACCTGCCGCGTCGCGCACGAACCGCGCCCACACGAACCTCGAATGTTTGGCGGGAGGATGGCTGCCGGAGGCCAGCCACCAGGCGAGCCCCATCAGGATGACGCTGGGCAGATGCAGGAGCACCAACACCAGCAGTCCGCTCAGGTGCAGGCTAGCGACCGCCTGCGCGACCGCACCGGCACCCGCATAGACGACGGCCGCGGCTACAGCGGCGACGCCGATGACGAGCGCGATGGCCGTGCGTCGCTGCACGTCAGACCAAGACACCTGGCAGGCTGTCGAAGTGCTCGATCTCGATACCGAACCGATCCGTGTAGGGTGTAAAGCGCTCACGCAGAAGACGCGGATCGAGGCCGAAGTCAGCAAGCTTGTAGTCCCGGCACGGCCGGCGGACGTTGACCCCGGTGCGTAGCCAGCTGCGCATGCGCCCTTCGGCCTCCCCGGTCAGCTCCATACCGCAATGCCCGTAAACCGCTCGGACGGCATCGAGCGGGCGGGAGACGATGTGTCGGTAATTCAGGTGTAGCACCGGGTCGCCGTTCGATGACAAGCCGCTCATGCGGTGAGCTCCATCCAGCCACGACGCGCTGACTTCCCGTCCGAGCGCGAGCCGATCGACGCTGCGTGTAAAGGGCCGCCGCAGCACCTCGGTCAATTTAGCGACCGAGGCGAGCACGCGAACCGGATCGCGGTGGACGAGCACCAGGTGCGCGTCAGGATAGACCTTCCTGATATCGTCGAGGGCAAAAAGATGATCCGGCGACTTCAGAATCCACCTTCGCGACGGGAGCTGGGCGTCGAGGTGCTGGAGGAAGCGGCGATGGAAGCGATAGGCATCGAGGAAGCCGCTGCGCTCCAGCCAGCTGTTGTAAGAGGGAACCCGGTACATGGCATCGAAGCGCAGGCTCTGGAATACCTGCGCGGTGATGTCGGTACATTCCTCGGGCGAATCCACCGCGACCGGGTGCAGGGCGTTGAGCTCGGGGGCGATTGCACGGAACAGAGCGAGCTGCAAACTGACCCACCGCTTGCGCAGCGCGGTGCCAACACTGGCTCGCGAGGCATAGGGGTACACCAGCTGAAACAGCCGTGGTGCGATCGTGCCCGGGTCCTGCAGGATCAGCCGATGGAGGAAGGTCGTGCCGCTGCGCGGCATGCCGGTAATGAACAGCGGCGCGCGGATCGGGCGCGATAACACGGAAGGACAAACCGCCTCGACCTCATCGAAGTGCAGCAGATTCCTCAGGCAACGCAGAAGGTCGATTCTCAAGGCGTGGATCCCGAACAAGCTCAGATCCGCCTCTTCGTTGCAGGCTTTGAGCAAGTGCTCGAAGGGTCGAATGAAGGAACGATCCGCGAAGTCGCGTCGCTTTCCACGTCTCAATGCGGACTCGAGGAGATCATCGGCCCGCAGGGGGCGTCGACGGGGACGCCGGCTGAGCCTCGTGCGCAGGCCGATCTGCTCGTTGTGCGTGTGTCCCATTTCCTGCTCCCATGGGCGTTTCCGCCAGGCCTTGCGCGTCCGCGACGGGCGCTGTCGGCAACGGTTTGCAACATATCCTTTATGGGGAGGGCTACGCACTAGGACGAAAGTGCCATCGTTCGCCGGATCGATCAAACGGTGGAGGCAATTAACTTTCACGCTCAAGGTCACGCCAGCGGCCGCCCGCGACTCGTTCTTCGCGAGTCGACTAGAATTCCGCGGGCAATGCAGAAGCAATTCCTCACCACACCACGCCCGGACGATCTGCACCTCAGGCGGGTCGGGAACAAGACCGGGTTTCAGATCGCCTTCCTTCCCAACGGTGCGATCTTCGCCATGGAGCACCTGCAGGAGGGTCGCCGGATCATGGTGAACCGCTCCTTCGGCTCGCCGATTGCCGGAAGCATGGGCCGCTTGTACCTGCGCGTCGGCGGCATCGAGCCAATGATTCTGACGGTCGCGGGCGCGGAGGCGCGCTGCCGCATCGGGGCGACCGGGGAATGCTTCCTATGGCACGGAGAGCTCGGCGGGATTGCGCACGAGGTCACTCTGCAGTTGCACGCGGAGCAAAATCTCTGGCTGTGGATCGTGCAGGTGCGCAACCGGCGCGAGGAGCTGCTTCGCTGCGACGCGCTGCTCATTCAGGACCTCGGCCTCGGGGACCCCGGGTTCCTGATGAACAACGAAGCCTATGCGAGCCAATACCTCGATCATCATGTCGGGCACCATCCCCGCATGGGTCCGATTCTCATGGCGCGCCAGAATCTTGCGCAGAGCGGCAGGCATCCCTGGGTAGCGCACGGCTGTCGTGAGGGCGCTGTTGGTTATGCCACGGATTTCCTGCAGCTCATGGGCCCGGCCTGGCGCGATGCGGAGCAGTTCGACATTCCCTTCGGTACTGCGCTTCCTTCGGTCCGCCTTCAGCACGAGACGGCGTGTGCGGCGCTCCAGTCGAAGGCCGTTACGCTGGCACCCGGCGCGATCGAGTCGTGGACCTTCTTCGGCACCTACCGAGCCGACCACCCCGATGCGTCCGGTGACGCAGACCTCGCGCTGGCCGAGGAAGCCGCCACGGCCCGCAGCCAGCCGACAGCACGCGCGGCCGCGCTGACTGCAGCGCGAGTGAGCTGCCTGCTCGAAGCGCCCTGCGCGGTATCCGAACCGGTTAGCGAGCGAGGGTTGCACGAACGGTACCCCGAACCGACGCACCTCGAGCGGGTGAGGGAGACGTTGCTGTCCTTCTTCACCGACGGAGCAGGCGGCAGCCGCCACGTGGTGCTGCGAGACAAGGAGCGCCGCGTGCTGCGCCGCCACGGGGCGTTGCTGGTCGGCGGCCGGCAGATGCTGCCCGATGACCGCACGTTGTGTGTTACGTGCTGGATGCACGGCGTGTTTGGCGCACAGCTCACCCTCGGCAATACCTCGTTTCACCGGCTCTGGTCCATCTCCCGGGACCCATACAACATCACCCGAGGCAGCGGCCTGCGGATGCTGGTGGATGCGGGTGACGGGTGGCGATTGCTGACGGTCCCATCCCTGTTCGAGATGGGCCTCACGGATTGCCGCTGGATCTATGTGCTCGGCGGCCGAACCCTCACGGTCTCGGCAGTCGTGGCGGGTGATGAGCCGGCCGTACAGTGGCGCGCGGCCGTCGACGGCCCCCCGTGTCGATTCCTCGTGGTGGGTCATCTCGTTCTCGGAGAGCAGGAGTTTGCTCACGCGGCGGTGCTCGAGATCGACGAGCGCCAAAAGCGCTTCACTTTCCGGCCGGAGCCGGGGGGCATGTGGAGCGAACGCTATCCGGCGGCCGTCTATCACCTCGTGACGAGCACCCCGGAATGCATCGAGGCCATCGGTAGTGACGAGCTGCTTTATGCCGACGGGGAGGTGCGCAGCGGCGGCTACGCCGTGCTGCGGACGGCGCCCACGAACGAGCTCGTCTTTGCCGTAGTGGGCTCGCTGAGCGATCCGGCGGAAGCGGAGCGGCTCGCAGCCAGGTATTCGAGCCGCATCGCGGAGACTTCGATGCAGCGCGTGGGGCTCGCGCACTGGCGCGGCGTGACGCGGGGCATCCGCATCGCGAGCGCGGGCTCCGATGGTGCTGCCAGCGCGTTGGACGCGACCCTTCCGTGGCTGGTGCACGATGCGATGGTGCATCTCACCGTGCCGCACGGCCTCGAGCAGTATACCGGCGGTGCCTGGGGCACCCGCGATGTCTGCCAGGGTCCGATGGAGCTGCTCCTGGCACTGGAGCACGATGAGACCGCCAAGGCGATTCTGCGCATCATCTTTGCCCAACAGTACGCGCAGCGTGGCGACTGGCCGCAGTGGTTCATGCTCGAGCCTTACTCGGCCATACAGGACCGGGAAGCGCACGGCGATGTGATCGTCTGGCCATTGAAGGCCGTGTGTGACTATGTGGAAGCGACCGGCGACTTCGGCGTCCTCGAGGAAGCCGTGCCGTGGCGGCGTGAGGACGACCTGCAACGGACGGTCGCTACCGATCCCATTGCAGCCCACATCGATAAGCTCATTGCAACCGTACGCGAGCGCTTCGTCCCGGGCACGAGCCTGATCCGCTATGGAAACGGTGACTGGAACGACTCCCTGCAACCGGTCGATCCCGCGAAGCGGGATTGGATGGTGAGCAGCTGGACGGTCGCACTTCTCTACGAACAGCTCGCCCGTTATGCAGAGATTCTGCGGCGCAGCGGGCGCTCGGACGGTGCCAGCGAGCTCGCGCTTGCCGCGGACGTGCGCGGGGACTTCAACCACTACCTGGTGCGCGCGGGCACCGTGGCGGGGTACGGGGAATTCAATCCCGCCGGCGGTCTGCCCGAACTGCTGTTACATCCGGCCGACGATCGCACCGGTGTCAGTTACTCGCTGCTGCCCATGGTACAGGCGATTCTCGGGGCGCTCTTCACTCCGGAGCAGGTGCGACATCACCTCGCTCTCGTGCGCGCACACCTGCGTTTTCCCGATGGTGTGCGGCTCATGGATCGGCCGCTCGCCTATCGCGGTGGCCCCCAGGTCATTTTTCAACGCGCTGAATCCGCGGCGTACTTCGGCCGTGAAATCGGGCTCATGTACACGCATGCGCACCTGCGGTATGCACAGGCGCTGGCGGTCCTCGGCGAAGCGCAGGAGATGTGGGATGCGCTGCAGGTAATCAATCCGGTTGCCGTCACGGATCGGGTACCGCAGGCATCGCTGCGCCAGCGCAATGCGTACTTCAGCAGCAGCGATGCCGCCTTTCGTGACCGCTATCAGGCGAGTGCCGAATGGGCGCGGGCGCGCGAGGGCTCGGTCGGGGTCGATGGTGGCTGGCGCATCTATTCGAGCGGGCCAGGCCTCTACGTGAATATGGTCATCGCCCATGCCCTCGGTGTGCGACGGCACTTTGGCGAGCGGCTCGTCAATCCGTGCCTGCCGGCTTCATTGCGGGGTCTGCGGCTTCAGTGGGACGACAGGCTCGCTCGCGGCTCGCCGCTGCAGTGATGAACGCCGCGTAACTCCACGAGAGGTGCTTTGCTGAGGTCTGTGCGCCTGTGGTCTGATCGAACTGTTCCGAGAGGGCACCGCTTTGCGGTGTGTAGGCGCGCACCGTCCGCATGATCGCATCGCCGCGCGCAACCGCGAGCCGCGCCAGCTGCTCGCCATCGACCGCGGGCTCAGCCGCTCCCAGACGCTGCCGGAAACGCGCGTTTTCCGGCACGAACGCCATTTTCGCCCCGCTGCGCAGCGCCTGCGCCAGCCTGAAATAGAATTCCGCCGCAGCGAGGGTAGCGAGAAACCAGGCGCCGCCGCCGTAGTAACGATCGTTGGCGTAGCGGCCGAGCGCCGGGCCGCGGCCGGGTGGACGCTCGCGGTTGATGGCGTACTGTGCTTCGAAAAGCTCTTCGAGGGCGGTCAGGGTCGCCTGCGCCCTGGGATCGAGCAGGCTGTGAGCGCCGCTGATGCGCCCGGCATGCAGCACGCCGAGCACGACAGCGATGTCGAGCTCCCTGCCGTTCTTGTGGGTTTCGGTCGCGCCACCCGAGCGATAGAAGCCAGCGGTCTGATCCCAAAAGCCATCGAGACGCGCAAAGGCCTCCTCGGCGGCCATGCGCTCAGCCGCCGAGGGCTCGGGCTGCCCGGTATCCTCGAGCCATTCCGCCCCGCACCTGAGCGCCTCCGCCTGCACGAGCTGAGTGTAATAGTGGTACCCGGTTGCCTCCTCCCACACATCGCCGCAGGGATCGCGCACGGAGGCAAGCGTGAAGCTGAGGTCGGTCTTGATGAGATCGCTCACTGCCCTCTGGAGAGCTGGATCCTCGTGCAGTTCAGGAACCTCATGCCACCAACGCAGCAGCGCGATGCCGCGCGTTGCCGGCCCGTCGCTCTGGGGGCGCGACCAGCGAATGAAATCGAGCGTGCCGTCAGCATTCACGCGCGTGTCCGCGAGTACGCCATTCCCCGATAGCGCGCCTAACTCGCCATCCGGGCGCACATACTTGAGGAATGCCGGCTGCACTCGGGCCCGGAAGCCGCTGTTACGGAGAAACTCCCGTCCCTCCAGGGCTTGCAACGACAGGCTGAACTGCACGAACTCACGCAAGCGGACGACGGCGGAGCGGTCGGCGTAGCCCGCGGCAAGCGCGACACGCAGTGCATCGATGACGATGGCGGAATCGCGAAACCAATGGAAGAAGTAGTCCGGGTCCGGGTCATAGTGGGCGGCAATCGGCGATGCGAGCACCGATCCTGGGTGTGGAATCACCCGCTGCCCGAACCCCGTGCGCTCCATGACCAGATCCGTCGCCGAGATGGCCGCTGACATCCTGCTCGCGGCGAAACGCGCCTCTGCCGCGATCCATTGCTCGAGCCCGGGCATGGCTCAGCCGAGATGCGGGCTGCGAAAGCCGAGCTTCCTGAGCCCCGACTGGATCTCCGGGATACGCATGAACAGCTTCCAGAGCAGCCCGCTGCGGTAATTCTCGATCATCACGATGATCGGGCCCTGACTGATCGCGAGGAAGGTGTCCGCATACCAGTCAAGCTGCTCACTGAAGCCATCGACGAAGCCATAGCGTCCCCAGATCCGGTCACCGAGATCGTGATAGAAGTGCCGCAGCGCACTCATGGCCTCCTGCGGCGCATAGGGGAAGCTCGACAGAGCGGCTGCCGGAGTGATCACACCGCGGTCATTGTCGGGTGCATGCGCGGCGTAGCCGCCCGGGGTATCCCCGGCGCTCAGGCCCCAGCAGTCAGGACCGTATCCCCGGTAGCGGTGCGGGTTGCGCACGCAGTAGGCGTAGTTGATGCGTGTGTGATTGACGTTCTGCTGCCCGTAATCGCCGTAGCGGTCAGTCAACCCACGAGGATCGAGACCGCAGAAAGAGTAATGCGCCAGGAACAGCGGGCCACCCCAGGGCGGGCCGAGTGGCAGCTCGATGCCCTCATAAGCGCGCCGGTTAATGAAGTCACGACCGATCGCCCAGCCTTCGTGATAGACCTCTGCCGGCACGGGGTAACGCGGCGCGCTGGCGGCGAGCGCATAAGTGATGAGACATTCGTTCCAGCCGCGAATCTCGTTGTTCAGCGCAAACCCGTTGTTGGGGCTCCAGTGCCAGGTGAGCACCTTGCGCCCGCCCTGTGTGTACCAGTCCCATTCCGCCTCGCGCCACAACCAGCTGATGCGCTCTCGCAAGCGCGCCTCCTCGGGGGCGTCGCGATCGAAGTAAGCGCGCACACACAGGAGTCCCTGGAATAGCAAGGAACTCTCCACCAGGTCGGCACCATCGTCCTTGCGGCTGAAGGGGACGGTGGCGCCGGAGTCACCACGCAGGAAATGCGGATACATGCCGTGATAGCAGGTCGCCTTCTCGAGGCAATCCATCATCACCGCCAGGCGCGCCAGCGCCTGCTCGCGGCTCACCCAGGCGCGCTCGCACGCCACGATCAGTGCCATGGCGCCGAAGCCTGAACCGCCGATGGCGACGGGAGTGTCCGGTTCATCGGCGCGGCGGTGACGTCGATCGAGCGCCAGGCCGCTGACCGGATGTGCCCCCTCCCAGAAATACCGGAACGTCTGGCGTTGGACCAGATCGAGAAGCTGCTCGTCAGACAGCGGATCTGCTCGCTGCTCGACTGCAGAGCGGGATGCGGCTTTGGGCGCTGGCATGGGGTAGTGGGCCTAGGGCATCAAGGTTGCGATTCGGTCACTCGGGCTGAAGGTCGGGCCCTGCGGGTCCGTCAGGAGCCGCACCCGGCGCATGAAGAATCCTTCGTGCGGCCTTTCCTTGGCGATGTCGATGAGGCCGAGCGGGGCAAGTTCGCCGGTGAAGAGCGCCTCGATCCGTCGACGCGAGACGGGATCGAACACATCGAATGCCCCATCCAGCACCACCCACTGTGGTCGTTGCAGTATGACGCGGGCGATGGCCAGACACTGCTTCTCATCGTCGTTCAGTCGCTGGTCCCATCGCTCAGTCGTGTCGAGCAGCGGCTGCAGCCGTTCCAGGCCAACCGCTGCCAGCGCCCGCGCGGCAGTGGCGTCATCGAAGTCGCCGGTCGCACACGGATAACAGAGCGCGGCGCGCAAGCTTCCAGGCGGTACGTAGGCGCGCGCCGGCAGGAACATCATCGCCGCCCGCGCGGGGCGCTGGATGCGGCCGCTGCCCCAGGGCCACAGACCGATAATTGCCCGGAACAGGAGCGTTCGCGCCGTCCCGCGGTCTCCGGCGATGAGGACTCGCTCACCGGGTGTGAGATCGACGTGCCTCTCGCTCAGCTGGATCGCACCGGCGGGCGCTGCGACCTGCAGATCATCGAGGCGGATTGTGGGGCTGTCGGTCTCCTTCAGATCGATGCGGCTGGTGCTCTCACCGAGACTGTCCATCGTCACCACTGCGCTGCGGAAGCTCGCCACGCGCAGCAGCGTGGCCCGCCAGTCCGCAATGCTGGAGAAATTGTCCACGAACCATCGTAGCGAAGTCTGAACCTGGTTGAAGGCGCCGACCACCAGCATCAGCTCACCGAAGCTCATCTCGCCCGTGAGATAGCTCGGCGCGGCGACCAGGATCGGTGCAACGATCGTGAACCAGCCGTAGCCGGCCGTGATCCAGGTAAGCCGCGTCGTCGCAGCGACGATGTGTCGTGACACCTCGAGAACGCTGTCGAACACCCGATTGAGGTGCCGCTTCTCATCGGCTTCGCCGCCGTAGATTGTAATGCCTTCGATCTCCTCGTTGACACGCACCAGCGCGAACCGCAGGTTGGCCTCACGCGCATAGCGCTCGGAGTCAAGTGCGACGAGTGGATGACCGACCAGCCAGCTCAGGAACGATGCCGTACCGGCATAGAACAACGCACACCACACCATGTAGCCGGGCACGTGCAAGCGGTGGCCGGCGAAGGGCAGGAACATATGTTGCGACGACACCCAGAGCACGCCAATGAAGGACAGCAGCAGCAGCGTCGCCTGCAGCAATCCGATGCCGAGGTCGGTCATCAGGTCGGTCAGATGCTGCGCGTCCGCATGCAGGCGCTGGTCAGGATTCTGTCCGATGACACCGGCATTGGAGAGGCGGAAGGCACGCAGCGGCCGGAGCCACTCGTTGAGCAGGTCGTGCACCAGACCCTGACGCAGGGCCACCCGGGAGCTCTGATTCAGCCACACCTGGCTGACATTGAGCACCAGCAATATCGCGGCCAATTCGGTGAACACGATCAGTTGCTTGATGACGGCGGGAATATCCTTGTGCGTGAGCGCATCGTAGAACGGCCGATTCCAGGCATTGAGCCGGATCTGCATGTAGGCGGTCGCGGCGACGACCACCACCAGGCCCGCGGCCAGCAGCAGCAGCTGAGTGCGCTCGCGTGAAGCCCAGAACGCCGCGGCCATCCGCGCAACCTCGGTGAAAAGGCTATCCTTGGCGAGGGCAGCCGCGGCAAGGGCGTCTACGGTTCGGGCTTCGGCCGTGGGTAGGCCCGCGCTGCCGGTGCCAGGTGAGGACTCGCTCGGTGGTTGCGTCATCGTATCGATCCGTTGCGGCTCCGCTTCGTTGAAAGGTCCGGGCGGGAGCAGGCACCGCGGACATTCGTGGGCCACGTGAGCTTAGCGCAAGGCAACAGCATGGGACGCATCGAACGATTGCTCGCCGCGATGACGCTCGCGGAGAAAATCGGGCAGCTGAACATGGCGCCATCGTTCCGCGCGGTCACAGGTCCGCTGGCGCGGTACGACCTGGAAGAGGGCGTTCGCAGCGGACGTGTCGGCAACGTGCTGAACCTGTGGGGGAGCGCCGAAGTGCACGCCCTGCAGCGCCTCGCCGTGGAGCATTCGCGCCTGCGCATTCCGCTGCTGGTCGGTGTGGACGTCGTTCACGGGCACCGCACGATCTTCCCGGTTCCGCTGGCAGAGGCGGGCCTGTTCGATCCTCACATCTGGGAGCAAACCGCGCGCGCCGCGGCCGCGGAGGCAGCCGCCGATGGCATCGGCCTGACGTTCGCGCCGATGGTGGATGTCGCGCGCGATCCACGCTGGGGACGGATCGTTGAAAGTCCGGGCGAGGATCCGTGGGTGGCGTCCGAGTTCGCAGCCGCCAAGACCCGCGGCTTCCAGGGTGCTCATCTGCACGCGCCATCCAGCATCGCAGCGACGGCCAAGCACTTCTGCGGCTACGGTGCGGTGACCGCGGGCCGCGAGTATGCCTCGGTCGATCTCTCGGGGCGCACGCTGCACGAGGTTCATCTGCCGCCGTTTGCTGCCGCAGTGGCGGCCGGGACTGCGGCGGTCATGGCCGCCTTCATCGACCTCGCGGGCGTCCCCATGACTGCCAATGTGCCGCTGCTGCAGGGCTGGCTGCGCGGCCGGCACGCTTTCGATGGTGTCGTGATCAGCGACTACAACGCCATTGCAGAGCTGTGCGCGCACGGTGTGGCCGCCGACACGGCGGCGGCCGCGGCACTTGCGCTGTGCGCCGGGATCGATATCGACATGGCGAGCCAGGCGTACGTGGAGGGACTGCCTGAAGCTCTGGAGCGTGGCCTCATTAGCGCGGCGATGCTCGACGCGAGCGTGTTGCGAGTTCTGAGGCTCAAGCAGCGGCTCGGACTGTTTGATGATCCATACCGGGGCGAGGAGGCCGCAGCGAGAGACTCATCAACCCGCGAACTGGCGCGGCAAGCGGCCCGACGGGCTGTGGTCCTTCTGACCCACCGCCGCTCGGTACTACCTCTGCCTGCGCAGGTCCGGCACGTCGCGGTGATCGGTCCACTGGCATCGGCCGCGAGCGAAATGTTGGGACCGTGGGCTTCCGCCGGTCGACCCGAAGACACGGTGAGCATTCTCGAGGGGCTGAAGCACGCCTTGCCCTTCTGCCACATCGAAAGCAACTGCCAGGATGCGCGTGGCATTCCGGCAGCGCTCGAGTGCTGCCGCGGAGCAGAGCTCGTCATCCTGTGTCTGGGGGAGGTGGCGGCGATGAGCGGCGAGGGAGGCAGCCGCGCGGACCTGGGCCTCCCGGGCGATCAGCGCGAACTGGCGGAGGCAGTGCTCGATCTCGGCAAACCCGTCATCGCACTCCTCACTTCAGGCCGTCCGCTCACGGTGCCATGGCTGTTCGAGCGCGCGGACGCAGTTCTCGCCACCTGGTTTCTCGGCAGCGAAGCCGGTAATGCCATCGCCGATGTCCTCACCGGGAAGTTCAATCCCACGGGGAAACTGGCGGTCACCTGGCCTCGCCACGTCGGTCAGGTGCCGATCTTCCATGGTCAGCGGCCGACTGGCCGGCCCGCGAGGTCCGGTGAGCGGCTCACCAGTTCCTACCTCGATCTCCCGGTGACGCCGCAATTTCCCTTCGCGCACGGCTTGTCCTACAGCTCTTTTACGCTGCGCGACCTGCGCTGCACGCCGTGCACCGTCAAAATGACCGAGGCCGTCGAAGTGTCCGCGTCGGTGCACAACGAGAGCCCCACGCCGGGTGAAGTTTCGCTATTCCTGTTCGTGCGCGATCCGGTGGCCAGCATCTCGCGACCGCTCCTCGAGCTCAAGCGGGCGGGCCGCATCACCCTTGCGGCCGGAGAGTCGGGAAGCCTCAGCTGGCAGCTGCCCGTCGCCGCACTTGCCTTCATCGGCCCCGATCTCGAAGCGGTTCTCGAGCCGGGCCGGTTCGAGCTCTATGTGGGCCAGAGCGCCGACCCCGCCGCGCTCCTCAGCTGCAGCATCGAAGTGGTGGCATGAGACAAATGAGTTGAGCGAATGTTTGATTCGAAGCGCTTGACAGACCGATGAACGCGCGTAAACTGCGCGCCCCCATGAACACTAACTGTTGCATAACATCGGAACGCGTGCTGCCTGCCTGGGCGCGCGTTCGTGACATGAGAGATTAGCCCGCGAGCACATCCCTCGGAGGGCTGATCGCTGCAGCTCTCCGGGACTCACCGAGGACCCCGGTTGGCGCTGCTGCCCGGGGTCTTCTCGTTTTAGCGAACGGATTCCGCTGTGCAGGTGTCCTCGAGGACGTGGTGCGGGTCCAAGTGCCGCGGGGCCTGATCTGACATCACCTTAGTTGCCCGGCGGGCGTGAGCCCGCCGGGATCTCTGCATCGTGCGGAGCGCAAGCTCAGCTGACTGTTTCCGCGCTGTAGCGAGGACCGAGGTCTCGCGTGAATCGACGGCTCGGGGGGGGTCGCGGCCCGATTCCGCTTCACGGCGGAAGCTGCACCCAGAATGGCTGACTCGGGTCGGCCTGTACCGTGTCGGCAGGCCCGATGCCGACCACCTGGACGATCGCTTCCTCGTTGCTGTTGGAGCCGTCCCAATGCAATGCGCCGGCGGGATGGAGCATGTAGCCGCCCGCCCTGAGCGGCACGGTTTGTGTGGGATCGAAGGTGGCGCCAGTTCCGGTGAACCAGGTGCCCTTGATGACGGTGACGTGACGATCATGCGGATGCCAGTGCGGCCGGTCCATCACGTGCGGCGGAAACCTTACCCGCTGCACGTACAGGCCGTTGCCGGAGGGATCTCCGGCAATCGTCGCCAGCTGCGCGCCATGGCCATCGGGCAAATCCCGCCACTGGATCTGATCGGGCGTCAGGCGCACGAAGTCTGCGCCGCCCGCCGCCTTCTGGCCCGAAGCGCCGCCGACTACTGCACAGGTGAGGCACGCTGTGAACGCCAGGGCAAGTCTTGTGCGCATAGAGATCACGCCTTCAATCGCAGCCTGCCCGTGAAGTCGCGTTTGCCGATGCGCGCACCCTTCCAGCGCAGGATGTCGTACGCCGTGGCGGCATGAAAGTAGAAGTTAGGGAGCGAGAATGACAGCAGGAAATTCTCGGCGGTGAACTCCAGGCGCCGCTCGCGGAACTCGAAGCGCATGTCGCGGCCCATGAAGCCATCCATCTCGGCCGGCTGGATGGCCTCGAGCGCGCCGAGCGTCTCCGCAGTCCGGGTCCTGAGCGCAGCGAAGGTCTGCGGAAGTGGAGTCATGTCCGGGGAAAACACGCCGCGGCGCACGCCCTCGATCGCGCCGAGCGAGTGCACGGCCGTCGATTTCACCTGGTAGGCGAAGGGCAGCATGTCCTGCGCGAGACGGGCATCGATGATGTCCTGCGGCGCGAGCCCCTTTTCCGTGCAGAAGGTCTCGGCGGTGACCAGCAGCCCCGCGATGGCCCCGAGGGTCTGGCAGTAAGAGGGGATGGTGACGTCATAGAGTGAAAGAGCCATGTAGCTTCTCCTTAACGATCTCGCTCGTGCGCCGGCT
>Ga0210384_10004967_pt1 | contig 14672 bp, 17 predicted proteins | sample IncBWH2MmetaG_FD_160574 | JGI IMG/M metagenome (GOLD analysis project Ga0210384, IMG submission 160574) | Forest soil microbial communities from Barre Woods Harvard Forest LTER site, Petersham, Massachusetts, United States - Inc-BW-H-2-M | ecosystem: Environmental > Terrestrial > Soil >...
CACATCGACGAACACCGAGGCAAGACCGTAATATCCGCGTGGATCCGACACCCCCGCCTTTGTGCTGACGTCGGTAAAGGTTCCGTTCCCGTTGTTGTGGAAGAGGTGATCTCCTTCGCCGGGCAGACCACGCGGACCGCACATCACGTTGATGCCGCGGAATTGGTAGAAGCCGGGCGGGATTGAGCATCTTTTACTGCCCCATGCGGGACTCCCGTGCTCATTCCGTTCTGCTTGTCCCTGCGTCGGGTTTTCCGGGATCTGTTGCGCAGAAAGGATGCCCAGGTGGAGCACCAAACGCGTCTGGGCGCACGAGCCCGCAACGAAGCGATAGCTTTTGTTAAGGAAAAATAAGCAAGCGCAGACGCTGAAAGAATTTCTTGCGGAATTTTCTCACAGGCGCGTCCCATCTACAAACAGACAATAGGGTTCCACCGCATGCCCGTGTAACGATGACCTATGGCGCGAGTGACGCAAGGGCGAGCTGCCGGGACACGTGATTGCGAGCTTTCTAACGGAGCGCGAAGAACCAGCTCTGGCCCGAGGAAGGCGGCCTGGCTCCTCGGTCGAATCGGGAACCGCCTCAACCATCTCGTACTCTCGTAACGCTTCGTGCCTAAAGCAACGCGATGAATCTGGCGATGTTGCAGGCAGCAAGGCTGTGTCGCCGAGGGGGTTGAAAGTGCCGATGCCTGGAGATGTTTGCTCTCCGAAAATGGCCGAGACCGAATCGACCGAATTGCGTGCCGGGGCGGAATTGTTCCTCAATGCAGTTCCTTCTATCTTGATCGGTCTTGATTCACGAGGTCGGATCAACCGCTGGAACAACGCCGCCGTTCGGACGTTCGGCTTGACAGAAGAAGAAGTGTCGGGCAAGACCTTGGCCACGTGCGGGATCAAGTGGCTGACGGGAGGCATTGAGTCGAAGGTCGCCGAAGTTTCGCAATCGGAACAGCGGCTGTCCGTGGATAACTTCCGATTCGAGAAGGACGGCTGCCCCAGGGCAATTGCTCTCAATGTCAATTGGGTCAAAGTTTCTAACAGCGAGTTCGGCGAGCGGTTGATTGTCGGGTCTGATGTAACAGAGAGGAGACGAGCAGAAGACGAACTGCGCGCCAAAACGGCATTTCTGGAAGCTCAGATCCAGGCCACGATAGACGGCATCCTGGTGGTCGATGAACAAGCCAGCATCGTCTGGAAGAACCAGAGATTGATCGAGATCTTCGACATCCCCCCCTCCCTTTGGAACATCCCCTCCGACGAGCTTCTTTTGGCACATGCTTTGGGACGGATGGCTGATCCCGAAGCCTTCCTGCGGAAGGTGAAACATCTTTATACACACCGCCACGAAACCAGTCGCGACGAAATCAAATTTCGGGACGGAACGGTGCTGGACCGTTACTCCTCCCCCGTCTTCGGCAAGGACGGCCATTACTACGGGAGAATATGGACGTTCCGCGACATCACCCAGCGCAAGCAGAACGAGGATGCCTTGCGACAGTTATCGGTCGCCGTTGAGCAGAGCCCGGTATCGGTCGTCATTACCGACCTCGACGGCAACATCACCTATGTGAACCGCCGTTTTACCGAGTGCACAGGATATGCCTATGACGAGGTGATCGGGAGGAACCCGCGCATACTGAAGTCCGACCATACTCCGCCCGAGGTGTATCGCGCGTTGTGGGAGACGATCAGCCGGGGCGAGGAATGGCGAGGTGAATTCCGGAATCGAAAAAAGAACGGTGACCTCTACTGGGAATCAGTGGTGATCAGTCCGATTCGAAACAGCGCGGGCGTGACCTCGCACTTCCTGGCAGTAAAGGAGGACATCACCGAGCAGAAACTTGCGGAGAGTCACTCGCGCCAAGCGCAAAAACTCGAAGCTATCGGGCAACTTGCTGCCGGCATCGCCCACGAAATCAATACCCCGATTCAGTTCATCGGCGACAACATCCGGTTTATGAAAGAAGCATGGTCGTCATTCGATTCGGTCATCTCACTGTGCGAGCCAGTGTCTGGAGGGACGGCCTCCGACGACCTCTTGCCGCGAGTTCAACGTATTCTCCAGGAGTGTGATTCCGTATACCTCCGGTCGGAAATTCCACGAGCCCTCGACCAGTCGCTCGAGGGAATTGGCCGGGTTGCCAAGATTGTTCAGGCGATGAAGGAATTCTCCCATCCTGGATCCGACGAGAAACAACTGGCCGACATTAATAAGGCAATCCAGACTACCCTCACTGTTTCGCGCAACGAATGGAAGTACGTCGCGGAGGTGGAAACTCTCCTGCAGAAGGACCTTCAACTGGTCCCGTGCCACATCGGCGAATTGAACCAGGTGTTCCTGAATCTGCTGATTAATTCTGCGCACGCCATCACCGAAGTGGTGGGAGACGGTTCCAAAAGCAAAGGGAAAATCACCGTACGAACGACCCAGGACGCACAGTACACGACCATTTCGATCGAGGATACGGGAGCGGGCATTCGGCCTGAACATCAATCGAAGATCTTCGATCCCTTCTTTACGACCAAGGGAGTGGGCCGCGGTACCGGCCAGGGACTCACCTTGGCGCACGCCTCCATCACGAAAAAACATGGCGGCAAGATCTGGTTTGAATCGCAGGTGGGCAAAGGCACGACTTTCTTTATTCAGCTGCCAATGAAGGAGGCTGACTCGTAGACCATGTCGAAACGCATACTGTTCGTCAACGACGAGATGATGGTCCTTTCGGCACTGCAACGCAGCCTCCGATCCATGCGAAATGAATGGGATATGGCCTTCGTCACCAGCGGTGCCGAGGCCCTGCAACTGATGCAGCAGCAGCCCTTCGACGTTATCGTCACCGACATGCGGATGCCCGCGATGAGCGGCGCTCAGCTAATGGAAGAGCTAAAGCGGCGTTTTCCCCAGTGTTTCCGGATCGTTCTGTCGGGACAAGCCGATCAGGAAAGCATCATGAGGGCGGTCGACCCCGCTCATCAATACCTCGCGAAACCATGTGACACGAACGAACTCAAAAAACGACTGGCGAGCGCGTTTACCGTCCATGGACTATTGAAGAACGCCGAACTGCAAGCGGTGATCTCACGACTGCAGGCGATGCCGAGCCTTCCCACACTCTACATCGAAGTCACCAACGAACTCGAAACCCAGGAACCCTCCATCATCCGAATTGCGAACTTGATCTCCGAAGACATGGCGATGACGGCCAAGATGCTGCAGTTGGTAAATTCGGCATTTTTCGGTCTGCGCTGTCGAGTGTCGAATCCCGTGCAAGCCGTCCAGTTGCTGGGGCTCGACACGCTTCGTGCCCTGGTGCTCTCGACTCATGTGTTCGACAGGTTCCGCACCGAAATCTTCGGCGAAGTAGAGGTGAGTTATTTGTGGAAGCACAGTTTCGCGGTAGCAAGGTTTGCGAAGCAAATCGCCGTCTTGGAGAAAGTGAATCGTCAAACGGTCGATGACTGCTTCACCGCTGGCCTCTTGCACGATTCGGGAAAACTCATCCTGTCCTCGGCGATGGGCAAGAAGTATCAAACCGTGCTCGAACTGGTGAAGCGGGAAGAAAAAGCGCTGGTCGACGCTGAAACCGAGGTTCTCGGCTGCAATCACGCTGAGATTGCTGCCTATCTCCTGGGTCTGTGGGGTCTACCCGAGCAGGTCATTGAAGGCGTTGCGCAGCACTATTGTCCCGTGGAAGCTGGCCAAGCGGGTTTCTCAACCGCGCTGGCGACTCACGCTGCTACGTTTTTTCACGAACAACAAACGTCGTTCTGGATGCAAGACGGCACATCCTTGAATCTGGAATATCTCACAAAGTGCGGTTACGGCAACCGTGAAGAGACGTGGCGCAAGAAGGTCCAAGAACTGGATGGAGTCTCCGATCAGGTGTAGCCACTCCCCAAAATCAAACGAAGCCTGACTGCTTTGCCCGAAAAGCCATCCCACAGGTTCTTGAAGTTCATCAATTCAGCCATTGGTTAAAGAAAGAATTCCAGCAGCCGATGACAAGAAAGAGTAGTGCTGCCGTGCGTCAGCGAGCATGAAGATCGCGTGCAAGAACCACTTCACTCGAGCGCCCGCGGCGTGGCCTACGTTTGGAGAACCGTATCGTCACCGAGGAGAGAACCGCAATGAATGACCGCATCCTTCTTGTCGATGATGACAGCAACGTGCTCGATGGCTACCGGCGAGGCCTGAGCCGGGAGTTTCTGATCGAGACTGCCATAGGAGCGGATCAGGCCTTGCCCCTGATCGAAAAGAACGGGCCCTACGCCGTCATCGTTTCCGACATGCGAATGCCGGGCATGAGCGGTACTCAGCTATTGAGCGCGGTAAGAGCTGTGGCCCCAGACACCGTTCGCATCATGCTTACGGGCCACGCCGACATGGAAACGGCGATTGCCGCGATCAACGAAGGCAACATCTTCCGTTTTCTGCTCAAGCCCTGCGCTCGCGATGCCATCGCGAAAACCTTGACCGCCGCTTTAGTTCAATATCGCCTGGTGACGGCTGAGAAGCAGCTCCTGGAACAAACCCTGAGCGGAAGCATCCAGGTGTTGACGGAGGTGCTCAGCCTGGTGAATCCGGCAGCCTTTAGCCGTGCCGAGCGCGCGCGCCGGTACATTTGCCATGTGGTTCACGCGATGAAGCTCGGAAATAGCTGGCAGTACGAAGTTGCCGCTATGCTATCCCAGCTCGGTTGCGTCACTCTGGCTCCGGAAACGGTCGAGGCTCTGTATAAGGGGGAATCACTCACACCGGCCGAGCAGGCAGAGGTCGCAGCGCATCCCAGCGTCGCTTATGACCTGTTGTCGAGGATCCCTCGCCTCGAGCCGATCGCATGGATGATCGAGCATCAAAACCGGCCGGTCCCACCGGACGGCGATCCAGAGCAGGCAGACATTCGCAAGGGAGCGGAAATCCTTCGTTTAGTTCTGGCTTTTGAAGACGCCATTCATCGTGGCAGCTCTCGAAACGAAGCCGCCCACCTTCTCGCTCGTCTCAACCCGAAGTTCAGCCCCGATTTCTTTTCCGCCTTGGTAAGCCTGGATCCTTCGGCGGAAGAAGATGAAGTCAAGTCTTGCCGGATTGAAGATCTCGCCCCAGGAATGATTGTTCAGCAAGAAGTCCGGGCTCACGACGGCACCCTGGTGCTTTCGAGAGGACAAGAGATCACGGCCACCGTTATTTTCCGGCTAACAAATCTCCAGTCCAGACGCTCCCTTCCCGCAAAAATTAGTGTCTCGACTCCGGGCAAGTCAGCTTCATTGACCAAGGCTGCTGGAGCCCCAAGTAGGCGCTGAGAAAAACATACTGTATTCGTCGACGACAGCAAGGAACTAGAGTGAAACGCTACGCCGCTTGGGAGGGTGCGCTCGTCGATAGGGTCCTTCGGAGAGGACAGGACACGCCACACTGTGCCTGGGGTGCGATTACAGTCGTTCTAACGCCCGCCCGTGACCTATTGCATCAATATCGAAATTCGCGAACTGCGGAGGCAGTCGTCGGATCTCTGGGATTTGGAGCACTACCTGACCCAACGTCGTAAAGAGATCGATCACAAGTACGACTATCGGTATTCGCAACTCACGCACGGCTTCGGGAGACTTTTGCACGAAGGCCGACTCAAGGAGCAGGAGTTACTCGGCCTGGATGAAGACAAGCTGAAGTCGATCCGATCTATCGCCCAAATCTTAGCCGAAGACGCAGCGTGAGCTGGGTTTTGAGCGCCATCGCCTGGTTCCAACAATTGACCTTGAGAGCAGGCGTTGCCGCACGGATTGATTTCCCATTCGCCACTTCAATGATGAGTGGCGTCGGGATCGTCCAGCAGACATTGCAACTGGTCACTGGAGCTAATCTTCTTCATTTCGATTTCGTACCATCGCCTGATCGTGTTTGGGTCGCGGCCGCGAATTGTTCCGTTGCTAAAGGCGAAATAGCTCCAGCGGACGCCGTGCCCGCCTGTGGGTGCGGTGTTCAGAAAAATGGCACTGTCTGGAGCGTACTGCGATATGAGTTTGACGTACTGCGCGGCGACAATCGTGCCACCTGCCGGGCCATTCGGGACATCGGAGGTGTCGATCACTCCGAAGGTCAGTCCCGCGGACTTCAACGCTTCGCAGAACGAGCGTACCTCATTTTCGTGACGCAGATCGAGTTGCTGAGCCCAGATCCGCGAACCCTTTGCTAACTGACTCAGCCGACCGTAAAGACGATCATCAAACAGGTAATTCGAGGCGAAGAACGGATCGCTCGGGTGTTTTGGCTCGGTGTGGAAGTGTCCAAAAGCGTTATCCCATGCTGCCTGATTCCTGCGAACTTTCTTGTCCCAGAAAGCCCATGAGTCCGGGGTGGAAAGCGTTTCCTTGTCTTCGGCAGCCAGGCGCTGGGATCGTTGCTGCCAAAATTCCAGCGATGCACTCAGGCGCAGGTTCAAGTAATCGGCGCGATCGGTGCTGGCTGCAAGGAGGGCTCGGTTGATCTTCGCGAACCGGATGGTCTCCGGATCGTAGTCGATTACAAACAACGCCTTGGCTTCGGATAGAGCGGCTCCTATGAAAGAACGCTCGGTGCCAACAGAAACATACACTCCGTGATTGCTCTTGCGGTAGATAGGCAACGCGACGGCAGGATGCTGTTCATTGGGTGGAAGGTAGATGCCGGCGTTCGGTTGAGATTCGGTGGCAGGATCATTTGCTTGCGAATATGCCGATGTCGCCAGTGCGGCAGAAGCTGCTAAAACGAGACTAACGAATCGAATTCTCCGCTCGCACCACATTTCGATTGTTTGCCTTCGAGACAGGAATGATAGGGTTTGAGCTTAAACCTTTAACCGGGCTGTCACTGGCCTGGGTGCGGACTTGATGGCCTAGTTTGGCAACAGGCCATAAACGTCCAGTTCGGTCTGCGTGCCAATATACACTTTTCCATTAGCGACGGTAGGAACGGTGAATTTGACTCCAGTTCCCGCCTGGTCGCGGTTGCTCGCTGCTTGCGAGCTGTTCCAAAACTCGGTGTTCAGGTTTGACGGGTCATAAGCGTACAGTACCCCTGGAGTCGCTGGATTGATGGCCCATAGAATTGCGTGGTTGGTGCCGGCGGCAGAAAGAACGGGTACCACTCCGGGATAAACATACCGCTCGCTGGAAGTTGAGAATGGCTTGGTCTCAAATTGATCGGTCACGGTCAAAAATCGGAATGCTTTTAGGGGGCCGATGTCCGCCGTCACGTAGAGAACGTTTTGCCAAAAAAGAGGCGTCGAATAGATCTCATTCTTATCAACCACAAAACTCTGCACGATCTGTGCGTTGTTCAGCGAATTGTAATGGCCCAGATTGTTGCGGTTGAGAACGTAAAGCGTTCCCGACTTGCTGCATCCTACAAGCAGGTGAGGAAAAGGGCCTCGCACCTGATCAGGAAGAATCGCTCCTCCCTCGGTGCCAAAATCGAGGTCCTCGTCAGCTAGTTTCTTCTGATCGAATGGCGTGAACCAGTCGGAAACTGAAAGCCCGCCGGAAGTGCTGAGCTTTAAGAAGGTGTCACCGTAATTCCGGCCGCTCGGATTGTTTGCGTTGAAATCACCATTACCTGTGATTAGATAAATGTTGCCTTGTGAATCGGCTGACGGGCTGGCCCCGGACATCCAGATGCCCCCGCGCCCACCGTCGATGGTGTCGTTCAAGACGCGGACCTGGGCAAGAGTGGAAGTGTCGTATCCCATCAGCCATCCATGATAAAAGTCGGTGTTGTTGTAACCGCCCCAACAAACATAGACAATTCCGTTCAGCAGAAGCAATCCGGCCCGCTGCTTCTGCATCTTCGCGGCAAAGGTGATGGTGCCGTTGACGTTGTCGTACCCTGTGCCTCGTACGGATGCTGCGATCATCACAGGAGACCTGGAACGCTCTCTCCCCGTCGTGATGTCGATCGCATGCAGCCGTTGGATAATCGTTCCTTTGTCTATGGTCTCCGATACGGCAACGAGATAGATGGTTTGCGATGACAGATCAATCACCGGTGTCCCGGTTATGCCGGTAACTGGCCCCAAAGCGAAGCTGTCACGTTCGAGATCGGCCAGAGGCGCTATCTTCTCACCCCTCGGGAGGAGATTCACACTGGGAGTGGACCAAACAGCTTTGCACCCTGGGCCGTCGGCGTCAAAAGCGTAAAGGCTGTCGTTTTCGGTGGCGACGAATACGACGTTGTGCCGCCCGCCGCGAATCTTCACGTTGGCCGTCCAAAGGGGCTGGGCATAGACCCAACCGTCCACCGGGCACGAAAAAAGCTTTCCAAACGTGCTACTTGCCACATTCCGGCTGGTCAGAGCATATTCCCGCGAATTCACGCCTGAGTGTGCGAGGTCATTACGCCAAGTCGTGACCCCCATCAGATCGGTCATGCCGATACTGGCCACTGCGCTCCTGGTTACATCGGCCTTGCTCGTGGCGGTAATCGTGTAGACTCCCGCACCCGTCGCGGTAAATGTAGCAGAGCGAGCCGTTCGGTTCCTCAGAATCCCGCCCGAGGAGCTCCAAGTAACGCCAGAATTTGAGGAATCGTTCTGGACACTGGCAGTGAGATGCAATGGCTGCGTTACGGTCACGCCTCCGCGCACTGGTGATAACGACACCGTGATGGTGGAGGCAGCCTTGCCGAGGTTTGGGGCATTGCTGGTTTGTGATGCAACCGGGATCCTCACCTTGCTTGCGCACGCGCCACCCTGTACCGATACCTTCGTGGCACTCCAGCCCGCGACGCCGATCACGACGCCGCACAAAACCCTTACTGGCACTGCAATCCGCATTCGACAGGCCTCATTTTTCGATAGATAAGCCGGGAACTAAAATACCTATTGGCGCGTGAACTGCGCCAGGTTGTAGATGCCGAGATGTTTTTCAAACGCAGTAACTGCGTCGAGATAGATGTAGAATCCGCTACCCCCGAACGTCTTATGCTCAATCTCCTCAAACTTTTCGCCTAGCTCCTGATATTGCTGCCGGGTGATGATTACGTGAAGGGCCGGAAACAGGACCGTATCCTCGCGTGCCGCGTGGGGCGCGTACATGCGGATGAAGGCTCGGAGGTCATGGGCAAGCTTCTGTCGATCGTCTGCAGCCTTTAACGACGGCAGGGTCGAGACGATCCGATCCGTGAGCTGTCGTCCCGCCTGGTGCTGTTCGTGCAGGACATCCACCAGGTCCACCAGCTTCTGTGCATACAGGCGGAGCACATCCTCTCTGCGGAAATATGTCCGAAAGAGCGGGAAGAGATGCTCTTCTTCCAATTTCTCATGGTAGTCATGAATAAACTTGCGGACGATGTCGGCTGCGTCGCTCACGGTTTGCGATGGAAAGTCCTGCTTGGCGTCGATACGCAGAATCACCTCGTCGTACATCAGGAGCACGCGTTTCAGGATCCCGTTCTCGCGCATCAGGCCCTCATTGGTCGAGACCTGATCTTTCTGTTCGGGCTTTCCCTCCCCGATGGTCTTTTGGGCCAGCAATGTTGCAGGAAGTACTGCCGCCGCTGCCGCGAATTGACCCGTTGCACGGAGGAAAGAACGCCTATGCAGGCGATGGTCAGAGGGAATGATCTGCATGCTGTCTTCTTTCGTGTCGGACGCTCAAAATGTAGCCATATTTACCGTCGAAGCAGAATCTCGTTTTTCGACTTCAAGAAAAAGCAACAGCGATTGTAGCCGTTCCCCTGCTTGCGTAGATTTTTTCAACACCTACGCCTGTTATCAACACTTGGCGTCTGCGGCATAATTAGATCGAGCAATGGCGTAATGGCGAAGTGTACGCGCATCATGCAGATCGAATTCAAAGGCGATGGTCTAGTCGAACACGCAAGGATAGGGCGAGCCGTAGGCGAGATTATGGGAAACTAGAGCTTGGCAACCGGCAGGTGGAGAGAAGGCTTGGGGGCCTAAGAACAAGGCCAACTATCGAATCGTGAGAAAGACAGTCGCCTCGACGAAGGCCGATGGATTGAAGTAATAGCCTTGCGGGACATTCGTGGTCGCAGTTCTGCGACTCGCTCCCTGTGCCCAGTTCGGACGCGCTCCGCCGAACAGGCCGTACAGAGATCCGCCGGATGGATCAAAGATGTCCACCGGCAATCCCGACATTGCGGTAAATACCGCTGAAAGCTGCCAGTTGGAAAATATGCGATGTCCGACAACGAAGCGATTTTAAAATCCAGGCTGTGGAAGATCCCATACGAAATCCAGAAGACAATAGTGCGTGCGATCGAAGTCAGAAAGGCCGCGGTTGGCGCGCGCGCTCAACTGATTGCCCCATACATTGCCGGTGTCCAGGCCACCGCTTCGATCGAGAGAGCCGTCAGAGTTTGCTCCGCCGCCCGGGCTGGAGGTGTTGTCGATCGACCGCGAAAATGTGTAGGCGGCAGAGAACTAGAGCCCGCCGGAGAATTGCCGTTTCAGAATTGTTTGCAGCGAAATGATAGGTGGATTGCGCTCTCGATTCATTCAAGTTAAAGAACGCGGTGTCTACGCCTTGAAACGGAGCTCGCAAGGGAACATTTTTAGGCGTGTTGTGAGGCTGCATACCAATGGCAGCATCATCCAGCGATTCCTGAGGGTCTTCGTCGTGCCGGACAAAGTTGTAGCCGACGCGGATCTCATTCACGGCAGTACCGCTGAAGACGTGAATCTGCTGAACGGAAAGTACACGGTTACCGATTCTCAATTTTGTGCCGAATCCAGGCAGGCTGGAGGGCACCCCCGAAGTTGGATCCTGCGAGCGGCAGATGGGCGCGCATGATTCGATCGCCGCGAAATTCTTCTTCGCTCACGCCCGCTCCGCAAGCAGCCGTTTCATTGAGGCACCGCAGCCGACAGGCGCAGGCGGATCTAAGTGTAATCCGGGCGCGAGCTGGACTGATGCGAGCCAGAACCGCACTGGTGAACACAGCCCGCGGACTGGCCAAAAGCTACGGCGAGCGCCTGCGCGGCTGCAATGTGCGCAACATGGAACCCGGAGAAAGCGGAAGGACTGAGCCCAGAGCTGCAAGCCGCGCTCGAGCCGTTGCTGGCGGCACTGGAGTCGCTCAGTGAGCAGAGCGCCGAATACAACGAGCGCATCGAGCAAATGGCGGAGCAGAGGTATCCGCAGGTGGCGCTGCTGAAACCGATCAAAGGTGTGGGCACGCTGATCGCGCTGACGTTTCTGCTGACGCTGGAAGATCCGCATCGCTTTCGCAAGAGCCGCGACGTGGGCTGTTACTTAGGCTTGCAGCCGGAACGAAGAAAATCCGGCCAGAGTGAGCCGCAGATGCACATCAGCAAGGCGGTCCGTATTTACGAACGCTGCTGGTGCAGGGAGCACAGCACATTCTGGGTCCGTTTGGGGTCGACTGCGATCTCAGACGGTGGGGCTGAAACTGGCCGAACACGGGGGAAAGAGCGGGAAGAAGCGGGCGATCATCGCGGTGGCGCGGAAGCTGGCGGTGCTGGTGAGCGGAGAAGTGTATGAACCGTTGCACAACAGCAACCCAAGGACCGTTGCGGTCGCCGCGTAAAGGAAAGCGGCGCCTCGGGCACATTACGAAAAAGGGGAGTGGATAATGGGTGCTTACTAACTGAAGCGGCCCAAACCCCGGTGCGCAGCTTGCCAGGATGGCACAAGTATCTCCACCGTTAGGTTAGGGGTGAAGACTTTGCGAGGCAGTGGCTGCGACCGGCTGCTTCCGCCGGTGCCAATAACCCAAGACCGCAAAAAGAAGAACTGCAGGCACGCCGGTCAGTCCGCAAGCGATAAAGAAAATGCCGTAGGCATGAATGAGGCCGTGAGTGGTGCTCAGACTTTCGACCTCAGCCCCCGAAAACCCCTTCAAGATCTTTCCCAGCCAGGCGTAGGTTGAACTCAAGAGCGCATACTGGGTGGCGGTATATCCAATGTTGGTAAGACTCGACATGTATGCCACAAGGGCAACGCCTGCAAAGCTGATGCCGAAGTTGTCACCTGCCATGACCAGCGCGAAGAGAGGAATGCTCGTGCCCGCGAACGCGAGAGTCGCATACGCGACAATCGCAGCTGCCTGCATAATGCCCCCGATGATGAGCGCGCGCATGTAGCCAAGCTTCAGCGAGCAGAATCCGCCCGCTGCGATGCCTGCAAACGTAGCGATGAGCCCGATTGAGCCACGCACCGCTCCGACTGTTTGCTTCGAAAGGCCGATGTCGTGGTAGTAGGGATTCGCCATCGGACCCATGATGAAGTCCGGCAACCGGTACAGGCTGATTGCCGCTAACATCACAAGCGCCAGCCAGCCATGTGCGCGGAAGAAAGCGATGAACGGTCCCACAACAGCGTCAAAGAAACCGCGCGGTGTCCAAAGCGGCGCTTCGCGCTGTTTTTTATCCATCACCGCATCCGCGCGCTCCGGCTCTTTTGCAAACCAGGTCGCGATCATTCCAACGACCATGCACGCGCCGTAAATACCGTAGGACATGCGCCAGCCTACGGTCGCTGCCATGATGAGGATAAGGGAATCCGCAGCCAGGAGTGCAAGACGGTAGCTGAACTGATAGGCAGACGCGAGGAGACCTTGTTCTTCTCCGTCGTCTGCCGATTCAATTCGCCAGGCGTCGACCACAATGTCCTGTGTCGATGAGGCAAACGCGACGACGAGCGCAAAAGCGCCAAGCTGGCCGAGCCCGGCTTTCGTGCCAGTTCCGCCCATAGCGGACAGCGCCAGCCCGACGACAATCTGCGAAAACATCATCCATCCGCGCCGATGTCCAAGCCGGTTAAACAACGGCAAATCGACGCGATCCATTACCGGCGCCCATATAAACTTCAGCGAATAGGCAATGCCCACCCAGGAAAGAAACCCGATCGCCGTCAGGGAGGTGTGTTCATCGCGCAGCCAGTAGCCGAACGTATTGCCGACCAGGAGAAAGGGAAGGCCTGAAGAAAAACCGAGCAACAACATAGCAAGTGTTTTGGGCCGCAGGTAGTCGGCGATCCGGTGCTTGTGCGGACTCACGCGTTCATTGTCTACTGGAGCCTCACGAAACTCAACCATGTGCTGCAGCTACATGCCTGCTGGCTGCGCCACACAGATCGATCCTATGGAACGCCACTTGAGGGTGAATTTGAGCGTAACTGGGATTTGCACGAAGCCGCTGGCGCGGCGGACGCTATCGCGTGTTCGGGGGCGGCAGGTTGTGTGGGATGATGCAAGAGCTCGACTGCAGGTGATAATATGCGTCTGTGCATAAAGTTACGTTTCAACAGAATTTACAGTTAGCAAGGCCTGAGGGCGATGAGATGGCGAAACGGCCATTGAATCCCCATACCTTAATATTTATATAGCCCTCCGCGTCCGCCGCAAACGCCAGCGGCTCCCTCCAAATCCCCCTATCGCAAGTGCCCCGGCGGAACACACTCGGGCCCACCGAACAACTCGGCGCCGGCGCACTTGTCGATAGGGTACTAAGATTTATCGCCAACTGACCCGTTTTGATGTAGCTGGTCCTTGCCCCACTCTATAATTTCGGAGTAAGGACGAACCTTATGCTTTCCGTCAAACAACTGGCGACGATTGATTCCCCGTGGACGACAATGCCACCTCTACGACTTGGAAAGGTGCCGTCTGGATTGGGGACTCCCGATCTATTCGTCACGATCAGCGATGGTGATCGTGCTCTTCTTCGTGTCGACTTGTACGGAGACTCGTCCTCAGAGACCTTCGCGTTCCAAGATGCGCTCGTTTGGTGCGAACGTGTGTTCGTGGGATACGGACACCGGGTGTACGTCATTGAGCCGACGAAGCAACTCGCTTCTGAGATTTTTCTCGGGGCGTGTTGCGGTTACTTTGGAGCCTTCTATCCGGGTCAGGATTACTTGCTGGTCGCCTCTGGCGACCGTCTTTTGCGGCTTGCGCCCGACGGTAGGGTCCTGTGGAGTACGCCCAATCTTGGCCTCGATGGTGTAGATGTCAAATCTGTAGAGAACGGGTTGGTGCAGGGTGAGGGCGAATGGGACATTCCGGGAGGCTGGAAGCCCTTCGTGTTACGGCTCGACTCAGGCGAGTTGGTTGCTGGTTGATGTTATAGCGATTACAGGCACTATGAAGCCGGTTGAGTGTCGTCTTTGGGCCATTGCCAATCGTCCAAGCGACCAATGTAGTCGCCGTGAAGACCTGCGCCGCTAAGCTCCACAGGCATCGGTTCTCCGCGAAAGGTAAGGCCAACCCCGCGAGCAAGCACCCACCAAGTCAAGACGGCCAAAGCATCGTGAATCGCGGCGACACGTTCGGCGTGGAGCATCTGCGCCAGCATTTCTCGCTGTCCCGTCGAGAGGGATTTGATGAATGGATTGAAAACCCGGTCGTCCGATAGGTCCGGGAAGGCATTTTTTCGGACGACCGCCTTCTCCCGCACTCCGTGACTAGTCTCGGTAACGAGTTGATCGATGATTTGCTTGTAGGCATCAATGGGGCGAGAAGGCTGTCGGTCATCAGACATGTGAGAATTTTACAGTTGTGTGCGGCTCTTTTGTGTAACTGTCGATACCAGGCGTTTACGCTCATTACCCGGCCAAGCGGCCCGTGATCAGCGTCTGCGAGCGACCTTCCCCGCCAAGAGATACGCAGCAGGCCCGACCGCTTAGGTTTTACGGATCGGAGCCCATGAGACTCG
>Ga0210384_10004968_pt1 | contig 14664 bp, 10 predicted proteins | sample IncBWH2MmetaG_FD_160574 | JGI IMG/M metagenome (GOLD analysis project Ga0210384, IMG submission 160574) | Forest soil microbial communities from Barre Woods Harvard Forest LTER site, Petersham, Massachusetts, United States - Inc-BW-H-2-M | ecosystem: Environmental > Terrestrial > Soil >...
CTATATACCAGCAGGCGGCCGGGACCACGTCCAGGCGCTTGGCCGCTTCCAGCAGCGGGGCGGGGTGCGGCTTGGCATGCGGGGTGGTGTCGCCGGAGATGGTGCAGGCGGCGCGTTGCAGGCCCAGTAGCGGCACCAGCGGATTGGTGAACCTGGCGGCCTTGTTGGTGACGATGCCCCAGGGCACGCCCAGTTCGTCCAGGCCTTTGAGCAGGGCGGGCACGTGCTCGAACAGGCGGCTGTGGACGTTGATGGCAGATTCGTAGTTGTTCAGGAATTCCACCTTCAGCGCTTCATATTCCTTGCTTTCGGCGGTGATGCCGAAGCCGGCGCCTATCAGGCCGCGCGCGCCGGCGGAGGCGTGCTGGCGCAGGCTTTCGTAGGCGGCGGGCAGCAGGTGCCTGGCTTCGCGCATCTTGTTCAGTGCGGTGGCCAGGTCGGGCGCGGTGTCGGCCAGGGTGCCGTCCAGGTCAAACAATATCGCTTTGGGGTTTTGCATGGTGTGTTCGGGTAGGCGCGGGACATGGTCCCGCGCGGGGTATCGGTCGTTGTCGGGGCTACGGGTTCAGGCGGGGCGGGTGCAGGCTACCAGGTAGTTCACGCTGGTGTCCTGGTTCAGCGAGTAGATCTGCGTCAGCGGGTTGTAGCTCATGCCTTTCATCGCATCCAGCTGCAGGCCGGCGTTGCGGATGGCCTGGCTGAGTTCTGCCGGGGTGATGAACTTGGCGTAGTCGTGCGTGCCCTTGGGCAGCAATTGCAACAGGTATTCCGCGCCTATTACCGCAAACAGGTAGGACTTCAGGTTGCGGTTCAGCGTGGAAAAGAACACCTTGCCGCCTGGTTTCACCAGCGCAGTGCAGGCTTTGATGATGGAGGCGGGGTCGGGTACGTGTTCCAGCATTTCCATGCAGGTGACCACGTCGTACAGGCCGGGTTCGCGCGCGGCCATGTCTTCGGCGGCGATTTTTTCATAGCGCACTTGCACACCGGATTCCAGGCCGTGCAGGTCGGCCACCTTCAGCGCCTTGTCGGACAGGTCTATGCCGGTCACCTTTGCGCCTTTTCTTGCCATCGATTCCGCCAGGATGCCGCCGCCGCAGCCGACGTCGATGACGTTCTTGCCTGCCAGCGCAGCCCTGGCGTTGATCCATTCCAGCCGCAGCGGGTTGATTTCGTGTAGCGGCTTGAACTCGGACGTCGGATCCCACCAGCGGTGGGCGAGGTCGCTGAATTTCTGGATTTCTGCTGGATCGGCGTTGACGGTAGACATAGTGTGATGAGTCAGCAGTGTGCTGTGTATTGGTTGCCATGATCGCCACGGTCGTAATGTTCTTACGAAGGCGAATATCGGATTAGCGATATTGTAGGGGAATCGTCAGGTCTGCGCAGCAGGAATCATTGCTTCCGCCGGCGGTTGCACAAAAAGAAAAACCCCGCCGCAGCGGGGTTTTTAAACAAGCAGTGAATTACTTCACTGATTAGTTTGTATTGCGAGTACCAACAACTTCAATCTCTACACGACGGTTTTGAGCACGGCCGGCTGCTGTTTTGTTATCAGCAACTGGTTGTTTTTTGCCCTTGCCTTCAGTGTAAACGCGGTTAGCTTCGATGCCGGCGCTGACCAGGTAAGCTTTAACAGCTTCTGCGCGACGAACGGACAGTTTTTGGTTGTAAGCATCGGAACCGACGGAGTCAGTATGACCAACGGCGATCACAACTTCCAGGTTGATACCTTTCAGTTTGGATGCCATGTCGTCCAATTTAACTTTAGCTTCTGGCTTCAATACAGCTTTGTCGAAATCAAAGAATGCATCAGCGGCAAAAGTCACTTTTTCTGAAGTTGGTGCTGGTGGCACTACTACAGGGGCTGGAGCCGGAGCTGGGGCTGGTGCTGGCTCAGGTGGTGCTGGCGGCGCTGGTTTTACCAGTGGCGCGTCGCAACCTGGCACCGCGTCAGCTGGTGTCCAGTAGCCTGTGCGCCAGCACAGACCAAATGGGTCACGAGCAATAACGCCACGGCCATCTTGCACATAAGCGCTAGTTGGTGTGCTTGCCTTGATATCTTCTTGAGCTGATGCAGAAATGGCAACTAAGGCCGACGCTGCGATAACGAGCTTTGCTAAATTTTTCATATTTCTCCTCTCGGGTGAGATTACCGCAGATGGACTGCGCAACTAAACTGCATAAAATTGTTACTAAAAGCGATACTACCACGTCCTGATGACATTCTTGTCTCCACTTACTAAACAGACACTAGAGATGCTCAGGGCTATTGTTGTGATGTAAGCATGGTCTCAAGGCTACATTCTGCCATAGGAACGGCTAGCGCACGAAAACTGTTAAATTGTCAAAGTAACATTTTGTCAAATTTGTCGTGTTTTAGCAACGATTTATTGCGGCTAAAACGGCTGAAACAGGGCATCCGGGGTTTGTTTCTGTGCAGCACGCATCAAAAGAATGCATTACTTTCAACCCCGCGTCTGTTGCCTGGCGCACATTGCCTTTTGTTCGCACCAAAACTGTGACTGTGAGCAAGATTTTTTTAAAGCAACTTCTGGGTTTGTCGTTTGGCAGCATGTCTGCCAGTTTGGAGTCGCCCAAGGCGGTGTAACCGGTTTTTGTCCACGGCTAAATTATTTAGCAAAATACCAATTCTGACGCGCGTCCTGGGATTTTGGGTTAGAAATGCTGCTTCCCAAGCGTTCAAAATCCTTAAAACCGGTGGAACAGCCACTGACGCATGCTAAAATCAAAAGTTCAGCGCTAAAGGCCGATAATTGCTTATATATAAATTTATAGGCAGGTACCGGCGAACGCAGCCAGCCATGTGCTGGTTCTAGCTTAGCGCATCCGTTTTTAACCCAAGCTCTAAATTGCCGGCCCGCCAATGGATCAATTCGCTAAAGAAACACTCCCGATTTCCCTTGAAGAAGAAATGCGCAAGAGCTACCTCGATTACGCGATGAGCGTGATCGTCGGACGTGCCTTGCCGGATGTACGTGACGGCTTGAAGCCTGTGCATAGACGCGTGCTGTTCGCGATGCACGAAATGAACAACGTGTATAACCGCCCCTTCGTCAAATGCGCGCGCGTGGTCGGTGAAGTCATGGGTAAGTATCACCCGCACGGCGATGCGTCGATTTACGACACGCTAGTGCGTATGGCGCAGGATTTTTCCTTGCGCTACACGCTGGTGGACGGCCAGGGCAACTTCGGTTCCGTCGACGGCGACAACGCCGCGGCGATGCGTTACACCGAGTGCCGGCTGGACAAGATCGCCAATGAAATCCTGGCCGATATCGACAAAGAAACCGTCGATTTCGTGCCCAACTACGACGGCAAGGAAAAAGAACCTTCGGTATTGCCTACCCGCATTCCCAATCTGCTGATCAACGGCTCGTCCGGTATCGCGGTGGGTATGGCGACCAATATTCCGCCGCACAATATTACCGAAGTGATCAATGGCGCGCTGCACGTGCTGCGCAACCAGGATTGCACGATCGACGAACTGATCGAGATCATCCCGGCGCCGGACTTCCCGACCGCCGGTATCATCTACGGCGTGTCCGGCGTGCGCGACGGCTACCGCACCGGCCGCGGCCGCGTGGTGATGCGCGCCAAGACCCACTTTGAAGAATTCGGCAAGGATAGCCGCACGGCGCTGATCGTCGATGAGCTGCCCTACCAGGTCAACAAGAAATCGCTGCTGGAACGCATCGCCGAACTGGTGCGCGACAAGAAGCTGGACGGCATCTCGGATATCCGCGATGAATCCGACAAGTCCGGCATGCGCGTGGTCATCGAACTGAAGCGCGGCGAAGTGCCGGAAGTGGTGCTGAACAACTTGTACAAGCAGACCCAGCTGCAAGACACCTTCGGCATGAACATGGTGGCGCTGGTGAACGGTCAGCCTAAATTGTTGAACCTGAAGCAGATGCTGGAGTGCTTCCTGTCCCACCGCCGCGAAGTGGTCACGCGCCGTACCGTGTTTGAGCTGCGCAAGGCGCGCGAACGCGGCCACGTGCTGGAAGGCCTGGCGGTGGCTCTGGCCAATATCGACGACTTCATCGCGATCATCAAGGCCGCACCGACGCCGCCATTGGCGAAGGTGGAATTGATGAACCGCGCCTGGGATTCGTCGATGGTGCGCGAGATGCTGATGCGCACCGCCGCCGACAACCCCGGCGGCATCGACGCCTTCCGTCCCGAGAGCCTGCCCAAGCACTACGGCATCCAGAAAGACGGCCTGTACAAGCTGTCCGACGACCAGGCGCAGGAAATCCTGCAAATGCGTCTGCAACGCCTGACCGGTCTGGAACAAGACAAGATCGTCAACGAATACAAGGACGTGATGGCCGAGATCGCCGACCTGCTGGACATCCTGTCCAAGCCGGAACGCGTCACCGTGATCATCACCGATGAGCTGACCGCAGCCCGCAATGAGTACGGCGAAGGCAACAAGGATGTACGCCGTTCGCAGATCGAGCTGAACGCGACCGACCTGGAAACCGAAGACCTGATCACGCCGCAAGACATGGTGGTGACCCTGTCGCACACCGGCTACATGAAGTCGCAGCCGGTGTCCGAATACCGCGCACAGAAGCGCGGCGGACGCGGCAAGCAGGCGATGGCGACCAAGGATGACGACTGGATCGAGCAATTGTTCATTGCCAATACCCACGACTACATCCTGTGCTTCAGCAATCGCGGCCGCCTGTACTGGCTGAAAGTATGGGAAGTGCCGCAAGGCTCGCGCAGCTCGCGCGGCAAGCCTATCGTCAATATGTTCCCGTTGCAGGACGGCGAGAAGATCACCGTGATCCTGCCTATCTCCGGCGACAACCGCAGCTTTCCTGAAGACCACTACATCTTCATGTCGACCAGCCTGGGCACCGTGAAGAAAACGCCGCTGAATGATTTCAGCAATCCGCGCAAGGCCGGCATCATCGCAGTGGACCTGGACGAGGGCGATTTCCTGATCGGCGCGGCATTGACCGACGGCAAGCACGATGTGATGCTGTTCTCCGATTCCGGCAAGGCAGTGCGCTTTGATGAAAACGATGTACGCCCTATGGGCCGTACCGCGCGCGGCGTGCGCGGCATGAACCTGGAAGAAGGGCAGCAGGTGATCGCGCTGCTGGTCGCAGAAAACGAACAGCAATCGGTATTGACAGCGACCGAGAACGGCTTCGGCAAACGCACGCCGATTACCGAGTACACCCGCCACGGCCGCGGCACCAAGGGCATGATCGCGATCCAGACTTCCGAGCGCAACGGCCGCGTGGTCGCTGCGACGCTGGTCGGTATTACCGATGAAATCATGCTGATCACTACCGGCGGCGTATTGATACGCACCCGTGTGTCGGAAATCCGCGAAATGGGACGCGCCACACAAGGCGTGACCCTGATCGCGGTGGAAGACGGCACCAAGCTGAGCGGTCTGCAGCGCATCGTGGAAACCGATGCGGATGTGGATGCCGAAGCGGAAGCCGGCGTGGAAGCCGGCGGCGATGCTGGAGCGGATACCGCAACCGATGCGGGCAGCGTGGAGTAAACATGACGAAGCCGGCAACGATCTACAATTTTTCCCCGGGCCCCGCAGCACTGCCTAAAGAAGTATTGCAGCAGGCGGCGGCAGAGATGCTGGATTGGCACGGTAGCGGCATGTCGGTGATGGAGATGAGCCATCGCGGCGCCGAGTACACGTCCATCATCACCGCTGCGCAAAGCGATTTGCGTGAACTGCTGGCGGTGCCAGACAACTACAAAATCCTGTTCATGCAGGGCGGTGCGATCGCCGAAAATGCGATCGTGCCGATGAATCTGGCGGGCTTGAAGCCGCAGCCGGCGACGGCGGATTACATCAATACCGGTTCCTGGTCGACCAAGTCGCTGAAGGAGGCGGCCAAGTATCTGAACGTGAACGTCGCCGCTTCTTCCGAGTCGGACAAGTTTGCGACGATACCGCCCCGCGATACATGGCGCCTGAGCAAAGACGCAGCCTATGTGCATGTCTGCACCAATGAAACGATAGACGGCATCGAATACCAGTTCGTGCCGGACGTCGGCGCCGACACCAATGGCGCGCCGCTGGTGGCCGACATGTCTTCGCATATTTTGTCGCGCGTGATCGACGTTTCCCAATACGGCGTGATCTATGGCGGCGCGCAAAAGAATATCGGCCCCGCCGGCCTGACCATCGTGATCGTGCGCGAAGACTTGCTGGGCCATGCACTGCCGTGCTGCCCGTCGGCCTTCAACTGGAAGACGGTGGCCGACAACGAATCGATGTTCAACACGCCGCCGACCTACGCGATCTACATCGCCGGCCTGGTTTTCCAGTGGCTGAAACGCCAGGGCGGCGTGGCAGCGATGGAACAGCGCAACATCGCCAAGGCAGCGCTATTGTACGATTACCTGGATGCCAGCGACTTCTATGTCAACCGGATCAACCAGGCCAACCGTTCACGGATGAATGTGCCTTTCTTCCTGCGCGACGAATCGCTGAATGCCGCGTTCCTGGCGGAGGCCAAGGAACGCGGCCTGCTGCAGCTGAAGGGGCATAAATCGGTGGGCGGCATGCGCGCGTCGATATACAACGCGATGCCGATAGAGGGCGTGCAGGCGCTGGTGGCTTTTATGCAGGATTTTGCAGCAAAACATAGTTAATTAGTTTGCCTTTGATGTATTCCCGGTTTTTCAAAAAAGAGCCGGGATCTAGCCGGGAATCGAGCGTCATCACGTTCTCCGGCGTTGCCGACCAGGTTCACCTGCCTGCAAGCAATCTCCACTTGACAAGGCTGGCAGAGATAATGCCCCCGGCTCCGCCTAAGGAGCTGCGCGGGAAGCTTTAAAAATAGGTGTGAATCGATGACTAGCGATAATAAATTACTGCCCTTGCGCCACAAGATAGATGCGATAGACGCACAAATCCTGGCATTGCTGAACGAGCGCGCCCGCGTCGCGCAGGAAGTCGGGCATGTGAAGGCAGAAACCGATGCCCCGGTATTTCGTCCGGAGCGCGAAGCCCAGGTCTTGCGCAATGTCGCGCACAATAATCCCGGCCCGCTGCTGGATGACGATGTGCAAACCATCTTCCGCGAAGTGATGTCGGCCTGTCGCGCGCTGGAGAGGCGCGTCACCGTGGCCTTCCTGGGGCCGGTCGGCACCTTCAGCGAACAGGCGGTGTACCAGCAGTTCGGCCGCGCCGTGCTGGGCCTGCCTTGCGTCTCCATCGATGAAGTGTTTCGCGCCACCGAAGCCGGCACCGCCGACTTCGGCGTGGTGCCGATAGAGAACTCTTCCGAAGGCGCGATCAACCGCACCCTGGATTTACTGCTGCAAACCAGCCTGGTGATTAGCGGCGAGCTGTCCATCCCGGTGCACCATAGCCTGATGACCAAGCTGGGCAATATGGACGGCATCGCCCGCATCTGCGCGCACTCGCAGGCGCTGGCGCAGTGCCAGGCCTGGCTGAACCAGCACTATCCGCATATAGAGCGCCATGCAGTCGCATCGAACGCCGAAGCGGCGCTGATGGCCAGCCAGGACACCAGCGTCGCGGCGATTGCCGGCGAAATTGCAGGCCAGCAATACAACCTGCAAGTGGTCAGCGCGCACATCCAGGATGATCCGCACAACCGCACCCGCTTTGCGATCATCGGCCGCCTGCATACCACGCCTAGCGGCAAGGACCAGACCTCAATGGTATTGGCGGTGCCGAACAAGGCCGGCGCGGTATACAAGATGCTGGCGCCGCTGGCAACGCACGGCGTCTCGATGACGCGCTTCGAGTCCCGCCCCGCGCGCACCGGCAATTGGGAATATTATTTCTATGTCGACGTCGAAGGCCATGTGATGGATGACAAGGTGGCCAAAGCGACGGCGGAACTGAAAGACAATGCGGCGTTTTTCAAGGTGCTGGGTTCGTATCCCTGCACCATATAAAAAAACAGTAGGGTGGTAATGTCGTTCAGCCAAGGAAAAAACGTCTATCCTTGTCATTCCCGCGCAGGCGGGAATCCAGTGTCGTTCGGCTGTAAGCCGCTGGGTCCCCGCCTGCGCGGGGACGACAAACCAAGGGGGCGAGGCTTAACTGAAGGGCATTGCAGAGTTGTAGCGTGGGCACCCTGTGCCCACGCGGATGCAACATCCCTAAGCCCATGCTGGTGCTGGAGCCGCGTGGGCAAAGGTGTCCACCCTACCTGAAGTTTGCGTAATTTAGAATTCATTCCCCTCCGGCCAGTGCCGGAAACATTTTGGAGTAAGTATGTCTATCAAATTCGGCCCTGAGTATGTCCGTGCAATCGCCCCGTATCAGGGCGGCAAGCCTATCGCTGAAGTGGCGCGTGAGTTCGGCCTGGATGAGGCCAAGATCGTCAAGCTGGCGTCCAATGAAAACCCGCTCGGCGTTCCCGATTCCGCCAAAGAAGCGATGGCCAGGGCCGCGTCCGATCTCGGCCGCTACCCGGATGCCAACGGCTTTGAACTGAAGGCCACCATCACCGCCAAATACGGCGTGCCGCAAGACTGGATCACCTTGGGCAACGGCAGCAACGATATCCTGGAGTTGGCCGCACACGCTTTTGTCGAGCCTGGCCAGGGCGTGGTATTTGCGCAGTATTCGTTTGCCGTGTATCCATTGGCAACGCAGGCAGTGGGCGGCCGCGCCATTGTCGTGCCGGCGGTCGCCTACGGCCACGACCTGAAGGCGATGCTGGCTGCGATCACCGCCGACACCAAGCTGGTCTTCATCGCCAACCCGAACAATCCTACCGGCACCTTCCTGCCGGCTGCCGAGATCGAAGCCTTCCTGAAAAAAGTGCCGGCCTCGGTGGTGGTGGTGCTGGACGAAGCGTATAACGAATTCCTGGCGCCTGAGCTGCAGTACGATTCCATCGCCTGGGTCAAGCAATATCCCAACCTGCTGGTGTCGCGCACCTTGTCCAAGGCCTATGGCCTGGCGGGGCTGCGCATCGGCTTCGGCATTGCGCAGCCCGGCATCACCGACTTGCTGAACCGCATACGCCAGCCTTTCAATGTGAACTCGATGGCGCAGGCCGCCGCAGTGGCTGCACTGAACGATACCGCGTTCCTGCAAAAGAGCGCCAAGCTGAATTCGGACGGCTATGCGCAATTGACGCAGGCGTTTAGCGAGCTGGGCCTGGAATATGTGCCTTCCTTCGGCAACTTTGTGCTGGTCAAGGTCGGCAATGACGACGATGCCGGTGCGCGCATCAACCTGGCCTTGCTGAAGCGCGGCGTCATCGTGCGCCCGGTCGGCAACTACGGTCTGCCGCAGTGGCTGCGTGTTTCCATCGGCCTGCCGGAAGAGAATGCGATATTTATTGCGGCGCTGAAAGCCATCCTGGCGGCCAAATAGAGATCGCTAGAGTGAGCTTTAACAAGGTCGCCATCTTTGGCGTGGGGCTGATCGGCGGCTCCTTTGCGCTGGCCCTGAAAAAAGCCGGCGCGGTCGCGCAGGTGGTCGGGGTGGACCGCATCCATGATTCTTTGGTGCGGGCGAAGGAGCTGGGCATCATCGACCAGGCCGCGACCTCGGTCGCCGATGCGGTGCAGGGCGCCGATCTGGTGCTGATCGCCGCGCCGGTGGCGCAGACGGCGGCCATCCTGGCGGCGATCAAACCGCATCTGCAGGCTGGCACAGTGGTGACCGACGCCGGCAGCACCAAGTCCGATGTGGTGGCCGCGGCGCGTGAGGTGCTGGGTGAGCAGGTCGCGCAATTCGTGCCTGCGCATCCGATTGCCGGACGCGAGTTGAATGGCCCCGATGCCGCGCTGGCGGACCTGTACGCGGGCAAGAAGGCGGTGATCACTGCGCTGAAAGAAAATGCGGCGGAAGATGTGGCGCGAGTGGCGACGGCATGGCGCCTGTGCGGCGCCATCATCCACCACCTGACGCCGGCGGAGCATGACCAGGTATTTGCTGCGGTCAGCCATTTGCCGCACCTGCTGGCGTACGCATTGGTGGACGACATCGCGCGCAAGCCGCATGCAGACCGGCTGTTCCAGTACGCGGCGAGCGGTTTCCGCGACTTCACCCGCATTGCCGGCTCGTCGCCGGAAATGTGGCGCGACATCTCGCTGGCCAACCGCGACGCGATGCTGCAGGAATTGGATGCGTATACCGCAAAGCTGGCGCTGCTGCGCGCGCACCTGGCGGCTGCCGAGGGGCCTGCAATCGAGGCGATTTATGCGAACGCCCAGCGCGCGCGGCATAACTGGATCAGCGCGATCGAGGCGGCAGAAAAACAAAACAAGGAAGGCGGCGACTAAATCCCGCCGGTACACACACTATGAGCCAAGCAAAGCACTATCCTCACTACATCGATCTGGCGCCCGTAATGCAGGTGCAGGGCACGGTACGGTTGCCGGGATCGAAGAGCATTTCCAACCGCATCCTGCTGCTGGCGGCGCTGGCCAACGGCACCACCCAGATCAAGGATTTGCTGGCCTCCGACGACACGCTGGTGATGCTGAACGCGCTGCACACGCTGGGCGTGCACTGGACCCAGTACGAGGGCACGCAGGATTACACGGTGCAAGGCGTGAACGGCGTTTTCCCGGTGCACCAGGCTGACTTGTTCATGGGCAATGCCGGCACCGCAATCCGTCCGTTGACGGCGGCGCTGGCGGTGATAGGCGGCGACTATACGATACACGGCGTGCCGCGCATGCATGAACGCCCCATCGGCGACCTGGTGGACGCGCTGAATGCGGTCGGCACCCGGGTGGAGTACACCGGCGTGGCCGGCTTCCCGCCACTGCACATCCGGCGCGGCCACATCCACGCGCAACGCCTGCAGGTGCGCGGCAATGTCTCCAGCCAGTTCCTGACCGCCTTGCTGATGGTGGCGCCGTTGATGGCGCGCGAGCATGCGGTGACGATAGACGTGATCGGCGAATTGATCTCCAAGCCGTATATAGAAATTACGCTGAACCTGCTGCAACGCTTCGGCATCGAAGTGCGGCGCGACGGCTGGGCTTCGTTCACGATCGCCGCCGGCCAGCACTATGTGTCGCCGCACGCGATCCATGTCGAAGGCGATGCGTCGTCGGCATCCTACTTCCTGGCCGCCGGCGCGATTGCCGGCGGCCCCGTCCGCGTGGAAGGTGTGGGCCGCGACAGCATCCAGGGCGACGTGCGCTTTGTGGAAGCGCTGGAAAAAATGGGTGCAACCATCACGATGGGCGACAACTGGATAGAGGCCAGGTCCAACGGCGTGCTGCAAGCGATCGACGCCGATTTCAACCACATCCCGGACGCCGCCATGACCATCGCGGTAGCCGCACTGTACGCCAATGGCACCAGCGTGCTGCGCAACATCGCCAGCTGGCGCGTCAAGGAGACCGACAGGATCGCCGCCATGGCAACCGAACTGCGCAAGCTCGGCGCCATCGTGGAAGAGGGCGCCGACTACCTGGCCGTGACGCCGCCGCAGGTGATACAGCCGGCCACCATAGACACCTACGACGACCACCGCATGGCAATGTGCTTCTCCCTGGCAACATTGGACGGCGCGGCGCGGCGCGGCGCTGCGATGCGCATCAACGACCCCAAATGCGTGGGCAAGACTTTCCCGGATTACTTTGAAGCCTTTGCCGGCATCAAGCATGAGGATTTGTTTTAACTTCTTTTTGTCCACGAAAAGCACTAGGCGTGCCCCACGAAAAACACGAAAAAAACTGTCCCAAACAGCGACTAGCTAGATTTGACGTGGCAAGTCGATTTTTTTGCTTTTTTCGTGTCTTTCGTGTTTTTCGTGGAAAAAGCTTTTTAGCCTCGCGGATCCGCAAACCCAGCCCCGCATGCAAACCATGGGATAATGCCAGTTGAAAACCATTTTCATCTAGATCCCAGCTTCAATGTCCATACATATCCCCGTAATCACCATCGACGGCCCGACTGCGTCCGGCAAGGGCACGGTTGCCCACCGGGTCGCCAAGCACCTGGGCTTCCATTATCTCGATTCCGGCGCGCTGTACCGCCTGACTGCACTCTCCGCCACGCGCAAAAACGTCGCGCTGGACGATGAGAAAAAGCTGGCGCTGCTGGCCAACTTTCTGCCTTGCCGTTTTTCCCGCGGCCACGTGCTGCTGGATGAGGAGGACGTGACCGACTTGGTCAGGGCCGAAGAAGTCGGCGTCGCCGCGTCGAAAATTGCCGTTTTACCCTTGGTGCGCGAGGCGCTGGTGAACCTCCAGGTGTCTTTTCGGCAACTGCCGGGCCTGGTGGCCGATGGCCGCGACATGGGAACCGTGATCTTTCCGGATGCGTCGCAAAAAATTTATCTTACGGCAAGTGTGGAAGCCCGTGCGCTCAGGCGTTATAAGCAATTGATTGAAAAGGGTTTTTCTGCTAATATGGAAGACTTGGTAAAGGATTTGACTGAGCGCGATGCAAGGGATAGTGCCCGTGCAGCGGCTCCGCTGAAGCCCGCACCAGGTGCAACTATCCTCGATACGTCTGAAATGTCAGTGGAACACGCTGTCCAGACCGTGCTGGATTTGTATGCAGCAAGCGCTGTAAAAACGCAATAAGAACGCAATAATAAGCGGCGCAAAAAACGAAAATCGCAATGCCTGATTTTCGCCGGCAGCAGGCTTCAAGGCAGTCATGAAGTCGCACCGGTTTTAGTACCCGTTCCAGCGCAAGGCTAGTCCGGGATTGTCTAACCTAACCCAGTTATACATCGCATTGTGTGATGTTCTGGCTAACTCGAGTAATTTATGTCTACTGTTTTCATGAACCAAGATTTTGCTACCGGTGCAGATAGCTTCGCAGCTTTGTTCGAAGAATCCCTGTCACGTCAGGATATGCGCTCCGGTGAAGTGATCTCTGCTGAAGTCGTGCGTATCGACCACAATTTCGTGATCGTTAATGCCGGCTTGAAGTCTGAAGCATTCATCCCCGTTGAAGAATTCAAAAACGACCAGGGCGAACTGGAAGTTAACATCGGCGATTTCGTTTCCGTAGCGATCGATTCGCTGGAAAACGGTTTCGGCGACACTATCCTGTCCCGTGACAAAGCAAAACGTCTGGCCTCCTGGCTCGCGCTGGAAAAAGCGCTGGAGTCTGGCGAGATCGTTACTGGTACTGTCAATGGCAAAGTTAAAGGTGGTCTGACTGTTCTGACGAACGGCATCCGCGCTTTCTTGCCAGGTTCCCTGGTTGATACACGTCCGGTGAAAGATACAACACCGTACGAAGGCAAGACCATGGAATTCAAGGTCATCAAGCTGGACCGCAAGCGCAACAACGTCGTGTTGTCACGTCGCGCAGTGGTCGAAGCGTCGATGGGCGAAGAGCGTCAAAAACTGATGGAAACCCTGAAAGAAGGCACAGTGGTTACCGGTGTTGTTAAAAACATCACCGACTACGGCGCGTTCGTGGATCTGGGCGGCATCGACGGCTTGTTGCACATCACCGATCTGGCATGGCGTCGTGTACGTCATCCTTCCGAAGTATTGACAGTCGGTCAAGAGATCACTGCAAAAGTTCTGAAGTTTGATCAAGAGAAAAACCGTGTGTCCCTGGGCGTAAAACAATTGGGCGACGATCCATGGACAGGCCTGTCCCGTCGTTACCCACAACACACACGTCTGTTCGGTAAAGTCACTAACCTGACCGACTACGGCGCGTTTGTTGAAGTGGAACAAGGTATCGAAGGTCTGGTACACGTTTCCGAAATGGACTGGACAAACAAAAACGTTGCACCAAACAAAGTTGTTCAATTGGGCGACGAAGTGGAAGTCATGGTTCTGGAAATCGACGAAGAACGTCGTCGTATTAGCCTGGGCATGAAGCAGTGCAAAGCTAATCCTTGGGATGATTTCGCGATCAACCACAAGAAAGGCGACAAAGTTCGCGGCGCGATCAAATCCATCACTGACTTCGGCGTGTTCATCGGCTTGTCCGGCAACATCGACGGCCTGGTGCATTTGTCCGACCTGTCCTGGAACGAAACAGGCGAAGAAGCAGTTCGCCGCTTCAAGAAGGGCGATGAGCTGGAAGCCATTGTTCTGGCAATCGACGTTGAGCGTGAGCGCGTTTCCCTGGGCGTTAAGCAGCTCGAAGGCGACCCATTCAACAACTACACTGCAATGAACGACAAAGGTGCGATCGTTACCGGTACAGTGAAGTCGGTTGAAGCCAAAGGCGCAGTCATCCAGTTGGCTGACGACGTTGAAGGCTACCTGCGTGCTTCCGAAATCTCCCGCGACCGCGTGGAAGATGCCGGCACTCACCTGAAAGTAGGCGATACCGTAGAAGCCCTGGTTCTGAACATCGACCGTAAGGCACGTGGCATTCAGTTGTCGATCAAAGCTAAAGACAGCGCTGAAACTCAAGAAGCAATGCAAAAGATGTCTACCGACTCCAATGCAGCTTCCGGTACGACCAGCTTGGGCGCACTGTTGAAAGCAAAGCTCGACAACAAAAACTAAGTCATCGAGATCCATAAATGACTAAGTCGGAGTTGATTGCTCGCTTGGCTGAGCGTTATCCGCAACTGGTAGCAAAAGATGCGGATTACGCTGTCAAAACCATACTCGACGCGATGTCTGACGCGCTGTCCACCGGGCAGCGTATCGAGATTCGCGGTTTTGGTAGTTTTGCCTTGAATAGCCGGCCACCACGTATTG
>Ga0210384_10004969_pt1 | contig 14664 bp, 13 predicted proteins | sample IncBWH2MmetaG_FD_160574 | JGI IMG/M metagenome (GOLD analysis project Ga0210384, IMG submission 160574) | Forest soil microbial communities from Barre Woods Harvard Forest LTER site, Petersham, Massachusetts, United States - Inc-BW-H-2-M | ecosystem: Environmental > Terrestrial > Soil >...
CCGGCGACGGCAACTTCGGGGGCAATTCCGGCGACGACGAGCACGACGATTTCAACGACAGGAATCGGCGGATACGGAAATCCAGCGGCGAATAACAGCGGGTGCAGCACGGAAGGGTTGCCGTCGAACTCTTTCACACCGTCAACCGGCGGGACTTGCGCGGGCGACATCCGCATCATCACGGAAGGAACGCTGGGCTTCTGGCACAAGTTCTACAGTGGCCCGCACGGCGGAATGCGCTGGGGCATCGCGTATTCATACATTACGAAGAGTGGATGGTCCGGGAACGGCGGGCTAGCGGCGGGAGTTCCGGGAATCTCGCCCAAGGCAGTGGACAACATGATCTGGACCTCATTCCGGTACTACATACCGTAGGGGCGGAGTAGAAGAGTCTAAAAGTAGAAGAGGAAAAAACGAGGGCAGCTTCGTTACCGGAGCTGCCCTCGTTGTTTTCCCCGGGACTACAGAGAGCGGACGACTTGACAGCTGTAAGCCATTGAATCCCTGGAGGTTAGGGAGGGCAGCGAAGACGGCTGAGATTCAACAGAAGGCGGGGGTGATTGTAACAATGCTGTAACACGGGCGAGGGACACTGGTAGGCAGACCAAGTCGGTAAAAAATCGTGATGGAGAACAAAAGAATGAAGCGAATCACAATGATGAGCGCGGTGACGCTCGCTTTCGCAATGGTGGGAGCAATTTTGGTGCATGCCGCGCTTTCAATTACGGGAGCGGGCGCGACATTTCCGTATCCGATTTATTCAAAATGGTTTGATGAATACCGGAAGAAAAATCCGAGCATAGAAATCAATTATCAGTCGATCGGGTCGGGCGGGGGAATCCGACAGGTAACCGAAGGCACAGTCGATTTCGGGGCTTCCGACGGTCCGATGAACGACGAACAACTGAAGGCATTTCAAGAAAAACATGGGTTTGGGATTTTGCATTTTCCGACGGTGCTCGGAGCTGATGTGCCGACGTATAACATTCCTGGCGTTTCCGTCGCGCTGAATTTCACTCCGGAGGCGCTTGCGGGCATTTTCCTGGGCAAGATAACAAAATGGAACGACCCGGCGATTGTCGGGGCGAACAAAGGCGTGAACCTTCCGGGCAACGACATCGTGGTAGTGCATCGCTCGGAGGGCAGCGGCACTACTTACATTTGGACGGATTATCTTTCGAAGGTCAGCGAGGAATGGAAGACGAAGGTAGGCAAAGGCGCTTCGGTCAACTGGCCGGTGGGCCTAGGCGGCAAAGGCAACGAGGGAGTGACCGGTCAGATCAAGAATGCACCGAATTCGATTGGTTATGTGGAATTGATCTACGCGGTATCGAACAACATTCCCTACGGAAATGTTAAGAACTCTTCCGGGGTTTTTGTCAAAGCAGATCTAGCCAGTGTCAGCGCCGCTGCCGCCGCTGCGGCCAAAACGATGCCGGACGATTTCCGAGTTTCGATCACGGACCCGCCGGGCAAGACCGCGTACCCGATCGCGAGCTTTACGTGGCTGCTGATTCCGGAGAAATTCTCTGATACGGCGAAACGCGATGCGATCAAGGATTTCGTGAAATGGATGCTAACAGATGGGCAGAGCTACGCGGAGCAGTTGTCTTACGCGAAGCTGCCGAAGGAAGTAGTCGCGAAAGAAGAGAAGACGCTGGCCAAGGTTCAATAACCAGGCTGCCGCAGGGAAGAAATGGCTGCAACCACGACTGTGCCGAGCGCGAGCCCGATATCGGGCTCGCGCTCATTTCTGAGCCGGCTGCGCGATGGAGACGAAATCGCGCGGCTGATCACGTTTTTGTTTGCGGGGTCGGTGGTACTGGTCACGCTTCTACTGATTTTCGAGCTCTGGCAGGAATCGGTGCTGCCTCGCCATAAGTTCGGGTTGCACTTTTTTGTCACTCGAGTTTGGGACCCGATCGCGGAGCAGTTCGGGGCGCTGCCGTTTATCTACGGGACTTTGATCACGGCGACGGTTTCGCTGGTGATCGCGGTGCCGCTGGGAATTGGCGCGGCCATTTTTCTGGCGGAGTTGGCGCCCGCACGACTATCGGACGCGCTGGAATTTTTTATCGATTTACTGGCGGCCGTGCCGAGCGTTATCTACGGACTCCTGGGCGTGTTTATCGTGGTGCCGTTAATGCGGGATTACGCGCAACCGGCGCTGAAAAATACGCTCGGATTCTTGCCACTGTTTAGCGGGCCGATGTATGGAATCGGCTTTCTGACCGCGGGAATCGTTTTGGCGATCATGGTAATCCCGTACATTATTTCGGTATCGCGCGAGGTGCTGATGTCGGTGCCGAGGGATCAGCGCGAAGCGGCACTGAGCTTGGGCGCAACGCGATGGGAATCGACATGGAAAGTGGTGGTGCCGTTTGCGCGGCCGGGCATCATGGGATCGATATTCCTGGCCCTGGCGCGGGCGCTCGGCGAAACGATGGCGGTGACGATGGTCATCGGAAACACACCTACGATCAGCGCGTCGCTATTTTCGCCGGGATATTCGATTGCGGCAGTGATTGCGAACGAGTTCACCGAAGCGACCGGAGATCTGCATTTGCAGGCGTTGATCGAGTTGGGTTTGGTGTTGTTTTTGCTGACCTTCTTGTTGAATGGAGTAGCGAGGTTGTTGATTGTAATCACCTCGCAGCGTGGCAGCGGGACGGCTCACGCATGAGCCCGCGACTGCGCTGGCGGAAATTCGTGAGCGGCTTCATGCTGACCATGACCGGGATCTGTGCGTTGGTGGCGGTCAGCGTGCTGTTTTTTATTCTTGGCTACCTCGTTTACCATGGCGGAAGATCGATCAACTGGGATTTTTTCACGAAGCTGCCGAAGCCGGTGGGAGAAACGGGCGGCGGGATGGCCAATGCGATCGTAGGAAGCGCAAAGCTCCTGTTGCTCGCATCCCTGCTGGGCGTGCCTGTTGGCTTTCTGGGCGCGATTTACCTTGCTGAGTTCAGCGGGAGCACAGTGGCGTTCGTGGTACGGTATGCGGCGGATTTGCTGAATGGCGTGCCGTCGATCGTGATCGGGATTTTCGTGTTCAGCCTGGCGGTGCTGCCGTTCAAGCATTTTTCGACGCTGGCGGGCGGATTTGCGCTGGGGCTGATGATGATTCCCATCACTTTGCGCAGCACGGAAGAATTCCTGCTGGCGGTGCCGCGGGCGCTGCGGGAAGCGGCGATGGCGCTGGGGGCGAGCAAGTGGAAGACCATCGCCACAGTAATAGTGCCGGCGGCTTATCGGGGCATTCTTACCGCGGTGCTGCTGGCGTTTGCGCGTGTGGCTGGAGAGACAGCACCTTTGCTCTTCACAGCCTTGGGGAATCGCTTTTGGAGTCCCGGGTGGAACCAGCCGACGGCGTCGCTTCCGGAGATGATTTTCCGATACGCAGTCGCACCGTACGAAGACTGGAATCGGCAAGCGTGGGCGGCGGGACTGGTGCTGCTGGGGTTGATTCTGGTTATTAACATTGTGGCGCGGGCAATTCTTGCTCGCGGCATCTCGGTTCCGAGGGCGTAATATGCATGCATCCGTGAGGTCGGCAGTGTCATTCAACATTACACCAACGCAAACCGGGGCAATGGGGCGCGAGGCTGCCGCCGCTTTGCCGATGCGCATGAACGTCAGCAAAGTTAATTTTTTCTATGGGCCGAAGCAAACGCTGTTCGACGTGAATCTGGGAGTGGCGACGAGCAAGGTGACGGCATTGATTGGGCCGTCCGGCTGCGGAAAATCGACACTGCTGCGGACGATGAACCGCATGCACGAGACAGTGCGCCATACCCGCTTGGAAGGCGAAATCACCCTGGATGGGCAGAACATTTTGGCGCAGGACGTTACGCAGTTGCGGCGGCGCATTGGCATGGTATTTCAGCGGCCGAACCCATTTCCAAAATCGATATTCGACAATGTGGCGTACGGCCTGCGGATAAACGGCTCGAAGCTGCCGATCGCGGAAGCGGTGGAGAGGAGCCTCCGGCACGCAGCGTTGTGGGATGAAGTTAAAGACCACTTGCACAAATCGGCGTATGAATTGTCTGGCGGCCAGCAGCAACGGTTGTGTATCGCGCGGGCGCTGGCGGTTGAACCCGAGGTGATGTTGCTGGATGAACCGTGCTCGGCGCTCGACCCGATCAGTACGGCGAAAATTGAAGAGTTGCTGGTACAGTTGAAGGACCTTTGCACCCTGGTGATCGTGACGCACAACATGCAGCAGGCGGCGCGGGTCAGTGATTTCACAGCCTTCTTGCTAACGGGTCAATTGATTGAGTTCAGCCCGACGCCGCAGTTGTTCACCACGCCGAGCGATCCGAGAACAGAAGCGTATATCACCGGGCGCTTTGGATGAGCTCGAGCAGGAAAGAGTGGGCCAGAGTTTTTGGGATTGAAGGGAACGATTAATGGAACGCCATTTCGAGCGAGACCTGAACGAGCTGAAAGAGCGGCTGCTGTGGATGGGCAGCCTGGCGGAACGCGCGGTGCATCAAGCGGTGCATTCGGTGCTCGATTCCGATGAGCAGCTGGCCAAGCGCGTGTTGGATGAAGAGGACGCGATTAACGAGCTGCAAATCGAAATCGATGATCGCGTGGTGCAAGTTTTGGCCCTGCACCAGTTGATGGCGACGGATTTGAGGTTGGTGCTGGCGGTTTCGCGGATCAACAACGATTTAGAGCGCATCGGGGACCAGGCGGTGAACATCGCGCAGGCTTCGGTACGCATTTTGCGGCACCCGCGGGTGAAGCCGTATGTAGACTTGCCGCGCATGAGCGAAGTGGCGGAAGAGATGATGCGGGATTCGTTGAACGCGCTGGTGCGGCGGGATGTGGAGCTGGCACAAAAGGTGCTGTCCATGGACGACCAGGTGGACCACTTCCGCGATCAGATTTTTCGCGAATTACTGACGTATATGATGGGTGATTCGAGCGTGGTGTTTCCGGCATTTGAGCTAATTCTGGTGGCGAAGAATCTGGAGCGCATCGGCGACCATGCGACGAACATCGCGGAAGACGTCATCTACATGGTGCAGGGGCAGGACGTGCGGCACCCCACCGTCGACCGCCGCTAAGGCGGGTAGCCCGCAAACACTATTCGATCTTTACTGGTCCCATGGCGTCCCGCATGGCCTGAAACGCGTCTGTGTCTTTTTTCGCATTGTCCCAACGACTATCCGGGTACTGGCGCATGAGCTGGACGGTGAGGAAGCTTCCGCGCATCAGGCTTGAATCATGATCGGACCAAAGTCTGCTGGTGGTGCGCTGGCTATAGCGTTCGATGATCATGCGCGAAAACTTCGGCGCTTCGCGCGGGTCATATCCGTGCTCTATAACATTTTGCAATCCGAGCCGATCGGCCTGATTCTCGAGCTCGCGCTGGTGTCCATTCACGACGGAAGCAATACCGATTTCCGCCATGAACAGACCCGCATTTCCGATAAACGCGCCCGCCGCGACTCCGGCAATCATCAACCCAATCCGTTTGCCCCGGGTCTCTTCGACTTCGCGCCGATGGTGCACCTGCAGGACGTGAGCTATTTCGTGACTGAGAATGAATGCAAGCTGGGCTTCGTTATCAACAGCGCCAAGCAGCCCAGTATTGACGAGCAACGTTCCGTCAGGCAACGAAGCCGCATTGATGGTTGGATCTTCGACAACAAAAAACCGGAACTCCAGCGTGCGCGTGGTTCCTTTTATTCCTGATGGCAGCAGCGAGTCTCCCAAGTGCGACACGTACTCCTGAACGCTTGGCACCGCCAGCAGTTTCATCCTTCCTTGCACCTTCTTGCCTTGGCGGAACTCGACAACGCCTATTCCGGTCTGCGGATCTTTTCCCCGGACGACTTCCAGGTCATGCGGCATCTTGTAGGCGTCCGCTGGCGCTGGTGGCCCCAACTCCACGCGTTCGGCGGCGATGCGCCCATCACTGCGCCTCACCCCGGCATAGCTGACATGGAATCCAGCCAGAGTAGCGTCATTTGCCGAACCCCCGCTGCCAGAAGCGCCCAGATTGGGCGTGCCGGCCCGAGTCTTAGCAGAGTCCCACTCTCTGCGCGTTTGGGGACCGAGGTCCAGCCAATAGCCGTCGGCTTTTAGTCCGGCTGCTTGACCCGTGGCAATTTGTGGGGCCTCGGCAGGCTCTTCCTGCAGGTAGGCTGTGCCATGGACCTGTTTTTCGGAATCCTTGAGGTCCACAATGATCTTTTCCGCGAAAAACTTATGATGATCGAGCCATTGGCCTTCGGCCTCGATCAACATTCCGGGAACGAGATCCGCGCGGGTGAGCGCATGCTCACCGGCGACGTCCTGCGCTGAAATGCGGCTCGCGGTGGTGAGCTCCAGCTTGTCATCGAGGATGGCCACGGTCTGATCGTCTGGCCGCCCAGTAATATAACCGTGGAGCTTCACCTTCGAGCCCGCGGGGACAGTCGGTGCGCTCAGTGCGAAGGCAACCATGAGCAGAACGCTTACCGCCGAGTTCCGCACCGAAGATCGCGTAGCATGCTTCATGGAGCACTCTTCAGAGGACGGAGAATCGCATGGATCAGGAGGCCGCCTTCGCTTCCGATTTCAGTGAATCCTTGAGCTGCTTTACGATATTCTTTGCAGCGAAGCGCGCCATAACTTTTTCATCCCATCGCGGAGAGACCTTCACGTGAACGTGGATAGCCGTCAGGTTTTGCTGATCGCTGCGGCGGGCTGCGTTTGCGTCCACTTTTAAACTGCGCATTCCGGCTCCGAATCCGATCAACGCATCCTTGACCACGCTGCCTTTCTTGAATTCCGTTATGGTCCCCACGATCACGAGCGATTTCGGCGCATCGGCCGCGTCCACTACCTCGTCTTCGCCGATGACTTGCCCAAAAAGCTTCGCTTTGGTGAGCTCCGCGCGTAGTTCCGCATAGAGATAATCGGAAAAAGCCGGTGAAAGCTCGACGCCCTCCGCGCGAGGGAAATGCTTGGCCTCGACGGATTTGAACTGCGGCTGCGGGTCCTTGGCCAATGCGGGCGTTGTCCAGATCAACAAAGTAGCTAGTGCGAGCAAAGTGACTTTCATCGTTTCTCCTTTAAATCACTGCTTGTATGTCAGGAAATCCGTTACCGTGGTTTCTCAGTCGCCGCGGGTGCCGCCCCGGCTGCGGCAGGCTGTGCGGGCGCTTCCGGAACGTCCGCGGGAACATCCAGTGCCGTAATGGCATCGCGCAACTTCACGCCGCGCAGCAGATTTCGCAAGGCATCGCCAAAAGCGTTCTCGATATCTTCCTGCACGTTTTTCTGAATGTTCTTTTTGCGAACCGCGACGCCGGCGATCGACGTTCCCGACGCGGTGATCTGTTGCGACTTCTTTGTCTTCGGGTTTTTTAACGCCACGGCAAATTCCACTTTCCCGAAGAAATCCGCGAAGCTGTCGCTCAATCCGAAATGGAAAAGATAGACGGTGAGCAGGAAGTCCGCCGAATCACGGTCCTTGGCGAGCATATCGGCCGATTTCAAGCAGGTTTCCAGGCCCGCTCGCGTGATTTCGGTTGGCGTGTGGTCCAGAAAGATTCCGCCACGAGGCTTAAAAACCATCATGGGTTGTGCGCTGCCGGAGCGATCAACCACATCGACTAAGAAAAACTTGAGCGGCCGGGAGAATGTCTGCGGCTTCACCGGTTCGGCAAGTTGGACGTGTATCGTATTGTCAGGGGTCGGTTTTGGATCCTCTGCTCGCGTGTTAGCAGCCAATAGGCTGCAGACGATCAGAACACACCATTTCATGGAGCCGCCTCGACCGAAAGACATGATTTTCTCCGCCAAATGAGGTTGCAAGAAAAACTATCCTCGCCACTTGGCAATTGCAATCCGCCGGAAGTTTTCCCGTGCTTGATGGTTACTATCGGAATGTATGCCGTCTTTGGCAAGCGACATGGAGCGACAAGTCTCGCAATGGAGAGAAATGTCGCCCTTTGGCGTTGGGATCGACGCGTGTGAATTAGAACGCCAAACTTACCGCCGATGGGCCCGCCGGGGCCACACCAAGAGAGAAACGGCAGCTAATGAGCTCAAAATGAAGAGGATACCGCCAATGGTACGATCCCGAGTCCGCGCGAAATGCATTGCGACGCGGGACGTCCCCGCGGGTACTGGGATGATCACTTGGCCGGAATCTTCCGCTTTCTCAGGGTCGATCCGGGAACCGCTCACTTCGACCTGCCAGGCCGGGTAGTTCAGCACGCGTAAGGCTAATCGCATAGGTTGCGCCGATTCGACGCGCACGATTTTGCGTTCTGGCGTCCAGCGTTCAACGAGCACTTTTGGCGGAGATGCGGTGGAGTCCGCACCTTGGTCTCCGGCGTCTTGATCGGGCGGGAGAAGTTGTGCGGGAGGAGCCTTTGGCGGGAGGTTGTAGTGGTCGTCGCCGAGGGGATCGTACTCGTCGGTTCCGTCGAAACCTTCGCCGCTGGCGATGGTGGCGCGCAGAGTCGGGAATTCCTCGTCGTCCCACCAGGTGTGCTGCACGAGAAAAACCGCAGTGCTGGTATTGAGTGCAACGACGGCAATGACGCAGAGCCAGCGAAACCTCCGGCTAGAAAATGCGACTGCTAGAAAATAAAGGAACGGAATGGTGAGAATGGACATCCAGCGCCAAGGGAATTGCACGAAGCGCAATTTCGGGAGCAGTTGCCAGAAGATATGCGAAGGACGCAGCATGAGGGCTGTGGCCACAACCGCCAGAAGCAGCAACGCGCTCCAAATCTCGCGGCGATTGCGACCTGCCGTTGATTTGGAATCGCCAAAGTCCCTGCGTGCGGCAATGGCGGCGATGCCGGTGAACGCGATGATGGTAACGGCGATTGTCGAGGCGATGTAATTGAAAAGGGTGTGCTCAGGATCTTTGATGGCCGTGTATAGAAAGTTCTCGGAAGGAAGGAGTCCGGTGGAAAGGGCTTGCGCGATGTTGACCCAGCGTTGTTCGTAGGCGGCAGGGACGATATAGAACGCCGCAAGGCCGAAACCGAGTGCCAATCCGGTCGAACCGCGGAGCAATGGCACCCAGGACCTCCGCATCAAGGCGGTCCACGCGAACAACAACGTCGTGGAATAGGTAGCCATGACACCGGCTGGCGCGTTGGAGAGCCAAACCGCGGCGAAAACGACGGAGAAGAAGACTAGTGTCTGCAACCACGGCGTGCGTCGAGCTTCTACGATGTCCGCAAGTTGCAAAGTGGCGAGAAAGAGTAAAGGAAAGAATGCGGAGGCCAGCAGCTCCGCGTAGTCGCTGCGGAAGTAAATTATCAGTAAGGCGTTGGGATTTGCGGTGTAAAAAAGGGCGGCGAACAGAGCGGCGCCGCGGGGAAGAAGACGGCGGGCAAAAGCGAATGCCGCCAGACCGGCGAACGTTTGCACCAGAACGATGAAGGCAATTGGGACGTAGTCCCATGGAATTAGAAGGCTCAGCGCGGGAGCCAGCAGCCAGGAGAGGGGCGGATAGAAAATGAAGCGCGGCTCACCAAAGCCATGATTGGCCCATTCCGCCCAGCGCGGATAGAGGATGCCCTGCTTCCATTGCGAGGCGACGTCGAGCCAGGAGGTCGCGTGGAATTCGAAATCGTGTCCTGAGGCGACTCCGCGCCAGAAGAAGGGCGCGACGATCAACAGTGAAATGCAAAAAGAAAGACAGAATGTGACCACCCAGCCTCCAGAGGAAGGAGGGGTGACGGGGTTGTCAGGATGCTCCGAGGGCGAATTCATTCCAGGTAAAGCAACTTGTGGTCAGCGCTGTTGTCCGCTCCGGTCATTTCGATAGATGACGCCTTCTTTCATGACGAAAAATACTTTTTCGGTTTGACGGATATTTTCCATGGGGTTGCCGGGGACGGCGACGATATCCGCGAATTTGCCGGCGTCCAGCGTGCCGATTTTGTCCTGCAGGCCGAGAAGCTCGGCGTCGGCGAGAGCGGCGGAGCGCAGCGCGTCGATTGGTTTCATACCTAGATCGACCATCAAGTGAAACTCTTCGGCGTTTCGGCCATGTTGATAGACAGCGGCGTCAGTGCCGAAACCGATTTTGACGCCTTTGGCCAGGGCGTGTTGAAACATTTGCGAGCGCGAGGCCAGCGCGGCCCGCGTTTTCGCAACAATCGCGGGAGGCAGATACATGCCTTTGTCGATCTTTTCGCCTAGACTTTCGCCCGCGATGAGCGTCGGGACGAGGTAGGTGCCGCGTTGCTTCATAAGGTCGAGCGTATCGTCTTGCATAAAAGAACCGTGTTCGATGGAGTCGATGCCGGCGAGAATCGCGCGCTTGGCGCCTTCGTTGCCATGTGCGTGCGCGGCGGTTTTGCGGCGAAGCGCGTGGGCTTCATCGACGATGGCGTTCAATTCGTCTTGGGTGAGTTGAGGCGTGTCGACATCGTCGGTGAGCGAGAGGACGCCACCGGTGGCACAGACTTTTATCATGTCGGCGCCGTATTTGTGGTCGAGACGCACAGCGAAGCGAGCTTGATCCGGTCCGTTGATCACACCGTCCAGGGGATCACTCTCCTTCCCGAAGAGTCCTTGACGGAAACCGCCTCCGTGGTCGCAGTGGCCGCCGGTGGAACCCAGCGCATGCACGGTGACGAGCATGCGTGGCCCGGGGACAACACCGTCGCGAATGGCGTTACGTAATCCGACGTCAAGGAAGTTACTGGAGCCGACGTCGCGCACGGTGGTGAAACCGGCCATCAACGTTACGCGCGCGTTCGCGCTGGCGTCTAAAGCTTGTTCGGCAATGGTCTTTTGCAGCCCATCAATCAAGTTCTGTTTCCAATCGTCCGAATACATTGAGGTGAGATGGGTGTGCGCATCGATGAAACCGGGCAGAAGCGTGGCGTCTCCGAGGTCGATGGTTTCGGCGCCAGCGGGAATGGGGGCCTTGGCGCCGACACCGCTGATTTTTCCGTCCGTGATGACGACCAAGCCGGGGGTCGAGAGGGTGTTGCTCTTGCCGTCGAACATCCGCGCGGCTTTTAACACGTAGGTCTTGCTTGTCTTTGCAGCCTGCGCGTAGGAGGACAGCAGCGGTACAACCAGCAATGCGACAAGGAGCCACCATTTGCGCATGATTCTCTCCTGTTGCGATCGATGTTGCTTAATTTCCAGAGCTACCTCGAACGCACGACAATAGCTTGCTCGTGGAAAATGTCAAGGATTGCCTGGACCCCTTGCGCCGCGAATAGCCTGTTCTTTTGCAAGCGGACGGAAACAAACGCGCACCCAACGGCGTCTCAATAGCCATGAAACTGCATGTCCTCGTGCCTGTGTTGATGTGGATTGTTGCTCTGGCCGCGCAGCGGCCGGCACCTAGCGCTAAGCAGGTCTTGCCCGTGATCGCCACGGGGCAATACGACAATGCGCGAACCGGGGCCAATTTACTGGAAACAGTCCTCACCCCGCAAAATGTCAACGTCGCGAAATTCGGCCGCATCGGATTTCTTCCCGTTGATGGCGACATCTATGCGCAACCTCTGTACATACCGCAACTCGATATTCCCGGCAAAGGCGTGCACAACGTCGTATTCATTGCCACGGAGCGCGATAGCGTTTACGCTTTTGACGCTGATGCCGGCTCGAGCCAGCCGCTCTGGCAAGTGAGTTTTCTCGATGCAAAGAAGAACATCTCTCCCGTTGCCGCGCGCGACGTGCAGTGTCCCTTCCTTCAGCCGGATATCGGCATTACCTCCACGCCAGTGATTGATCTGCCCAGCAAGACGCTTTATGCCCTTGCTCGTACCCGCGAGGCGGAAAATGGCAAGTGGATGTTCCGCCAGAAGTTGCACGCCCTTGACGTCGGCACGGGCGCCGAGAAAAAGGGTTCGCCGGTCACTATTCGCGCGACCTTTCAAGGCGACAAATCTTTGTTCTCCAAGGGATTAAGCGAGTTCGATCCGCTGCGCGAAAATCAGCGGGCTGCCCTGCTCCTGGCAAACGGCAATGTGTTCATCACCTGGGCTTCTTCATGCGATGTCGGACCTTACTACGGTTGGGTCATGTCTTACGATGCCCACACACTGAAGCAAACCGGTGTTCTCAATGTCGCTCCCGGCGCAAAGGAGAGCGGCATCTGGCAGGCGGACGCCGGTCCCGCCGCCGATGCCGACGGCAACATTTACCTCATCACCGGCAACGGTAGGTTCACGGCGGCATCAGGCGGCCACGATTATGGCGATTCCGTTCTCAAAATTGCGCTGACAGCCGACGGACTTGCCATACGCGACTATTTCACGCCCGCCGATCAGGAGCACCTCAACGATACGGACGGCGACTTCGGTTCCGGCAGCCCGGTACTTCTGCCGGATCAGCCTGCGCCACACTCGCATCTTCTTCTGGCCGCCGGAAAATCCGCAAAGCTATACGAACTCGATCGCGACAACCTCGGCCATTTTCATCAAGGGAACGATAGCAATGCCGTGCAAGTCGTTCCCGCCGGGGCGCAATCCTTTGGCGCGCCCGCGTACTGGAATGGGCATGTCTTTTATTTTCTTATGAACGATTATTTGCGGGATTACGCGCTGCAGAACGGCCGGCTATCCGCGCAACCCGTGGCCAAGAGCACTACAAATATAAACGATCCAGGCACGCCGGCCATTTCCGCCAATGGCGCCAAGAACGGCATCGTCTGGATTCTCTCCACGAAAGCGTGGAATGGTTCGGACCAGCCCGCGATTCTTTTCGCTTACGACGCTACCAACGTCTCTCATGAACTGTACAACTCCACGCAAAATCCCGAGCGCGACCGGGCCGGCAACGCGCTGCGCTTTACAATTCCCACAGTAGCCAACGGCCGCGTCTATGTCCCCACAAAACGTCGAATTGAGGTATACGGATTGCTTTCTACACCGAAGAGCAAGGCCAAATGAAGCCGGGAAGTCATCGCCCTCCATTAGAAGCGAAAGGCGAAGCCGCCAGTGAAGTTCACACGCTGCAGGTAATTGGACACGTTCTGCTGAAAACAATTTCCAAAGGCGTCGCACTGCACGGCCAGCGTTTTGTTGGCCCGCGAAGGCAGCCACCGCAAATCTCCACGCAACGAAAAGCGCCGGCTCACTTGGTATTTCGCTCCGCCGCCCAAATTGAAAGCGAGCAGCGTGCGGTTCGGATTATTTCCGTCATTCGACTCGTGCGAAAAACCAATGCCGCCCGCAATAAACGGCCGCAACTTCCTCTCGCTGTTTTTCAGCATGTACAGAAAGCCAAATGAAACCTGGTCGAAATCGGAGTTGAACGCTTTGGAGTAAGTGCCGGTGGTAGCGTCGCGCTCGCTGAAACTTGTGTTGTTCCGGCTCCACATCAATTCCGCTTGCGAATTCTCGGTCAGCGAATAGTCGATAAATGTGCCATAGCTCCGCCCTGCGTCCACCCGCAGCCTGTCGACCGTGAAGGAATTCGTAACCGGATAGGAGCCACCGGTTTCATAACCCACAAACGGCGCCACTTCCCATTTCGAGATGTCGCGCCACTGCCCGAAGGCCGGCGAAATCCCGACGAAGCACAACAGGAACATGAGCAAAAGCGGCAAGCGGTATCGCATGGTTCCTCCAAGTAATTGGCGAGACTTTCTCGAGCAACTATGACTGGCCCACAAAACTGCATTGCCCGAATCCAAGAAATTCGTCCCCTGACTCTCAGACTAAGATGCAGGAAGGGGCTCTTGGAGTTTCCACCTTGTTCCTTGCGGTTACTTTTTGCATGGAGGCCGGAGGCCCCCACATAATGATCGCTGCCCGCTAGCTGCCGGCATGCGGCATCTTCTGTATGCGGAGAAAACGCAGGCGTGCTAAAATTTCTCGTTGCCTATGGGCCTGTAGCTCAGGTGGCTAGAGCGCGCCCCTGATAAGGGCGAGGTCGGTGGTTCAAGTCCACCCAGGCCCACCATTCAAATCACCAATAAATACGCGGCTATTCTCACTTTTCCCCTTTCGGAGAATACCTCTCAAAAAACCAATTTGCCAACTATTTGCCAACTTTAGGATTGGCCGGATGGCACTACACTCAGGGCGTTAAGACCCTTCGCGTGAAGGCTGAACGGCTAGCATCGATTAAGCTATGTCGAGAACGCTGCCCTGTCACGTCGAAGGGACGTGCAAGGCAGTGCAAGAGACTGCAAGGTTGTGGAAGGAGCGGGAAGGCATTTTTAGTCAGTTTGCGGGGGCGTACGTAGTTCAGTTGGTTAGAACGCCTGCCTGTCACGCAGGAGACTCGCGGGTTCGAGTCCCGCCGCTCCCGCCATTCAAACTCTAGAATCCTTCCCGCGTGCGTTCACATTGGTGATTCTGCATTATTGACAGTGTGGCATTTTGGGGGACATACCAAGCCACTTCTTCGGAAAGTTGTTTTTCGGCCAAGTGGGCTCAAAAACTAGAATAGCTCATCACTAGCCGATTTCTCAGGACTAATACGCACCATGGAACCCGGATACTTCCGGTTAGCCATCGGACAGCATGACCTGCAGGGTTGTTAGTCGCTGACCATTGCGGAGCCGGCGAGTCGACGCACTTTGATGTCCCGCATCGGCGGTTGACCGAAGAAGCGTTTGTATTCGCGGTTGAACTGACTCGCACTCTCATAGCCGACCTCGAACGCGGCGCTCGCAGCATCGAGCCCTTCCACAAGCATTCGTTCTCGCGCGGCAAC
>Ga0210384_10004970_pt1 | contig 14661 bp, 16 predicted proteins | sample IncBWH2MmetaG_FD_160574 | JGI IMG/M metagenome (GOLD analysis project Ga0210384, IMG submission 160574) | Forest soil microbial communities from Barre Woods Harvard Forest LTER site, Petersham, Massachusetts, United States - Inc-BW-H-2-M | ecosystem: Environmental > Terrestrial > Soil >...
GTCCCGAATGTCCTCCGCCACGGGCGCCGCGGACACCGCTGCACCGACCATCAGTCCAATCAATGCCGCAGCCCTCGGGGTGCGCGTGCCGAAGATCCCTCTCCTCATGCGCGCCTGCGCTCTCGGGTCTTGAAGAATCGCTGTAAGGCGGGCATATAGGGCGCATCGGTCTGCAATTGCAGCGTGTCGATGCCTTCCGAGCGAAAGTCGCTGATCAGCCGCCGTCCCCTTTCCAAAGACAATTCTTTGAAGCGCCGCCGGACCTTGGGGCTGGCGGTATCGACTTCGATCACCTCCCCGCTTTCCGCATCCTCCAGCGCGACGATGCCCACGTCCGGAAGCTCCTTCTCGCGTGGATCCTCGACGTGCACCGCAATCAAGTCGTGACGGCGATTCGTGCGGCGCATCGCGCGGCGCAGTTCGACGCGGGTAGCGGCGGGATCCTTCGGCGTCTCAAAATCCGAAATGAGAAAAACGACCGCGCGCCGGTGCAAAAGCCGGTTCGCGACGTCAAGCGCCTTGACCGTGTCGGTGCCGGTGGCCTCAGGCGCGTGATACAGGATATCTCTTACCACGCGCAAAACGTGGCGGCGGCCTTTCTTCGGCGGCAGGTATCGTTCGACGCGGTCGGTATAAAGCAGCAAGCCGACCTTGTCGCTGTTGCGAATGGCGGAAAATGCCAGGACGCTCGCGAGTTCCGCGGCCAGGTCCCGCTTGCTCAAGGCGCTGGATCCAAAATTTCCGGATGCGCTGATATCCACCAGCAGGAAGATGGTGAGCTCGCGTTCTTCGGTGAATTTCTTGACGAAGGGTCTGCCGGCGCGCGCCGTGACATTCCAATCGATGGTTCGTACTTCGTCGCCGGGGCTGTATTCGCGCACTTCATCGAAGTCCATGCCGCGGCCCTTGAAGACCGAATGATACGATCCCGCCAGGCTGTCATTCACCATGCGCCGCGTGCGAATCTCGAGCTGGCGCATGCCGCTCATGATGGCTTTGTGGGACTTGGCGGCTTCCGGCGCCATTACGGCACCGGCAGCGCATCGAGTATCTTCTCGATGACATTCTCGGAGGAGATATTCTCCGCCTCTGCTTCGTATGTGACCGAGACGCGATGGCGCAGCACATCGAGCGCGATCGACTTGACGTCCTGCGGAATGACGAAGTGCCGGCCGTTCAAGAACGCCATGGCGCGCGCTCCAAGCGTCAAGGCGATGGTGGCGCGCGGCGAGGCGCCGTTCTGGATGTAGCCGTTCAAGTTCAGGCCGGCCGCGATAGGCGGCCGCGTCGCCAGCACCAGATCCACGATGTAGTCGCGTATCTTGTCATCCACATACAACGTATTGACCACATGACGAGCCTCGACGATCTGCGCAGCGCTCACCACCGCGCGCGGAACGATCATGGCCTCGGTCGTTGCCATGGCGTCAAGGATCGCTCGCTCATCGGCGCGGTTCGGATAGGTGACGATCACCTTCATCATGAACCGGTCGATTTGGGCCTCCGGCAACGGATAAGTCCCCTCCTGCTCCAGGGGATTTTGCGTTGCCAGCACCAAGAAGGGATTGGGCAGCGAATAAGTCTCGTCGCCGATCGTCACCTGGCGTTCCTGCATGGCTTCCAGCAGCGCGCTCTGCACCTTCGCGGGCGCTCGGTTGATTTCATCGGCAAGGATGAGATTGCTGAAAATCGGCCCGTGCTTGGTGCGAAACGCGCCGTCTTGCGGGTTGTAAATCATCGTCCCGACGATGTCGGCGGGAAGCATGTCGGGCGTGAACTGCAGCCGCTTGAAATGCAGCGCGATGCAGCTCGCCAACGTCTTCAGCGCGAGCGTCTTGGCCAAACCAGGCACGCCTTCCAACAAAACGTGTCCATTCGTGAGCAGTGCAATGAGCAGCCGGTCCAACAATTGCCTCTGACCCACGATAACCCGCGCCATTTCCTGCTGCAGCGGACGAATCCAAGTTGAACTCGCGCTGACGGTCTCCCGAGCCGCGCGCATCGCGGGGTCCAGCGAGACCGGCACGGGTAACTCGCGCACGGCCGCGGCCGGCTGGTACCTCGCATGTTGCTCATTGAGCGGCGGGGCGGCTTTTTGATTCATTCGACAAAATCCTTCATGACGGGCGGCTCGGGATGGGGCTTTGAACTTGGAAAGGGCTTCGCGGTTCCCTAAGAACCGCGAAGCGCGGCAAAACTAGAATTGTCCGTACCCCCGCGCCATTGCCGCGGCAAAGACCGGCAAAAATCCGAACAGCCCCAACTCCAGGTGCAGATATCGCCTGACGGTCTGGATCTCGGACTCATTCTGCGGTAATGCCGATTTTTTCCAGCGAATAAAGGCCAGGGTAGGCGGCAGCGACAACAATCCGATGACCGCAAAAGTGCCCAACTTGGCCCAAAAGAAGGCATTGTGGGAATAATAGGCCCACCCCTTGGCGGCAAAGATAGCGCGGCAGAAGCCGACCGCCAGTATCGCCGCGGCCAATATTCCATACCACAGATCGAGCGATGCTATGCGCGCGACCGCCACGCTGCTCATGCCGGGACGCACCGCCCAAACTTCAGCGCAGATGATTCCAAAGATGCCAAAGATCAGAAGGTGGTGGCCGATGGCCAGTGACAGATCGAGCATGGCAAGGGTCCTGGAAATGCCTGAATTGTATGTCCGCACCCCGCCCGATATCAATCAACCGCCGCGCGCCGCTCTTGTATGTAACAGTCGTTACATTATAGGATTGCGCGCGTGCCGGCACGCAAAGCAGTCCTGCTGGAAAATCTGATCGCCTATTTGACCAGGCATGGCGTGGCCGATCTGTCGTTGCGCCCGATGGCCGCCGCGGTGGGAACCAGCGCACGCCTGCTGATTTTTCATTTCGGCTCAAAAGAGCGGCTGCTCATCGAAGCGTTGGATGAGATGCAGGCGCGGCTGCAGCGCTCCCTCGCGGATTTATTGGCTGGCGAATCCGGCGTAGCTGGTCCCGCACCGCTGCGGCTGTTTTGGGACTGGGCGCTCAAGGAACCCAACCTCCCGCAGCTTCGCGTGCTGTACCAATTGCAGATCCTCGCCGCGCAGGACCATAAAACCTACGGAAGATACTTGAAGCGAAATTCCCTCAACTGGCTCGAGTTGGTGCAGGCTGCATTGAAGCCAGCGCAGCGCTCCACGACGCTGGCGACACTGATCGTCGCCGTTTTCGACGGCTTGATGATGGAAGTCATGAGCACCGGCGATCGCCGGCGCGCCTCGGCCGCCATCGACGAGTTTCTCGTCATGGCGAGAAAGCACGCCAACGCCCGACGCCCCACCCGAAAACTTGCTTTGCACTAGGAGAGCCGCGATGAGAATGTCCGTGCCGGTCGGCTTTTTTGCCCCTTGTTTGCTGGCGCCCCTGCTTGCCTTGTCCGCCGAACCGGCACCGGACTCCCTGGAGGCGCCCTGGGATCCGGGCGCGGCGACCTGTGCCGCGGGCCGGCCGGTCGAGCCCATTCAAGTGCATCACTTCAACGCGCAAACCATCGTCCTGCGCCAGAATCTGTGCTCTACCTGGGAAGCACCGTTCCTGTACCTTCTGATCGGCGGCAAACAAGCGCTGCTGATCGACACGGGCGATATCGCCGATCCGAGCGTCATGCCCTTGGAATCCACGGTCATGAGCCTCTTACCAGGGGAGCCCGGTGCCAAGATGCCGCTGATCGTGGCGCACAGTCACGGGCACCTGGATCATCGCGCCGGCGATCCGCAATTCGAGCGCGCCGGCGGCTTGGTGCCCGCTGATCTTCAACACGTCCGCAAGTACTTTGGCTTCGATGCTTGGCCGAACGGCAGCGCCCAGATCGACCTCGGCGATCGCATCGTCGATGTGCTGCCTGCACCAGGTCACCACCCGGCACAGCTGGTGTATTACGACCGCAATACCGGCTTGGTTTTCTCCGGCGACTTCCTGCTCCCGGGGCGCCTTTTGGTCGACGATTTGGCTGCTTACCAGGCGAGCGCGCGCAGCGTGGCGGCGTTCCTGAGGGACAAGCCGGTGAGCTATGTGCTGGGCGGACACGTCGAGAAAAATCGCGCCGGGGAATTGTTCTCCTGGCAGTCCACCTTTCATCCCGACGAGCACGCATTGCAGCTCACGAAGGCCGATCTGATGGCGCTGCCCGCGGCGCTGCGCAAATTCAACGGCCTCTATACGGTCACTGGGCCGTTCATCATTGAAAATCCACTTCGCATGCTCATCGCGGTTGCCGTCGCGGCGGCAATCGCGCTGGTCCTGCTGGGCATATTGACGTATCGATTCTTCCGCCGCAGAGCGCGGCGCGTGCAAAACTTACAAGTGCACCGCATCAACCCATCATAATTCCTAGCAGCGGTCCAATCGGTACAATGGCTCGACGCGCGTAACAGAAAGGACCTCGATGAGCCCGATGATGCGGCCAAGTCAGCAAGACATCGCGGATGAAGGCGCCATTAAATCGTGGTTGGACGCGCTGGCGAGCGGCGGCTGCGATGCAAGCGCATTTCTGCAGGCGATGCAAGGCAGATTCAGTTCCCATCCCGAGGGGACGTGGGAAGTACTGTCGCAACTGGACCAATATTATCGCCGCGGCCGCATCGAGACCGAGGCGTTCAAGACGATCAAGACTGCGCTTGCCGAATCCGTGTTGGGCCGCGGCGATGTCCCGGTGGCGCGCGACATTGTGATTCCCGGCCATGCGGAGCACACCGACGCCCATTCGCGCATCGGTGAATCGCAACCGCCGGAGGAGCTCGGCGAGCCCAAGGCAGGCAGCGTACTGCGGCGCCGTTATCGGATTGAAGCCCTCGTCGGACAGAGCAGCATGGGCACGGTGTTCCAAGCTCTGGATGAATTTCGGTTGGAGACTCCGGGCGGCCAGCGGTTGGCCATCAAGGTGCTGCATGCGGCGGTAGCCAAGCGGGCCGAATTGCTCGCCGAGCTGCGGCGGGAATTTCAATCCCTGCAGCTGCTGTCGCATCCCAATATCGTGCGTGTATTCGAGTTTGACCGCGATGGTCCGTTGGTCTTTTTCACGATGGAGCTGCTCACCGGGGCGCCGCTCAGCCGCGTCATGCAGGTGAGAAAACTGCTCCCCTTGGAACGCACGCAGGCGTTGGCGGTGATTCGCGACGTCGGCGTTGCCCTCGCCTATGCGCACTCGCGCGGCGTCGTACATGGTGACCTGAATCTGCGAAATATATTCATCACTGGAGCGGGCGAACTGCGCGTTCTGGGCTTCGGTGGTTCGCAAAAATCGCGTCAGATCTCTGGAGCGTCGGATCACGAGACGCTGCCGTTTGCGGCGTCCGCCTATGCCAGCTGCCAAGTGCTCGAGGGCGACCAACCGGACGCTCGAGATGACGTGTTCGCGCTGGCGTGCATCGCCTACTTGCTGCTATCGGGCGATCATCCTTTCGCGTCGAAAACGGCGGTCGACGCTCGCAAGTCAGGACTCCGGCCGCGGCGCCCCGCCGGTCTCAGCGGCCGGCAATGGCAGGCCGTGCGCGCCGCGCTTCAATGGAAGCGCGAGCAGCGCCCGGCAGATGTGCGGGAGTGGCTAAGTCAAATGGATCTGCGGGGCGCGGCGAAACGTTCGGCGCCGCTGACCGATCATCTCGAGCCGCCGCTACACAAGGAATCGAGGTCCGGACTGGCGACGGGCATCGCCGCCGGCGTCGCGCTGCTCCTGGCGGGCGCCTATTGGGTACTCAGCCATCGCGACACGCTGCCGCGTCTCGACTCGACCGCGCAGGTTCGCGTGCCTGATACTGCGGCGCGGCCTTCCGCATCCCCGCCGCCGGCACGGATACCCGTGCCGGCCTCGCAGCAGGCACCGGCCGCCGCCCCTCCAGCGCGAGCTCCGGCCGCCTCGTCAGCAGCCCGCCAGCCGGCAGCGGCCCCCCGGGTAGCTGCGTCACCCATAGCCGCACCACCCGCAGCCGCGGCGCCGGTAACTGCGCCGCCGGCAGCAACAGCCCAACGAGCAACTGCTCAGCCAATCGCTGCCCCCTCTACGGCTTCAGCCGGCGCATCGAAGGTTGAATTGGCCGCTGATACCGTAGAGGTTGCCGATAGCGAGCCGTCGGCGCAGGTCACCGTGCACCGCAAGGGGAATTTGCGTGGATCGACGAGTTTCACCTGGTGGACCGAGTCGGGCACCGCGAAACCCGGCGCCGACTTCTCGGCGGCCGTGCCGCAGCTTGCCTACATCGGGGATGGAAAATCCACTGTTTCCCTCAGCATTCCCGTGAGCAGTTCTCGCCATGCTCAATCGAGGAGCTTTTATGTGGTCATCGACCAATCCGAGGGAGGCGCGAAGCTGGGTGCACGCACCTTGACGATGGTGACGCTGCTGCCGCGCGAATAATCGAGGGCCGATCTCAATAGATCGCCGCAAAGGTTTCGCGCAGCGCATTTTTCTGCACTTTGCCCATGCTGTTTCGCGGCAGCTCGTCGACCAGGAAGATCCGTTTCGGCACTTTGTAGCGCGCCAAACGCGGTTTGACTGATTCAATGATCGCCTCTTCCGAGAGGATCGCGCCCGGCTTGGCCACGACGACGGCGGTGACACCTTCGCCAAAATCCGGATGCGGCACACCGAACACCGCGCTTTCCAGGACGCCCTCCACGGCATCCAGTTCGCTTTCCACTTCCTTGGGATAGACATTGAAGCCGCCGCTGATCACCAGGTCCTTGGCCCGCCCGACGATATGCACGTAGCCGTTGCGATCGATGCGGCCGACATCGCCGGTCTTGAACCATCCATCCGCGGTGAATTCGCCGCGCGTCTTCTCCTCGTCGCGCCAATAGCCCGCGAACACATTTGGGCCCTTGACCTCGAGAGTGCCGATGACATCCGGCTCGATTTCGACGGCGCCGGTCTCGGCATTCGCCACGCGCATCGCGGTGCCTTTCAAGGGCGGACCCACGGAACCCGGCAATCGCATCCCGTCATAGGGATTCGACGTGTTCATCATGGTCTCCGACATGCCGTATCGCTCCAGAATCACATGTCCCGTGCGCCGCAGGAATTCCCGGTGCGTCTGCGCCGGCAACGGCGCCGAACCGGAAACGAACAGGCGCAGCGCCGCGGTCGTCTCCCTATCCAGGTTTCTTTGCTGCAGCAGGCGCGTGTAATGCGTCGGCACGCCCATGTAAACCGTCGCCCGCGGAAAGTGTTCAATCGCCTCCGCGGCGTCGAATTTCGGCAACAGCAAGAGACACGACATCGAGGCGAGAACCGTGTTGATTGCCACAAACAAACCGTGAATGTGAAACAAGGGCAATGTGTGCAGCAATACGTCGTCGCCGCGGAAGCGCCAGCCTTCCGCCAACACGGCTGCGTTCGACGCGAGGTTGGCACGGGTCAGCATCGCGCCCTTTGAGCGACCCGTGGTGCCTGAAGTGTAAATGATTGCCGCGATCGAGCCCGGCTCGAGCGTGCGCGGCGCTTTAAAATCCGCGGCAGAGCGGCCGGCCAACGTGAGCAAAGAACCACCGCCGTCCGCACCCAGCGTTTCCACGCAATCAACTTCCGCTCGCCGCGCCAGAGGTTCGATCGAAATCTCATCCTGCGGCCGAATGACGGCGAGCCGCGGTCGCGAATCGCGCAGAAAATACTCGACCTCATTGGGAGTGTTCGCAACATTGATGGGCACGAACACCGCGCCCAAGCGCAGACAGGCGACGTATAGAAAAATTGCGTCGGCGGATTTGTCGATTTGCGCGGCCACGCGGTCGCCGGGTTCGACGCCGCGCTCAATCAGTGCGGAGGCAATTCGTCCGGATTGCTCGAGCAGCGCCGCATAGCTGAAATCGAGGCCCTGCGGCAATTTCAGAAATGGGCGATGTGCGTGGCCGGCTGCCACGTCGATCCAATCGATTGGATCCTTGGCGAAGGGCATCAGTAGTGCGGCGGGCGTTCCAGCTCTCCGGCGCGCGGCTCCTCGGACGACGTGCCGGCCAACCGCTCTCTGATCGCTTTCAGCTGTGCTTCCAGCGACTGAATTTCGCGGTGCTGGCGGAACACCACATCGCTGATCTCGGCGACAGCTTGCTCGAGATAGGCGATTTTCGACTGGACCCGTTCCATCGGCTCATCGTGCATCGGGGTCAATGCCCCGCGCCATAGAATACATAGTCGGCCGTATACGAGGCCCGCAGCTGCTGGCCGGCCTGCTCTTTGCGGCATCCGACCGAGGGTGCGCTGCCTCCGACCGTATTCAATCGTTGGATGTACCGCACATGCGTAAACAGGCCGTTGCCGGCGGTCGCCTTCGCCCGCAGCAGCAGCTGCGCGATGGAGTTTGGATTCGCGCTCGGGCTGTTCGCGATCACCTCGCCCACCACCCGGCTGCCGTCGGCGGCTTCCCATGTCGGGCCGGCGTAGTGCTTGACCACGTTTCTGCCCCATCTGGTGGAGAGGCTGGCCTCGGGTGCTTTGAACGACCACTCGAATTGAGACGGATCATTTTTCGCCGCTTGGCACTCGTAAATTTGCACGCCCTTGGCATGCAGCTCTTTGATCAGCGATTGATCCGCAGGCACGCGCAACGGTCCCGGGGCCGGCGGCGCTGCCGCGCAACCTGCCAACGCCGCACACAACGCAATCTGCCCAAGGAATGATTGAGTCTTCATGGCGCACATTATGTCGGAGATACGACTGACGAGTGAACCCTAAAGTTTGCTATTGTGCGCTGACCATGCCAAGAAAATCCCAGCGGCGGGTGCTCGTCATCGATGTCGGCGGCAGCCATGTCAAGGCCCGGGTATCGGGCCGGCGCGAAGAACGCGAGTTTGAATCCGGGCCCACCCTGACGCCGCGCCAGATGGTCGCGCGCTTACGTCAACTGACCGGCGATTGGCAATATGACGCCGTTTCCATTGGCTACCCAGGGGTCGTCGTCCACGGCAAGATCGTCACCGAACCCTACAATCTCGGGCGCGGCTGGGTTGGCTTTGATTTCCGCAAAGCTTTTGGCCGGCCCACACTGCTGATGAATGATGCTGCGATGCAGGCAATCGGCAGCTACGAAGGCGGACGCATGCTCTTTTTGGGCCTGGGCACCGGACTCGGCTCGGCATTGATTGTGGATGGCACCGTGGCTCCGATGGAACTGGCGCACCTGCCGTACAAGGGCGGCCGCAGCTACGAGGACTGCGTGGGCGATCGCGGGCGCCGCCGTCTCGGCCCCAAGAAGTGGCGCCGCACCGTTGCAACCGTGGTCGAACAGCTGAGCAAGGCCCTCGAGGCCGACTACGTCGTGATCGGCGGCGGCAATGCTCGCAAGCTGAAGAAAATGCCCAAGAACGCGCGGCTTGGAAACAACGAGTTCGCCTTTTTGGGCGGCTTTCGAGTCTGGCGCAAATCGTCGCTGCGCATCTAGATCCAGCCCGAATTCAGGTCACTTGACCCGGCGCAGCTCGAATCCCAATCGCGGGAAGTGCACGACCACGCTACCGGCACGCTGATCCTCGCGCGCGATCGAGATCCGGGACTTCGTCGCGCCGTACAACGTACCTTCGATGGGGTCGACTCCCGTATCGGTCGCGGCCACGACCACCTTCTGGCCGATTGCCAGACCGTGCGTATCGAAATTTCCCGACGATTTCTCCGGCGTGGCGCCGTGCGCAACGGCGATGGCCGCGCCGCTGTCGAGCTTCTCATAAGTGCCATGGCCAAAGGCGGCAATGCGTGCCCGCCAGTCTTGCAGCGCCGGGAACGATTCGAGAATCTTGGCCACGGGGCCGCCGCGCACCACGAACCAGAGACAATGGTAGATCGAGAAGTCGGCGATGCTGGGCGCGGATCCGAAGAAGAAGCTTTGCTTGCCGAGGGTCGCTGCCAAGCGCTCCAGATAAAGCGTAAGCGCCGCGGTCGCATCCGCGGGCCGTATGCGCGGCATATTGGCGCGAAATATATTGCGATCATCGCCGAATGCCTTGATGGCTTCGGGCGGGACTCCTTCGAACATGTGAGCCAGACCCGCCGGCTGCAGGGCGAAAGGAACCGCCGCCCAGAACAGGGTGGAGTCCGCCCATTGCGCAAGGATCCGCGATGCGCCCGCAATGTCGTCTGGATACAAAGTCGGCCGCGGCGCGCGTTCCTCGATCACGTCGGCGATCAGCGCTGTGTCGCAGTAGATGTCCGCGCCGATTTGCAACACCGGCGTCTTGCGATAGCCGCCGGTGAGCGCCGTCAAATCCGGCTTCGGCATGATCGTGGGGATCAGGACTGAAGACCACGGCAGGCCTTTGAAGCCGAAGATCAACCGCACCTTCTCGGCGAACGGCGACGTGGGGTAATGATGCAAGATGAGTTGCGGCATGCGCTTCAGTATAGTCGAACCAATTGCTTGCCGAAGTTCTGACCCTTGAGCATGCCGACAAATGCGGAGGGTGCCGCCGCAAGGCCCTCGGCGATCGACTCCCGGTATTTCAATTTCCCCGACGCGAGCAGTCCGCCCAAAGCCGTCAGCCCTTCCGGCCACAGATTCAAGTGATCGGAAATGATGAAGCCTTGCATCTTGAATCGCGCCACCAGAAACATGGCCGGGTTCATGATGGCGCTCTTCAGCATCTGGCCGGGAGTGTTGTTGTAGTCGGCGATGAGGCCGCACATCGCAACGCGCGCAAATGGATTCAGCAGCATCATGACCGCGTTCAACACGTCGCCGCCGACATTTTCGAAGTGCGCATCCACACCTTTCGGCGCCGCGGCGGCGATCAATCCTGCGAGAGACTTGGCATCGGCAGCCGTTTTATAGTCAATGCAGGCATCGAATCCCAGTTCTTGCGTGACGTACCGGCACTTGTCCGGGCCGCCGGCAATGCCGACCGCCCGCACGCCGGCGATTCGCGCCAACTGACCCACCACGCTGCCGACGGCGCCGGCCGCCGCGCTGACCACGATGGTCTCGCCCGCCTTGGGCTCCATGATCTTGTTGTAGCCATACCATGCCGTCATGCCGGGCATACCGACGACGCCGAGATAGGCGGACAACGGAATCCGGCGCGCATCGACCTTGGCAATGCCTTCGGCCTTGCTCACGCCATATTCGGCCCAGCCGAGCATGCCGCGAACCGTGTCGCCAACCGTGAATTGGCTGCTGCGCGACTCGACCACCTCACCCACCGTCGCGCCGCCCATCGTTTCGTTGAGCATCTGCGGCGCCGCGTAGGATTTCGCATCATTCATCCGCCCCCGCATGTAGGGATCAAGCGAGAGGTACCGATTGCGCACGCGCACTTCGCCCTCGCCGAGCGGAGGAATCGCAGTCTCTTCCAGGCGAAAATTCTCCGGGCTGGCCCAGCCATGCGGGCGCGATGCCAGCACGATGCGGCGGTAGGAATTATCCATCGGCTACGGCTCCTGATTTTAGGTATTTGAACGTTCCCATCGCCTTGGCAATCAACCGGTCATCCGTATCCCGCACCTCGCCCTCGCAAAAGGCCATGGTCATCGAGCGGTGGTACGCAAATCCCGAGACGATCAGGCGCGCACCCGCCTTGGCCGGCTGCAGAAAACTCGTCTTCATCTCGACGGTCACGCCGCCGCCGGCGCCGGCATTGAGCGATCGTCCCGCCACCGCCATCGCCACATCGAGCAGCGACATGAGCACCCCCCCATGCGCTACGGACCAACTATTAAGATGCCAGGGTTCGAGGTTCAGGGCCACTACCGACCGGCCGTCGGCGGCGCTGATGAACTCGACGCCGAGTTCCTTGATGAACGGGACGTTGAGTCGAAAGGCGGTCGATTGAGTCACACGAAACCGTACCCTGCGCCGCCGGTGCATGTCAATCGATCGATGAGCCATGCATCGCGCGTTGCTGGCACAATGTCGGCGACCATGACCGCCAGCGCCGCAAGTATTCTGCGATTCACCGCCACGCTGCTCGCCACGTTGCTGCTCGGAATGCCGGCAGCCTGGGGCGTGCTGGCGCTCTGGTATCAGGCGCCGGGCGGCCAATTCAAGATCGGCATCATGGCCTTGTGGATCGCATTCAGCCTTGGCGTCATCGTTGCGCTCTGGCAGGGTCGTTCGGGCGCGGCGTTTTTGGGTTTTGCCATCGCGTTTGGGATCTTGCTCATCTGGTGGCAGCGGATCCTGCCCAGCAACGATCGCCAATGGGCCGACGACGTCGCGCAGATAACCAACGGCACCCTCGACGGCACCCGGGTGACGCTGAAGAATGTCCGCAACTTCGATTGGCGCAGCAACGAGGACTACACGCAGCGATGGGAAACGCGGGTCTACGATCTCGACTGCCTGAACTCGGTCGACATGATCATGTCGTACTGGGACGGCTGGGCGATCGCGCACATGTTGATATCATTTGGTTTCGACGATGGCCAGCATGTCGCCTTCTCCGTTGAGGTTCGGCGTCAGAAAAACCACACCTACTCGGAGATCGGCGGCTTCTTCAAGAGGGACGGGCTCAGCATCATTGCGGCCGACGAACGCGACGTCATTCGTGTTCGCACCAACATTCGCGGCGAAGATGATTACTTGTACCGTATTCGCATGCCCGTGGCCGCGATGCGTTCGCTGTTTCTCGGCTACGTCGAGCAGGCTGACAATCTGCTCGCCACGCCGCGCTTCTACAACACCATTACGGTGAACTGCACCACGCTGGTCTATCACATGATGCAGCGAATCGTCGGCTATCTGCCGTGGAGCTATCGGCTGCTGTTCACCGGCTATCTGCCCGCATATGTCTACCGGGTAGGCGGTCTCGATCAGCGCTTTACGCTCGAAGAGTTGCGCACGTTGGGCCGCATCACCGATCGTGCCAGACAATCGGACCGCAGCAAAACGTTCTCCGCGGACATTCGCCGGGGCATTCCCGCGATTGATCCAAGCGAACTGCCGCCGGCAGCCGACCCGGAGCCAGCCTGACTATTGCGCGTGCAGCGGCGTGAAGCCGTAGTGTTGGAATGCCAGGTCGCCCGCGGGACCGCGTATATAGGCTAAAAATTTCGCCGCATCGGCCTTGGCACCCGTTGCCAGGGCCGCCGGATAGACGATGGGCATATGACTCGCAGCCGGAAAGACATCGACCACGCGCACATTCTTGTCGATGCGGGCATCGGTTGCATAGACAATGCCGAGGGCGGCTTCGCCCCGATCGACGAAGGCCAGCGCCGAGCGCACGCTGTCGGCCCGCACGAGGCGCGCCTCGACCTGGTCCCAAACACCGAGATGGGCCAACGCCTCATGCGCATACCGGCCCACCGGCACGGAGTCCGGATCGCCCGTCGCCAACCGGCTCTTGCCGAGAGCGGCTGCGAGCGCAAAGTGCGGCCCGATCTTCAAGCTGACTTTGCTGTCAAGCGGTGCGATCAAGACCAATTGGTTTCCCACCATGTCATGCCGCGATGCGGCTTGAACCAAGTTCCGCGCCTGCAGATAGTCCATCCATTCAAGATCCGCCGAGAAAAATATATCGGCGCGCGAACCATTCTCGATTTGGCGGGCCAGCGCTGAACTCGCTGCGAAGGAAAAACGCACGGGGATCGAGCTGTCCTTGGTGAAGGCATCGCCGAGATCCTGCAGTACATTTGTCAGGGATGCCGCGGCAAACACGGTAATCGCCTTTTCCGATTCCGCGGCGAAGGAAGGCAGCCCGAAAAAACAGGCAATCAGTATCGGCCACGCCCGCCAACTCCACGCCCGCCAACTCGACGCCCGCCAACTCGATTTCATGGTCGCTGGCTTCAAGGGCGCTAGTTGTGCGCCAATACCGGTTGTCCGCTATACAGTTCCGGAAACGTGCGCTTGAAATTCTGGATCTTCGGTATGTCGTAGATCGCGATGTAGGGTTGCGTCGGATTGTGGATCAGATAATCCTGGTGGTAGCCCTCCGCCGGATAGAATCCATTGAGCGGATCGACGCGAGTGACGATCGGGCGCGCAAACGCGTGGGACTGATCCAATTGGGTGATGTAAGCCTGGGCAATGCGCTTCTGATTGTCATCGGCATAGAAAATGGCGGATCGATACTGCGTGCCGACATCGGGTGCTTGACGATTCAATTGCGTTGGATCGTGGACCACGGAAAAGGCGATTTGCAGTATCTGCCCGTAGGTGATGGCAGCCGGGTCAAAGGTTATCCGAACCGATTCCGCATGGCCGGTGGTTCCCGAGCTGACGGTCTCGTATTGCGCGGTGCTTTTCTCGCCGCCGGCATAGCCTGCGATCACGTTCTTGACACCCCGCACATGCTCGAACACGCCTTGCACGCCCCAAAAGCACCCGGCTGACAACACCGCGGTCTGAGCAGGGCCGTCGGCCTTGGGGTTATCGACGCGCGGCGGCGCGATGATGACCGGCGCTTCCGCCCCGAACAGCGGCGCGTGCCACAAAACGGCGCCCACTGCCAGGGCGCCCATAATTGCCGCAAGCCGCAGCGATGAAATTTTCCAATGAGCCATAGGATTCCTCTCTTATGCGCGAGGCGTGAAATGCATCGCAACTGAATTCATGCAATAGCGCAGCCCGGTAGGTTTCGGGCCGTCGTCGAACACATGTCCCAAATGCGCATCGCAGCGTCTGCATGAAATCGCATCGCGCGACATGCCAAAGCTATTGTCGCTGTTCTTGACGACATTGAGCGCCGAAATCGGCTGCCAAAAGCTCGGCCA
>Ga0210384_10004971_pt1 | contig 14660 bp, 10 predicted proteins | sample IncBWH2MmetaG_FD_160574 | JGI IMG/M metagenome (GOLD analysis project Ga0210384, IMG submission 160574) | Forest soil microbial communities from Barre Woods Harvard Forest LTER site, Petersham, Massachusetts, United States - Inc-BW-H-2-M | ecosystem: Environmental > Terrestrial > Soil >...
GGCGTTCACCAGGCTCGATTCGCGCTTGTAGAAACCTTCGGTGTGGAAGGTCTCCTCGAGGGCGAACAATTCGTAGTCCAGGTGATGGCAGAGTTCGTGCACCACGGTGCGCAGGAAGGTCTTGTACGCGACCACCTGCCGGCGCTGCGCCGTGCGCATCCACACCGTGATCCGCGGCAGCGTCCGCGCCTTAGGTTCGTAGAGGCCGTGCAGTTCGCCGTAGCCGTCGGCGGGCCGCTGCGCCAAGACGCGCAGCCGGACCTTCGGCACATGATAGCCCGCGACCAGGGCGTCGATGAGGCTCTGGCATTCGCGCTGAACCGCGGCGCGGTCGTCGGTGCGCAGGGCGACTTCGATGCGCACCATGGTCTCGCCGAGATCCAACCGGTCCGGCATGCCGAGCACCGCGATGTCGTCGCTGCGCCGATAGATTTTTTTGCGTGCTGGCGAGAGCTTGTCGTAGTAACCGAAACGCATGAGTCAGACCCGGTGGTCAATCCGGCACAATGTACCGGCCTCGCTCCGCGCCGCGACGGCAGGCTTTTGCCGCGATGGCCGCGGCGCTACACTACGCGCGGAGACACCGCCATGCTGATATTGAAGCCCCACTCGCGCGATCTGGGCGGGTTCACCGTACAGCGCCTTCTGCCCTCGTTGCCGACCAAGATGGTCGGCCCGTTCATTTTCTTCGACCACTTCGGGCCGATCACGTTTGCGCCGGGTGCAGGCGCCGATGTGCGGCCACATCCGCACATCGGTCTCGCGACGGTCACGTACCTGTTCGATGGCGACATGATCCATCGCGACAGCTTGGGCACGGTGCAGCGCATCGAACCGGGCGCCGTGAACTGGATGACCGCGGGCAGCGGGATCGTCCACTCCGAGCGTACCGCGCCGGAAACCAGGGCGCGCGGCCACCGCATGCACGGCATCCAGACCTGGGTCGCGCTGCCGCCCGACCAGGAGCGCGTCGAGGCGTCATTCAGCCACCAGCCGCGGGCGGCGCTGCCGGAGATTGCGCTGCCGGGCGTGACCATGCGCCTGCTCGCGGGCAGCGGATTCGGCCGGCGCGCACCGACGCCGGTGTTTTCACCAATGCATTATCTCGCGCTCGAGATGCAGCCCGGCGCCGCGATCGCGGTGCCGCCTGAGCACGAAGAACGCGGCGTCTATGCGGTCGCGGGCGAAATCCGGATTGCCGGTGAACTCTTGCCCGAGCGGCATCTTGGCGTGCTGCCCTCCGGTGCCACCGTGTCCATCGAAGCGCCTGCCGGCGCGCGGGCGATGCTGCTCGGCGGCATGCCGCTGGAAGGCGATCACCTGATCTGGTGGAACTTTGTGGCGAGCTCGCGCGCGCTCATCGATGCGGCCAGCAAGCGCTGGCGCGAGCAGGGGTACCCGTCGGTCCCCGGTGAGACCGAGTTCATCCCGCTGCCGGAATGACGCCGGGTCACGGCGCCGGTTGCACGACGATTTCGACACGGAGGTTCCGCGCCACAGCGGCGCTCTTATCCGCCACCCGGCGATACGTCAGCTGCAGGGTGTCGCTGCCCGCCGCGACGGCGACGAAGTCAAACGTCATCGTGCCGCCGTCGCCCACGAGCGGCGCACTGGTGGAGCGCGGTGTGTACAGCGGTTCACCGATCGGCTGCATTACGCCGGCGGCGGCGTGGTCGAGCATCCACCGATAGCCTGTGGCGGGGTTGGCTTCGACGCTGACCCGCAGCGCCTGCCCGGGCGCGAGCCGAATGCGCGAACCATCCGCAGACGCGTCGATTTCCCGAGGCGGCGGAGTGGTCACGCACGCCGCCAGCGCCAGTGCGACAAGCGCGCAAACGGCCAAGTTCTTCCGCGGGACCGCCGCCGAGATCCGCGGCGAGGCGGAATTGCGACGCATCATGTCGCCGTTGCAGGGTGCGGTCGTGCGTGCGTCACCGGGGCCGGGCCGCGAATGCCGGCCGCATTGCGGAGCAACTCGACCTTGTCGAGCGCCTCCCAGGTGAACTCGGGCTCGTCGCGGCCGAAGTGGCCGTACGCCGCCGTCTTGGTATAAATCGGTCGCAGCAGGTCGAGCATCTGGATGATGCCCTTCGGCCGCAAGTCGAAGTGGGCGGTAACCAGCGCCGCGATATCGTGGTCAGGGATCTTGCCCGTGCCTTCGGTGTACACGGTCACGTTGATGGGCTGCGCGACGCCGATCGCATACGAGACCTGCACCTGGCACTGCCGGGCAATGCCCGCCGCGACGATGTTCTTGGCGACATAGCGCGCCGCATAGGCGGCCGAGCGATCGACCTTCGACGGGTCCTTGCCCGAAAACGCACCGCCACCATGCGGCGCGGCGCCGCCATAGGTGTCGACGATGATCTTGCGGCCGGTCAGCCCCGCGTCGCCGTGCGGTCCGCCAATCTCGAACCGGCCGGTCGGATTGACCAGATAGCGCGTGCTGACCAGCATCTCCTTGGGCAGCACCGGCTTGATGATCAACTCGATCACCGCCTCGGCCAGCTCCTTCTGCTTGTGGTTCATGCTCGGATGATGCTGCGTCGAGAGGACGACGGTCTCGATGTTCTTCGGCCGTCCGTCGGCGTAGCGAACGGTGAGCTGCGACTTGGCGTCGGGCCGCAGCCACGGCAGCCGGCCGTCGCGGCGCACTTCGCTCTGCCGCTGCACCAGGCGGTGCGCATAGTAAATCGGGAACGGCATCAACGCCTGCGTTTCATCGCAGGCGTAGCCGAACATCAGGCCCTGGTCGCCGGCGCCCTGATTCATGTACTCCTCGGAGCTGCGGTCGACGCCACGCGCGATGTCCGGCGACTGCCGGCCGTAGCAGACCATCACCGCACAGCCTTCAGAATCGAAGCGCAGCTCGGGATCGCTGTAGCCGATGCGGTGGATGGTGTCGCGCGCAATGCGTGCGTAATCGTGCTTGTGATCGGTCGTAATCTCGCCGGTCAGCACGACCAAACCGGTCGACACCAGCGTTTCGGCCGCCACCCTGCCATGCGGGTCCTGCGCTAGAATCGCGTCGAGGACCGCATCGGAAATCTGGTCGGCTACCTTGTCCGGATGGCCCTCCGAAACCGACTCCGACGTAAACAGAAAATCGCTCATCAGCGCTCCATGTTTGGCATGACGCGCCGCGGCGAGCCGCGGCGCGCAAAGTCCGCAATTCTACCAAATCCCGCCCCAGCGAGCCGTTGCCCTTGGCTCCCCATAATGGGCGAGTCGATTCGAGTTTTCTAACCTCGCATGATCCTTTCCCCGACCCCGGCCAACGTCGATCGCGCCGCGCAGTTGCTGCGCGCCGGCCAGCTGGTGTCGTTTCCTACCGAAACGGTGTACGGGCTGGGCGCCGATGCCCGCAACGCCACTGCCGTGCGGCTGATTTTTGCCGCCAAGGCACGGCCGGCTCAACACCCGGTGATCGTACACATCGCCGATGTCTCCATGCTGCCGCAGTGGGCCCGCGCCGTTCCCCCCGGTGCGCGCGCACTGGCGGAGGCATTCTGGCCCGGACCGCTGACACTGATTCTGCCGCGTCGGCCGGAAGTAGGCGATGCAATTACCGGGGGCCAGGACAGCGTCGGGTTGCGCGTTCCCGGACACCCCGTCGCGCAGGCGCTGCTGACGCGCTTCGCCGCGATCGGCGGCGAAGGCATCGCCGCTCCATCGGCCAACCGCTTCGGCCACGTCAGCGCCACGACGGCGCAGCACGTGGCGGCGGATTTTGGAAATGAAATCGCGCTGATCATCGACGGCGGTCCCTGCCGCCACGGTATCGAATCGACCATCGTGGCCTTTACTAACGGCCGCGCCGTTTTGCTGCGCCCCGGTGCCGTGTCGCTCGCGCAGCTCGCGCGCATTCTGGGCAGTGCGCCCGAACTCGCGAGCGCGGCCGCCCCCCGTGCATCGGGAATGCTTGCGACCCACTACGCGCCTCGGACACCGGCCCGCCTGATGCATTCGGCGGAGCTTTCCGCTGCGCTCGGCGCGCTTGCCCATCCAGGCGCGCATATCGCGGTGCTTGCGCATTCGGTGTCACAGCCGCCGTCCTTCGATGGCACCTGGTTCGACGCACCGGCGCACGATGCGGCCTATGCGCAGCAACTCTATGCAAACCTGCGCGCGCTCGACGCCCTTGCCGCCGATGAAATCTGGATCGAGGCCCCGCCGGACGGACCCGAGTGGCACGCGGTGCGCGATCGGCTGCGTCGAGCCACGCACGGCGTCTGAGGGATCATGCCGCCGTGCCCTTCCGTCGTCATTGCCCCCGACTCGTTCAAGGGGTCGGTGTCCGCGCCGCAAGCCGCGGCAGCGATTGCCGAAGGCCTGCGCCGGGTATGGGACGCTGCCGATCTGCGCCTGGTGCCGCTCGCTGACGGCGGCGAAGGCACGCTCGACGCCGTGCTGTCGGCCGGAGGGCGGCGCTGCGCGGCGCGGGTCAGCGGCGCTGCGGGCGCGGCAATCGACGCGGATTACGGCGTGATCGCGGCCGACACCGGCGTCATCGAAATCGCCCAGATCGTCAGCCTGACCGACACCGGCGCGACAGCGCACGCGGTCGAGGAGCGCAGCACGGAAGGCGTCGGCGAGCTGCTGCGCCGGCTGCTTGATGCAGGCATCCACCGCATCATGGTCGGATTGGGCGGGAGCAGTACGAACGACGGCGGTGCCGGTCTGCTCGCTGCCTTGGGCGTCAAGCTCGTCGACGCCGCCGGGCGGGAGGTCAGGCCGACGCCGGCAGGGCTCGCCTCGCTCGCGCGCATTGACGCCAGCGCGCTCGACGCGCGCCTCGCGCGAACCCGGATCACGATCATGTCGGACGTCAACAACCCGCTTTGTGGGGAGCGCGGCGCGACGGCGATATTCGGCCCGCAGAAAGGCGTGCGCCCGGAAGCGGTGGCGCCGATCGACGCACGGCTCGCACACTTTGCGGCGCTGGCGGAAAAGGCGCTTGGCCGCAACGCGCACGATCGGCCCGGGGCGGGCGCTGCCGGTGGCCTCGGCTTCGCGCTGCAGCTGCTCGGTGGCGAGCTGCGCTCGGGCGCGGAGGTCGTCGCCGATCTGCTCGGCCTCGATGCCGCGCTCGACGGCGCGGATTGGTTGATCACCGGCGAGGGCCGCGCCGATCGGCAAACGTTGCTTGGCAAGACGCCGTTCGTCGCCGCGCGGCGCGCTGCCGCGAAGGGCGTGCCGGCGACCCTTGTCGCCGGCACAATCGATCGCGACGCACTGCCGGAACTAGGCCGGTTTTTTGCCGGTTGCCATGCGCTCGCCTTCGGCCCGGCCACCCTCGAGGCATGCCTGGCCGACGCGGCGGGTTTGCTCACCGACACCGCCGAGCAGCTGGCGCGTGTCTTCCGCGCGGCGCGCGGACGCGTCAGCCCGCCGTAACCGCCTCGCCCGAGCGATATCCCTGCGCCGGGCCGACCGTGCCGCCCGCCGTAACGCGCACGGCGCAGTACTTGAATTCCGGAATCTTGCCGAACGGATCGAGCACCGGGTTGGTGAGCAGATTGGCAGCGGCTTCGTAAAAGCAGAAGGGGATGAAAATCGCCCCGCGCGGCGTGCCGTCATCGGCCCGGGCCGCGAGGGCGATTTCGCCCCGGCGCGAGGTTACGCGAATCGTTCCGCCGGGAGAGACACCGAGCGCATTCAGATCGTCAGGATGCAACGACGCGACCGGCGCCGGCTCGATGGTGTCGAGCACCTCTGTCCGCCGGGTCATGCTCCCGGTATGCCAGTGCTCGAGCTGGCGCCCGGTGATGAGTACGAATGGGTACTCGGTATCGGGCTGCTCGGCGGCCGGGATGATGCTTGCCGGAACGAAGCGACCGCGGCCGGTCGCCGTCGGAAACTGCTCGGTAAAGACCACGCGCTGCCCCGGGTCGTCGTCGCCCGTGCAGGGATAGGTCACGGCGTGGTCGCGCTCGAGGCGCTCCCAGCTGATACCGGCAATCGACGGCATGGCCTGGCGCATTTCCGCGAATACGTCGCGCGGATGCGCGTAGCGCCAGTCGAGGCCGAGACGCTTGGCGAGTTCCACGATGATCCAGAGATCCTGGCGCGCCTCCCCGGGCGGTTCGAGCGCCTGCCGGCCGATCTGCACGGCGCGGTCGGTATTGGTGAACGTGCCCGTCTTTTCAGGAAATGCGGAGGCCGGCAGGATCACGTCGGCGAGATATCCAGTTTCGGTGAGAAAGATGTCCTGCACGACGAGCATCTCCAGTTCAGCGAGCGCTTCGCGGGCATGGTGTACGTCGGGATCCGACATTGCCGGGTTTTCGCCCATGATGTACATGCCGCGGATCTGCCCCGCGTGCACCGCGTTCATGATCTCGACGACGGTGAGTCCCGGCTCGGGATCGAGCGCCTTTTGCCACAGCGCTTCGAAACTGCTTTGCACGTCGGCGTCGTCGACGCGCTTGTAGTCCGGATACATCATCGGGATCAAGCCCACGTCGCTCGCGCCCTGGACATTGTTCTGCCCGCGTAACGGATGCAGGCCGGTGCCTGGACGCCCGACCTGTCCGGTGACGAGCGCAAGCGCGATCAGGCAGCGGGCGTTGTCGGTTCCGTGCACGTGCTGCGAAATGCCCATGCCCCACAGGATTATCGACGCGCGCGAGCGCGCGTAGAGTCGCGCGACCTCGCGTATCGTCTGCGCCGGAAGCCCACACAGCGCCGCCATCGCTTCCGGGGTGTAGCCTTCGACGTTCTTGCGAATCGCGTCGTAGCCGCTGGTCCGGTCGGCGACGAAGCGTTCGTCAACCAGTCCCTCTTCGACGATCGTATGCAGCATCGCGTTGAGGAGCGCCACGTCGGTGTCCGGCTTGAATTGGAGAAAATGCGTCGCGTGCCGGGCCAGTTCCGAGCGGCGCGGGTCGGCCAGGATGAGCTTCGTGCCGCGCTTGACCGCGTTCTTCATCCAGGTCGCGGCGACCGGGTGGTTGACGACGGGGTTGGCACCGATCAGAAAGATCACTTCGGCTTGCATGACGTCCATCACCGGGTTCGACACCGCCCCCGAGCCGATGCCTTCGAGCAACGCTGCCACGCTCGAGGCATGGCACAGGCGCGTACAGTGATCGACATTGTTCGAGCCGAAGCCGGTGCGCACGAGTTTCTGGAACAGGTACGCCTCCTCGTTCGATCCCTTGGCCGACCCGAAGCCGGCAAGCGCATGGCTGCCGCGCTCGTCGCGGATGCGTTTCAGCGTGCCGCCCGCTAGCTCGAGCGCCTCTTCCCAGCTTGCTTCGCGGAAAACCGAAAACGCGTCGGCGGGGTCCATGGTGAAGTCCGCCGATTTCGGCACGCCTTGCCTACGGATGAGCGGCCGCGTCAGCCGCTGCGGGTGATGCGCGTAGTCGAAGCCGAAGCGTCCCTTGACGCAGAGGCGCTCGTGGTTGGCCGGGCCGTCGCGACCTTCCACGCGGACGATCTGGTTGTCTTTGACGTGATAGGTGAGCTGGCAGCCGACGCCACAGTAGGGGCATACCGAGGCGACCTGGCGGTCGATCGGCACGAGGTATGCATCGTGGGCGGGGGCAAGGGCCCCGGTGGGGCAGGCCTGAACGCATTCGCCGCAGGCGACGCAGGTCGACTCCCCCATCGGGTCGCCGAGATCGAAGACGATCTGCGAATGGGCACCGCGGAAGGCATAGCCGATGACGTCGTTGACCTGCTCTTCGCGGCAGGCGCGCACGCAGCGCGTGCACTGGATGCAGGCATCGAGGTTGACCGCCATTGCCGGATGCGAAACGTCGGGCGGGGGCTGCCGGCGGGCGTCGAAACGCGGCTTGCCCACGCCAAGCGTGCGTTGCCAGTGTGCGAGCTCGGAGTCGGTCCGATAGGCCTTGGCCGGCATGTCGGAGGCCAGCAGTTCGACAATCATCTTCTGGGCATGGTGGGCGCGGGCGCTATCGCTGGAGACCTCCATCGCGGCAACCGGGCGGCGACAACACGCGGGCGCCAGCACGCGCTCACCCTTGATTTCGACCATGCAGGCGCGGCAATTGCCGTCCGGCCGCATGCCGGGTTTGTAGCAAAGACGCGGTATCGCGACCCCGGCACGGTCGGCGGCCTGGATGATGGTTTCATCCGCGAGCGCGGCCACGTCTTCCCCGTTGAGCTTGAAGACAATGCGTTCCTGTTCGAGCGCGTGCGTCAGCGGTGCGTTCATGCGCTGTCCCTCGGGCATGCCGGGCAGTCGACGGTCATACGAGCTCCTGGGGAAAATACTTGAATACGCAAGCGATCGGATTCGGCGCCGCCTGCCCCAGCCCGCAGATCGATGCATCGGCCATCGCCTGCGACAGGTCGTTGAGGAGCGTCGCGTCCCACTGCGGCCGCGCCATCAGGCCGACCGCCTTTTCCGTGCCGACGCGGCAGGGTGTGCACTGGCCGCACGATTCGTCGGCAAAAAAACGCATCAGGTTGAGCGCGGCATCGCGCGCGCGATCGTGCTGCGACAGTACGATGACCGCCGCCGACCCGATGAAGCAACCATGCGGCTGGAGGGTGTCGAAATCCAGCGGCACATCGGCCAGCGTGGCCGGAAGAATGCCGCCGGACGCCCCTCCCGGAAGATAGGCATAGAACTCGTGTCCGGGCTGCATGCCGCCGCAATATTCGGCGATGAGCTCACGCACGGTGATTCCTGCCGGTGCCAGATGCACGCCGGGTTTTGCGACGCGCCCGGACACGGAGAACGAGCGCAGGCCCTTGCGGCCGTGCCGGCCCTGGCTCGCGAACCAGTCGGCACCCTTTTCGAGAATGTCGCGCACCCAGTGGAGCGTTTCCATGTTGTGCTCGAGCGTTGGCCGGCCGAATAACCCGACCTGGGCAACGTACGGCGGCCGCAGCCGCGGCATGCCGCGCTTGCCTTCGATCGATTCAATCATCGCCGATTCTTCGCCGCAGATATATGCGCCCGCGCCACGGCGCAGGTCTATGCGCGGCAGCGGGCAGGGAGGGTTGGCGGCGAGCGCCGCGAGTTCGCGGGTGAGGATGGCGCGGCAGGCGGCGTATTCGTCGCGCAGGTAGACGTAGATTTCCCCGATGCCGACGGCCCACGCTGCGATGAGCATGCCCTCAATAAAGCGGTGCGGATCGCGCTCGAGGTAGTGGCGGTCCTTGAACGTCCCAGGCTCACCCTCGTCGATGTTAACCGCCAGCAGCCGCGGCGCCGGCTCGGCGCGCACGATGCGCCATTTGCGCCCCGTCGGAAACCCGGCACCGCCCAGGCCACGCAGCGCGGAATGCTCGACCTCGGCGATGACCGACTCGATCGTCCGCTCGCCGCCGACGCAGGCAAGCAGTGTCCGATAACCGCCGCTGCGGCGGTACGCGTCGAGCCCAACGTAGGAAGGCAGGTCAGCTTCCGTATCGCGCGCCCGGACCGCGGCGATGATTGCCTGTGCCGAGGCGCGATCGATCGTTTTGCGGCCGACCACGGCAGCCGGCGCGTGCTCACAGCGCCCGATGCAAGGCGCTGCCAGCACCCGCACCTCGCGCCCGTCGAGGCGCGAGAGCTCTGCGTGCAGCGACTCGGCTCCGGCGAGCTGGCAGGACAGCGTTGCGCAGACCCGCACGGTTAGCGGCGGTGGCGCCGGTTCGCCTTCCTTCACCACATCGAAGTGGTGGTAAAAGCTTGCCACCTCGTAGACCTCGGTCATGGCGAGCCGCAGCTCCTGCGCCAGCGCCACGACGTGTGCCGCGGTGATGCAGCCGTGCTTGTCCTGGATGCGGTGCAGGAACTCGATCAGCAAGTCGCGGCGGCGTGGCGCATCGCCGAGTAGTGCGCGCACTTCGGACAGGGCCACGGGGTCGACCTGCCGGCCCTTGGGCGTTCTGCGCGCGGCGCGCTGGCGCTTCAGCCCCGAGGTGTCGATCACGGATTCCGATGGCATGGGGGCTACACCGCGGTGGCGAGGTCGAGCATTAGTTTCGGTCGTAGCGCGCGCAGCCGGTTGGCCGCGCGGCGCACGTCAATCCAGAAAATCGCAGTACTTCTCGACATACGCCGCGAGATTGAGCGAGTGGTCGCGCACCAGCCGCTCGGCGAGCTCGGTGTCACGGCGCTCGAGCGCTTCGATGATCTGCATGTGATCGATGATCGACCGCGCCGCGCGGTCGCGCTGCGAAATAGTCATGCGGCGAATGGCACGCACATGGATGAACAGGTTCTCGATGGTCTTGCCCATCAGATGCGAGCCAGCAAGGCGAATGATCGCCTGGTGGAACGCGATGTTGGCGTCGGAGTACTCGTCGATGTGCTCGGCAGGGGCCGAGTTAAGAAACTCGTCGAACATGTGCCGCAACGCTCCGATGTCGTCATCGGACGCGTTGACGGTCGCCAGTCGCGCCGCCATGCTCTCGAGCGCGGCCCACATCTCGATCATCTCGATAATCTGCTTCTTGGTCTTGCGGACGATGAAGACCCCGCGCCGCGGCGCGGTGCGCAGGAATCCCTCCTGCTCGAGCAGCGACATGGCCTCGCGGATCGGAGTGCGGCTGACACCGAGCGCCTGGCTCAACTGCCGCTCGTCAAGCCGGATCTCTTCGTGATGCGCGTAGATGTCGGCGTCCATGATCGCCTGCTTGAGCGCGGCGTACGCCTGCTCGCGCAGGCTTACGTTGGTATTGAGCGGCTGCAGGACCAGCTTCGGTGGCACCGAGTCCGGCGCGACCTCGGCTGACCGTTGCGCGGGTTCCTTGACCACTGCGGAGGGCGACCGATTCATGAGTTTTGTGCGCAGCGAGCGCGTTGTCTGAGCAGGGCGAGGACGATGTCGGTGGTCGGCGTCGGCATGCCCAGCAGCCGCCCCAGCTCCTGGACCACACCCACCAGCGGTTCGATCTCCATGGACCGCCCCCGCTCGAGGTCCTGCAGCATCGACATCTTGTGCGCGCCGAGCGCGCCGACGCCGTCGATGCGACGATCGGCATCGACTCGCAGCTGCAGACCCAGACGATCGCCGATGGCCTTGGCCTCTTGCATCATCGCCTTGCAGATGGCGCGCAGTTCGGGATCGGCAGCAATGACATCGACCGTGGCGTGGGTTAAGGCGCTCAAGGGATTGAAGCAGAGGTTGCCCCAGAGCTTGAGCCAGATCTCGTCCCGGATATCGCCGCGAATCGGTGCATCGAAGCCCGCTTCGGCGAACATCCGCTGCAGTGTCTCGATCCGGGCGCTGCGCTCGCCGCCAGGCTCCCCGAGCGGAAACTTGCGTCCGTGTTCGTGCCGGATTACGCCCGGCGCCACGATCTCGGCCGCGGGGAATACCACAGCGCCGACTGCGCGCTCGGCACCCAGGACCCGGCACTGCTTGCCGCCTGGATCAATGCTCTCGATTGCCGCGCCCTGCAGCGGGCCATCAGCGCCCTGGAAATACCAATACGGCAACCCGTTGCTCGCCGTGACGACGCAGGTCTGCGGGCCGAGCAGCGGTGTCATGGAATCCACCGCGTCGGCGATCGCATGCGCCTTCAAAGCGACGATCACGTAATCCTGTACGCCCAGCTCGCCGGGTTGGTCGGTACAAGGCAGATGCACGACGTGCTCCTCGCCGTTGATCTGCAAGCGCAAGCCGCGCGCCCGCATCGCGGCGAGGTGCTCTCCGCGTGCGACCATACTGACGTCGACGTTTGCGCGCCTCATCTCAACACCGACCAAGCCGCCGATAGCGCCCGCCCCGAAAACGCATACTTTCAATGCCCCTCCGGCGCAGCGACTCGCTGCAGTGACTCCATGTTTTGTTTATGGTATACCACACACCAACCAGCGGCAAGATGCCCGCCTGGACCGCCGAACGGCGACGAATTGCCGGGGCGTTTTGGGCTATTGACTTGGCGTGATATACCACATACGTTATATCAGCCCGTGAACAAGATCGGGCGCGGGCCGCCCGCCCGACAAAACGCCCCCAAACCCGGTGGATGCTTTAGGAGGAGACCTCGATGACGTCAGCCGCAGCAGCTCCGAGCAAGTCCGTTTTTGCCAATCCATGGACCCAGCTCATCATCGGCATCATCTGCATGGCGATGATTGCCAACCTGCAATATGGATGGACGCTATTCGTTAATCCGATCGATGCGAAGAACCACTGGGGACGCGCCTCCATCCAGGTCGCGTTTACCATTTTCGTGTTGCTCGAAACCTGGCTGGTTCCGGTCGAAGGCTACCTGGTCGACCGTTTCGGGCCGCGCTGGATTGTCGTCGTCGGCGGCCTGCTGTGCGGCATCGCCTGGGTGTTGAACTCGCTGGCGGACTCGCTGGCGACGCTCTATTTTGCGGCGGCCATCGCCGGGATCGGTGCCGGCGCCGTATACGGGACGTGTATCGGCAACGCAGTGAAATGGTTTCCTGGCCGGCGTGGATTGGCGGCAGGGCTCACGGCAGCCGGCTTTGGAGCCGGCTCGGCGCTGACGATCATCCCGATCGCCAACATGATCAAGAGCTCGGGCTACGAACAAACGTTTCTCACCTTTGGCCTGGTTCAGGGCGTGGTGGTCATGGTGCTCGGCTTCGTCCTGTTCGCGCCGCCGGCAAGCATGCTGGTAGCCCCGCCGAAGCTCGCGCCTGGAGCCGGACGTCACAACGCCACATGGACCGAGATGATCAAGACGCCGGTTTTCTGGGTGATGTACGTGATGTTCGTCCTGATGGGCGCCGGCGGGCTGATGGCAACCGCCCAGCTTGCGCTGATCGCCAAGGATTTCAAGGTCGCCGACGTACCCGTCAGCCTGATCGGGATTACCCTGCCGGCGCTGGTGTTTGCGCTGTCGCTCGACCGGGTCTTGAACGGCCTCACCCGCCCCTTCTTCGGCTGGGTGTCCGATCACATCGGGCGCGAGAATACGATGTTCATCGCCTTCATGCTCGAAGGCGTCGGCATCTTTGCGTTGGCCAAGTTCGGCGGCGACCCGATTTCGTTCGTCATCTTGAGCGGCCTGGTGTTCTTCGCCTGGGGCGAGATTTACAGCCTCTTTCCCGCTACGGTCACCGACACGTTCGGTGCCCGCTATGCGACGACGAATACCGGCCTGATGTACACCGCCAAGGGAACAGCATCGCTGCTGGTGCCCCTGGGCAACGTGCTGATGACAAGCACCGGCAGCTGGCTTGCGGTGTTCGTCATCGGCGCGAGCATGAACATCCTTGCGGCGCTGCTCGCGTTGTTCGTGCTGAAGCCGATGCGCGCGGCATACACGAGCAGGGCGACGGGGGCGGAAAGCCCGCCGAAATGGGCTGTGCCCGAGGATACTCAGTAACCCGTCGGTCTATAGGTTCCCCCGAACGGCGATCTTGATCGGGCGCGGGCCGGCGTACACGATAGGTGCGGCGGGCGCGGAGTGCTCCGCGCCCGCTCGACTCGCGGAGTAATACCATGCTAGAGACACCGACGCAGCAGGCTGCGAAGTCGACCAACACGGCCGACGCTCTGGAGGTCGCCGCCGGCGGCGAGATCAGCGCCGAATCGCAAGCCGAAACCGACGGCTTCAAGCTCGTCATCGATGCCCTCAAGCTCAACGGCATCGATACCATTTTCGGCCTGCCCGGCATCCCCATTACCGACCTTACGCGAAGGGCTCAGGCTGCGGGTCTGCGCGTGATCTCCTTCCGCCATGAGCAAAACGCCGGCTACGCCGCTGGCATCGCCGGCTTTCTGACGCAGAAGCCGGGGATTTGCCTGACGGTCTCCGCGCCTGGCTTTCTCAACGGACTCACCGCGCTCGCCAACGCCACCACCAACTGCTTCCCGATGATCTTGATCAGCGGCTCCAGCGAGCGCGAGATCGTCGACCTGCAGCAAGGCGATTACGAGGAAATGGATCAGCTCGCAATCGCCAAGCCGCATGCCAAAGCCGCGTTCCGAGTCTTGCACGCCGAAGACATCGGCGTGGGAGTGGCACGCGCTATCCGTGCCGCTCTCTCCGGCCGTCCGGGCGGGGTCTATCTCGACCTGCCGGCGCGGCTGTTTCCGCAGACGATCGATGCGCAAGTGGCGGAGCGCTCGCTGATCAAGGTCGTGGATCCGGCGCCACGCCAGATCCCGGCGCTCGATGCGGTTCAGCGCGCGCTCGAATTGCTCAAGAGCGCGAAGCGGCCTCTGATCATTCTTGGCAAGGGCGCGGCCTACGCCCAGGCCGATGCGGACCTTCGCGCGCTCGTGGAGAGGACCGGCATCCCTTACCTGCCCATGTCGATGGCCAAGGGTCTTCTTCCCGATACGCACGAGCAATCCGCGGCCGCCGCGCGCTCGTACGTGCTGCCGGAGGCCGACGTCGTGATGTTGATCGGGGCGCGCTTGAACTGGCTGCTCTCGCACGGGAAGGGCAAGACTTGGGGCGGCGCGAGCGCCAAGGACTGGGGGGGGCAAAAATTCGTCCAAGTCGACATCTCACCCCAGGAAGCTGACAGCAACGTCTGCGTCGATGCCCCGCTGGTCGGTGACATCGGTTCGTGCGTTTCCGCCCTGTTGGCGGGAATCGGATCGGACTGGCCCAAGCCGCCGGCGGATTGGCTCGGCGCCATCATGGAGCGCAAGAACAAGAACGTCGCCAAGATGGCCGAGTCGCTGGCGAAGAACCCCTCGCCGATGACATTCCACAGTGCGCTGAATGTAGTGCGAGACATCGTCAAGGCTAACCCG
>Ga0210384_10004972_pt1 | contig 14655 bp, 9 predicted proteins | sample IncBWH2MmetaG_FD_160574 | JGI IMG/M metagenome (GOLD analysis project Ga0210384, IMG submission 160574) | Forest soil microbial communities from Barre Woods Harvard Forest LTER site, Petersham, Massachusetts, United States - Inc-BW-H-2-M | ecosystem: Environmental > Terrestrial > Soil >...
GGTTCGGAGATGTTCATTCGGCCGCCGCCGCGGGTCCCTGGGGCGCGCCGCGCCAGCCGGTCACGCGCCGCTCCAGGCGGTCGAAGTACAGGTAAATCACCGGCGTCGTGAACAGCGTCAGCAGCTGGCTGAGGATCAGACCGCCGACGATGGTGATGCCAAGCGGGTGGCGCAGCTCGGAGCCCGTGCCGGTGCCGAGCATGAGCGGCAGGGCGCCCAGCAGCGCCGCCATGGTAGTCATCAGGATGGGGCGGAAACGCAGCAGCGAGGCGCGATAGATCGCATCCCGCGGCGCCATGCCGTGTTCACGCTCGGCGACCAGCGCAAAGTCGATCATCATGATCGCGTTCTTTTTCACGATGCCGATCAGCAGAATGATGCCGATGATGCCGATCACGCCCAGGTCAGCGCGCGCCATCAGGAGCGCCAGCAGTGCGCCGACGCCGGCCGAGGGCAGGGTCGAGAGGATGGTGATCGGATGGATGAAGCTCTCGTACAGCACACCCAGCACGATGTAGACGGTGACGATCGCGGCGATGATCAGGAATATCTCGTTGCCGAGGGTCGCCTGGAACGCGAGCGCCGCCCCCTGGAAAGTCGTCATTACGCTCGCCGGCAGCTTGATATCAGCTTCCGCCTTGCGGATGGCGTTGACGGCATCGCCGAGCGCGGCTCCGGAGGCGAGGTTGAACGACACGGTAGTCGCGGGGAACTGGCCGAGGTGGTCGATCGACAGCGGCGCCAGACGCGTCGATACGCTCACCAGCGCCGACAGCGGCACCTGCCCGCCGACCGCGGTCGCTGACGGCAGGTAGATGGTGCCGAGTGAGTCGAGCGAGGCCATCATGGAGGTGTCGGCCTGCAGGATCACCCGGTACTGGTTCGACTGGGTGAATATCGTCGAGACGATGCGCTGGCCGAAGGCATCGTAGAGCGCGTTGTCGACGGTCGCCGGCGTGATGCCGAAGCGGCCGGCGGTATCGCGGTCGATCGTGAGGTAGGCGGACAGGCCCTGGTTTTCCTGGTCGCTGGCGACGTCCTCGAGCTGCGGCAGCTGCTGCAGGCGATCGACCAGCTGCGGTACCCAGGTGTTGAATTCACCCGGGTTGGCGTCCTCGAGCACGAACTGGTACTGGGTGCGGCTCACGGTCGTGTCGATCGACAGGTCCTGCACCGGCTGCATGTAAAGCGCGATGCCGGGGACGTCCGCGGTCTCCTTCTGCAGGCGGCGGATGATGTCGCTGGCGGACGCGGAGCGGGCGCTGACGGGCTTGAGGTTGATCAGCATGCGCCCGCTGTTGAGCGTGATGTTGGTGCCGTCCACGCCGATGAAGGACGACAGGCTTACGACATCCGCGTCCTTGAGGATCGCCGCCGCCATGCTCGCCTGGCGCTGCGCCATGTCGCCGTAAGATACCGATTGCGGCGCTTCGGTGATCGCCTGGATGAGGCCGGTGTCCTGCACCGGGAAGAATCCCTTCGGAATGAACACGTACAGGAGGATGGTCAGTACCAGCGTGGCGACGGCCACCATGAGCGTCAGCGGCTGGCGTTCGAGCACCCACTTCAGGCACTCGCCGTACAGATCAATCAGTGCCTGGAACTTCTCATTCGCCCAGCGCGCGACGGCCGATTCCTCGCCTGGCTCATGATGGCGCAGCAGCCGCGCGCACAGCATCGGCACGAGGGTGAGCGATACGACCGCGGAAATCACAATGGTCACCGCGAGGGTGATGGCGAACTCATGAAACAGCCGTCCCACCACATCGCCCATGAACAAGAGCGGAATCAGTACCGCGATCAGGGAGACGGTGAGGGACACGATGGTGAAGCCGATCTCGCCCGCGCCACGCAGGGCGGCCGCCAGCGGCGCCACGCCCTCCTCGATGTAACGCGAGATGTTCTCGATCATGACGATCGCGTCGTCGACCACGAAGCCGGTGGCGATGGTGAGCGCCATCAGCGACAGGTTGTTGAGGCTGAAGCCGAGCAGGTACATCGCCGCGAGCGTGCCGACCAGGGACAGCGGCACCGACAGACTCGGGATGAGGGTCGCCGGAATGCTGCGCAGGAACAGGAAAATCACCAGCACCACCAGGATCACGGCGAGCGACAGCTCGAACTCGACGTCGTGCACCGAGGCACGGATGGTGTTGGTGCGGTCGGTGAGGATCGTCACGTCCACCGCCTGCGGCAGCGTTGCCGACAGCTGCGGCAGCAGCAGCTTGATCCGGTCCACCACCTGGATCACGTTGGCGCCCGGCTGGCGCTGGACGTTGAGGATGATGCCCGGAGTGTTGTTCACCCAGCCGGCAAGATAGTTATTCTGGGCGCCGTTGGTGACCTGCGCGACGTCCGACAGGCGCACCGGGTTGCCATTCTTGTAGGAAACGATGATGCCCTGGTAGGCCTCGGGACTTTGGATCTGGTCGTTGGCGGTGAGCGTCCAGGAGCGGGCCGGTCCGTCGAGCGTGCCCTTGGGCGTATTGACGTTGGCGTTGGCGATGGTCGTGCGCAGGTCGTCGATGTTCAGGCCGTAGGCGGCGAGCGCCCGCACATTGGCGATGACGCGCACCGCCGGCCGCTGCCCGCCGCTCACGCTCACCAGTCCCACCCCTTCGATCTGCGAGATCTTCTGCGCCATGCGCGTATCGGCCAGGTCCTCCAGCTGCGTCAGGGGGAGGGTCCTCGAGGTGATCCCGAGGGTGAGGATCGGCGCATCCGCCGGGTTCACCTTGGCGTAAATCGGCGGCGCCGGCAGATCCGACGGCAGGAGGTTGCCGGCGGCATTGATCGCCGCCTGCACCTCCTGCTCGGCGATGTCGAGGTTCAGGTTCAGGCTGAACTGCAGCGTGATGACCGAGGCGCCCCCGGAGCTGGTCGAGGACATCTGGTTCAGGCCCGGCATCTGCCCGAACTGCACTTCCAGTGGCGCCGTGATGGAGGAGGTCATGACCTCGGGGCTGGCTCCCGGATAGAACGTCTGGACCTGGATGGTCGGGTAGTCGACCTGGGGCAGGGCGGACAGCGGCAGGAAGCGGTACGCCACCATGCCGGCGAGCAGGATCGCCACCATCAGCAGCGACGTGCCGACCGGCCGCAGTATGAATATGCGGGACGGGTTCATGCGGCCCCGCTCAGGCTTAGCCGCCGCCCTGATCGCTCGGCGGCTTGTGCTTCCTGCCGCTCTGCCCCGGCGCTGGCGGCTTGCCCTTGGCCGCAGCACCCGCAGCACCCGCAGCGCCAGCGGTGCCGGTGGCCGGACGCGGCACGACCTTGGCGCCGTCCTTTAACTTGTCGGCGCCGTCGACGACCACGCTATCCCCGGGCTGCAGTCCCTGGGTGATGGCGATGTTGGTGGCATCCCCGGGGCCGAGCGTGACCGTGCGCACGCTCACCGTCTGGTCCGCGTTGACTAGGTAGACATAGGTGCCCGGGGCGCCGCGCTGGATCGCCGCCTGCGGGATGAGCGTCGCGCCGTGCAGCGTGTCGAGCAGCAGCACCACGTTCACGAACTGCTGCGGGAACAGGCTCTCGTCGGTATTGGGGAAAATTGCTTTCAACTTGATGGTGCCGGTGGTCGTGTCGATCTGGCTGTCGACCGACTGCAAGGCGCCGCTGGCGAGCTGCTGCGTGTCGGTGCGGTCATACGCGGTCACCGGCAGGGTGGCGCCCGCGCGCAGCTGTTTCAGCAACGGCGGAATCTGATCCTCCGGCAGGGTGAACACGACCGTGATGGGCTTCAGCTGCGTCACCACCACCAGGCCATTCGGCTCGTTGGGCGTCACGTAGTTGCCGACCGTCACCTGCTGCAGGCCGACCCGCCCGGCAATGGGCGACACGATGCGGGCGTAAGTGAGGTTCAGCTTCTGCGTATCGATCTGGGCCTGGTCGGTCTTCACCGTGCCCTCATCCTGTACGACGAGGGATTTCTGCGTGGCGAGCTGCTGTTCGGCGATCGAGTCCTGGGCGAACAGCGTCTGGTAGCGGCCGAGGTCGACGCGGGCGTTGGCGAGCAGCGCCTTGTCGCGCGCCAGCGCTCCCTGCGCCTGCTCGAGCGCCACCTGGTAGGGGCGCGGATCGATCTGGATCAGCGGGTCGCCCGCCTTGACCGGCTGCCCTTCCTTGAACGCGATATGCATGATCTGGCCGCTGATCTGGCTCTGTACTGTGACCGTCGCGAGCGGCGTCACGGTGCCCAGGCCGATGAGCGTGATCGGCATGTCCCCGGCGTGGGCGCGCGCGGTCACCACCGGCATCGGTCCGCCACCGGCGAATCGCCCACCGCCAGCGGGCGCCGTCGCCTTCGGCGTCAGCAGCCACGCCAGGATCACCAGCCCCAGCAGCACCGCGACGATGACCAGCACGCGCCGCGTGAGCAGCGCCTTCACCCACGCGGGCCGCGTGTCGGTGTCGATCAGGGCGCTGTGCGGGGGACGGTTTTCGTCGTTCATGGGCTTAAGCAGGGGTGCGAGTGCACCTTACCAGCCACACGTCCTGACAAACGTTAAGGCTTCTTTAGGAACTGTAAACGGAAGTCAGCCGAACTGCACCGCCAGCATCGAAACCGAGCCACCGTCCATTCCGGTGACCGGGAAGCTCACTCTCTCCCCCGGGAAGCTGGCACCCAGAACGTAAAGCAGCGGCAGATAGTGCTCGGGCGTTGGCACGGCGAGCTGCGCGTCGTCCCCGAAGGCGGGATAGTTCACCACTGCGCCGACATCCCCGGACTCGAGGCCACGGCGCACGCCGGCTTCAAAGCGCAGCGCCCAGTCGTAGGGTTCGCGTGGATGTGCGCCCCACGAATAAGTGTGGAGATTGTGGACAATGTCCCCGCTGCCGAGGATGAGGACCCCCTCATCGCGCAGCGCCCGCAGCCGCATGCCGGTCTCGTGATGGAAGGCGGCGGTGCGCGTCTCGTCAATACTCAGCTGCACGACCGGCACGTCCGCGTGCGGGTATACGTGACACAACACCGACCAGGTGCCGTGATCCAGACCCCAGTCATGATCGGCCGCGACGGTGAGGGGCTTGAGGACCTCCTGCACCCGCGCGGCCAGTGCCGGGTCGCCAGGCGCGCCGTAGCGCACCGCGAACAACTCCCGCGGGAAGCCGCCGAAGTCATGGATGGTGCGCGGCGCGGGACTCGCAGTGACGCGGGTCGCGGGCACGTACCAGTGGGCCGAGATCGCCAGCACCGCGCGCGGCCGCGGCAGGCGCGCGCCGAGGCGACCCCAGGCGCGCGTCCAGTCGTTGTCGCCGAGAGCGTTCATCGGGCTGCCGTGACCGAGGAACAATGCGGGCAGGCGCGTGCCCATCCTTCAGCCCCCGGCTGTGCCGCCTTGCGCGAGGAGCTGCACCGCCGCCTGGTAGAGCCGCGCGCGCACCGCGAGACGCTCAGCCGCGCGGGTCACGTAGCGCACCACGATCTCCACGCCGCCGCCGGCCGGGCGTACTGCGACGCCCGGCTGCGCCGAGACGCTCGCGCCGCGCTGGCCGCGCGAGGCGCGCCGCCATTCCTCCTCGGCCTCCCCGGCGCTGTTCGCGGTGGCCGCCACCGCCTCCTTCTCGATCGCGGTAGCGATCGCATGCGAATCGCGGCCGTACGGCACCACCACCGAAATTTCATCCCAAAGCCACTGCCCGGTGGTGGAAAAGTTGAAGTAGTGCCCTTCGATGGCGAAGCTGTTGGTGAAGGTCACGTGCCGGCCCGTGGGGTGGCCCGCGTCGGTCCAGTTGCCGGTCTCCAGGAGCACGGTATGAAACATGCCGAGCTCGATGACCTCGCCGCTCACGCCGTTGATCTCGACCCAGTCGCCCAGGTGCACGCCGTTCCTGCCCATGAGCACGAACCAGCCGATGAAGGCGACGATGAAATCCTTCAGCGCCACCGTGAGTCCCGCGCCGGCGAGGCCCAGCATCGTTCCAAGCTGCCCGGGCACTCCGACGAGCACCAGCAGGATCACCACCACGCCCACGATCTGCAGTGCCACGCCGATGACGCTGCGCAGGGTCTGCAGCTGGCGCCGGTCGATGGGCGCACGAGCAAGCAGGTGCTCCAGCCAGCTATCAGCAAACAACAGCAGGAGCAGGGCGCCCAGCACGATGGCGGTACCCGCCAGGCAGGCGTGCAGAATGTTGCGCACCTGCGCCGCGACCACGGCGTCCCATTGCAGGTAGATCCTGGCGAGTCGCTCGCGGGCGCGGATGCGCTCATCGCGCAGTGTCAGGCGGTGCTGTTCGGCCGCCAGCTGCCGCGTGAGGCTGAGGAGACTCTGGGCCGCATCGGCTCCCTGCGCGGTCGGTCGGCTCGCCTGCGCGGGGGGCGGCACAGGAGTGCCGGCAGCGGGCCGGCCCAGCGCCGCTTTGCTGGTATCCAGGTCGGCGGCGATCTGCGTGCGCTCCGCCGCGAGCCGCGCCGCACTCTCGCGCACCGCGCGCTGCGCCTCGTCGAGCCAGCGGCGCTTGTCACGCAGTGAAAGCCACTGGCGCACCTTGCCCACCATGCCCTGCGCTCCTGCGAGCGAGCGGCCGACGGGCGCTGCCGCGCTGGCCGCGCGCTCGGTGGCGGCGTGCTCCTGCTGCATCATCTGGATGCGCTGATGCGCGTTGCCGCCCGCCTGCAGCAGGTCTTCGTTCGCCTGCTGCACCTCGTCCTGTTCAAGCTCCAACTGGGATTGGGCGAGATCGAGGCGGTCCTGGATCGGCGCCTTGTTGGCATCCGGTGCCGCGGCGAGTGCCGCGGTCAGCCGTTTGACGTCCGCCGCGTCGCTGTCGAGCGCCTTCTGCGCACTCTGCAGGCGCGCCTGGATCTGCAGCGCGGCCGGGCTCAGAGCCGGCGGCTGCGCCTCGAGGTGGCGCATGGCCGCCGTGAACGCCAGGTCGAGCTCATGGTCGGCGACTTCCACCGCCTGCTGCGCCAGCGGCAGCTCCTCCGGCGTGTTGGGAAGGTGCGCCAGGCGCTGCGCCGTGAGGTAGGTCTGCTGGTCGATCACCGGCATGGCCTCGGGCGTAGCCGCGGTGCCGGTTCCCGCCGGCTGCACCAGCCGAGCCGCGGTCAGCGGCGGCGCCCGCGTGGTCCACAGGCCATAGGCGGCGAGGAGCAGCAGCACAGCGAGGGCGATCGCTGCGGTTCGTTGCAATGCGCTCATCCGCTTATGATGCCACGGCGCGGCCGGCTACCTGCGCGCCGCGCCCCTGCACCCGGGCGCGATCGGGCAGAGCCTGAGCGAGGCGCCGTGAAGTGAGCGCGCCCGCCTCAGAACGCGAAGTACGGGCCCATGGTGCCGTCCGCATTCGCGCTATCGATAGCCGTATACACGTTGTGGCCGTAGAAGAACGACAGGCCGAAATCCACTGTTGTCGCCGCGTTCGCCCCGCTGCCGGTGGTGCCGGCGAGATACGAGAACGCCGCGTAACTGGAGTTGTTGGTGAAGAGCGTCATGGCGTTGGCAACGCTGTAGTTCACCGACGTCGACACAAGGTTGCTGCCCTTCAGCGTGTCGGTGAAGCTCAGCGTCGCGGTGGGACAGTAGAATCCCATCTCCTGGGCGCCGCACGCGGTGATGGTCGAGTCCGGGAAAAAGATGCCATTCGAGCCGCTGTCAAGATAGCTGTCCGGAAAGCTCGTCCCGCCGCTATTGGTCACCGTGATGGTGTCGCCGTTGGTCACATCCGCGGTGAGCACCGTAATGCCGCTCACCAGGTTGAGTTTGTTATTCGCCCGCGTGCCGATGCCGAACACGAGCGAACCGGCAGCCGTAGCGGCGCCCGCTGCGCCCACCGCCGGCAGCTCCACGATAACGCCGGTACTGTCAGTCCCGATGAGGGTGACTGGGTTCTGGACCTGTAACTGAGTCGGCGCCAACTCCGCCGCGCAGGTGGCCGGCGTCGGACAGCCGTAATACCACGCGGGGCTGGGAATGACGCTCGCGCAGCCAGGCCCGCAGTCCTGGACAAAGGTACCTACGCCGAGGATGCCGTTGGCGCCGAATACGGCAACCGAGTCTTCAACCGGAGTCGCGCAGCCGGCGGGACGCGCACTCTCGTAGTTGGGGTCGCCAACGATCTGTAGCGTGACTGACGAGGCGGTTTCGAGGGAGGTCGGGAACTTAATATCCGCGACGGCGAGCGAACCCCAGGCCGAGCCATCTGCGAACGGCAGGCACTCCGCCATGGGGTGATTGCTGGCATCAAGCGCGGCAGGAAGTGCGATGGTGAGTTCCCCGCCGGCTGGATTACCCGTCCCCATTCCCGAGATGAGGCGCAGGCCCGATGAGCCGGTGTCGACCTGGATGTGATCGATGATCTGGCAAGTGTTCGTGCCTGGGATACATACCTGCACGCTGACGAAGCCTTCATTGACCGCCGACTTCCCCGCGTTGATCAAGGCCGCAGGGCCCTGATCGACGAGAATCGGTTCGACGTTGGGGGGGCCCACGGTCGCGATGACCTGTCCGCCGCCACCACCACCACCGCCGCCACCACCCCCACCGTAACCACCGCCGCCGCCGCCACCGCAGCCGGCGATTATCAGAGCCTGAATGAATGCGAGAGCCAGGTACTTGCGCACGGGTATTTTCCTTCCTGCCGGTGCTTGGTTTATTTGATGTCGTCCGCAGAGACGTTCTGCGGGATGAGATCCGGAGCCCACGCGCGGCCGTAGAAGGCACGCATGCGCCCATTCGAGTGCACCACGAGGCTCGGCAGCTCAACGCTCAGGTGCCGGTGCCCCACATGCTGGGTCGTGGCGGCGGCCTGCTCATACTGGGCATAGTAGGCGCCCAGAAACTGGCGCAGATCCGGCATGAACGGTCCACGCCAGGCAATGCCAAACACCTTGCCGGCGGGAGTCAGATACTCGCGCACCGTGGTGCCGGAGGCGGTCGTTATTTCGTGCACGCTGTAGCCGGCGGCGGCGTTGATCTGCAGCGTACCGTTCGCCAGGTCGCGATCGGCAAGGACCGAATCGGCATTGCCGCCGAGTGCCGCCAGAGCGGGCGCGGCGGCGCCGAGGGTCAGGCCTAAGGCTAGTCCGAGTGTCGGGATGAGCTTCATGAGCGGCGGTCCTCAAAGGGCTTCAAAACACGTTACTTCGCGCGGCATTGTGCCTCATGGCACAGTGCGCCGCGCGACCTGTCGGCCGGCGACGACATAACCTGGCTGAAGCGGTTCTTATGGATAGAGTGCACAGCGCGCCAGGCGCGCAGGCGTTGACCGGCGCGCGGTTCAGGCCGTGTTCAGGCGGGCAGTGGACGCATCGTTCCCACGCTGCCGCCACCGCAGGCAAGCGAAACTGCTTGTGACCTTATTCATCAATCCGTTAGGATTCGCCCCCCAAATTCGGAGCGGTAGTTCAGCTGGTTAGAATACCGGCCTGTCACGCCGGGGGTCGCGGGTTCGAGTCCCGTCCGCTCCGCCAGTATTTCGTCCAGCCAGCTCCAAATCATGCTTCAGAGGATTCGAGACAGACTGCACGGCACCTTCGCGTATGTGGTCCTGGGACCCATCGTGCTGGTGTTTGTCGCCTGGGGCGCCTACGGCATCGTCAACCTGAGTGTCGGCGGCGCCAACTACGCGGCCGAGGCGGACGGCGCCAAGGTTTCCCTCGAGGAGGCGCGCAGCGGCTGGCTGCAGCAGCAAGCGCAGTGGCAGCAGCGCTTAGGCGGCGCCGAGCTGCCGCCGGCGCTGCGCACCCAGCTCCAGGACCAGGTCCTCGAAGGCCTGGTCCGCAACACCCTCCTCACGAAACGCACGCATGAGCTTGGCTACCGCGTGAGTCGCGACGACCTCGTGGAAGCGATCCAGGGCGAACCGGCCTTCCAGGTCGGCGGACAATATTCCCCCGAAGCCGCGAAGGCGCGACTCGCGGCGGCGGGTATCAGCCTCGAGGCGTACGAGGAGGACCTGCGGCAGCGGCTGCAGCGCACCCAGCTGCAGGGCGGGATCCGTATATCGGATTTCCTCACACCGGTTGAGCTCGCGCGGCTGACGGATCTGGAAGACCAGGAGCGCGAGGTGCGCTTCTTGGTGCTGCCGACGGCGGCATTCAAGTCCGCGGCTCCCGTGGACGATGCGACCGTCCAGGCCTACTACAAGGAGCACCAGGCGCAGTTCATGACGACCGAGTCGGCGCACCTGCAGTACGGGGAGCTGCGCCTCGAGGCGCTCGCCGCGCAGGTCTCCCTGAGCGATGCGGATCTGCGCGCCGCCTACGACAAGGAAAAGTCCAGGTTCGAAACTCCTGAGAAGCGCCATGCGCGCCACATCCTCATCACCGGCAAGGACGACGCGGCGGCCCTGAAGCAGGCCGGGGAGGTGCTGGCGCAGGCGAAGGCCGGGAAGGACTTTGCCGCCCTTGCGCAGCAGTACTCCCAGGATCCGGGGTCCGCGCACAACGGTGGGGATCTGGGCTGGGCGGAACGCGGCAGCTTCGTCGCGCCGTTTGCCGAGGCGCTGTTCGGCATGGCGGTCGGGGAGCTCAAAGGGCCGGTCAAGACCCAATTCGGGTATCACATCATCCGGCTGGACGAGATCCAGGCGGGCAAAGGGAAGTCCTTCGAGGAAGCGCGTCCGGAACTGGATGCGCAGGTGCGGCGCGACCGGGCAACGGACCGCTTCGGGGAGATCCAGGAGCAATTGCAATCCAGGGTCGGCGAGCCCGGCGCGGGACTGGACGCGCTCGCCAGCCAGTACAAGCTGCAACAGGGCGATGTGCCGCAGTTCCTCAAGGGCGCGGGGGCGCCGCCGCTGGGGGCAGCTCCTGCGCTGCAGGATCTGGTGTTCGGCGAGCCGGCGCTCGCGGTCGGACATCTCGGCGGGCCGGTGCTGCTCGGCGATGACGCGCTGGTGATCGTGAAAATGCTCGAACACCGCAGACCTGCGCTTAAACCGCTGAACGAGGTGCGCGAGGCCATCGTCGCGGCGATTACCAAAGAGCGCGCCGGCAAGGCAACTATGGCCGCCGCCCAGGCCGCGCGCGCGCAGCTCGAGGCCGGCACCGGATTTGACGCGGTCGCGCGGCAGCTGGGAGTGACCGCGGACCCGGCTCACTTCGTCAGCCGCAAGGATCCCTCCACCCCTGCGCCGGTGCGCGACGCGGTGTTCGCCGCGCCGCTACCCGCCGGCAAGCCGGTGTTTCGCGCACTCGCGCTGGATACGGGTGCGGCGGTGGTCGCGCTGACACGCGTGCGCACCGCCGCCGCGCACGACAGCCAGGCCCAGGCCGACCGCGCGCTGCAGCAGGCGCGCAGTCAGGGCATTGACGACGTCACGGCGTACGTGGACGAGGTGCGGCGCACCGCGACGGTACGCAAGAACCCGAAGGCGTTCGAGTAGGCTTCAGCCTTCAGCTTCCTGCGGGAAGCTCATGCCAACGGTGCTGAAACCACTGTCGACGTAGAGAATCTCGCCGGTGATGCCGGCGGCCAGGTCCGAGCACAGGAAAGCGGCGGCGTTACCCACGTGCTCGAGCGTGACGTTGCGGCGCAGTGGCGCGATCTCGGCAACCCGGCCGAGCATTTTGCGAAATCCGGGAATCCCGGCCGCGGCCAGGGTCTTGATGGGGCCTGCGGATATGCCGTTCACCCGGATGCCACCCGGCCCCAGGTCCGCGGCAAGAAAGCGCACGTTCGCCTCCAGACTCGCCTTCGCAAGTCCCATGACGTTGTAGCCGGGAATCGAGCGCACCGCTCCCAGATAGGTAAGTGTCAGCAACGCGCCGTTGCGGCCCGCCATCAGCGGCTGCGCACCGCGTGCCAGCGCGGTGAGGCTGTAGCTCGACACATCGTGCGCCACGCGGAAACCCTCGCGGCTGGTAGCGGCGACGAAGCTTCCGGTGAGCGCCTCGCGCGGCGCGTAGGCGACGGCGTGCACGAGGATATCGAGGCCGCCCCACTCACGCCGCACGAGCTCAAATGCGGCATCCGTCTGCTCATCCACCGTCACATCCAGCGGCATGGTCAGGCGCGACCCGAGGGAGTGCGCCAGCGGTTCGACGCGCTCCTTCATCTTGTCGTTGACGTAGGAGAAGGCGAGCTCGGCGCCCTCGCGGTGCATCGCCTGCGCGATGCCCCAGGCAATCGAGCGGTCGGTCGCAACGCCTACGATGAAGGCGCGTTTACCGGCGAGAAATCCCATGATTGAAGCCTCCCGCGGGGATTATGCCGCAAGTGGCGCAGGGGGCGGCGGTTGGCGGTGGTCAGCTGTGGCGGAGGACGCGCAGCTTCTGTCCGGCGTGGATCGGAGTGTGCGCGCCGAGGCCGTTCCAGGCGCGCAGCTGCGGCACACTGCACTGGAACAGCTGTGCGATCTCAACCATGGTGTCACCCGAGCGCACGGTGTAGACGAGTCGCCGCCCGTGACGCGGGCTGCTCGTGCTGCCGCCGCCCGCGAGGCGGATGCGCTGACCGGCGCGCAGCGTATCGCCAGGGTGCAAGCCGTTCATCGTCGCCAGCGTGTTGACGTTCATGCCGTGACGACGGGCGATGGCCCACAGAGAATCCCCGCGCCGCACGATCTGCACATGCGGCCGGCGCCAGGCGCGGTCACTGCCGTCGATGCGCGCCGCGGCCAGCACCACCTTGGCGGGCAGCTCCGGCACCGCGCTGGGAACCCGCAGGTCCATCCCCACGGTGAGTCCGCCGGCCGGAAAGTCGTTCAGTTCCCGGATGACGTTCACGCTGGTGTGGAACTGCGTCGCCACCGAGGCGACCGAATCGCCGCGGTTTACCTCGTAGTGCGTAACGCCCAGGCGCTGGTCGGCGCTCAGCTGGGTGAGGTTGGCCGTGAAGACATCGGCCGCGTCCACCGGCAGCAGCAGGTACTCCGGCCCGGCAGGGTCGGTCGCCCAGCGATGGAACGCCGGGTTCAGCTCGTAGAGCTCTTCGGGACTGACATTGGCGATCTGACCTGCGATCTTGAGGTTGATCTGCCCACTGGTCGCCACGCGCGCGAAGTACGGCTGATTGGGAATGGGACTGATAGCCAGACCGTAGGTGGCGGGGTCATGCACCAGGCGTTTCATCGCGAGCAGCTTCGGCACGTAGGCGCGCGTCTCGCGCGGCAGCCACAGACTCCAGAAATCAACCCGCCGCCCGGCGGCGCGGTTGGCGTGCACCGCGCGTTCCACCGTCGCCTCGCCGCAGTTGTAGGCGGCGATCGCCAGCAGCCAGTCGCCGTCGAATTCCTCGTGCAGGACCTGCAGGTAATCCAGGGCCGCGCGCGTGGACTCCACGATGTCGCGCCGGCCGTCGTACCACCAGTCCTGCTTCAGGCCAAAATGCGAGCCGGTGCCGGGGATGAACTGCCACAGGCCCGAGGCGCGGGCGCGCGAGTAGGCGTAAGGCTCGAAGGCGCTCTCGACCACCGGCAGCAGCGCGAGTTCCAGCGGCATGCCGCGCGCCTCGAGCTGGGTGACGATGTGATAAAGGTACAGATCCGCGCGCCCGAACGCGCGCTCCAGGTAGTCCGGGTTGCCGGCGTAATAGCGCAGCTGCTGATCCACGGCGCGGTGCTCGGTTGAGTCCTCGAGCTGGAAGCCGGCGCGCATGCGATCAAACAGATCCGCGTATTGCGAGGGCGTGAGCGCGGCCGGCGGCGCAGTACCCGCCCCCGTCTCAGGTGGCGCGACGACCACCGCGTCTGCGGTACCCGCGAGCGCCGTGGCCGGCGGCGGCGTCGCGGCAGCAGGCGCGAGCGGCTGATCGGCGGCTGAGGGCGCCGCAGGCGGTGCCTGCGGAGGCGCCGGCACATTAACTATGGACTTCTCGGGAGCCGGGGCGCGTTCCACCGGGGTGTGGACGCAAGCCGAAGTGGCCAGCAGGCCCAGGGTCAGGAGCGCGTGACGCGTGCGTCCGATCATTGCCGTCGTCAAGTTCCGTACCCTCTGTAGGCGTGCTACTTTTCTGGCACCGCGGCACCGGTCGCCCGGGGGGCTTGCGCGGCGGGCCTTAGGTTCATACACGCTACTGTGCCGTGGGGCGGAATTTAACCGGTAATTTCACATTATTTCCAGCAATTAAATGCGGCCAGTTCTCACTTCGCGCATCCCGGACCGGGATGCGGCGCTGCGTGCCTGGTGGGCCTCCCCGCTGGGACGTGCGATCGTCGCCGCCGAATCGGAGCTGCTCGGCGAGGCGCTCGAGGACGTGTTCGGCTGGGAGTTGCTGCAGGTCGGCGCCTGGGGGAGTGCGCGCGAGGTGCTGGCGGGCAGCCGCACACGCCGTCAAAGCCTGCTCGCGCCGCCGGGGTTCCCGGAAGGGGCCGACATCATCGCCCGGCCCTCCAAACTGCCGGTGATCAGCGACTGCGTCGACGCGGTGCTCCTGCCGCATACCCTTGAGTTCGTACCGGATCCGTACGCCATCCTGCGCGAGGTGGATCGGGTGCTGGTTGGCGAGGGACAGCTGCTGGTTCTGGGGTTTCGCCCCTGGAGCCTGTGGGGACTGCGCTCGCGCTTAAGCCGCACCGGCTTTCCGCCGGGCATGCGCCGGGTGCTGTCGGAGCGGCTGCTGCGTGAGTGGCTCGTGTTGCTCGGCTATGAAGTGGTGGTCGCGCGGCGCTACCTGTACTCGAGCCCCTGGAGCGGCGGTCTTGCCAGTGGCGCAAGCCCGGCGCGCCTGCTGCGCCCCGGGCTCACCTATCCCTTGCCGGCGG
>Ga0210384_10004973_pt1 | contig 14654 bp, 13 predicted proteins | sample IncBWH2MmetaG_FD_160574 | JGI IMG/M metagenome (GOLD analysis project Ga0210384, IMG submission 160574) | Forest soil microbial communities from Barre Woods Harvard Forest LTER site, Petersham, Massachusetts, United States - Inc-BW-H-2-M | ecosystem: Environmental > Terrestrial > Soil >...
TGGTGACCGGTTTTGCGCGTCTGTACGGCTATCGGATCGGCATCGTTGCCAACAACGGGGTCCTGTATTCGGAATCGGCGCAGAAGGCCACGCACTTCATCGAGCTGTGCGCACAACGCGGGGTACCGCTGGTGTTCCTGCAGAACGTAACCGGCTTCATGGTGGGGCAGAAGTACGAGGCGGGCGGCATCGCCAAGGACGGCGCGAAGATGGTCACGGCGGTATCCTGCGCGAAGGTGCCGAAGTTCACCGTCATCATCGGCGGGTCGTACGGCGCCGGCAACTACGGCATGTGCGGTCGCGCCTTCAATCCGCGCTTTCTGTGGATGTGGCCAAATGCGCGCATCTCGGTGATGGGCGGCGAGCAGGCCGCCACGGTGCTCGCGACGATCCGGCGCGACACCATCGAAGCGAAAGGCGGCGTGTGGAGCGCCGACGAGGAAGCGGCGTTCAAGGCGCCGCTGCGGGCGCAGTACGAGCGCGAGGGACACCCGTACTACGCCAGCGCGCGCCTGTGGGACGACGGCGTAATCGATCCGGCCGACACGCGCAAGGTGCTGGGACTCGCAATCGCGGCGGCACTCAACAAACCGATCGAGCCCACGCGGTTCGGCGTGTTCCGGATGTAGCGAGCGATGGCCAGAGCCGCAAGCAGCAAGGCGCCCAGGCGCCGCACGCCAAGCCGGGCGCGCCCGTTCGCCGCGGCGCCGGGCGCCTACAGCACGCTCGACGTCACCGTCCGCAACGCGGTCGCCATCGTCGTCCTCAACCGGCCGGATGTGCACAACGCGTTCAATGCCACCCTGATCGCCGAGCTCACCGCGCTGCTGCGTGCGCTCGACCAAGCCGCAGACGTGCGCGCGGTTGTGATCGCCGGCGCCGGTGCGAGCTTCTGTGCCGGCGCGGACCTCAACTGGATGAAGCAGATGGCGGCGTTCAGCCCGCGGCAGAACCTGGCCGACGCCCGGGCGCTGACCGCGATGCTCGCCGCGCTGTACGCCCTGTCCAAGCCGACGCTCGCGCGCGTGCACGGCGCGGCGTTCGGCGGCGGCGCCGGCCTCGTCGCATGCTGCGACGTAGCGGTCGGAGCGAACGATGCCACGTTCGCGTTCTCCGAGGCGCGGCTGGGATTGATCCCGTCCGCGATCAGCCCCTACGTGGTCGCCGCCATCGGCGCGCGCGCGGCCCGCCGCTACTTCCTGACCGCGGAGCGATTTTCAGCCGCCGAGGCGTATCGCCTCGGCTTGTTGCACGAGCTCGCGCTGCCCGAAGAACTCGATACCCGGATCAGCGAGCTCCTCGGTGCCCTGCTGACTGCCGGCCCGTGCGCCCAGGCCGAATCCAAGACGCTGCTGCGTGCGATCGTCAACCGGCCCATCGACGCGCAGGTCGTGGCCGATACCGCGCGCCGCATCGCGCGCGTGCGCGCCTCGCCGGAAGGCAAGGAGGGCGTGGCCGCATTTCTGGCCAAGCGCAGGGCGGCGTGGGTGCCGCGCGGCGACTAGCGCGGCGGTGCGACGTGGAAAAACTCGACACCTTGCAGTTGCTCGCGCTGGCCGCCGCACTCGGCTGGGCGAGCGGGATACGGCTCTACGCCGTGCTGTTCATCGTCGGCGCGCTGGGCTATCTCGGCTGGTTCGACCTGCCGGAGCATCTGCGCGTGCTTTCGCACCCGCTGGTCCTCGGCGCCTCCGGCTTGATGGTGTTCGTCGAGTTCTTCGCCGACAAGATTCCAGGCGTCGACACGCTGTGGGACTTTGCCCACACCCTGGTGCGCATCCCCGCCGGCGCCGCGCTTGCGGCAAGCGTATTCGGCGACTCCTCGCCGGCATGGACGCTTGCCGCAGGGATCGTCGGCGGCACGCTGGCGGCGGGCAGTCATTTCACCAAGGCCGGTGCGCGCCTGGCTCTCAATACATCACCCGAGCCGTTCTCCAACCTGGCGGCGTCGTTCGGTGAAGACCTGCTCGTGGGCGTGCTGCTCTACCTTGCGCTGGCGCATCCGCTCGCCCTACTCGTGGTGCTCGCGGCGCTGCTCGCGCTCACGGCGTGGCTGCTGCCGAAGCTGTGGCGCTTCCTGCGCGAGTTCGGCGGGAGAGTCGCGCGCTGGTTCGGCTACGCCGCATCGCCGGCCGGGCCGCAATCGCGCAGGTCGGGCGATGTTTGACACGATCCTGATCGCCAATCGCGGTGAAATTGCTTGCCGCATCGCGCGGACCGCCCGGCGCTTGGGGATGCGCACGGTCGGTGTGTATTCCGACGCCGATGCCAACGCGCTCCACGTCGCCTCCTGCGACGAGGCGCGTCGGCTCGGCCCTGCGCCGCCACGGGAGAGCTATCTGGATGGTGCGGCGATCATCGCCGCCGCCAAGGCCGCGGGAGCGCAGGCCGTGCATCCCGGCTACGGATTTCTGTCCGAGAATGAAGCGTTCGCCACCGCGGTGGTGGCAGCGGGGCTCGTCTTCATCGGCCCTCCGCCCGCCGCGATCCGCGCCATGGGATCGAAGGCAGAAGCCAAGGCGATCATGGGCAAGGCCGGCGTGCCCATCGTTCCGGGCTATCACGGCAGCGAGCAGGACGACGCGCTGCTGCTCGCGCAAGCCGACGCTATCGGCTACCCGGTGCTCATCAAGCCCTCCGCCGGTGGCGGGGGCAAGGGCATGCGCGGCGTGGAGCGACGCGACGACTTCGCCGCCGCGCTCGCCGCCGCGCGGCGCGAAGCGCAGGCCGGCTTCGGTGACGCGCGGGTGCTGCTCGAAAAATATCTGGCGCAGCCGCGGCATATCGAGATCCAGGTCTTCGCCGACACGCACGGTCAATGCGTGCACCTCTTCGAGCGCGACTGCTCGGTTCAGCGCCGTCACCAGAAGGTGCTCGAGGAAGCGCCGGCACCGGGCATGACCGCGGCGCGCCGCGCGCGGATGGGCGCGGCGGCAGTGGCCGCGGCCAAGGCGATCGGCTACACCGGCGCCGGCACGGTGGAATTCATCGTCGCCGATGCCGCCGCTCCGGATGCCCCGTTCTACTTCATGGAGATGAATACGCGGTTGCAGGTCGAGCATCCGGTCACGGAGATGATCACCGGGCTCGACCTCGTTGAATGGCAACTGCGCGTCGCCGCCGGCGAGCGCCTGCCGCTGGCGCAGCAGGACATCGCGTTCCACGGCCACGCGCTGGAGGCGCGAATCTACGCGGAGGATCCCGACCGCAACTTCCTGCCTTCGATCGGGCGCATCGCCTACCTGCGCAGCCCGCAACCATCCGCCTTTGTCCGCATCGACACCGGCGTGCGCGAGGGCGACGCGATCAGCCGCTATTACGATCCGCTGATCGCCAAACTGATTACCTGGGGCGAAGATCGTCCCACCGCGTTGCGTCGCCTGAAGGCCGCGCTCGCCGAATACCGCGTTGCGGGCGTGACGACGAACGTGGCGTTCCTGCAGCGTGTGATCGCGCACGATGCGTTTGCCGCCGGGCGTGTCGATACCGGCGTGATCGCCCGCCACCAGGCGACGCTGTTGCCGCCGCCGGCCGCACCTTCCGCGCGCGTGCTCGCGGTCGCGGCATTGGGTGAACTCGCACGCACTCGCGCGGCCGCCGCGGCAGCGGCCCGCATACAGGGCGATCCCGCATCGCCGTGGCACAGCATCGAGACCTGGTGGCTCAACAGCGACGAGCACGCCATCGTGCTGACCTTTGAGGCGGCCGGGGCCACCTATCCGGTGCGCCTGCGCACGGCTGGGCAGGCCGTCGCGCTGCAACTCGGCGAAAACGCCTTCACCGCGAGCGTTGCGGCAGCCGGCAGCGGAATTCGCGTGCAGCTCGACGGCATCGAGTTCGCGGCCGAGGTGGTGGCGCAAGGCGAGGAGCGCTATGTGTTCTGCGGCGGGGCACTGCACCGGCTGCGCCTGCTCGATCCACTCGCGCATTCCGGCGACGAAGAGCCCCGCGCCGGGCACCTCATGGCGCCGATGTCGGGCGCGGTGGTCGCGGTCCTGGTCAAGCCCGGCGAAGCGGTGCCCAAAGGTGCGCCGCTGCTGGTTCTCGAAGCGATGAAGATGGAACATACGATCACCGCGCCGGCAGCCGGCACGGTCAGTGCAGTCCATTTCCACCAAGGCGAGCAGGTGGCCGAGGGCGCGGTGCTGATCGACCTCGACGACGGCGCGCAGACGCAAGCGACGTGAGAGTGCTCCTCTACAGCGCCGGCGACGACGCCGCCACCTGGGTTGCCGCGCTGCGGCGGGCGCTGCCGGCGGCACACATCGACTCGTGGCCCGCGCCGGCGGCGCAGCCGCCGGACTACGCGCTGGTATGGAAGCCGCCGTCGGAGCTCTTGGGCGAGCTCGCGCGCGTCAAGGCGATCTTCAACCTGGGCGCGGGCGTCGATGCCCTCGTCCGCGCGGCGAGCCTGCCCGGCGACGTGCCGCTCATCCGGCTCGAGGATGCGGGCATGGCGGAGCAGATGGCCGAATACGTCTGCCACGCAGTGTTGCGCCGCTATCGCGAATTTGACGTCTACGCCGAGCAGCAGCGCGCCGGCGTGTGGCAACCGCGGCCGCCGGCAAGGAAGCCCGGTTTCGGCGTCGGAGTTCTCGGCCTGGGCGTACTCGGCATGGCGGTGGCGAGCGCCCTCATGCCCTTCGGTTTCGCGCTGCGCGGCTGGAGCCGCACGCCCAAGGCGGTCGCCGGCGTCGCAAGTTACGTCGGCCGCAGTGAGCTCGATGCCTTTCTGGCCGGCACGCAGCTGCTGGTGTGTCTGCTGCCGCTGACGCGCGACACGCAAGGACTGCTCGACCGGTCGACGCTCTCCCGGCTGCCGCGCGGCGCCTGCGTGGTCAACGTTTCGCGCGGCGCGCTCGTCGTCGACGCCGACCTGCTCGACCTGCTCGACAGCGGCCATCTCGCGGCGGCGATGCTCGATGTCTTCGTCGACGAACCTCTGCCTGCGGCGCATCGGTTCTGGCATCATCCGCGGGTCGCGTTGACCCCGCACGTGGCCGCGATCACGCGGGTCGAGGCGGCGGTGGCGCAGATCGCCGCCAAGATCGGGCAGCTCGAAGCGGGGCTTCCCGTCAGCGGCGTGGTCGCTCGCGCCCGGGGTTACTAGGGGACGAACTCAATGCTGGCTGCTGCCGACGCCGGTCGACCGCGGAGGCTCCCGCAACGCGTGCGCATGGTCGAGGTCGGACCCCGCGACGGGCTGCAGAACGAGGCGGCGCAGGTGCCCACCGAGGTCAAGGTCGGACTGATCGATCGCTTGACCGACGCCGGTCTGCCGGCGATCGAAGCGACGAGCTTCGTTGCGGCCAAGTGGGTGCCGCAGATGGCCGATAACGCGCAGGTGATGGCCGCGATCCGGCGCAAGCCCGGCGTCCGGTATCCCGTGCTGACGCCCAATCAGAAAGGCTTCGACGCCGCACTCGCCGCCGGCTGCGACGAGGTCGCGGTCTTCGTCGCCGCGTCGGAGACCTTCTCGCAGCGGAACACCAACTGCTCGATCGCGGAAAGCCTGCAGCGGGCGCAAGCGGTCGCGAGCGCCGCCAAGGCGCATGCTGTCCGCGTTCGCGGCTACATTTCGTGCGTGCTCGGCTGTCCCTACGAAGGCGCCGTCGCGCCGGAGCGCGTTCGCGACGTCGCCGCTCGGCTGCGGGAGATGGGGTGCTACGAGATTTCGCTTGGCGATACGATCGGGACCGGAACGCCCGGCAAGACGCAGCTGCTCGTCGCAACCGTGGCCACGGCGGTGCCGCTTGCCGAGCAGGCGGGCCACTTTCACGACACCTACGGGCAGGCATTGGCCAACATCTACGCGGCGCTGGAGCTGGGCGTCGCGACGTTCGACAGCTCGGTTGCGGGACTCGGCGGGTGCCCCTATGCGAAGGGCGCGACCGGCAATGTCGCGAGCGAAGACGTACTGTATCTGCTCACGGGCCTCGGCATCGAAACCGGGGTCGACATGACGCGGCTGCGCATTGCCAGCCGCTATATTTGCGACTACCTCGGCCGGCCGCCGGCATCGCGTGTGGCGCGCGCGCTCGAGGCGAAGGATCCGCTGCCTTAGGCGGCCAGGCGCTTGAGCCGCCAATGCGCGACGCGAACGAGGTTGCCTCGCCCTGCGTGAGCATCTGCGTCATCGACGCGCCGACGGGCCTGTGCGCCGGCTGCTTTCGCACGCTCAACGAGATCGCCGGCTGGATCGATCTGTCGGCCACCGAGCGGCGCGCGGTCGTGGACGCCGCTGCCGTGCGCCGTACCCGACACGGCGGCGCCATCGCTTTGCGCCAGGCTACCGATGCCGAGCGCTGACTGGTATTTCGATTTCGTTTCGCCGTTCTCGTACCTGCAGTGCGAGCAACTGCCGCGACTGGAGCGCACGATCCGCGTGCGTTACCGTCCCATCCTGTTCGCCGCGCTGCTCAAAGCGCACAATCACCGCGGCCCGGCCGAGATCCCCGCCAAGCGTCGCTTCACGTACCGCTTCGTCGTCTGGGAAGCGCGGCGGCTCGGGATCGGACTGAAATTTCCGGCCGCGCACCCATTCAATCCGCTGCCGCTGTTGCGGCTGGCCATAGCGGCCGATTGCGCGCCAGAGGCGATCCGCGCCATCTTCCGTTTTGTTTGGCGCGACGGCCGCCTCGGCGACTTGCCCATCGAGTGGGCGGAGCTCATCGCCGGGCTCGGCATGGCCGATGCCTCGGCGCGCATCGCAACCGCGGAAGTCAAGGATGCGCTGCGGCGGAACACCGACGAGGCGATCGCGCGCGGCGTCTTCGGCGTGCCCACGCTGGCGATCGGCGAGGAACTGTTCTGGGGCGCCGACGCGACCGCGATGGCGGCGAACTACGTCGCCAACGGCTGCCGCTACACCGATCCGGAGATGATCCGCGTGGCGAGCCTGCCGGTAGGAGCAGAGCGCAATACGGCCGAGCGCAAGTAACGGCGGGCGGCGAAATTACGTTTTGGGCACAGGTAGCGTCGCCGCTCGCGCCGCGGCGGTCTGCTGGGCCCGGAACGCGGTGAGTTTCTCCGCCAGCTTGGCATCGTTGAGCGCGAGCATGGCGACCGCAAACAGCGCGGCGTTGGCGGCGCCCGCTTCGCCGATCGCAAATGTTGCCACCGGCACGCCTTTGGGCATTTGCACGATCGACAGCAGCGAATCCTCGCCGCCCAGGTATTTCGAAGGCATCGGCACGCCGAGCACCGGCAGCGTGGTCTTCGCCGCGAGTACGCCGGCAAGGTGCGCCGCGCCACCTGCGCCGGCGATGAGGCAGGCAAAGCCGTTGGCCAGCGCCGTCTCGGCGTAGGCAATGCAGTCGTCGGGCGTGCGGTGGGCGGACATGACCCGCGCCTCATGCGGCACCCCGAAGGCGGCAAGTTGCGCCACCGCATGCTGCATGATCTCCCAGTCGCTGGCGCTGCCCATGACCACGCCTACCTTGGGAGCGCTGTTGTGTCGAGCCATCATATTCCCCCGATCGGCCGCGCTAAGATTGCGCCGCGGCGTCTCTCGCCGCTGTCGATTTTACCATCGGCCCCGCGTGCGCCACGCGAACGCACCCGGCGCAGACTTGTCGGACGGGGAGCGCTCGCTGACAATGCTGCCGATGTCCTGGTCATTGCTTCGCTCGTCCGCCGGACGCCGCGCCGCGGCCGCCCTCGCGACCGCCTGCATCGCCCTTGCAGTGCGCGGGCAACCCAGCGATGCCGACTTCGTGCTGGCGCGCGATGCCTACCGGGCCGGCGATGCGGCCCGGCTGGAGCACATCGCGCCGCGGCTCGCCGGCCACCTCCTCGAACCCTACGTCGCCTATTGGCGGCTGCGGCTGCAGATCGACACGGCCGATCCCGGCGCGGTGCGGGCATTTCTCGCCCGCTATGCCGAGCTGCCATTCGCCGAGCGTTTGCGTGGCGACTGGCTGAAGTCGCTGGCCAGGCGCGGCGACTGGACGCTGTTCGCGGCCGAGTATCCCCAGCGCGCCGCGGAGGATGTCGAACTGGCTTGCTACGCAGCGCAGTTCCGGGTGCAGCGCGGTACCGCGGAAGCGCCCGACGGCGCCGCGGCCGATGTCCGGCGTTTCTGGTTCAGCGGGCAGGAGCAACCCGAAGCGTGCCAGCCGGTCTTCGCGGCCCTGCTCGCGCAAGGCGCGTTGACCGTGCACGACGTCTGGGCGCGCTTCCGGCTGGCGCACGAGGCCGGCAACTTTCGCCTGGCGGCGAAGATTGCCGGCGAGCTGCCGCCCGCCGAGCGTCCCGCGCCGCGCGACTTCGGGCGCATCGACGCGGGGGCGCACGCGGCGCTCGTCAAGGGCGACTTTAACCTCGCAGCGCCAAGCGGCCGCGAACTGGCGCTCTATGCGCTCGATCGCGTCGCGCAAGCCGACGCGATCGCGGCCCACGATGCGTGGATCCGCTGGCGCGCGCGCCTGCCTGCCGCCGACCGCCTCTACGGCAACCTGCTCGTCGCCTACAACGCGGCGCACCAGCTGGTGCCCGCGGCGGACGCGTGGTTCCAGGACGTCGACGGCATGTCCCTGACCGAAGGTCAGCGCGCGTGGCACGTGCGCGCTGCGCTGCGCGTCGGCGCCTGGCCGGACGTTGCCGCCGCGATCGACGCGATGCCGCCGAGCCAGGCACAGGAAACCGCCTGGCGCTACTGGAAGGCGCGCGCGCTCACCGCCGCCGGCGAAAGAGACGATGCGACGCGGCTCTACGCCGGCCTCGCGACCGAACCTGACTTCTACGGCTTTCTCGCCGCCGAGGCACTGGGGGCGAGCGTCATGCCACTGAGCGAGCCGTTGTCACCCGACGCGGATGCGCTCTCGACATTCGGCGCGCGCACGGCGGTGCAGCGCGTGCTCAAGCTCACCGCGCTCGATCTGCGAACGGAAGCGCAACGGGAATGGATCGCCGTCGTGCGCGGCCTAGACGATGACGGTTTGCTGCTCGCCGCGACGTTTGCGCAGCGCAATCACCTCTACGATCGCTCAATCAATACCGCCGAGCGCACGCAACGGCGACACGACTTCGGCCTGCGCTATCCGACTCCGTACCAGACCGAGATCATGGAGGCCGCACAGCAGAATGGCCTCGATACGGCCTTCGTGTACGGGCTGGTGCGGCAGGAGAGCCGTTTCGTGGCCGACATCGTTTCGTCGGCCGGCGCAGTCGGCCTCATGCAACTCATGCCACCGACCGCGCGCTGGGTGGCACGGCACACCGGTCACACGTCGCCGAGCACTCCGCGGCTCGAGGAGCCGGAACTCAATGTCCAGCTCGGCAGCTACTACCTCCGCTACGTGCTCGACAAGCTCGACGGTCAGCCGGCGCTCGGAGCCGCGGCGTATAATGCCGGTCCGGGACGCGCCCAGGCGTGGCGCGCGCCGGTGCCGCTGGAAGGCGCAATCTACGTTGAAACGATTCCGTTCAACGAGACGCGCGATTACGCGAAGAAAGTGCTGGCGAACGCGATGTTCTACCAGGCACAGCTCGGCTTGCGCTACGTTGCGCTCAAGGATCGTCTCGGCATCGTCGCGCCCCGCGAAGTGCAAGCCGGGGCCGAGTCAGGCGCCGCGCTCCCCGACTCCGCCGCGCCGGCGGCGGATCGCGGCGACGGCAAGCGATGAGCGTCGGAAAAATCCTGGTGTTGGGCGGCAGCGGTTTCGTGGGCCGTCACCTCGTCAACCGCCTCGTCGTCGACGGCTGGTTCGTCGTCGTGCCGACGCGGCAGCGGGAGCGTGCGCGACATCTCATCGTGCTGCCGACGGTCGACGTGCTCGAGGCGGACGTTCACGACCCGGCTGCGCTCGCGCAGCTCGCGGCGGGGGCGAACGCCGCGATCAATCTGGTCGGGATCCTCAACGAATCGCACCGCGGGGATTTCGAGCGCGCGCACACCGAGCTCGCGCGCAAGCTCATCGACGCCTGCCGCACCGCGGCGGTGCCGCGCCTGCTGCACATGAGCGCGCTCAATGGCGACCCGGCCGGCCCCAGCCGCTACCTGCGCAGCAAGGGTGCCGCGGAAGCGCTCGTGGCCGAGTCGCCACTGGCCTGGACAATCTTGCGTCCGTCGGTGATCTTCGGGCGCGAGGATTCCTTTCTCAATCTGTTCGCCCGCCTGCAGCGCCTGCTGCCGGTGATCGCGTTGGCGTGTGCCAACGCGCGTTTCCAGCCGGTGTACGTGGGCGACGTCGCCCGCGCCTTCGTGCAGGCGCTGCACGACGACCGCAGCCACCGCCGGCGTTACGCACTGTGCGGGCCGGAGGTGTATACGCTGCGCGAGCTCGTCGCCTATGTGGGTGAACTCACCGGGCACCGCCGGCCGATCGTGCCGCTCGGCGCCGCGCTGGGGTCGCTGCAGGCGTGGCTGCTGGAAATGCTGCCCGGCGCGCTGCTCTCCCGCGACAACCTCGCTTCGATGACCGTCGATAGCGTCTGCGACGGCAGTCTTCCGCCGCTGTTCGCGGCGCCACCGACCGCGCTCGAGGCGATTGCGCCGCAATACCTCTCGCCGGCAGCGACGCGCAGTCGTTACTCGGCCCTACGCGCGCAGGGCGGGCGCTGAAGACTTATCGCGTCGGCGGTTCGGTGCGCGATGAGCTGCTCGGGCAGCAGGTCGCGGATCGCGACTACGTCGTCGTCGGCGCCACGCCCGCGGCGATGCGGGCGCAGGGGTTTCGACCGGTCGGCCGCGATTTTCCGGTGTTCCTGCATCCCGAGACCCACGAGGAATACGCCTTGGCCCGCACCGAGCGCAAGACTGGGCGCGGGCACCAGGGCTTCACCTTTCACGCCGCGCCCGGCGTCACGCTCGAGGAGGACTTGGCGCGGCGCGACCTCACGATCAATGCCATGGCGCGCGGCGCTGACGGCGCGCTGATCGATCCCTTCGGCGGGGCGGAAGATCTGCGCGCCGGCGTATTGCGGCACATCGGGCCGGCGTTTGCCGAGGATCCCTTGCGCGTGCTGCGGGTGGCGCGCTTCGCCGCCCGCTTCGGCTTCACGGTCGCCCCGGAGACCGAGGCGCTGATGCGCTCGATTGCGGCGAGCGGCGAGCTTGCGACCTTGACGCAAGAACGCATCTGGCAGGAGCTCTCCCGCGCACTGATGGCAGCGCAGCCATCGCGTTTCTTCACCACGCTCCGCCGCTGCGGCGCACTGGCACCGCTGTTCCCCGAAATCGACGTTTTGTTCGGCCCGTCGCGTCGCGGTGGAGTTGACGACGTTCTCGATGCGGGCATCGAGCGCCTGCGGACGCTCGACCGCGCGGCCGCCGCCGGCGCGTCGTTGCCGGTTCGCTATGCCGTCCTCGCCTCCGGCCTCAATCCTCTCGCGGGCGCGACGCGATCCGGCGCGCGCCTGGCGGCCAATGCGCGGCTGGCAACCGCGTTCAGTAACCGGCTCAAGGTACCGGCCGATTACCGCGAGCTGGCGCGGCTCACCGCGCGCTACGCGGCGACGGTGCGGCGCGCAGCCGAGCTCGGGCCGGCGCCACTACTCGATCTGCTGCTTGCCACCGACGCGCTGCGCCGACCCGCGCGGCTCGACGCGCTCGTGCGCGCCAGTGCCGCCGGGCAATTGCCGCCGGCGTCTTCTGCCGCCGACGTTGCCGGAGCGCGACTCGCCGCTGCGCTCGCGGTCATCCGCGGCGTCGATGCGGCCGCGCTCGCTGCGCGCGGGCCGAAACGAGATTTACCCAAGCGCATCCGGGCGGCCCGCTTGCGGGCATTGCGGGCCTGGCTGCACGCGACCGGCGCGAAGCGCGCGCGAGGCACGACACGCGGTTGACGCTGCCCGCGCCAGAGCAGTCCCTCCCGGTCAGAAGAAATGCGCGATGCCGAATATGAATCCGCTGAGCTTTGCGCCCGCAGCCGTGCTGTAGCTGTTGATGTTGAACGTGTAGGCAGCGTTAGGACGATTGTCCAGTTGGACGTATCCGGCGTAGAGCAGGGTGCGCAGCGACAGCGAGTAGCTGTAGGAAAGCTCCCACTGCACGCTCGATGAGTTCGGCCCCTTGGTGAGGCCGCCAATGGTCGTTCCGTCCACGGCGCCTCCGGTACCGTTGCCGGCACGGCCCCAGAACGCGTAGATCGACCCGCCGCCGACCGGCACGGTTGCCGAAACGCCCCAGAAATCACGCCTCAAGTCCCCGGTCAGCGTGGCGTACTTGAGCCGCTCGTAGACCCCGCCGAGGCGCAATCCCCAGGTGCCATCAATCGTGCCGAAATCGTAGCCAGCGGCAATCGAGAGGGCGTCGTCCTTGGTATTGACGAAGCGCACGTTATTGTTGCGCTCGTAGGCAAAACCGAGGTCGAGCGGCCCCTTGCTGTAAAAGCCGCCGAGGCTCACGATGTTCGCGTGGCGCAGCTCGGACAAGTGGTCACCGTTGTCCGCGCTGTCCGCGTTACCCGAAGAATCGCGGGTCGAGTACTGCAGCTCGCCGTTGAATCCATCCAGCGGCGGCGTCTCGTAGCGGATGGAGTTGCCGAGTCGCGCGTCGAAACCGCCCTGGACCTTTGACAGCGGCCCTTGCGCCCATATCGCCGCGGTCGAAAGGATCGAGGTGGTCAGCGTCGGCACGTTCCCGAAGATGGGCAGGATGTCGTCGTAGGGCGTGAGAAACTTGCCCGCCTTGATTGTGCCCCAGTCGCCCTGCAGGCCGACAAAGGTCTCGCGACTGGCGATGCCCGTGGACGGGCTGCTGCCCGTATCGGCCTGAACCGAGGATTCAAGCTGGAAGAGCGCGATCTGGCCCGCGCCGAGATACTCGCTGCCGCGGATGCCGAAACGCGAGGTATTGCTGCCGAGGCGCGTGACGGTCGGGTTCGTGCCGTCGGTCTGTTTGCCGCTGACGAACTCGACGTCGAGGTTGAGGTTGCCGTACAGGTGCAGGTGGTCGATCTGCGCCTGCGCCACCGGCGCCAGCACGGCGGCGCAGGCAACACTGATGGCGACGAGCGATCTTTTCATTCGAGTCTTCTGCCGGGGGCAGGCGCACGCAAGTTCTGGCGATTGTCCCACTTTGCGGCGCACGACTCGAGCCGCGCTACAGCCGATACGCCGTCAACGTCATCACGCGCGCCGCGGCGCGCATCAGTTTGCGGACGAACCAGGGCAGTTCCGCCGCCCCCGAGTCGCGTGCGATGGTGCCGTGACGCACTTCGTCGTCGCGCATCGCGGCGACGATCGCGCGGCTCTTCCGGTCGGCAGCAGGCAGCCGATCCATGTGGCCGGTCAGGTGCTCTTCGACCTGGCGCTCGGTTTCGACGACGAACCCCAAGCTGTTGCGATCGCCGGTGACGCCGGCGACCAGGCCGAATGCAAACGAGCCGGCGTACCACAACGGATTGACCAGGCTCGGACGGTCGTCGAGCTCGGCGAGCCGCTTTTGCGTCCAGGCCAGATGCTCTTCCTCTTCGCGCGCGGCCTGCGCCAGGCGCGCCCGGACGCGGGCGTCGCGCGCGGTCAGCGCCTGGGCCTGATAGAGCGCCTGGGCGCAGATCTCGCCGGTGTGGTTCACCCGCATCAGCCCCGCCGCGTGGCGCCGTTCGTCAGGGGTGAGTTCCGCTTCCGGCAGGCTGTGCGCGGGATTGGGCCGTGCGCTCGAGGCGACGCCGGAGAGCGCACGCAGCGCGCGGTCGAAACCGAGGATCAGCGCATCGATCATGCTCGCTCGCGCGGCGCGGAACCGGACCACGGTCCCAACGCCTGGACAAAATTGTTCGGGGCGACGCTCGGCAGCCGCGCCGGCACCGCGCAGGTGCAAAAAAACGGGCGCCCATCGGACGCCCGGATGATCACTTCAAACCCAGTTAAAGCCTGGGGCCTGCGATTTGCTACGATTTAGAAGAAGTGCACCATCCCGAACAACACACCGGTCGGTTGCCCGGACTGGCAGGCGGTTCCGAATTCGCAGGTCTTGATCGTGTACGAATTGATGTTGAACGTCGTCGGGTTGTAGGCCTTGTTGGCCAGCTTCACGTAGCCCGCATACAACATCGTCCGCGGCGACAGGCTGTAGCTGTAGCTGATTTCCCATTGCTGCGTGCTGGTATTGGCACCGTGCACCACGTAGCCGACCGTGGTGCCGTCGGCAGCGCTGCCCTTGCCGTTGCTGGCCTTGCCCCACATCGCGTAGACCTTGCCGCCGCCAACCGGGATGATCGCGGAAGCACCCCAGAAATCGCGCGTCAGGTCAGCCTTCGACGCATCGGCCTGCTGGGTGTCGTACTTCGTGTGCTCATACACCAGGCCCACGCGCAGCCCGAAGCTCTGCATGATCGTGCCGAAGTCGTACGCACCGGTAATGGTGTAGTCGTAGTCGTTGGCATTCAAAATGCAAGGCGCCGTTGCCGAGCAGCCGGCCGCCGCGGTATTGGCGTATTGGCGAACCTTTTGGTTGGTTTCGAAAGACGCGGCCAGGTTGATCGGGCCGTTGGCGTAAATCACGTTGCCGCCGATTACGTTGGCGTGGCGCAGCACGGACGGATGGTCGCCGTTGTCGCCGCCGAATGGCGTTTGGGTCGTGTTCCCCGAATCGTCGCGCGTCGAGTATTGCAACGCGGCGGTGAAGCCGTTCAGATTCGGGCTGTCGTAACGGACGTTGTTGCCGGTCCGCGCATCCCAGCCGCCCTGCCCCTTGCTGAGGTTGCCCT
>Ga0210384_10004974_pt1 | contig 14654 bp, 17 predicted proteins | sample IncBWH2MmetaG_FD_160574 | JGI IMG/M metagenome (GOLD analysis project Ga0210384, IMG submission 160574) | Forest soil microbial communities from Barre Woods Harvard Forest LTER site, Petersham, Massachusetts, United States - Inc-BW-H-2-M | ecosystem: Environmental > Terrestrial > Soil >...
CGGAGGGGCCGCGCGCGGTTCGCGTAGATTGAAAACGAACACTTCGGTCTGCAGCTTGCGCAGCACATTGGCCATGCTGTCGCGCTCGATGATGTTGCCGCCCTCGATGATGGCAATGTTGCGGCACAGATTCTCCGCCTCTTCCAGGTAGTGCGTGGTCAGAATGATGGTCGTTCCCTGCTCGTTGATGTTGCGCAGGAATTCCCACATGGAGCGGCGAATCTCGATATCGACGCCCGCGGTCGGTTCGTCCAGGATCAGCAGGCGCGGCTCGTGCATGAGCGCCCGCGCGATCATGAGGCGCCGCTTCATGCCGCCCGACAGCGAGCGCGCGATGGAATTGCGCCGGTCCCAGAGCTGCAGTTGCTTGAGATATTTCTCCGCGCGCTGCTTGGCGAGCGGCCGGGGTATGCCGTAAAACCCGGCTTGATTCACCACAATGGTGAACGGGCTCTCGAACATGTTGAAGTTGATTTCCTGCGGGACCAGACCGATGCAGGACTTGGCCGTTTCCAGCTCCCGGTCGATGTCATGGCCGAACACTTCGACCGTGCCGCTGGTTTTGTTGACCAGCGAAGTCGTAATACCGATCGCCGTGGTTTTGCCGGCGCCATTCGGCCCGAGCAGCGCGAAAAAGTCTCCCTCATCGACCTCGAGATCGATGGCTCTTAGCGCTTTGATGCCGTTTTTGTAGACTTTGGTGAGTTGTCGGAGGACTAAGGCATGCATACGAGCCGCGTAGACTAAACCTCGCGAGGCTCGCTTGGCAATTGAGCCGCGGCGGCCAGTTGCAGTCCGGAGAGCTGGACCCGGCGCAACGCGGCAGGATCAGGGCGCGCCGCCGCGCTGATTAGGGCGCTCCAGTAGGGGCCGCAGTTGCTCCACCGGGCGGTGAGATTTGGCGCCTCGGCGAGTGCCAATGACGGCAGCGCATCGACGGCGATGCCGCGAAAAGCCTCGGCCGTGTTGCCATGCATACCGAGCAGCAGGCGCGCCGCCAGGCCGGTGCTCGAGGCGACGTGCCAGGTGTAAAAAAGCGCTAGCTGCACGAAATCGAGGATGTCCGCCTGAACCTTGGGCTCATCCGCCACCCGCCGGCTCCCCATGGCCTGCAGGCGCTCCCGCCAGTACGGGTCATCGCCAAATCGCAGGTCGAACAAGGCGTAGGGACAATTCGCGGCCGCGGCGCGCTGCAGCGGCGAAAGGCCCGCGAGTTTGAGCGCCAGTCCCGGGGCGAGCAGGCCCCTACCGGCCAGATCGAGGAAGCGGCTGTTCAAGCCGCGTATGGAAGTCAAGTGTGTAGGAGAGACGTGCGATTCCTGCGTCCAATTGCCGATGAATGCGTCGTGCACAAATCGCTCCTTTTTGCGTCGATAAACTCCTTGGCAGGCAAGCTAACTTTGTGACAAATTTCTGTCAAATTCCTTTTGATCCCAAAACCGCATGAATTGCTCGAGAGGTGGGCCATGAGAGTGTCCGACGACCGCTACACGAGGGACCGGCAGAAATTCGATCTTGCACTGCGGCTGATCCACCACGAAGCCCGCACGTTTACCATCCGCCAGTGGACGGGCTTGAGCGACGATCGGATCCGCAAGCTATACCGCAGCTATGTGTTGAGCAACGATGCGCGCGAGGTCACGCGCCACCGCGGCAAGTCGCCGCGGCAAGCGGCATTTTTCTTCCGCAATCCGGAATTGAATTTTCACGCGGCGCAGCTCGCGAGCCTGTTCGTGATGTACGGGTTGGTCGGCCCCGGCGAGCGCGGCGTCGAGCCGCGCTACCGCGTCGGGTCGCTGGAATCCGGCGCCTTGCTGTGCCGCGCGTACGAGGCTTATTTGGAGATGCACAAGCCGGTGAACATTTCCTTCGAGCATGCGTGGTTTCTGCTGCTGGCATTGGCGCGCCACGATGAAGTCGGCATCGCTCGCTGCGCTATATGCGGCGGCGTGCGCGTGCGCGACTTGCTGGCCAAGCGCAAGCTGACCTGCGGCAATTGCGACGGCGCCATCGACAGCGCCGCGCAGGGTCCGCCCTGCTAGAATCGTTTGCATGCAGCAAAGGAATACCCTGTCCGGTCCATACCTGGACCGCGGCGCGCATTTGCGCAACGATCCCGCATGGTTTGCGAACGCACTGGCCGACGAACGCAGCCGCTACCTTCCGGTCTGGAATTCGCGCAATCTCATCGTCGAAGGGGCCGCGCCGCGTGCCGCGCTGCTCGAATTGTCGGCCGTGCCCGAAAAACTGCGCAACGGCAACGATCTGATTCTTCTCGGCCGATTCGGCGACGTCGACGTGTTTGCCTACGAGATCGAATCGCTCGAGCCGCCGCGGGTTGGAACCGGAACGCGCTTCGAGGATTTGCGCATGGCGGCCTCGCTCCTGCCGGCGGAGGATGCGGGACTGTTGGGCTATGCGCGCGGCATGGTGTTGTGGCGGGCCCGGCATCGATTCTGCGGCACCTGCGGCGCGACGACGCTCGCCGCCAAAGGCGGTCACGTGTTGATTTGCACCAATCCGGCGTGCCGGCACGAACATTTTCCGCGCACCGATCCGGCGATTATCGTGCTGGTCAGCGACGGCGAACGGGCGCTGCTCGGAAGGCAGGCTTCCTGGCCGGTCGGCCGCTACTCCACGATCGCCGGCTTCGTGGAACCCGGGGAGTCGCTCGAGGACGCGGTGGCGCGCGAAGTGTTCGAAGAGACCGGCATCCAGGTCGACCAGATCGAATATCACTCCTCGCAGCCCTGGCCGTTTCCTTCCTCGCTGATGCTCGGCTTCACGGCGCACGCGCTGACGACGCAAATTCTCAGGCGCGATGATGAACTGGAAGACGCGCAGTGGTTCACGCGCGCGGATCTGGCGTCGGGCCGGCCGCTGGTGCCGCCGGGAGTGTCGATTTCCTTTCGGCTGATCGAACATTGGTTCGACGCCGGCGGCGGCCCGAAACTTCGGGACATTCAGCAGGCCTCGCCGTGGCCGGCCGCGCGATGAATGAAGCGCGCGCTGTGTTCCAGAGCGCCGGCCGCGTTGTTCTTGAGCGCTAGCCGCGTTCCCAATGGCCCGGGCGCATGCGCCAGCCGTCGCCGGTTCGCACCCAGACATGACCGACCCAGTGATATCCCTGTCTGCCCGCTATCCAGCGGCCCGAAACCCACTCGTGGCGGCCGCCCACCCAGCCCCAGTAACCGCCAATCCACACATATCCGGGATACGGTGCGACGCCGACAACCTCAACCCGCGGCGCCGGCGGCGGCACCATGACGACGCCCCCGGCATAGTGACCCTGATCGGGGACCACCACGCATGCGGGCAGCGCCGCGGCGATGACGAGCCCGAAAACATAGGCTGCGAGTAGCGACTTGCGTTGATTCATGATCACTTCCTGTTATCAGGGCACATAAGGACTGGAACGTCCTTCGTGCCCCGCCGTTGACGGGATTTTGATCAAGCATACCGCCGTCGCCTACGGAGTACCACCCGAGCGCGGTTTGGACTTGTCGTTGCGCCGGCGGCTCGGCCGCTGCTCCGGCGCAGGGGCGGAGTTCGGCGCGGGCCGCACGATGCGCGACTTGAGGCGATACATGGCCTCGTCGGCCCGATGCACCAACAGTGCGGCATTCTCGCCGTGATAGGGATACATCGACTCACCGATCGAGGCGGTCAATTGCTGCTGGTCGTTGCCGATCCAATAAGGCAGCGACACGCGCTCGCGAATCGCATCGGCAACCCGGCTCACCGGGAACGGATCCGGCACTCCCGGCAATATCACCACGAATTCGTCGCCGCCGTAACGGCAACAGATATCGCCCGTGCGCACGCGCGCCGAGATGCGCGTCGCCACCGTGGTGAGAATTTTGTCGCCGGCCGCATGTCCATATTTGTCATTGATGGCCTTGAATCCATTCAAGTCGATGAACAGCAATCCAACGTGCAGATCCTGCAGCAAGGCATCGCTGATCGCCGCCTCCAAGAGTTCCAGCATGCGGCGGCGGTTGTACAGGCCGGTGAGCCCGTCGCGCTCCGCGAGCTTTTGCGCTTCCGCCTCGCGCGCTTTCATGGCGGCCAACTCGCGCAGCAAGTGCGCGTTGACGGCGCGCAAGCTTTCGATCTCACGCAGCTCCGCCGTGGGTATGCGGCGGCCGCGCGAACTCACATCCGCGCGCGAGTTCGCATCCCGCAGCGGCAGTTCGCGTGGAGTCTCAGGCGATTCGTCATCGCTCGAAGCCATTTGGGCAGAGGCCATAGTACTTTCCGAATTGCTCATGGAACATCTGCATTGTCGCGGTCTTCGGCTTTCGCCGGGAGCGGGTGCCACCTGATGCAGATGTCAGATTATACTGACCGGTCGAGTTCACGGCTCGGCTAAGGAGCGCAATATGTCCTACACGGCGGATCCTCGCGTGCTGTTCGCCGCCGAACGCACGCTGCTGGCCTGGCAACGCACGGCCATCGCGCTCATGGGATTCGGTTTCGTCGTCGAGCGATTTGGATTGTTCCTGCAAATGGCCGCGCATCAATCGGAGTCAGGCGCCTCGCGCGGCTTTTCCTTGGCGGCGGGCATCGTATTGCTGCTGCTGGGCGCGGCCGTGGCGCTGATCTCCGCGCGTCAATTTCGTCAAATCGCCAAGAACTTGGATCCGGCCGTCATTCCGCCGGGCTATTGGACGCACGTCGGCGTGGCGCTGAATGTCGTGATCGCGCTCATTGCCGTAGCCTTGGCCTTGCACTTTCTATTTGCCGCGCAAAGCTCGAGTTAACAGTGGGGTGTTGCGGCGCACCGCCGTGATCCAAGGCCTCGAGGTCAACCCTCCGTCCGCTGTGCCGTTAAAGGGCCTTGATGCAAGTTGAAATCGCCGTTTTGCGGTTCGGATTGGGCGCCAAGCCGGGAGATCTCTCGGCGGCGGCGAATGAGCCGCGCGCGTGGTTGATGGCCCAGATCAAAGGTGCCGTGCCGCTGGCGGTGAATGCGCCGTTGGCGCCGTCCGATCAAATCTACGCAGGCCTGCTGGCGGCGCGCGACGAGCGCCGGAAGATGAAGCAGGAATCCGCGTCTGAAGGCCAGGATGCCAAAGTCGCATTCAATGCCGTTCGCGAAGCTTACCTACCCCACTATCGCGCACAGGTCCTGGCGCGCGCGCAAAGCGCCGCGCTGACCACCCGGCCGTTCGCCGAACGCCTGGTGCACTTTTGGTCGAATCATTTCGCCGTGTCCGCGGACAAGGGCGTGGTGTACGGCCTCGCCGGCACGCTGGAGAACGAGGCCATCCGGCCGCATGTCGGCGGGCGCTTTGTCGACTTGTTGACGGCGGTGGAGCAACACCCCGCCATGATCGCGTTTCTCGACAATCAATACTCGGTGGGCAAGGATTCCAGCGCCGCGCTGGCCGCGTCGCGCTCGCGCTCGCGCTTCGCCGATGACCGCCAACCCAAGCGCCAGTTCGGCATCAATGAAAACCTCGCGCGCGAGATTCTTGAATTGCACACGCTGGGAGTGAACGGCGGCTACAGTCAAGCCGATGTCACGAGCTTCGCGCAGATCATAACGGGCTGGTCGATCGGCGGCGGCAAGGGGCGGCTGGCGGGAGGCGTGCCGGGCCGCTTCTATTTCCGCGACAATTTGCACGAGCCGGGCCCGAAGGTGTTTCTGGGCAGGACTTACGCAGAGCAGGGCCGGCGTCAGGGCGAGGCGGTGCTCGCCGATTTGGCGCGTCGTCCCGAAACGGCCAACTTCATCGCCACCAAGCTCGTGCGGCATTTCATCGCGGACGATCCGCCGCGGGCCGCCGTGGATCGCCTCGCACGCGCGTTCTTGAGTTCCGGCGGCGATCTGCCTTCGGTGTACGCAGCCTTAGTCGAATCTCCCGAGGCCTGGGACGCCCATGCGCGCAAGTTCAAGACACCCGAGGATTTCGTCTTCTCGACCTTGAGAGCGTTGAACGTGTCGCCGGCACAACCTGAGGAAGTCATTCGAGCCTTTGATCTGTTGGGCCAGCGGCAATACACACCGGGATCCCCTGCGGGCTGGCCCGACACCTCGAAGAGTTGGGACGGCTCCGATGCGCTCATGCACCGCGTGCTGTGGGCATCGCGCGTGGGCGCCAAGTATGAAAGCGGCGTGGAACCCACCGATCTCGCCGCGGTAAGCTTGGGCGCCTATGCTCGCCCCGAGACCCTCACCGCCCTGCGCCGCGCCGCGAGTTCGGGCCAGGCGGTGGCATTGTTGTTGATGAGCCCCGAATTTCAACGGAGATAGTCATGCCGGGACCCGCGCCAATGAACGCCACTCGGCGCCGCTTTCTGATCGGCGCGGGTGCACTGGCCGCGACCGCCACGATACCCAATGCGCTGTTTGGCTTTACCGGCGGATCGTCGCGCCTGGTGATCGTCATCTTGCGCGGCGCCCTCGATGGCTTGGCCGCCGTGCCCCCTTACGGGGATCCGGACTACACGAGTCTGCACCGCGAACTGGCGATCGCCGCACCGGGTGGTCCCGATGGCGCATTGGCACTGAACAACACCTTCGGGCTGCATCCATCATTGAGCTTTTTGCACGAGCGCTACGGCGCCGGCGAGCTGGTCGTGTTCCACGCCGTGGCCTCGCCGTACCGCGATCGATCGCATTTTGACGGTCAGAACGTGCTCGAGAATGGGCTCAGCAAGCCCATGGGCACTGCCGACGGCTGGCTCAATCGGGCTCTCTCCGCCTTGCCGCGCCGGAAAGGTCAAACCGATCGTGCCGTGGCCATCAGCCAGAACGTGCCGCTGATTTTGCGCGGCGAAGCCGCCGTGATGTCGAAGTCGCCGCAGGCCACGCCGGATGTCGATGAGGATTTGTTGGCGCGCCTGGCGGATCTATATTCCCAAGACGATTGGTTCTCGGCTCGATTGAGCGAAGCGGTGCAGACCGAGAAAATGATGGACGGCGCGGCGGACTTGGGCGCCAGCACGGCAGGGTCGGTGGGCGCGGGTTATCCGGATCGGGTCGGCGCGGTGGCGCGCATGGCATCCGAACTGATGCGCAGCGACGGCGGTCCCGAGATCGCCGTCATCGAGGCCGGCGGTTGGGACACGCACGCCAATCAAGGCGGCGCCAAAGGCCTTCTGGCCACGCGCCTGGCCGGGCTCGACCGGGGCCTCAAGTCGCTGGCGGATGGATTGGGGCCTCTGTGGCCGCAGACTGCCGTTCTGGTCGTCACGGAATTCGGCCGGACCGCTGCGGTCAACGGCACGCGCGGCACCGACCACGGAACCGGCGGTTGTGCCTTCCTCGTGGGGGGCGCAGTTCGCGGCGGCCAGGTAGTCGCCGACTGGCCATCCTTGAGTCGCAGGGCACTCCTCGACAATCGCGATCTTCAGCCCACGCTCGATCTGCGCAGCGTATTCAAAGCCGTTCTCGACGCGCACATGCACGTCGATGCGAACACTCTGGCCAAACGGGTCTTCCCCGACAGCAGCGGCGCGCGCCCTCTAGAAGGGCTGATACGCGCCTGAACTGCCGTCGGGCGAAATCTACATCCCCGATGATTCCACGCCGGAATTCATCGCCGGCGGCATGTCCGACTCAGCCGGCATCGCAGGCGGCGAAGACGTAGGCGCCTGCATCATTGGCGCAGGCCGAGGCTTCGGCGGCGCTTTCACAACGACGGGCGTCGGAGGCTTCGCAGCGACGGGCATGGCCCGCTTCGGCGCAGCCTTCTTGGGCGCTGCTTTTTTGACTGCTTTCTTCGCTTTCGCCTTGACCTTTTTCTTGGCCTTCATCGGCCGCGTTTTTCGCTTCGCGGCGCTCTTCTTGGCCGAGCGTTTTACCGAACCACGTTTGGCCTTCGCCATCGGCCGCTTCGACTTGCGTTTTTTCGACTTGCTCTTTTTTGCCATGATCATCCTTCTCCTGAAACATCGTTCGAACTCGCCGTGAGAGTAGCCCTGAAAAAGTCCGCTGTCATCTGTGCGTGAACACTGGAGTCGCTCACCCGGATTGCGTAGGCTGCCTCGGGTGTCGACTACCGAAGAAATTCACCCGATAAAAGATGTCTGGTTGAGACCGCGGCGCGTATTTCGTGAACTGGCGGGACGGCCGATCGGCGCCACCGATTACCTGTTAGCCGCGGCTCAAGGCGTCGCCACCTACATTATCGTGGGCCGGTCCCAATTTTCCCCGCCGGGCGCCACCGCGGGCCAGATTATCGGCAGCTGCTTCCTGTTCGGGTCGTTGGGCGGCGTGGTCACCATGTATCTATTCGCCGCCATCTATGGGCGCTTGGGTAGGCGTGCCGGCGGCAAGTCCGCGCGCAATCAGGTATTTCACGTGCTGGCGTACGGCAGTATTCCCGTGGCGGCGTCGCTGGTTTTGTGGATATTCACGGCACTGCTGGTCGGTGAGGCCGCCGTTGTCGCCAAGCCGGCCGTCGAGGTGGATGGCTTCGTGGCCTTCGTCCTACGAGCGATGTTCGTGGCCTACATGCTGCTGCTGTTCTGGAGCATCGTTCTGCAAGTCATGGGATTCAGCGAAATCTTGGGACTGGCCACGCGCAAGGCGTTTGCCGTCTGGGTGCTGGGTCAAGTGTTATGGCTGCTCGCGGCCTTCTTCTTGGGCATCCTGATCACGATTCTCTTCCCGGGCCTCGTGCCCGGCGCACCGCGCTAGCGGCCTGTCCGAGGCTCCTAGGATTTAGCCGGCGCGCCGGCACTCGAATCGCCGGCCGCGGGCGGGTCCGCGGGAATGATGGGTTCGGGCGGCAAGACCGGCGGCGGCGCGTGCAGCCGCTCGATCACCGACTTGGCGACGTCCGCCGCCGAACGCATCGTTCTCGAGGCTTTGGGGGCGCGCGGCGTGGAGCCAGCGCGCGGCTTGGTCTTTTTCGCCGCCGATTTCGGCGCCGATTTGGGCTCTGCCTTCGGAGGGCTGGCCTTTGGCGCGCCGGCGGGTTTGGCGGGTTTGCGGACCGTGGCGAGCGCCGCGTCCACTTTTTGCCGCGCCTCCTTCGCCGCCCGCTTTTCCATTTTGAATGATTTACGCGCCTGTTTGAGCGTTGCCTTTGCCTCGCGAACCTTGGTCTTGGCGGCGACGGCTCGCGCGGTAGCCTTGGTTGCGGCAACCTTGAGTAGTTTCACGCTTGGAGATTGGATGGTCATTTACGGCAGCACACGCATTAGGAATTGACGAATATCGGCGACTTCCTCGGCGCAAACGGCATGCGCCATAGGATACTCATGCCATTCGACGTTATACCCCTGAGCCTTCAGATAATCTCGCGATTTCAACCCCAACATCATGGGGAGCACGCCGTCGAACTGTCCATGGGCCATGAATATCGGCGTGGCGTCGTTGGCCGGCTGGCGCTCAGCCTTGAACGTGCTCTCCCGCGGCAAGTAGCAAGATAGCGCCATGACCCCGGCCAGCTTTTCCGGCAGGCGCGGCGAGGTATACAGCGAGACGGCGCCTCCCTGGGAAAATCCCGCGAGCACGATGCGGCTCGCCGGAATGCCGCGCGCGGCTTCACGGGCGATCAGTTCCCGAACTTTTTGATCGGCATCCTGAAATCCCGCGGCATCTTCCACGGCCTTGCGATCGAACCCTACGATGTCGAACCAGGCGCGCATGCGCATTCCGCCATTGATGGTGACGGGACGAATCGGGGCGTTTGGAAAGACGAACCGCCAGGCGCGCGAGCCTTGCGGTACCAGCTCGGGAACAACGGGTTCGAAATCGTGTCCGTCGGCGCCCAGTCCGTGCAGCCATATGACGGCGGCGTTCGGCTGCGGCGCCGTTTCTACTTCGATGGTTTCCAGCATGGAGTTAATTTACCCGGAAACGCGGGTGCCGTCCTGGCGCGGCGATTCTGTATATTCGCCGCATGCCCATTTCCTTGAGCCATCTGCGTCGCTACGCCGTTGCGCGTTCGCTGTTCAAGCCGACCACCTTGATGCGTGCCATCGGCAAGCTGGGGTTCGTCCAGGCTGATCCCATCCGGGCACCGGCTCGCGCACAGGACCTGACGCTGCGCCACCGCGTCAACGGTTACCGCGCGGGCGATCTGGAACGCCGCTATCCGATGCTGGCGCTCGAGGAGGATTTTTTCGTCAATTACGGTTTTCTTCCCCGCATCCACCACGCGTTGATGCATCCGCGCAGGGTGCAATCCAAGTCTTCCCCGGTTCGCGCCAAACGGATGGACGCGATCCTCGCTTTCGTGCGCGAACGCGGCGCGGTGCACCCGAGAGAGGTGGACGCGCACTTCTCGCACGGGCGCGTGACCAATTGGTTCGGCGGGTCATCGAACGCCAGCACTCAATTGCTCGATCACATGCACTATCTCGGCCTGCTGCGGGTGGCCAGGCGCGACAACGGCACTCGCGTTTATATCGCGCGCGAGACGGCGCCCGAGACGGCGCCCGAGATGGGGCCCGAGATGGGGCGCGCGAGCAAAGCCGCCGCGAGGGCCAGCGAAAAAGCGGCCGCTGCGCTGAAAATGGATGCGCTCGTTGATGTAATCGTGGGCAAATATGCGCCGCTGCCGGCGGGCAGCCTCGGGTTTTTGGTGAATCGCTTGCGGTACGGCGCGCCGCAATGGGCCACGGAACGCGCGGCGGCCCTGGCGCGCGCCAGGCTGCGTCTCGGCCACGCACGCGTCGATGGCATCGAATGGTATTGGCCGGCAGAGGAAAGGCCGCAGTCCAAGCGCTGGGCGCCCGACGATCAGGTGCGCCTGCTCACCCCCTTTGATCCCGTGGTGTGGGATCGGCGCCGCTTCGAAATATTGTGGGACTGGGTCTATCGCTTCGAGGCCTACACGCCGGCGCCGAAACGCAAGCTGGGCTACTACGCTTTGCCGCTGCTCTGGCACGATCGAGTCATCGGCTGGGGCAACCTGGCCGTTGCCGAGGGGCAATTGAGCGCGGATTTCGGCTACACGGGCGGCGGCAAGGCGCCGCGAAACTCGGGATTTCGCGCGGCACTCGGTGCGGAGTTGGACCGGGTGCGTGCGTTCCTCTGGTGAGGCAGTGTCCGGTCACCTGACGCAAACGCCCTCGCGATGGCGAGGGCGTTGCGGGTCCTGCAAGGACCTATCACGACCAAGGCTTATTGCGGATTGCGCGAGGCTGTCGCCGAGCCGGCGCCTGAAGCATCGAGCGAGGTTCCGCTGTTCGAATGCTGGGCATCGACCGCACCGGCGCCGTTCGTCGCAACTGCGCCCCTGCGGGTCTCGGCGTTCACGCCGCCGGCACCCGCGAGGCTGGCCGAGGAGGCCGGCTTTTGCGCCGCCGCGGCTGGAGGAGACGCCGTCGCATTGGCATTCGGCTTGGACTGCTGTGCCTGAGCGGCGCTATTGGTCGCACTCGACGTGGCGCTCGAGGTAGCGTTTGACGTAGTACTCGATACCGCCGGCTTGGTCACCGCGGCCGCCGATTCCGCCGAACCGGTCAAGGTGGCGGAGCCGGCATTTCCAGTCTTGGAAACGTTGGCTGCGGACTGTGCCGCGGCCGCCGCATCGCCCTTAGCCAAGCCTTCGCCTTCCTTCGCGCCTTCTTTTCCGGCTTTTGCAGCTTTTGCGGCACCGGCGGCGGGATGCAACTTGGGTTTGTCGAGCGACCCATTGACCGCCCCTTGGCCCTGCAAGGCACCTTGACCGGACGCACCGCCGAGCCGGTTCATTCCCGACATCCCGGACAGGTTGCCGCCCAATCCACCACCTATGCCACCACCGAGACCGCCGCCCAAGCCGCCGGCGTAGGCGGGCGTGATGACGGCCAACGCGGTGGCGACGCTGACTGCAGCAATAATCTGTTTAGTGTTCATCGTCGATCTCCAAGGTTGGCCGCAGCACATCGCGCGGCCTTCACCAGGGGATACGAGCGGCCGGCGATGTTTCTTCCCTGGAGATTTGATTTTTTTCTTGTGCCGGTTTCAGCGGTCCGGCCGGCCTGAATCGCTGCGGTAATCGGCCCCCACGAGGCCGTAGCCATATGTCAAATCGCGGCCGGGCGCGCCTAAGTCGATGGCGCTTTTCGCCAGCGATTCGATCGCAGCGTTGCTTTTTCCCAGGTCGGGTGCACTGACGGATTGCGCCAGCAGCGCGGCCACGATGGGCGCTGCGAACGAGGTGCCTCGTATCGGCGAGTACTTTGCTCCGACATCGGCGGCCGCCATGTCGGCGCCGGGTGCCGCAAACATCACTTGATTGCCGCGCGCGGCTTCGATGAGCACGCGCCGATGTGCGTCCACCGCCGTCACGCCGACGACATGCGGATAGGATGCCGGATACAGCGGCGGCGCGGCCGGTCCGTCATTGCCCACGGCGGCAACCAATACATATCCTCGGGAGGTCAAGGCACGCACGATCTGGGCCAGCGCGGCATTATCCGGACCGACCAGGCTGATGTTGATCACGGCGATCCGCTGTTCCGCCAGCCACGCAAAGGCGGCGGCCAACGCATCGACCGCACCGCCCGCGGGCGCGTTGCAATACACATCCGCCGCATACAGATCGGCCCTGTCCAATACCCCGTGAAAACGGGCCGAGTGGCCCACCAACAGCGAGGCGACCGCCGTGCCGTGGGCGCTCCCGAATACGCGGCCGCCGCATCCCCAAGGATGGATCCGCGCGTCATGAAACACCGGATGCGTTTCGTCGATGCCGGAATCGATCAAGCCGACGCGGGGCGGCGGCGGCTCGGAGGGGCCGGCGCCGATGCCTTGCGGCGCCGGCATCGGGCTCGGTGCGGCAGACGTGGCGCTCGACGCGGCAGGCGCATCGCCGGACGCCGCGGGCGTACGGTTCGACGCGGCGCTCGAAACCAGGCCGACGCCGGTATAGATGTGATTGAAATCATACGTGCCGGTTGGATCGGCCATGCGCAATTGACGCAGCGCCTTGACGATGTTCATCGACGGCGGGACTTGCAGGACGACCAAGTGAATGTCCAGATCACCGGTGATGTGTTCGCGTGCCACCCGGAAACCATTTGCCTGCGCTGCCTCGATCGCCTGCGTGGACGGCGACAGGGCCAACAGCTCGTCGCGAACGATCGGGTTGCCGTGCGGATCTTTGTCCACGGTGCGTGGGTTGGAGCGGATCAAGCGGGCAATCAAGGCATGCCGAGCATCGCTGAGCTGCTCGAGGGAATCCGTGGCGGTCTGGCCGACCGTTTGCGTCAATTTCTGGATGGGCAGCGGAGGCAGGGGCGCCACCGGCAAGCGCACCTGTGCCAGGGCGGAATTGACAACGGCAGCCGCGAACACTATGCAGATGAATACACGCATCAAACCTCAAGTCCTGTGTTATGCGGACGCAAGCCAGCATAATTGGCGGCTGGCGGCTCCTGGATTAAACATCAACTCTCGAACGTCTTCCTCATGAGTACGAACGAAAGCGTGCAAAACATCCAGGAGCAGATCGTGGCATTGCTGCCTCGCTTGAGGCGCTTTGCGCGCAATCTGGTCCGCAACCCGCATGATGCCGACGATGTCGTGCAAATCGCGGTGGAGCGGGCGCTGCTGCGGCTGGATCAGTGGCGCAGCGATGCGCGCTTGGATAGCTGGCTGTTCAAGATCGTGCGCAATGCCTGGATCGACGAGGTGAGGGCGCGCGGACGGCGGGCTAAAATTTTCATGCCGGAGGAAGCGGGTGAACAGATCGGAGAGAGCTCCATGGAACGGGAAATTGATCGCTGGTCCGCCGAGACCGCTTTGAGCCGGTTGCCTGAGGATCAGCGCCTGGCGGTCAGCCTGGTATTGGTCGAGGGGCTGTCCTACAAGGACGCGGCCGAGGTGCTCGAGGTGCCGCTGGGAACGCTCACGAGCCGGCTCGCGCGCGGACGCGACGCGCTGCAAGCCATGCTGCGGCTGCCGGAAGGAGAGTCCTCATGACGATCTCAGACGAAACGCTCATGGCCTATGCGGACGGCGAACTCGACGCGGCAACCCGCGCGAGCATCGAGGCGGCCATGCAGCAAGATCCGGAAATGGCCAAGCGCGTGGCCCATCATCGTGCGCTGCGCGAAGCGATGCGGGGAGCTTTCTCCGCCGTGTTGGAAGAACCGGTGCCCGAGCGGCTGATCGCCGCTGCGCGCGGGCGGATCACCGCGCCCAAGGGCGCGGTGGTCGAGCTGGCCTTCGCGCGGGAGGCGGCGGCGCGCCGGAAAACTTCCCTTGGGGTCCGCTGGCAGCCCGCCGCCATGGCAGCCAGCCTGCTGCTAGGCGTAGGCCTCGGGTTTTTAGCCTGGCAGAGCCGAAGTGGATTGATACAGCCCGGACCCGGTGGGGGGCTGGTCGCGAAAGCGGCCCTGGCGGAAGTCTTATCGACCCAGTTGTCGGACGATCGCTCGCCGGCCCTTGCCATAGCGCACTTGAGCTTTCGCGCCAAATCGGGTGGCTACTGCAGGACATTCTCGTTGACCGGGACCGATGCCAGCTCGGGGCTGGCGTGCCGTGAAGGCAATGCCTGGAAGATCAAGGCATGGGCGGAGTCGCCGCGCGACGCGGCGAACCCAGGCAATTTTCGCACCGCGGCGTCGGAGGACTCCCCCGCCGTCCGTGCCGCCGTTGAAGCCTCGATCGACGGCGAACCGCTGGATCACGCCGGCGAGATCGCCGCGCGCCAGGCAGGCTGGGCGGCCGCGGCGAAGCGCTGACCGGGAGCCAGGCCGGC
>Ga0210384_10004975_pt1 | contig 14653 bp, 12 predicted proteins | sample IncBWH2MmetaG_FD_160574 | JGI IMG/M metagenome (GOLD analysis project Ga0210384, IMG submission 160574) | Forest soil microbial communities from Barre Woods Harvard Forest LTER site, Petersham, Massachusetts, United States - Inc-BW-H-2-M | ecosystem: Environmental > Terrestrial > Soil >...
TTCATATTGTGGAGAGCGCTGCGCCGCCGGCGGGAATTGGCGAGCCGGGGTTGCCGCCGTTTGCGCCGGCGCTCTGCAATGCGGTCTTTGCGGCGACGGGAAAGCGGATTCGGGAATTGCCGCTCAGCAAGGCCGGATTGGCGTAGGCGGGGATCGGCGACGAGCTGGAATCTTGCCTAGGCGAAACGTCCTAGCGCGTGTCCACAGGGTCAGCGCTGTTTCAATCGAAGGTCCGCCTCAGAAGGCGGACCCGACCAAGTCGGTTCGTTTATTTCGGGTTGTCTGGAATGGAATACTCCAATCTGTACAGTTGCTCCAGGCCGGTTCGCTTCAACAACTCCTGGACTTGGGTGGGGTTGAGGCGGGGGCCGGGGCGCTCCGCGGCGTTGGCAAAGGAATAGGCGGCCAGGGCCATTACGGCGGTTTGCAACTGCAGCATGCGGGGGTCGACGCGCTCGAAGGTGTCGATGATGGTGTGGTGGCGGGTGTCGTAATCGCTGGGCGCGTTGTGCAGCGAGTAGATGGGCACTCCTTCGACGATGAACGTTTCCTGATCGGAATCGAAGTCGGCATTCAGGTACACGTGGTCAGCGCCGAGGGGCGCGAGCGAGCTAAGAAGCTTTTTCGAGGCGGCTTCCGTGTCGATGCGGCCGTGAATGTCGAAACCGAGCGGGGGATGCGCGCCGGAGTCAATGTTAAAGACCGCGCGGGTGCGGTCGAGCTCGTCCTGGTGCTGCGCGGCGTAAGCGCGTGAGCCGTTGGATAATTCCTCCTCGCCGGAGAAAAAGACGAAGCGAATGGTGTTCTTCGGGCGAATGTGGAGGAGCTTGAAGACTCTGGCAGCCGCGAGGATCACGGCCACCCCGGCGCCGTTGTCGTTCGCGCCTTGCGCGGGATCCCAGTCGTCAAAGTGAGCGGTGAGCAGGACGATTTCGCCGGGATCGGCTGCGCCTTTGATTTCGGCAACGACGTTGCGTTCTTTTACGGGGCCGGGAAAAGAGTTTTGCACGTCCAGGCGGAGTTTCACTGCGCCGTGAGCGAGGAGGCGGCGAATAAGCGCAGCGTCTTCCGCAGGGATGGAAAGGACCGGGAGCGGCGCACGGGGATAAAACCCGAACGCGGAGGTGTACAACATGCGGTCGGGCTTATCCGACACGATGAACACGGCGGCAGCGCCGGCGGCCGCCAGCCTGCGCGCGATGATGACGCGAGCTCCGACGTAGGTGGAAGAAACAGCGTTGCTGTGCAGATCGATGATGACGGCAGCGCCGCGCACACTCGGCGGGATCGGAGCGTCGCCGTTGCCGGGAGGCCCGAAATCCATCACAGGAACTTCGACGGGACCGGGAGTGCCGGGAGCCCAGCCATACGTGCCGATGAGGAGGGGGCGGCGGACCGGGCTGAGGATTTCGCCGGTGGCGGAGGCGTGTTGCCAGGACGAGTGGAGGTCGTATTCCTCGAAATGGGCGGAGTCGAAGCCCGCGTCTTTTAGCGTTTTCAGGATCAGCTCGGCTGCTTCGCGGGAGCCGGGAGAACCGGTGATGCGTCCGCCGATGGCGTCGGTGAGAGTCTCAAGGAATGCGAGTGCGCCGGAGCGGGTGAAGGAGTAGCCCACGATGCGGGCGACTTCGTCGTCGGATTGTGAAGGTGACTGAGATTGCGGCGATGCGGTTGATGGAATGGCGATGGCGGCGCAGAGTACAGTGACCAGCGTTAATCTTGCGGCGAAGAGGGCACGATCTATCGTGCCCCTACTGGTGAAGGCAAGCTTCGTTCGCATTTCATCCTCCTGCGCGGGCTATTCCGTGTAAAGCGTCAGAAGAATACCCAAAACGATCAAGAGTACCGGCCAGAGTTTGGCGAAGACAGACTGCCAACTGAAGCGGACTTCCGAGAGGCCTTTGCTGAGAGCGATACCGATTCCGTTGATGGAGAAGGCGAGATGTTCGGATTGGATGCGGTGCATTACCGCCATGTGGGCCATGTGGTCCGCTCCGCCCATGCCGCTGTGGTGTTCGTGGAAGAGGAGAAGGATGGAGCCGAACACGGCGAGTACGGGAAAGACTGCTGCGGCCCAGGCGGCTTTGAGGACGCCCCGAGCGCGCTGGATTTCGATGTAAGCCAGACCGAGCAGGATCACGGCGAAGGTTTTGTGCTGGAGGTCTTCGGTGTTGTGGGTGAGGCCGTACCACCAGGATTGCGGACCGAAGGGCCATAGTTCGGTGTCCGAGAAAACGAGCAGGTACAGGCCGCCCAAGAGAAAGCACAGGGGCCAGACAAAACGGAGAAAGGGCAAGCGCTGGCGGAACGCCGGCTCAACAAGAATGAAGAGGCCAGCGATGATGACGAGAACACCAGCGATGTGGTGGTTGGCTTCGCTCTCTTTTTTCCAGGCGAGCTGCAGGGCGCGGTCAGCGGCTTCCGTTGCGGGATCGGTGGGTTGCGCGGGCATGTCCATGCCTTCATGGCCTTGCATGGCGTGATCGTGTTCCTGCGCGCGGGCGGCCGGCGCGAAAGCTGCGGCGGTCGAGAAGGCCAGAGCGAGGAACGCGGCGGCCAAGACAAGCCTGAAGCGGGGGGCGAGAGCCGAAGGGATCATTCTTTGCTCCGTGAAAGGACTTGCCGTGTAGCGCGACAAATCTGCGAAAGGAAATCTTCGCAGATTCGGCGAGGGAATCCAATTGGTTCACACTGATACTGCGTCAATCTCCCGTGATGCGGTTAACAGCGACCTGCCTGCACTAATCTGCTGCGCCGGCGGCGGTTGGCGAAGATTGTACCGGGGTGACCTGCGCCAGGAGGATTTCCCAGTCCCCGGACCTGGGCATGAGGACGACAGTCATACGGTGGGTCCATGCGCGTTGTTCGCTGGCAAGAAGGGCATTCTTCCAAAGGACAGTGGCGATGAACAGCTCTCTGGTGTTTGCTAGCGTTGCTTCGACGACATAAGTTGCGTTTTTCTTTGCGTAAGGAGTGAAGAGTGTTTCAAATCCCTTCGAGATGGCTTCGCGATCCCACCTTTTTCCGGAAGCATCGATGAACTCGGCATTCTCTGCAAAAAAGGAGATCAGATCTTCGGAGTTGAGGGACTTGAGTCCGGCAAGGAAGCTGTCCAGGGTGGCGATCGCTCCGCTGCGCCGTTCTGCCGATGCACTGGGGTGAGTAGTCTTTGCCAGCGATTCCCGAATTGCTGCCAGCTTGAGACCCCGTTCTTGCAGGAGTCGAGCAGGGAGCGAGCCTTCCAACCGCAAGATGCCCAGGAGCAGGTGTTCGGTTCCGATGTGCCGTTGGCCGAGTCTATCGGCTTCCTCGGAAGCTAGGGTCAAAACCTTCTTACATTCCTTTGTCAGCGGTATCTCGACCGAAATGGAGATGCGCTCACCTCGAGTGATCTGGCTTTCGATTTCGGTGCGAATGTCTGCCGCAATCTTGGCTGGCCCGACGAACCGGCTTACAAGGGCCGGATCTTCGCGGAAGAGCCCAAACAGGAAGTGCTCAGTCTCGATGTAGGGACTGCCAAACTGGCTGGCCTCGTACCGAGCGAAGAAGATCACGCGGCGAGCCTTTTCTGTGTAGCGCTCGAACATAATTGTTCACGGGCTTCTTTTGCGGTTGCTGCCGGCAAGTGTAGGGTCTCCTGTGGCGTTCGGCGTTATGTGGCGCTGACTTGATAGGCGATCTAGCCAGGCGAAATTCTGCAGAAAAGCACCACATAATCTGAAACGTGCCTCCAGTCTGATCCTTGTATTGGCATTGGTCTTCATTGGATTTGCGGCCCGACACGCATGTACCGTTGTTGTGATGGGGCGAGAAGTTTTTTGATCTCTTCAAACCTGGCCCGGAACTCGGGTATCGGAATAGAAAAGGGCCCCGGCCGCGTCTCTTCGTCGGCGTCGCGTTCTTCGCCGTGGCGAGCATAGTCCGAAGCAGTCTCCCCATATTTGTCTTTTTTGGCCGCGTTGGCACCAGCAGACAGAAGCAGTTTTACACTTTCCGGAACTCCACTCTTAGCAGCCATCATCAACGCTGTCGCACCATCGGGTGACTCGGCGTCAACTTTGGCGCCAGCCTGGAGGAAGACCGCAATGGAATCTGCCTCGCCCAGTTCAGCAGCCCTCAATATGGGCGGATACAAGTTGCCGACGGGCCTCCCGTTTACGTCTGCGCCCGCTGATAGAAGTGCCTCGAAAACCTCTTTCCCCCGGGCAATATTAAGGAGCGAGGTGGAATCGACGGGGTTCTTCACATTAGCACCTCCTTCGATGAAGGCACGAACCACGTCGGCGTCACCCGCGCTCGCCGCATGTACTAGAAGGCTTCTACCTTCCTTTCCATTAATGTTCCAACCTTGGCGACATTTCTCGCGGACCGTTTCAGAATCGATGTTGACCCAGCGTTTGGAATTAACGACTCTGTCGATTTTGTCCTCTAATTCCATCAACCGCTTAGGGGCTCCGACGTAATCGACAATTTTCTTGTGTTTGCCCGCGAAAGTGAGCGCAGTGATCGTGGTGGGTAGGTCGGTAACAATCGATTCCGTACCGTCCGGATTTTTGATTGTTGTGTAATTATCGTCTAGAGCAAAATAGTTGATATCGATGAACTCTTTGACCAACGCCTCCATGGAAGCCGGGTCGATTTTCGATTGTGTCTTACCTTTTATACGGACGTACTGTCTGCCTTCAAAATTGACAGTGCCGTCTCCAAGAATCGTTAGCTTGTAGGAAGGACAAGTTCCGAGGCAGGTGGTCCTTTCAAGCGTGACCACCGTCTCCCTAGGCTGCGCTGCCAAACTGGTGCGACTGCCCGCCAAAATTGGAAGGAACACGGCGAGAACGATGTAAGTTATCTTCTGTCCCATGGCAATCTTGAATGTACTCCAATTGACAGGTCATTTGAACCGGCCACCACATGCCCGCACGCCAAATCGGACATGTTCGTACTAGCAAAAAGGACGGCCTCTACAACAGCGTCGGCTAGTACGGTGGCGATTAGAGGATGGGGAATTGGGGGGTGGGTGGGGAGAGCCGGGTGATGGCGTGGCGTTCGGGGCGAGTGTCATGGCCGGCTAGTTCCCGGAGGGCGTAGGTTACGAATTCGCCGGTCACTTTTTTGCGCCAGGATAGGTCGAAGTCGGTGTTGTCGAGGGGTTTAGCGATTTTGGCGGCTTGGGTGGCGGCTTCGCAGATGGTGTCTGGCGTGAGGGTTCGGCCGATGAGGAGTTTGGCGGCTTCGGTGGCTAGGATGGGGCGGGAGGCGGCGGAGCCTATTACGATGCGGGCTTCTTCTACGATTCCGGCGCTGGGGCTGGACGGAACGCTGGATGGAATGCCGGACGTGGGGCCAGAGGTGGAGAAGCGGACGGCGGCGGCTACGGAGAGGACCGGGAAATCGAAGGAGCCGCGGCGGCGGAGTTTCCAGTAGGTGCTTTTCCAGTTGTGGAGATTGTCGAGGAGGATTTCGGCAAGGATTTCGTCGGGGCGGCGTTTGATGTAGTCGAGGCCGTCGTTGTTGTAGAGGTCGGCGAGTAGGATTTCGCGTTGCTCGGATAGCGAGGCCAGGCGGACGCGGGCTCCCAGGGCGATCAGGGCTGGGGCGGTGTCTGTGGAGGAGACAGCCATGCACTTGGCGCTGCCGGGGGCTACCCAGCAGACGGTGCCGTCTTTTTTGAGGCAGAAGTCAATGGCTTTGCGCCATTCGTAGTTCTGATCGTAGTAGTTGCAGCGGGTGTCGAGGCAGAGATTGCCGCCGAGGGTGGCCATATTGCGGATTTGTGGAGTTGCTACTTGCGAAGCAGCTTGCGCGAGGGCAGTGAAACCGTTGCGGAAGCGCGAGGCAATTTCCGTCAGCGTGACGCACGCGCCGAGGCGAGAAAATTGCTTTTGAAAATACATGTGAGTGAGCGGCTCGATGTGGCGGAGGCTCAGCAGAGTCTTGGGGACTTGCTGGCGGCGCTTCATGTTGGGGAGGAGATCGGTGCCGCCGGCGATGGGCATGGCGGCAGGGCCTTCGCCGGCGAGGATGCGGACGGCTTCCTCGAGGGTGCGCGGGGCGCGGAATTGAAAAAGAGGCAGGCGCATCATTATTTGGGCAACCTCATGAGCTGAGTACCTCGCTGCGGGTGTGGACGCTGGGAGTTTTTTTGCGCGGCGGTACGTCGTTGATAGCGTTGCCGTCGCCGCCTTCCCAGGGGGGAGGGATTTGCAGTGCTTCGGGCCAATCGACGTGCGGGAAATGAGTTGGACCGAAGCGGGGGGCACGGCCGGCTTTTTTCTCGGCAAGAGCTCGCATGATTTTTTCGGGAGTGATGGGCACTTCGTCGATGCGCACGCCAACGGCGTCGTAAACGGCGTTGGCTACGGCGGGCATGATGGGGAGAAGCGGACCTTGGCCGACTTCTTTCGCGCCGAAGGGGCCGCGGGGATCGGGCTCTTCGACTAATTCGGTGAAGACTTCGGGCATGTCGAGCGAAGTGGGGCTTTTGTATTCGAGCATGGACGGGAATTTGTGGACTAGCGCGTGGGAGAGTTTTTTCGGTAGGCGGCGGAATTCCTGTTCTTCCATGAGCGCTTCGCCGAGACCCATGTACACGCTGCCTTCGACTTGGCCGCGGACAAGCACGGGATTGAGGGCGCGGCCGATGTCGTGGGCAATCCAGATTTTTGGGACGGTGATCCAGCCGGTGACGGGACTTACGGCGACTTCGACTACTGCGGCGGTGTAGGAATAAGTGGGCGAGGGGCCTACGCCACCACCTTTATATAGGGCGGGGGATTTTGGCGGCGTGTAGGAGCCGACAGTGCCGAGGGTGCCGAAGCGGGCTTCGGCTAGGCAGATGGCTTCGGGGAAGCTGACACCGTTTTCCGGGGCGCTGGAATCGAAGACGCGTTTGCCTGCAAACTTGAGGCGATCTTTGGGGACGTTGAGGCGTTCGGAGACGGCGTCGGCGAGGACGGATTTGGCGCGATCGGCGGCTTGCAGGGCGGCGTTGCCGGCCATGATGGTTACGCGGCTGGAGTAGGAGCCGAGATCGACGGGACCGAGATCGGTGTCGCCGGTAAAGAGGCGGATATCGAAAGTGTCGAGGCCGAGGACTTCGGCGACGATGCTGGCGAGAACATCGTCGGAGCCTTGGCCGATTTCGGTGGCGCCGCAGAACAGGGTGACGCCGCCGCCGCGATCGAATTTCAATTGCACGCCGGAGTGGGGCATTTTGTTCCAGTAGATGGGCAGGCCGGCGCCGGTGAGATAAGCGGAACAGGCGATACCGAAGCCGCGGCCTTCGGGGAGTTTGCGGAAATTTTCTTTCCAGTGGGAAGATTTGACGACGCGGCGAATGCATTCGGAAAGATTTACGGTGCTGAGGCGAAAGAAATTGGCGGTGATGGAGTTGGAGGATTGCGCGATGCGGAGGCGAAGGTCGGCGGGATCGATGGCGAGCTTTTCGGCGATCTTGTCGAGTTGAACTTCCTGACCGAAGCGGGGCTGTACGGTGCCGTGACCGCGTTTGGGGCCGCAGGGAGGCTTGTTGGTGAAGGTGCGGCAGCCTTGAAAATGGTAGCGCTTCATTTGGTAAGTGGTGGTTTGCAGAGCGCCGGTATAGAAAGTGCTGGCTACGCCGTAGGAGCCGTAAGCGCCGCCGTCGATGAGCGTTTGGAGATGCATGGCGGTGATGGAGCCGTCTTTTTTTACGCCGGTTTTGAATTTCATGAGGACGGGATGGCGGCCGCGGTGGCAGTAGAAGACTTCTTCGCGGGTGAGGCAGATTTTTACGGGGCGATCGAGGAGGAGCGCGGCTTTGGAGACTACGATTTCGTGATTGAAAGGATCGCTTTTGCCGCCGAAGCCGCCGCCGTTGGGCGTGGCGATGACGCGAATGTGCGCGGGCTGCATTTGCAGGACTTTGGCTAGGGCGCGGTGGAGGTAGTGGGGAGTTTGCGTGCTGGTCCAGATGGTTAGCTTGCCGTCGGGATCTTTAATGGCGACAGAGGCGTGCTGCTCGATGGGGAGATGCGTGCTGCCTTGATAGAAGAAAGTGTCTTCGAAGATTTCGTCGGCTTCGGCGAAACCGTCTGCGACGTTGCCAAAGGCCAGCGAGACGCGTTTGTGGATGTTGCCTACTTCGCCGTAGTCGTGAATGCGGGGAGCGGGAGTGGCGAGAGCTTCTTCGGGATCGGAGATGGTGGCGAGGAGTTGGTAGTCGACATCGATGAGGTCGAGGGCTTCGAACGCGGTGAGTTCTTCTCGGGCGACTACGGCGGCTACGGGATCGCCGACGTGGCGGACGTGATCGACGCAGAGGGCTTGCTCGTCCTGGCTGACTGGGAGGATGCCGTATTCGATTGGGACGTCTTTGCCGGTGAGGACCAAATAGACGCCGGGATGGGCTTGGGCGCGGGTGGTGTCGATCTTTTTTATGCGGGCGTGGGGGTGCGGGGAGCGGAGAAGTTTGCAATGGGCCATGCGGGGAAGAAAGATGTCGTCGGCGTAGCGGGTTTGGCCGGTGACTTTGGCGCGGGCGTCTACACGGCGGCGGGACTTGCCGATGACGCGGAGGTCTTCGGCGTCATGGGGGGCGTTTGGCGCGGCGGGATTTCCGGTTGGTGTGCTTGGCGGATTTTTTTGGTCAGGCATGTTGGTTTCTCGGCGTTACTCGGCTGGTTGCCTTTGTTCGGCGATTTTGAGAACGGCGGCTTCGACGGCTTCGAAGATTTGGAGATAGCCGGTGCAGCGGCAGAGGTTGCCGGAGAGGGCTTCGCGGATTTGGTCGCGGGTGGGATTTGCGTTTTGGTCGAGCAAGGCTTTTGCGGTGAGCAAGATTGCGGGCGTGCAGTATCCGCATTGGGCGGCGCCCAGGTCGGCGAAGGCTTCTTGCAGCGGGTGGAGTTGGCCGTCGGAGCCTAGGCCTTCGACGGTAAGGATATTTCTGTCGGCGCACTCGAGTGCGAGGAGCAGGCAGGAAAGGACCGGCTTGCTATCGAGGAGGACGGCGCAGGCGCCACATTCGCCTAGTTCGCAGCCGTGCTTTGTTCCGGTGTGGCCCAAGTCTTCGCGGAGGACTTCGAGCAGAGTTTTGTAGGGAGCGAAAGAGACGTCAACTTCTTCGCCGTTGAGAGTGAGGCGAAGATGGGCGGTCTTTTGCGATTCGATGGGCAGGGTAGACATGTTCAATCCCCCTCGCGGATTAACTGCCTGATGCGCGGTTTGCCCGGTGAAGATGCCGTTTTTCGGCGAGTCGGGCGTTGCGGTTTGCTGGTCAAACCTGTGTTGCGTGCGGAATCGGGTTTGGCGAGCAGGCCGCGGATGAGATAGTTCGAGAATTCTTCGGCGATGTCCGCGGCGGTCATTGGCCCATCGGGGCGAAACCAAAGAACGCTGGAATTGAGAGCGCCGAGGATGGCGCGGGTGGCCAAGGCGGGGTCGCCCTTAATCAGTTCACCGGAGCGAATGCCTGCGGAGACTAGCTGGCGGATAGCTTCTTCGTAGCGATCGCGCTTTGCGAGGAGACGGCGTTGCAGCGGCGCAGGTAAGGCGGCTGTGAGGAAATGCGCGGCGGAGCCTTCGACTTCGTCGAGAACGCAGCGCAGGTGGGAGGCGATGACCATGCGGAGTTTTTGCGCAACGGAGGCGCGCTGGCGGCGGGCCTTCTCGAGCGCGGCGAGCATGCGATCGAGCGAGTTGTCCTGGCAGAAGAAGAGGATTTCGTGTTTGCCGCGGAAGTAGTTGTAGAGATTGGCGGGGGAGAGGTCGGCGGCGGCGGCGATGTCGCGCATGCCGGTTTCGGCGAAACCCTTGGTGCGAAAGGTGCACCCGGCGGCGCGGAGGATTTCGAGGCGGCGGGCGAGGTAACGGCGGCGGATGCGGGCGTTGCTGCGATTTGCCGGGGAGGATGCTGTGATTGGCAAGAGACGGCTCCGGGCTAAGACTTGCTCTGCAAGCAGCCCCATTACAAAGAGGATTCCATTATCTGTTTAGCTTGTGGCGTTGTCAATGGAAACTGAACGGCTGTTCAGGGAAGGAACGAGCGTTCAGGATAGGCGGGTTGGGTACTACGGCGTAAAGCCGCCCCTATAAGGAACTAGCGGGGGAAGAGGCGGGCGGCGTTGTCGTAGAGGATTTTGCGTTTGGCTTCGAGGCGGATCGGTAGGGCGTGGAATTTTTCGAGGTTGCCTTTGATTTCGGGGACGCCAGGGCCGGGCCAGTCGGTGCCCCAGAGGACTTTGTCGGCGATGTCGTCGATGCGGGGGAAATACTCCATGAGTTTTTGCGGTGGGATGCCGGAGATGTCCATATACATATTTTTGTGGCGGCGGACGAGGAAGAAGGCTTCATTCATCCATAGGGGGCGGCCGCCGTGGGCGAGGATGACGACGAGGTTGGGATAGTCGACGGAGACGTCGTCGCAGAGCATGGGTTGGGCGTGCAGATTGCGGGCGCCGGGGAAAATGGAAGTTCCGGTGTGAATCATGATGGGCATGTTGTTGGCTTGGGCGCGTTCGTAGATGTCGGCGAGGCCGCGGTTGCCGTCCATGTAGTCGTTGGGAGACAGGACCTGGTGAGACGGATGCATTTTGATGGCGCGGATGCCGAGTTTATGGAGGCGGTCAACTTCGGCGCCGGGATCAGGGACGGTGCCGGGGAGGACGCCGCCGAAGGCGATGAGGCGATCCGGGGCGGCGCTGCAATACCTCGCGCTCCAATCGTTTACCTCCGGAGTGAAGCCGATGATTTTTGGCGCGACGTAATTGATGAGGCCGGCGCGCTCGACGCCGAGTGTGTCCAGGAACGCGAGGAAGGCTTTGGGATCGGCGCAGTAACGCTCGATGTCTGCATAATCCTTGCGGCCTTGCTGAATGAGCGTGAAAGCGGACTTGTTCATCATGTGGTAGGGCATGATGTGGACGTGGATGTCGATGACCGGTTGCACGATGTGCCGCCCTCAGGTGGATTTTGTTTTTTGTGCCAAGGTTCTTAAATCGAAGGTTTCGTCGGCGGCTTGTTCGGGCGTCACCGCGGCACCAGCCGCGATTAGTTTGCGTCCGAGCATGTGGTCCAACGGGCGATTGATCGAGTCAACGGCGATGAGGCGGTTTTCTTTGAAATAGAAGACCGAGAGTTTTCCGGCTTCGCGATTGCCGCGGGTGACGATGCGATCGTGGCCGTGGGAAATGCCGGCCATTTGCAGCTTGATTTCGAATTGATCGGTCCAGAACCAGGGCAGGGCGCGGTAACTTTCTCTCCTGCCGGCAATTGTTGCGGCGACGCATTGCGCCTGGTCGGCAGCGTTCTGCACGGATTCGAGGCGAAGCCGGGCATGCGCGAAGGTGCAGGGGTGCTCGGCACAATCGCCGATCGCGAAGATATTGTCGTCGCGGGTATGCAGATGTTCGTTGACGGCAATTCCATTCGAAACGGAGAGGCCCGCTTCTCGCGCTAAAGCGGCGTTCGGCGCGACGCCGATGCCTACCAGAACGAGATCGGCATCGTGCTTCGTGCCATCACTCAGGACCATCGAGCGAACTTTGCCGTTGGCACTCGCGATTTCAGCGACGGATACGCCGCAGAGGAGTTTGACGCCTTTGCTGGCGTGAAGATCGGCAAAGTATTCGGAAATGACGGGAGCAACAACGCGGGACATTAGACGCGGAAGGGCTTCAATCACGGTCACAGACTTGCCGAGAGAAGAAGCCACTGCAGCAAGCTCGAGGCCAACGAATCCGCCGCCGACCACGGCGACGTTCTGTGCGCTTATCAACCGCTCCTTCAAGACGATCGCTTCGTCGAGGGAACGTAGATAAAGCACGCTGTCGAGTTTTGCGCCGGGAACGGGCAGCAAGCGATTGCTGGCGCCGACGGCGAGGACTAGTTTGTCGTAAGCAAGGCGGGTGCCGGATGCGAGGCGGGCGTTGCGTTCCGCGGGATCGATCGCGACCACTTTTTCGCCGACGATTAGATTGATTTTGTGATCTAGATAGAACTTTTGAGGGCGCAGCTCGATGCTTTCGCGATCCTGAGTGCCGAGAGGAAAGCCTTTCGAGAGCGGCGGGCGCTGATAGGGAATGTGCGGTTCTTCGCCGACCAGCGTGATGGATTCTTGATAGCCTTCCGCGCGAAGTGAGGCGGCGGTCTGAAAGCCGGCCAGGCCCGTCCCGATGATGACGGTGCCGGCGGAGGTCACCGCTGCTTCTCCGGCATGCGGACGATGAGGCCTTCGAGATCTTCGGTGACTTTGATCTGGCAACTCAAGCGGCTGTTGGGCTGGCGCTCGATGGCGGCGATTTCAAGGACCGCTTCTTCGGTGTCCGTTGCCGGCGGCAGACGACTGAAAAATCCTTCATCGACGAAGACGTGGCAGGTGGAGCACATGCAGACGCCGCCGCATTCGGCGACGATGCCGTCGATGCCATTTTTCAGTGCCGCCGCCATTACCGTTGTGCCGACCGGTACGTCGACCTCCAGCTGGCCGCCGTGGTGCGACACGTAAATCACCTTTGGCATCTATCTGGCCTCTTCACGAATTGGATTGCCGGCGGGCCGGCGCATGATACATCAGGCAGCACTTCGAGCTCGCGGACAAATCTATGATGCTGCCGCGAATCAGTTGAAGCGAACGTATTCAAAGTTAAGCGGCTGACTGTTGATGCCGCGGGCCGGCGGAGCGATCCAGTTGGCGAACTTTCCGGGCTCGACGACGCGGCCAGTCATGAGCGATTGCACAAATTCGTGATCCTTGGGGCTGGGCAGCCAGTCGAATTGATGCTGCTTCCACGCTTCTTCGGTGAGTACTTCGCCGGTGAGGCTGATAAAGTGTCCGGCAAAATTGCCGATGGCGCGGTGGAAGCCTTTGTGCGGAAGCGTCAGACGAAAAGGGATGCCGGCTTTGTCGATTACACGCTGCCAGCGGCTGACGCCCGATTCGATTTCGCGAATATAGTCGTCGCGCAATCTTTCGTTCAGAGCGGTGAGCGCGGGAACTTCCTTGGTGATGATCTTGTTGCCGATGACTTCACAAACGGGATACCCAGCCTCGCGCAGGATATGGTCGTCGCTGATCCTGGTTTCTTCGAAGCGTCCTTTCAGGCCGCTGGTGTAATAGTTCGCGGCGTTCGAGGAGACGTCGGAGCCATAGAGATCGAGCGTGACGCTGTAATGGAAGTTCAGATAGCGCTGGATGGTTTGCAGATCGATGACTCCCAATGCGCGAACGTCCGACGGATCTTCGAGCTTGTGCTCTTTCATCAATTCGCAGGTGCGCTGGATGATGCGCGTGATGCCGGTTTCGCCGATGAACATGTGGTGGGCTTCTTCGGTGAGCATAAAGCGGCAGGTGCGTGCGAGAGGATCGAAACCGGATTCGGCCAACGCGCACAGCTGGAATTTGCCGTCACGATCGGTGAAGAACGTGAACATGTAGAAGGCGAGCCAGTCGGGTGTGGGTTCGTTGAAGGCGCCGAGGATGCGCGGATTGTCCGCGTCGCCCGAGCGGCGCTCGAGCAAGGCTTCGGCTTCTTCGCGGCCGTCGCGCCCGAAGTAGCGATGCAGCAAATAGACCATGGCCCAGAGATGGCGGCCCTCTTCGACGTTGACCTGAAAAATGTTTCGCAGATCGTACATGGAAGGGCAGGAAGCGCCGAGCATCCGCTGCTGTTCAACAGAAGCGGGTTCGGTGTCGCCTTGCGTGACGATTACGCGGCGGAGAGTCGAGCGGTATTCGCCGGGCACTTCTTGCCAGGCGGCCTGGCCCTTGTGCATGCCGAAATTAATTTCGCGTTTTTCGTCCCGCGGCTGCAGGAAAATTCCCCAGCGATAGTCCGGCATCTTGACGTAGCCGAATTGCGCCCAGCCGTCGGGCTCGACGCTGATCGCGGTTCGCAGGTAGACCTCGTAGTTGTGGCTCTCGTCCGGCCCCATGTCGTACCACCAGCCCATGTAGGCGGGCTGCCAATGTTCGAGCGCACGCTGCAAGACGCGGTCGCGGCCGAGGTCGACGTTGTTCGGTATTTTATCGGTGTAATTGATCATGACGAATTCCTCAGTTGAGCTAAATCCGAGCGGGCCTGCTTCTCAGACGCGCTCCCAATTGAATTTCACGGGCGCGCCAGTGCCGTAAACCTTGAGCGCTCCCGTTGGGCCCACAGCGTTGGGGCGAACGAAGATCCAGTTCTGCCAGGCAGTAAGACGGCCAAAGATGCGGGTTTCGAGCGTTTCGCCAGGTCCAAAGCGCAGATTGGCTTCCAGGCCTGTGAGGGCATCGGGCGATTGTGCGACGCGCGATTCAATCGCTTGGCGGATTTCGTCCTCCCAGTCGAGATCGTCGGGTGCGGCGGTGACGAGACCCGCTTCGAGAGCTTCGCTCGGCGAAAGCTTCGCGCCGATTCGTTCGTGCAACGGGTCGATTTGCTCGGCGTTCTGATAAAAGCGAGAAGCCAGACGGGACCGACCGTTGACCATGGGGAGCGGCCCGAAATTCATTTTCGAGAGCATCACAAACGCCGGATTGTCGCTGCCCTGTGTGTCGCGCATGTACATGCGATCCGAAGCCAGGGCCAATTCGAGCAGGACGCCGGCGAAGCAGGTACCCGGTTCAATGATGGAGTAGATCGAGCGGGAAGTCACATCGAGGCGCGCAAATGTCCGGCGCTGCATGCCGAGA
>Ga0210384_10004977_pt1 | contig 14651 bp, 11 predicted proteins | sample IncBWH2MmetaG_FD_160574 | JGI IMG/M metagenome (GOLD analysis project Ga0210384, IMG submission 160574) | Forest soil microbial communities from Barre Woods Harvard Forest LTER site, Petersham, Massachusetts, United States - Inc-BW-H-2-M | ecosystem: Environmental > Terrestrial > Soil >...
GGCGACGGGTCAAACGCAGTGATGTAGTCGACGGCGGATTTGCCCGCGATCAGGTTCCGCCAGAAGGTCTCCTTGCCGATGCCGTTGGGCGCTACGACACCCAACCCAGTAACGACTACGCGCCGGGAGTTCCTCATGAGCCCGTGCCCTCTAAGGGTTGCGTGAGTTCAGGTGGGATAGCGCTTATAAACGCTTATAAACTAGCAGGAAATCAATCCAAAACCAAATCTCGCCCTCTCGCCACCTCGGGTAGAATGCAGGCGTATGGAGCCCCTGCTCACCCGCCGGCAACTGCTGGCCGCCCTCCCGCTCGGCTTGCTGCTTGGCCGTGGCTCGGCCCAGGCCCTGGAGGATGGGCGGGCGGTGCTCGGGTATGAGCTCGATCTATCTGTGGTGTTTGGTCTTTTCACCCTTTCATTGACGGGTACCGTAGTCCAGGAGGTCGACCGTCGAGCGGGGCGGTACCGGGTCGTGATGGATGGCAAAGGGGCCGGCATCAGCACCAAGACCGAGGCCACCGGCCTCATCCGGGACGGCCGGTTCAAACCGCTGGAGACGCACAGCGTGCATCTGTTCCGGGGGCGCCAGCACACCGGAACGACCACCTACGACTACGATCGTCAGCGGGCGGAGATCCACGCGCTGAGCTACACCCTGCTGCTGGGCCGACCGCGCCAGGTGGACGACGTGCTGGCCCTCCCCCCGGACCGTCACGTGGACGATCTGGTCTCCGCCGAGCTCAACTTCGCGGCCAACACGCTCGAGCGTGAGGCCGACGGCACCTATCAGACCTGGGTGGTGCGACGGGCCAGGGCGGAGAACGAAGGCCCCGACGACGTCTCGCCGGATGGCTATCGGGCCGAGCTGGTCCCGCTCCGCTTCCGGCCCAGTTCCGACGGACCCACTGGACGGCTCACCGCGCTGGTGGATATTACCCGCTTCTCCTCCTGGGCCCGCTCGGATCAGCCGGCTCGCGTTACCTTCGCGCCCGACCGGCAGCTCGAATCCGTGCAGTCCTCCCTCATCCTGGGTACCACGCTCAAGGTGCGCGTGACGGGCAACGCGTGAGCGGACCGGCTCCGCGCCACGACCTGGTCGGGCTCGGTGAGGTCATGCTGAGGTTGGCGGCGCGGCCCCCGCAGCGGCTCGAGCAGGCGGATGCCCTCGACGTCCAGGTCGGAGGCACCGAGGCGAACGTAGCCGCCGCGTGCGCCCGGCTCGGCCTGCGCACGGCCTTCATCTCGGTGTTGCCCTCCGAGCACGCCTGGGGTGATCGCACGATCCGCGAGCTGACCGGCCACGGGGTGGACTGTCGTGGGGTGCTCCGCCGTCCCGACCAGCGCATGGGTCTCTACTTCCTCGAGTACGGCATCGCCCCGCGTCCGGTGCGCGTGCTCTACGACCGGCGCGATTCCGCGTTCAGCCGGCTCCTGCCCGACGAGGTGGACTGGACCCTGATCCACGGGGCGCGCGTGGCGCATCTCACCGGCGTGACCGCGGCGCTGGGCGGCAACATCCGCGACGTGGTCCGGCGCGCGATCGACGAGGCGGCGGGCGCGGGTGTGCCGGTCTCCTTCGACGTCAACTATCGCTCCCGGCTCTGGAGCCCGAAGGAAGCGCGCGATTTCCTCCGCGATCTCCTGCCGCGCCTGCGCTACCTGTTCATCGGCGAGGACGACGCGGCCACCGTGTTCGAGCTGGACGGGCCGCCCGAGCGCGTGCTCGCCGGGCTGCGCCGCCTCGCCCCCGCCGCCACCATCGCGCTCACGCTCGGGGAAGCCGGGTCCGCGGTGCTCACCGGGGCGGATATCGTCCGGCCGTCGAGGCTCTACACCGTCTCAGTGGTCGATCGGGTAGGCGCCGGCGACGCCTACGCGGCCGGCTTTCTCTGGGCGACCCTGGTCGGCCGCGGTCCGCAGCAGGCCGTCGACGCGGCCAGCGCGCTGGCCGCGCTGAAGTGCACGATCTGGGGAGACGTCCCGGTGGTGACCCGGGCCGAGCTGGAAGAGCTGCTGGCCACGGACAGCACCGAGATTCGACGCTAGCGAGGCGTCGTGCCGCGGTCTGCGGTCCTCGTGCACAACCCGGGCTCCGGCCAGCACCGGGACCGCTTCCACTCGGTCGCCCGCATGATCGACGCCCTCCGTGACCGCGGTGTCGTGGTGACGCTCCAGGTGACGACGGCTCCCGCGGAGGCCACGCGCCTGGCCGCGGCGGCGGTGGCAGCGGGCTCCGAGCTGGTGATCGTCCACGGCGGCGACGGCACCGTGAACGAAGTCCTCCAGGCGCTGGTCGGCACGGCCACGCCGCTGGCGCTGTGGCCCGGCGGCACGTCCAACGTGCTGGCACGGGAGCTGGAGCTGCCGAGCAGCCCGGAGCTCCTGGCCGACGTGATCGCGGCCGGCCGGACCCGGCGCGTGTCGGTGGGGCGGGCCGGGGAGCGGTACTTCCTGCTCATGGCGGGCGTGGGTCTGGATGCCGACGTGGTGCGCGCGGTGCACGCCGGGCTCAAGCGGCTGGCGGGCGAAGGCGCCTACTGGATGGCCGGGCTCCGGCAGCTCACGGATTGGCGCCCGGTCCCGTTCCAGGTCGAGACGGAGAGCGGTCAGCACAGCGCCACCTTCGCGGTCGTCGCCAACGCCGCTTCGTATGCTGGCGGGCTCCGCTTCGCGCCGGAGGCGAGCATGGACGACGATCTGCTCGACGTGTGCCTCTTCGACTCCACCCAGCGCCACCGGTTCGCCGGCTATCTGGCCGCCGCCTTCACCGGGGCGCACCTGGCCCTGCCCGGCGTGACCTATGTGAAGACCCGCCGCGCGGTGGCCCACGGCGACGCGAGCCGCTTCGTGCACGTCGATGGGGAATTGCTCGGTCCACTGCCGGTCAGCTTCGAATGCGTACCGTCCTCGCTCTCTCTGGTCGTTCCGTAGGGTGGTATAGTCACGCGTGATGGCGGAAGCGGCGCGGGGCGCCGAGCGCATCCTCGAAGGGCTGAACGAGCCCCAAGCAGCCGCGGTGACCCATGAGACCGGCCCGTTGCTCATCATCGCGGGCGCGGGCACCGGCAAGACCACCGTCATCACCCGGCGCATCGCCTATCTCATCGCCACGCGCCGAGCGCGGCCCGCCGAGGTCCTGGCCCTCACCTTCACGGACAAGGCCGCGGCCGAGATGGAAGAGCGGGTCGACACGCTCGTGCCCTACGGCTACGCCGACGTGCACATCTCCACCTTCCATGCCTTCGGGGACCGGCTGATCAAGGAGAATGCACTCGAGCTGGGGCTCACCCCGGACTTCCGAGTGCTCACGCGGGCCGAGCAGGTGATCTTCCTCCGCGATCACCTCTTCGAGTTCCCGTTGAAGCACTACCGGCCGCTCGGCGATCCGACCCGGCACCTGCAGGCCATCATCACCCAGATCAGCCGGCTCAAGGACGAGGACGTGGGGCCGGACGAGTACCTCACGCACGCCGAGAGGCTCCTGGCGAGGGCCGGCGACGACGAGTCGCGGCTCGGCGCCGAGCAGCAGCTCGAGCTGGCGCGCACCTACGCGCAGTACCAGACGCTGATGGCGCGTCTCGGCCAGGTGGATTTCGGCGACCAGATCGTGGAAGCGCTCCGGCTCTTCCGGACGCGCGCACACGTGCTGCGCCGCTACCAGGAGCGCTTCAAACACATCCTGGTGGACGAGTTCCAGGACACCAACTACGCGCAGTTCGAGCTGGTCAAGCTGCTGGCCGCCCGGCACGGCAACGTGGCGGTGGTGGGCGATGACGACCAGGCCATCTTCCGCTTCCGTGGCGCGTCGATGAGCAACATCCTCGCCTTCGACGCCGCGTACCCGGACGCTCGCCAGGTGGTCCTGCAGGAGAACCGGCGATCCCCGCAGGCGGTCCTCGACTCGGCCTACCGGCTGATCCAGCACAACAATCCCGACCGTCTCGAGGTGGCCCAGAAGATCGACAAGCGCCTGGTCTCGACGGTGGGGGTGGGGGAGGCGCCGCGGCACCTGGCGTTCGACACCGTCTCCACCGAGTCGGACCAGGTCGCCGAGATGATCCAGGAGGAGCACGAGGGCGGCCGACCCTACCGCGACTTCGCGGTGCTGGTGCGGGCCAACCACGACGCCGATCCGTTCCTGCGCGCGCTCAACCTGCGCGGCATCCCGTGGACGTTCTCGGGCAACGCCGGGCTCTACGGTCGGCCGGAGGTCCGGCTGCTGATCGCCTTCCTGCGCGGCGTCGCCCATCCCGACGATTCGGTGAGCCTGCACTACCTCGCCTCTTCGGACGTCTACCAGGTGCCGATCGTCGATCTCACCAAGTGCGCGACCTACGCCGACCGCAAGCATCGCTGGCTCTTCGACGTGCTGCGGGAAGTGCCCGCGGAGACCGAGCTGAGCGAGGAGGGCGCCGGCGCGGTCGGACGCCTGGTGGCCGACCTCCAGCGCTACATGGAGCTGGCCCGCGAGCACCCGACCGGCGAGCTGCTCTACCAGTTCCTGGTGGATTCCGGGCTGATGACCCGCTACGCCAAGGCGCCGGCGGAGCTGGAGCAGGAGGTGCAGAACGTCAGCAAGTTCTTCACGCGAGTGAAGGACGCGGCGCGCGTCCTCAGGTACGACAACGTGCGCGAGTTCGTCAACCACCTGGACGCCCTGATCGACGCGGGCGACGATCCCGCGGTCGCGGAGGCCGACACCGAGACCCCCGCCGTGCACGTGTTGACCGTGCACAAGGCCAAGGGCCTCGAGTGGCCGGTCGTCTTCATGGTGGACTGCGCCCAGAACAAGTTCCCGTCGACGCGGAGGTCCGATCCCATCGAGATCCCGCCCGAGCTCATCAAGGACACGCTCCCCACCGGCGATTTCCACGAGCAGGAGGAGCGACGGCTGTTCTACGTGGGCATGACTCGCGCCAAGGAGCGCCTCTACCTCACCAGCGCGGAGGACATGGGCGGCCGGCGCAAGTGGAAGGTGAGCCAGTTCGTGCTCGAGGCGCTCGACTTGCCCAAGGACGCGGCGCGCCCGTTCCGGGCCCACGCGATCGAGGAGCTGAGGCGGCTGGCCCCGCCGCCCGAGAGTGCGGGCCTGAGCCTCGCGCCGATTCCCGACGAGGAGACTCTCGCGGTCAGCCATCGCCAGGTGGACGACTACGAGACCTGCCCGCTCAAGTACCAGTACATCCACATCCTGCGCATCCCGCTGCGGCAGCATCACGCGGTGGTCTACGGCAGCGCACTCCACAACGCGGTCGAGTTCTACCTGCGCCGCCGCGGCGCCGGCAACTACACCTCGCTCGAGGACTTCCTGCTCGCCTTCGAGAACGCCTGGCGCAATGAAGGCTTCCTCACCCGCGAGCACGAGGAGCAGCGCAAGCGGGCGGGGCTGGCCGCGCTCACCCGCTTCTACCACGAGGAGGAAGCCTCGGGACAGAAGCCCACCGACGTGGAGCGCGAGTTCGGCTTCAACCTCGGGCTCAACCGGGTGCGCGGCCGCTTCGACCGGGTCGACGAGACGCCGGATGGGCTGGTCATCGTCGACTACAAGTCGAGCGACGTCACCGAGCAGAAGAAGGCCGACCAGCGGGCCCGCGAGAGCCTGCAGCTCAAGATCTACGCGCTGGCCCAGCACGAGATGACCGGCCGGCTGCCCGCCCGGGTGGAGCTGCGCTTTCTCGAATCCGGGCTCGTGGGGCGCCACGAGCCGACGCTCGACGATCTCACCGCCGCGCGCGAGGCCATCGGAGAGGCGGCGCGGGGCATCCGGCGGCGCGAGTTCGAGGCCACGCCCGGCTACCAGACCTGTCGCTACTGTCCCTACAACCAGATCTGCCCCCGCACCGCCACCCAGGAGTGACGCCATGAAGCTCAAGGCCAACGGCATCGAGATCAACTACGAGATCGAAGGTGAAGGCCCGATGGTGACGTTCAGCCACTCGCTGGCCTGCAACCTCTCGATGTGGGACGAGCAGGCGCGGGCGCTGAAGGGCCGCTACCGCATCCTGCGCTACGACACCCGCGGCCACGGCCAGACCTCTGCCCCCGCCGCGGCCTACACGCTCGATCAGCTCGCCGACGATCTGAAGGGCCTGCTCGACGGCCTCGGCATCACCGCGACCCACTTCGTCGGGCTCTCCATGGGCGGCATGGTCGGGCAGGTCTTCGCGCTCAAGCACCCGGCCATGCTCCAGAGCCTCGTGCTCTGCGACACCACCAGCCGCTACCCGTCGGGCGCCGCCGCGGTATGGGAGGAGCGCATCAAGACCGTGACCGCCAAGGGCATGGACCCCATGGTGACGCCGACGCTCGAGCGCTGGTTCACCGCGCCCTTCCGCGCACGCCACCGGGACATGCTGGAGCGGGTGGGCGCCATGATCCGCAGCACGCCCGCGCCCGGCTACGTCGGCTGCTGCCACGCCCTACCCAAGATCAACGTTACCGACCGGCTGAAAGAGGTCCGCTGCCCGGCGCTGGTGATCGTGGGTGAGGAGGATCCGGGGACTCCGGTGGAGATGGCGCGGGACATCCACGCCGCGCTGCCCACCGCGGAGCTGGCGGTGCTGTCCCGCGCCTCGCATCTGTCGAACCTCGAGCAGCCCGCCGAGTTCAATCGGGCGCTCGCCGGCTTCCTCGACAAGCTGAGCGGCCGGACGAAGCTCTAGGGCCCGACGCCCCGCTCGATGCCCGCGGCCCGATCGGCGGCGGCGGTGGTCAGACAGGTCCGCCTCTGGTCGGGCCTCGTGCTGTTCACGTACCTCACCACACACTATCTCAACCACGCCCTCGGGCTGATCTCGATCGACGCGATGCTCGCGGGGCGCGACTGGTTCGTCGTCCTCTGGCGGAGCCGGCTCGGCACGCTCGCGCTCTACGGCGCCATCACCGTCCACCTCCTGCTCGCCTACTGGTCGCTCTACCGCCGGCGTACGCTGCGCATGCCCGCGTGGGAGGCGGTGCAGCTCACGCTCGGTCTCTCGATTCCGCCGCTGCTCGTGTGGCACGTGGTCGGCACCCGGCTGGCCCATGAGCTGGCCGGCACCAACGACGTCTACACCCTCGTCGTGCTGTCGCTCTGGAAGCTGGATCCGATCGCCGGCCTGCGCCAGACCGTGGTCCTGATCGTCGCGTGGCTCCACGGCTGCGTGGGCCTGCACTTCTGGCTCCGGCTCCGCCCCTGGTATCAGCGCCACGCCCGACTCGCGTACAGCGCCTTCCTCCTCCTGCCGGTGCTGGCCTGGCTGGGCTTCGCGGAGGCGGGCCGCGAGGTCTCGCGGCTCGCCGGAGATCCGGCCTTCGTCCCGGGCGTGCTCGCGACCGCGCGGCTGCCGAATCCCGCGCAGCGCCTCGTGATGGGACGGGTGTCGCGCGGGGTCTTCTGGGGCCATCTGGGCGCCGTCGCGCTCGTGCTGGGCGCGCGGGCCGCGCGCGAGCGCGTTCGTCGCCGGCAGGGCGTGCGCGTGAGCTACCCCGACGCCCGCCAAGTGGTGGTGCCCCTGGGCTTCACGGTGCTGGAGGCGAGCCGCTTCGCGGGCATTCCGCACGCGTCGGTCTGCGGCGGGCGCGGCCGCTGCTCGACCTGTCGAGTCCGGGTGATCCGGGGCGCGGAGCATCTGCCGGCGGCGACCGCCGAGGAGCTGCGCGTGCTCGGGCGCGTGGGCGCGCCCGCCTGGGTGCGCCTCGCCTGCCAGGTGCGCCCCCATCGCGATCTGGCGGTGGTCCCGCTGGTACCCGCCGGGGCCGGTCCGGCGAGCGCGGCGGGCGCGAGCGATCACCGCGATGATGGCCAGGAGCTGACGATCGCGGTGCTGTTCGCCGATCTGCGCGGATTCACGGCCCTGGCCGAGCGCAAGCTCCCCTACGACGTGGTCTTCATCCTGAACCGGTACTTCGAGGCGGTGGGCGGCGCCATCACCGACGCGGGCGGCACCGTCAACCAGTTCACCGGCGACGGAGTGATGGCGCTCTTCGGCGTGGCCACGGGACCGGAGCAGGGCTGTCGCGAGGCGGTGCGCGCGGCCGGCGCGATGGTCGCACGCGTGCACGAGCTGAGCCGCGCCCTCACCGACGATCTGGCCACGCCGCTGCGGCTCGGGATCGGGATCCACGTCGGCCCCGCGGTGGTCGGGCGCATGGGCTACGGCGACACCACGTATCTCACCGCGGTGGGTGACACCGTCCACGTGGCGGCGCGGCTGGAGGCGCTGACCAAGGACTACGGCTGCGAGCTGGTCCTCTCGGAGGAGGTCGGCGCGCGCGCCGGGCTCGACGTGTCCGACCACGCGCGCCACGAGATCACGGTACGGAACCGCGAGGCGCCGCTCGCCGTCTTCGTGGTGCCGAGCGCCCGCCGTGTGGCCGACCGGCTCGCGCTCGGCAGTGGTACAGTCGGATCCGCATGACGTCTCACGGCCATCGCGCGACGCCCCCGGGCCCGACCCCGCCCGAGCCCACGCTGGCGGAGCAGGCGCGCACGCTCGCGCACCTCGGGCGGACGGGTGCGCTCGGCACCCTATCCCGCCGGCATCCCGGCCATCCCTTCGTGTCGGTGATGCCGTACGCGCCCGACGAGCGCGGGCGACCGCTCGTGCTCATCAGCGGCCTCGCCATGCACACCCAGAACCTCGACGCCGATCCGCGCGCCAGCCTTCTCGTGGTCCAGCCCGGGCTCGGCGACGACCCGCTCGCGCTCGCGCGCGTCACCCTGATGGGCCGGGCGGCGCGGCTCCCGGAGCCCGCCCGCGCCGCCGCGCGGGAGGCTTACCTCGCGCGTCACCCGAACGCGGTGCACTGGGTCGATTTCGGCGACTTCGCGTTCTGGCGGCTCGATCTCACCGACGTCTACTTCGTCGGCGGCTTCGGGTCGATGGACTGGCTGACCGTCGAGGGCTACGAGGCCGCCGGGCCAGACCCGCTGGCGGACGTCGCCGGCGGCATCGTCGAGCACATGAATCGCGATCACGCCGATGCGCTGGTCCTGTACGCGCGTGCGCTCGGGGGCGTCGAGGCGAGCGCGGCCGAGATGGTCGGGGTCGACCGTCTCGGCTTCAAGCTCCGCGTGCGGACCGACGAGGGCCTCCAGGGCTGCCGGATCAGCTTCCCCCGCGAGGTGACGACCGCCGGCCAGTCGCGCACCGTGCTGATCGAGATGCTGGAGGATTGCCGGGCGCGCCTGCGGCGCGAGTAGGCCCGCGTAGTCTTGCGGATCGGCCGCCGGTGGCGTATGACAGCCGACATCACCTGACCCCGATCCCAGGAGAGAAGCCATGGCACGCCACGTCAAAGTCGCCGCCGCGCAGATGGGCCCCAACAACGAGGGCACGAGCCGCGAGGAGATCGTCGAGCGCATGCTCGCGCTGCTCGAGCGGGCCGTCGCGGAGGACGTCGAGATCCTCGCCTATCCCGAGATGGCGCTCACGACCTATTTCCCGAAGCGCGTCCGGGACGACTTCGACCAGTTCTTCGAGACCGAGATGCCGCCCAAGGCGCTGGCCCCGCTGCTGCAGCGGGCTCGCGAGGCTCGCATCGCGTGCCACGTGGGCTTCTGCGAGAAGGATCACGGGCGCTACTTCAACACCGCGCTGCTCACCGACGAGGCCGGCGACCTGGCGGGGGTTTTCAGGAAGATCCATCTACCGGGGGCCCGTGTGCCCGACGGTCACGCCCAGGTGTACGAGCCCCACTTCTTCGAGTCGGGCGACACCGGCTACCGGGTGTTCGACGCCGCCCGCGCCAAGGTCGGGATCGCCATCTGCCAGGACCGGCGCTTCCCCGAGTCCTACCGCAGCCTGGGCCTGCTGGGCGCGGAGATCGTGCTGATCGGCTACAACACCCCGCTCTCGCCGCTGGCCCTCGACCTCAACGAGCTCTGCCTGCGCGCCGGCGCCTACCAGAACAACCTCTTCGTGGTCGGCATCGCCAAGGCCGGCGTCGAGGACGGCATGGAGCTGATCGGCGGCTCGTGCATCGTCAACCCGATGGGCCAGGTGCTCGCCAAGGCCGCCACCACCGGCGACGAGCTGGTGGCCGCGCGGATCGATCTCGACCAGATGGTGCCGGCCCGCAAGCGCTGGGACTTCCTCGGCCGCCGGCACCCCGAGCACTACGGGTTGCTGACGCAGCCCACCAAGCGAGGCGCCCGATGACCGGTGGGACGAAGAGCCCTTCGGTAGACCTGATCGTCCGTGGCGGCCGCGTGGTCACCCCGACGGAGGTGCTGGAGACCGCGGTCGCGGTGAGCGGGGGGAAGATCGTGGCGCTGGGCGCGGAGGCGATGCTGCCGCCCGCCGAGCGCACCATCGACGCGACCGGCAAGTACGTCCTGCCCGGGTTGATCGACTGCCACGTGCACCTGGGCGCGGTCTATGACGACTGGCACACCGGGCCGGTGGCGGCCGCGCACGCCGGGCTCACCACGCTGCTCTCGTTCGTGGAATACGACGATCAGGCTCGCGAGACCCTGCCCCAGGCGCTGAAGCGCCTGCGCGACGAAGCCTCGCAGCAGTCGGTGCTCGACTTCGGCTTCCACTTCATCCTGAACAACCAGCCGTACATCCTGGACGGGCTGGCCGAGGCGTTCGAGCAGGGCGTGACCTCCTACAAGATCTTCATGACCTACAAGAAGCGGCCGAACCGCATGTGTTCGGACGAGTTCATCGCCCAGGTCATGGAGCGCATCGCGGCGCTGGGCGGGGTCTGCCAGCTCCACTGCGAGAACGGCGACATCCTCTACCATCTGGAGAACAAGGCGATCGCGGCCGGCCGCGTGAAGCCGACCGATTTTCCGTCCACCTGCCCGCCGTGGACCGAGGAGGAGGCGATCAACCGGGCGATCCTCATCGGCGAGATGACCAACTGCCCGGTCTACGTGGTGCATCTCTCTACCCAGCTCGGCCTCGAGCGGATCAAGGAGGCGCAGGCCCGCGGGCAGCGCGTGTGGACCGAGACCTGCCCGCAGTACATGCTCCTCACCGAGAAGGAGATGGAGGCCTGGGGCCCGCTCGCCAAGATCGGTCCGCCGCTGCGGCCGGTCGGCGGCGGGGACGGCGACGCGCTCTGGGGCGGCAGCCGCGAGGGCTATATCGCCACGGTCGCCAGCGATCACTCGCCCCGGCGCAAGGAGCTGAAGGAGCCGGGCTGGAAGAACATCTTCGTGGACGTCGACGGCAAGCCGATCCCGTTCGGCAGCCCGTCCATCGAGACGCTGCTGCCGCTCATGTGGAGCGAGGGCGTGGTGCGTCGCGGCCTGCCCGTCACGTGGCTGGCGCGCGTCATGGCGGAGAATCCGGCCCGGATCTTCGGCCTCTACCCGCGCAAGGGCGCCATCCGCGTCGGCGCCGACGCGGACCTCACGATCATCGATCCGGATGCGGACGGCACGATTCGAGTCGCCGATCATCACGGGATCGCGGGCTGGACCCTCTACGAGGGCTGGAAGTCGCGCGGGCGGCCCTGGATGACCCTCCTGCGCGGCCAGGTGCTGCTCAACCAGGGGCGGCTCGAGCAGAAGCCCGGCTACGGGCAGTTCCTCGCGAGGACGGGACCGGTGGCGCCGATCGCGGGCACCGCCGGGTAGGAGACGCGGCGTGGGCTACCTCGATCGGCTCGCGCGCCTCGTCGAGGAGACGAGTGTCGAGCGCCTGCCGGACACCGCGGTTCAGGCGGCGCGCCTCGTGCTGCTCGACACCATCGGCGCCATGGTGGCGGGCAGCGCGCTGCCCGAGAACCGCCGGCTCGCCGAATCCACGCTCGCGCGCCGGTCGCGCGCCGGCGCGACGCTGCTCGGCCACGGCGGGCGCGTGGACCCGCTGCTGGCCACGTTCGTGAACGCCACCGCCGGGGTGGCCCTCGAGGTGGACGAAGGCAGCCGCCTCGGCGGCGGGCACCCGGCCATCCACGTGGTGCCGGCGGCGCTCGCGGTGGCGGAGGACGCCGGCGCCGACGGGCGCCGGCTGCTCGATGCCATCATCGCGGGCTACGAGGTCACCTCGCGCCTCGGCGGGGCGACGACGCCCCGGCCCAACGTCCACTCGCACGGCACCTGGGGCACCATCGGCACCGCGGTGGCGGTGGCCAAGCTCGCCGGGCTCGACGCCGCCGGGGTGAAGGCGGTGATCAACCTCTCGGCGAGCATGAGCCCGGCCAACACGTGGACCACCGCGCTGGAGGGCGTCACGATCCGCAATGCCTATCCCGGGCGCTCCGGGCTCGACGGCATTCTCGCGGTGGACCTGCATCGCGCGGGGTTCACCGGGCTGCCCGACGCGCCGAGCGACGTCTATGGCACGATCCTGGCCGAGCGCTTCGAGCCCGAGCGGGCGGTGGACGGGCTCGGCGGCCCGCTCCGCATCCAGCAGAACTACTTCAAGCTCTATGCGTGCTGCCGCTACAATCACTTCGCGCTGGACGCGCTGCTGGCGATGGCCCGACGTGAGCGGCTCTCGGCCGATCAGGTCGAGCGCGTGGTCGTGACCACGATCCCGTTCGGCCCGCGCATGGCCGGTCCGGCCCCGACCTCGATGCTGGGCGCCAAGTTCTCGATCCCGTACGCGGTGGCCGCGGCGTTGGTGCTCGGCCGGGCCGACGTCTCCGCGTTCATGGAGCCGGCGCTCGGCGACCCGCGCGTCCGCGCCCTGGCGGCCCGCGTCGAGGTCCGCGTCGATCCTCAGATGTCGCCGCGGCGCGCCGATCATCCGACCGCGGTGGTCGAGGTCGTGCTGAAGGACGGGCGCACGCTGTCGGGCTCGACGACCGTGGTGCGCGGCGACTTCGAGGATCCGGTTCCCGCCGGGGAGATCGTGGAGAAGTTCCTCGCGCTGGCCGCCGGGCCGCTCGGGGGCCCGCGGGCGCGCGAGGTCGTTGGGGTGGTCGCCGGGACCGAGACGCTCAAGGACGTGCGCGACCTGACCGCGCTCCTCGGGCCCGCCGGCTAGTAGTCCTTGGGATCGAGGAGGTCGCGGAGGCCGTCGCCGGCCAGGTTGAACGAGAGCGTCAGCGAGAAGATGGCGAGGCCCGGCCACCACGCCATCCACGGGGCCGTCTCCAGGAACTGCTGCGCGGTGTTGAGCATGGTGCCCCAGCTCGGCGTCGGCGGCTGCACCCCCAGGCCGAGGAAGGACAGGATCGCCTCGGCGATGACCGCGGCCGGGATCGACACGGTGGCCTGCACGAGCAGCGCGCTCACGATGTTGGGCAGGATGTGGCGCAGGATCGTGCGCAGGCCGCCCGCACCGAGCGCGCGGGCCGCCTGCACGTAGTCCTCCTCCTGCGTCGTGAGCACGAGGCCGCGCGTGAGGCGGATGTAGGTGGGTGTCGCGGCGAGGCCGATGGCGACGGTGGCGTTGGTGAGGGAGGCGCCCATGATCGTCACGAGACCGATGGCCAGGATGAGGAACGGGAAGGCCAGCCACGCGTCGGTCAGCCGCATGACGAGCTGGTCGATCGCGCCGCCCCGGTACCCGGCCAGGAGGCCGCCGGGCACGCCGATCACGATCGCGAGCAGGATCGAGAAGACGCCCGCCTGCATGGAGATGCGCGTGCCCCACACCACGCGCGAGAAGTTGTCGCGGCCGAGGTCGTCGGTGCCGAAGGGGTGGGCCGAGGTGGGGGGCTTGCGGATGTGGCCGTAGTCCGAGCGCTGCGGGTCCGACGTCGCGATCCACGGCGCGCCCAGGGCCAGCACCACGAAGAAGAGCACGACCGCCGCGCCCACCACCGCGGGGGGTCGTCGCCAGAGCCGTCGCCAGAGCCGCCCGCCCGTCTCAACCGCCACCGGCGGCGCCTCCGATGCGGATGCGCGGGTTGAGCACCGAGTAGGAGAGATCGACGAGGAGGTTGACCAGCACGTAGGCGCTCGCGGTGATCAGCACGACCCCCTGCACGAGCGGGTAGTCGCGGGTGAAGACCGCCTCCACGATCAGCCGCCCGAATCCGGGCACCACGAAGATCTGCTCGGTCACCACCGCGCCGCCCATCAGGGCTCCGGTCTGCAGCCCGAGGATCGTGACCACCGGGATCAGACTGTTGCGGAACGCGTGGCGGAAGATGACCGCGCGGCCCGCGAGGCCCTTGGACCACGCGGTGCGGATGTAGTCCGCGCTCAGGATGTCGATCATGCTGTTGCGCGTCTGGCGCATCAGCACCGCGGCGAGACCGGCGCCCAGGACGAAGGCGGGCATCAGCATGCGCTGCAGGTTGGCGAGGGGACTCTCCCACAGCGAGACGAAGCCCGACGCGGGCAGCCAGTGGAGGCGAACCGACAGCAGCAGGATCAGCATGATGCCGAGCCAGAAGCTCGGCACCGAGAGCCCGCAGAGCGAGACCGCGTTGGCGAGCAGGTCCCACACCGTGTTGCGGCGGACCGCCGAGAACACGCCGGCGGGAATCGCGATGGCGAGGGCCACCAGCAGGGACAGGCCGGCCAGCTCGAGCGTGATCGGCAGCTTGCGGCCGACCGTGCGCACCACCGACTCGCGGGTGCGGATGGACTCGCCGAGGTCACCCCGGAGGGCCAGACCGATCCAGCGCAGATACTGGATCGGGATCGGGTCGTCGAGGCCGTACTTCTCCCGGATCTCCGCGAGCCCGGCCGCGTCGGCGTCGGTGCCCCCCATGACGCGCGCCGGGTCGCCCGGGATCATTCGCACGCCGGTGAAG
>Ga0210384_10004978_pt1 | contig 14651 bp, 14 predicted proteins | sample IncBWH2MmetaG_FD_160574 | JGI IMG/M metagenome (GOLD analysis project Ga0210384, IMG submission 160574) | Forest soil microbial communities from Barre Woods Harvard Forest LTER site, Petersham, Massachusetts, United States - Inc-BW-H-2-M | ecosystem: Environmental > Terrestrial > Soil >...
GCGATTCTGCGTTCCCATTCCCGAAATGTATTTGGATGTCGACGCTGCGCCGCTGCTTTGCGCGGGTGTGATCGGATACCGTTCGCTTGTCCGCGCAGGCGATGGGAAGCGCCTGGGCATTTACGGGTTTGGTGGTGCGGCGCACATCATCGCTCAGGTGGCACAGTATCAGGGGCGCAGCGTCTACGCGTTCACACGGCCGGGAGACCACGAAGGCCAGCAGTTCGCCAGGAAAATCGGAGCTGCCTGGGCAGGTGGATCGGACGAGCGCCCGCCCGAGGAACTCGACGCAGCCATTATTTTTGCGCCAGTAGGCGCGCTGGTGCCCGCCGCGCTCGTCGCTGTTCGAAAGGGAGGCATCGTCGTCTGCGGCGGGATCCACATGAGCGACATTCCATCGTTCCCCTACGAGCTGCTGTGGGGAGAACGGACTGTCTCTTCCGTGGCCAATCTGACGCGTAAAGACGCGTCAGATTTCATGGAGATTGTCCCCAAAGTCCCCGTGCGGACGACCACCCAGACCTTCCCACTTGAACATGCCAATGACGCTCTCAACCAGATGAGAGGTGGCAAACTGCAAGGCTCGGCCGTTCTGAAAGTCGATCCGGCCGCCCTCTGAATTTACGTCCGCAAAATGGTGAGGGCTTGCGCGGAGGCAGAAGCTTGAATCCAGACGTGCTATACTTTTTGGTAGGAAAGCGGCTTGTGCACTGTTCGCTTTAATGGTATAAACCGTTCTTTTCGATTTGGCTTTGAGACATAATTTGTAATGATTCGGCACCAGATACCCCTCGAAGGAGAATCTCGATGGCGTACGTAATAGCTGAGCCCTGCATAGGAACTAAAGATACCGCGTGCGTGGACGTTTGCCCGGTCGATTGCATCCACCCGCGAAAAGATGAGCCCGCATTCGAAGCCGAGCCGCAACTTTACATTAGCCCGGTGGAATGCATCGATTGCGGCGCCTGCGTCCCGGTTTGCCCGGTTACCGCAATCTTTGCGCTGGAAGATTTGCCTGAGAAGTGGGCGAGCTTCACGCCGATCAACGCGGACTGGTATACGAAGCAGGCTTGATTCACATGCAGGCCGCCTGAGCGCGGCGAAATCGTCATGGTGGGCTTTGACGCGGCGTCCCGATGCGGTGAGGACGCCGCGTTCTTTTTTCGGGTAGCCATCAAATTCCCAGCTTTCCCATTTTGGGAAAGCTGAGCCTTTTGTTGCTCCAATTTTTGTGAACACCTGTTGGCGGGTTTTTGCATCATAATCGTGGTGGTATTCAGTCTGGCACCGGGCATCTCTCCCGCCGGAGAACACCCATCCGGAGCCAGAGGAGCCCTCCTTTGCCTCTTTCACGAGCACCAAAAGATGTGCTGGCAAGCGTTCAAGACCCGAATTTCAAAGTCAAATCGAATCATTCCACTGCGGTCGCAACCATTGCTGGAACTGCAACCGCCGTTCCTCCATACATTCTGACCCGAGAGATGGTGAAAGACCGCATCGGGGACGTATTTTCACTCGACGGCAGGCGGCTGGAAGCTATTCGCAACGTGGTCGATAACTCACAGATTGACCAGCGCCATAGTGTTTTCCCGGTGGACTACATTATCGAGCCGCGCCCGCTGGGGCAAATCAATACCGAATATCGCGAAAAGGCCGTCGAACTTGGTTTGCAGGTTACGGCGCAGGCGCTGGCCCAGGCCGGCATGGCCCCATCCGACATCGATTTTCTGATTACGGTGTCATGCACGGGCGTAATGATTCCATCGCTCGACGCTCATATCGCTACGGAGATGGGATTTCGTTCCGATGTGCGCAGGCTGCCCATCACCGAACTTGGGTGTGCGGCAGGCGCCGCAGGGCTCGCTCGTGCCTGGGAGTATTTGACGGCGTTTCCGGACCGCACGGCGCTATTGGTCGCGGTGGAGCTACCCACACTGACGTTTCAGCGCAAGGATTTCTCGCAGGCCAATTTGATTTCCGTGGTGCTATTTGGGGATGGCGCGGCAGGCGTGGTCATCACCGGGCGTGAAGCCTTCGGGCCGCGCATCATTGCGTCGGAGAGCTTTATGTTCCCCAACTCGCTTGATGCCATGGGATTCGACTTGCGCGACTCCGGGTTCCACATCGTGCTTTCCAAGGATGTGCCTCAACTGATCGCGGAAAGAGTCAAAGGATTGGTCGATGATTTTCTGGCGCGCCATGGCATGACGCGACCTGACGTTTCCGTGTTCCTTCTCCACCCCGGCGGCCAGAAGCTGCTGTCGTTCATGGAAGCCGAGTTGGAACTCGACCGTTCCGACACGGAGATTTCCTGGGACGTTCTGCGTCGATTTGGCAACCTTTCAAGTGCAAGCGTTTTGTTCATCCTTCAGGAGACGTTGGCCAGGCGAGAAATGCCATCGGGGAGCTATGGCCTGTTGATGGCTTTCGGACCGGGGTTCACGGCTGAGATGATTCTGCTGCAATGGCCATGACTATCGCCTATCTCGCGCTGCTGGGGCTCGTAGGAATCGGACGCATTGTTGAGTTGGGGATTTCCCGGCGTAACCAGCGCCAACTCGAAAAGCGTGGCGTTCGAAAAGTCGCCGAGCCGCATTTTCGGTGGATGGTGTTGTTGCACGGCGGCGTTCTGATTGCCGCAGCAGTCGAAGTGGTTGTCCTCCACAGGCCTCTGATTCCCGCGCTCGCGATCCCGATGGCTGTCCTGTTTGTTCTAGCGAACTTGCTGCGATGGTGGGTGATTCGAACGCTCGCGGGACACTGGAACGTTCAGGTGATGGCCTCGTCGCATGTGGGAGTGGTGACTTCAGGTCCATACAGGTGGGTGCGCCATCCAAACTACGTCGCAGTGGTGATCGAACTGTTCTCCCTGCCCATGATTCATACGGCCTGGATTACGGCTTTAGGTGGGACCATCGCAAATTTGGAGGTCTTGCGGCGCAGACTGGCGGTCGAGGATGGAGTCCTGATGGCTAATGCCGTCTACCGCGCAAGCATGGGGTCGAAACCGAGGTTCTTGCCGCGATTGTTCAGGCGCGATGTCATTACGCCGCGGCGGGAAGGCACTGCCTGATTGTTTCCGCGTGCTCGATCGTGGGTCGGCCGGAGGGCACGGCGTGCCGTGCCCCTACAGATTCTCGGCGCCCGAGATCGTGGTTGAGTTTTTGTTCATCGGCGGCCCAGCGGACGGGCTTCCCATTTAGTGTGGTGTGCCGTTGTAGAGGCACGGCACGCCGTGCCCTCCGACTGTCAATTTTGGAATATAAGACGAGATGGGAATCAGCGAGCCCAAGTGAAGGAAGTATTTGAATGCTTGTGTGCCGCCTTGACTGCAATTCCCGCAAACAGTGGCCCAATCGGAGATTTTCTTGCCTAACAAGGGCACGGCGTGCCGTGCCCCTACAAGATCAATGGCGGCGGCCGTCGATGTGGGATCAAGGGCGGTGGCCATCGGTGTGAGGCTTGATTATTGGGATCTTGGCCTTCTCAGGGGCTTTTCCGGTCTTTAGGATTGTGAGCCATACGCGAACTGAGGCACGCAGCGGTTCGATCTCGATGCCGCGATGTTTTTCAGGGAACCGCTCGAGCTTCGTCAGTCCCGCCTGAAGAAGATTGCTGCAACCCAGGCAATTGTCCCTGGAATAATGGTGAAATGCCGCCGCGACCTGAATCAGGCCTTGCAGGAACATCTTCTCCGGATTTGCTGTTTCCAGCCAAATTTCCTCCCAAATTTCATGGGCATCGTAGAAATGCGCGGAATTAAACGCCTCAAGTCCCTTTTGAAACAGACGATCCTTTGCGTGAGAATCCATAATTAAGGCATCATAACAAAACTGCGCCCGCGCCGACGGCGCAGGAGGCTGGCGATGCGCTTTGTAATCCTTACAATAGCGCATTTGAATTTTCGCAATGCTGCAGCCCGCGCTATGATGATCGACTGCCCATACGCGAGGTTCTTACGTGTCGAAATTTAACCTGGTCCTGCTCGTCCACGCACATCAGCCGGTCGGGAATTTCGACGAGGTCATTGAGCGCACGTACGAGCGTTCCTATCTGCCGTTTATGCAATGTGTTGCGCGCCACCCGCGCGTTCGCGTGGGGGTTCATTATTCCGGGTCGCTTCTCGAATGGCTTGCCGAGCGTCACCCCGAATACCTTCACCAGATCGGGACTCTTGTGGCTCAAGGCCAGGTCGAGGTGGTTGGCGGAGGGTTCTACGAACCCATTCTGATTACGATTCCGCTGCAAGACCAAATCGAGCAGATCCGGCGGTTAGCCAATTTTGTCGAGGAGCACTTTGGGAAACGGCCCGGCGGCGCGTGGCTCGCGGAACGCGTCTGGGAACCTCAATTGCCCGCGGCACTCGCCGAAGCAGGCGTCGACTACACCTTGGTTGACGATAGCCATTTCCTAGCGGCAGGGCACGAGATGCCGGACCTGTTCGGCTATTACATTGCCGAGGATCGTGGCCGGACGGTGAAGATCATTCCTGGCTTGCAGGAACTCCGGTACCTGCTGCCGTTTGGAAGCGTGGATGATTCCGTGGCTTTCCTTCGGCGTTCCGCTCAAGAGCATCCCGGCGGCATGGCGACGATGGGCGACGACATGGAGAAATTTGGAGGGTGGCCGCATACCTGGGAACATTGTTTCCGCGATGGCTGGCTCGACAATTTCTTCGGGGCTATCGAGAGCAATTTCGATTGGATCGAGATGATTCCTCCCGATGAAGCGCTGGCCGCGCGAAAACCTATCGGCCGGGCGGACCTGCCCACGGCGTCCTACACGGAAATGATGGAGTGGGTTTTGCCGACTCCGGTGCGCCAGCGCTTCCACGCGGTCCAGGAGGAGTTTGCGGCGCGGCCGGATGTCCGGCGATTTCTGCGCGGCGGATTCTGGCGCGGATTCTTCAGCAAGTACGCGGAAGCGAATCTGCTGCACAAAAAAATGCTGCGCGTTTCCTCGAAGCTGCGTCATGAAGTTCGCAAGAGTCCAAAAAAAGGTTCCAAGATGGCCGCGTCCCGCGCGAGGGCAATCACAAATCTGATGAGGGCGCAATGCAACGATGCGTATTGGCACGGAATTTTTGGAGGGCTTTACGCCCCTCATCTGAGGACTGCACTGTGGCGGGAACTGGTGAGGGCCGAAACGATAGCCGACGCGCTGGACCAAAGTACGAAGACATATCAGGCGATAACCAGGCTGGATTTCGACGCCGACGGTATGGAAGAAATCGAGATTACATCCCCCAAATTCGCCGCGCTGATCAAACCCTCCGGCGGCGGCACCATCGAGGCGCTCGATTTCCGTCCGAGCGCCGTGACCCTGATCAATTCACTCGAGCGTAGGGTCGAGGCGTATCATTCACGCTTGCAGAACGCGACCCAATCCACCGATCGTGTCGCATCCATTCACGACCAGACGCTGGTGAAGGAAGCCGGGCTCGAGAAGCATCTAAAATACGATCGCTGGCCGCGCAACGCGTTCCGTCTTTTACTGTTCGCCAATGGAAAAACTCATACCGACTTCGAGGCCCTGCGCCTGGGGGAGAGCGCTGCCTTCGCTGGAGGAGATTACAACATCGAACAGGCCACGCCGCACGACGTGAAACTTGCGCTGGAGGCGCCGTTATGTAATGAGCTTTCCGGCGTCGAACTGGGTTCCGCTCTCCGCGCGGCAAAAACGTTTAAGCTCGATTGGAATAAGGAAGGCTTCACGGTGGCCTGCCGCCTGGATCTCGCGCGATCTGAGGCTCCGGTGCGCGCGAATGCATCCTCAGCGCCACAACAATTCATGGTCGGTCTCGAGGTAGTTTTAAATTTGCTCGCGCCAAACATTTCAGACCGCTATTTTCAGTTTGCCGGCAGCCGTCAGCCGTTGGAATGGAGCGGCGTTGTGGAGGGCCCGGAATTACGCCTCGTGGACGAATGGCAAGACGTGGCTGTGAAAATGGATGCTCGCGGCGCGAGCCAATTGTGGGTTGCACCCATCGAAACGGTTTCAGAATCCGAAGAAGGGTTTGAGCGCGTCTACCAGGGATCGCAAATTATGGGAGTGTGGCCCGTGGATCTGGGTTCCGCCGACGCATGGAGCGCGGAAACTACCCTTCACGTGGCAACGGCCCGCGAAAGGTAATACCACCTCTGAGTCCGCAAGGACAGGTTTGTGTAGCGCTCACCTTCTGGCGAGCATAGGCTCGAGGCTACTCCGTACCCGCCTGAAGGCGGGCGCTACTCCGCGATCAGCAAACTTTCCGCAAAAGGCCACTCGGAATCGATCCACTGAGAGTCGCACCGGAATCCGTTTCGGCCAGCCATTCCCGCAACGTCCTCAGCGCGATATTTGTGCGAACTTTCCGTCCAGATGGTTTCGCCTTCGACAAAAGATATCGTGCATCCCGACCGGGGAATCCTGACGCGCTGATCGCGCGTCGAGCGCAAGTGCATTTCCACGCGCTGCTCGGCAGAGTTGTAGCGCGCCTCGTGGCGAAACGCGGCGAGATCAAAATCCGCGCCCAACTCGCGATTGATTCGCGCCAGAAGATTCAAATTGAACGCGGCCGTCACGCCGAGAGGATCGTCGTATGCCGCCAGCAATTGCGGCAACGGTTTTTCCAGGTCGGTCCCAAGCAGGAGCGCGTCTCCAGCATACAAGATGCGCCGCACTTCCGTAAGAAAACGCTCGGCCGCGTCGCGATCGAAATTTCCAATTGTGCTGCCAAGAAATAACACGAGCAGGTGGTCGTCCTTCTGGCGTCTGGATGCGGCGGCCAGCAATCCGTCCAAGTATGGGCGCTCGAAGCCGACAATGCTGACATATTCGATTTGTCCCAACTCGGTCTCGCAACGTGCCAGAGCGGTCGGCGAAAGTTCAATCGGGCAATAGGTGGTGCGCTGGCGGCGGGTCAGCGCTTCCAGAAGCCAGCGTGTTTTCTTTCCACTTCCGCTACCCAGTTCGGCCACCAGGACGTGCGGTTCGAGGCGGGCGACAATGTCCGACGCGTGGCGGCGCAGGAGCCGCTCGTCAGCGCGCGTCAACCCATATTCCGGCAGGACGCTGATCACCTCAAACAGTGCGGAGCCGACCTCGTCGTAAAGATACTTCGACGGGAGTTCCTTCTGACCTGTGCGACACAGTCCGTCGCGGACGTCTCCGGCCAGGTCAGGCCTCGAATGTTGCGCTATAACCGCGGTAGCCATGATTTCTCCTTGATTTCGTTTCTCTGATTTTGTTTTTGGATTCCGTTTCCGAAACGTCAGCGTTTGACCCCGCGAAACGTCGCGTACACGTAGGGATAATGAGGCTGGAACCAATTGCGAAACGACCGGCGGAGCATGCTCGCGGCCGTGCGCGGCGAGCCGCCCTTCATGACGTAATGTTTTCCATCGAAGAAATCCGCCGAGTATCCCCGATAAAACGAAAATGGCCGGAAACCTGGAAACGGCGCGAAAGGTGTCCGCGTCCATTCCCATCCGTTGCCCGCAAGATCGGCAGCCCCGAAATCGCTGATGCCATCGGGATACGAGCCGACGGGAACAGGATCCCATCGATGCAAATCAAAATTGCCTTGCCGCGATGTAGGCGCCTCCGCGCCCCAAGGGTAGGCGCGTTCTGTTCCGGCGCGAGTCGCGCAAGCGGCGCGATGCCACTCCGCTTCGCTCGGCAATTCCTTCCCGGCCCAGCGACAATAGGCGGAGGCCTCATCGTGGCTCACGTATACTGGCCAGTCCGGCGGCAAGGGAATTTCGTCAAACATCGTGAGGTATAACCAGGAATTCTCTCGAGGCACCCAAAATGCTGGATAGCCCCGACGCTGAGAGTTTATCCACTCCCAACCGGCGTCGCTCCAAAGACTTCGATCGCTGTAGCCGCCCTCGAGCATGAAGCGCAAGTAATCGCGGTTGGTCACATTGTGCGAATCGATCGCAAATGCGGGGACTTCAACCTTGTGTTCCTCGAACTCATTGTCCCAGCCAAAAGGGCCATTCTCCCCTCGGGGCAATCCAAGCGTGGCCATTCCCGCGGGAATTTCAACGCCGCGGAAAACAGGATCAGGGGCTGCGGGCGAGGGAAGCGCCGCCCGGCCGAATTTGCGGTCCAGGGGCAACTGGTGCAGCATGTAGCAGAGCGTTTCGGCATGCATCAGGCGGTGCTCGATGGCGACTTCGAGGAGGCGTCCATACTCGAGCCGCGCAAGACTTCGATCGTCCGCACCGATAGTTTGGAGCGCGCTGTCGAGCGTCTCGCGCAATTTCGCATTGTACCGGCGCACTTGCTCGACAATCGGCCAATCCTTCGGCAGGTCGCTTGGCAGACCGCCATCCACCGGATCGATGCCGAACGCAAATAGCTTGTCGAAATCCGGGTCAAACGAAGAAAGCCCGAGCGGTTCACGGAGCAGATTCCAATCGAAAGCTTCGAGATGCCCAATGTAGAAAATAATCCTGTGGCGTTCGGGTATCGGGCGGTCGTACAGTGCTGCGGGCCGCACAATGTCAAACAGCTCGTCGCTGCTGTTGCGCGCGGCTTTGAGCCGTGCGTGGAGCCGTTCAATACTGGAAGATTGTGCGATAGCTGTCGGGTTCATTGAAATCTCCGGAAGTCCAGGCTCGAGAAATTGTGGCATCGCGGCATGATTTAATCGCTGGATGAAACGAACGCTGGCGACCCAGTTTGTTTAGATGCACCAGGGGGATAAGTCAACACATGCTTTTTGCCGAAGCCGGTGGATTATATAAGTCCCGTCGAGACAGTAGGATATGGCGTCTCTAAACGCTCCGCCCCGGGATGGACTAGCGCTGGAATGCCGCGCGGTGACCTACCGCTTGCCCTCAGGGGCACCGCTGGTTTCCGGCCTGAACCTACAGGTCAAGAGCGGCGAGACGCTTGTCCTGCTGGGACGAAGCGGGTCCGGCAAGACTACCACGCTAAAGCTCATTAACCGGCTGCTGGAGCCCACAGAGGGCGAGATCTTCATCACTGGCCGCGCGGGCTCCGCCTGGGACCCGATTGAGTTACGGCGAGGGATCGGATACGTGATTCAAGACGCCGGCCTTTTCCCGCACTGGTCGGTGGAGAGAAATGTGGCGCTCGTACCGCATCTCGAACGCTGGCCGGAGGAACGAGTTCGGGCGCGTGTCACAGAAATGCTGGAACTAGTTGGACTTCCTCCTGGGCAGTTCGCAACGCGCCGCCCGTCGGAGCTTTCAGGGGGCCAGAAACAGCGCGTGGGCGTGGCCCGGGCGCTCGCGGCGGACCCTCCAATCCTTCTGATGGATGAGCCCTTCGGAGCGCTCGATCCGGTGACGCGGGCGGACCTGCAGAAGGAGTTTCGGGCGCTAGCATCGCGTCTGCACAAGACGATAGTATTCGTGACCCACGACGTCCGGGAAGCGCTTTACCTGGGCACGCGTATCGCGTTGCTTACTGAAGGCCGACTGGTAGGGACCTATTCTCCCGCTGAGTTTCTTAAGGCAGCCGAGCCGGAAGCTCGCGCATTTGCCGCGTCGCTTCATGTCGGAGCCGGGACCGGGGAGGTGCGATGAACTGGTACGATTTTTTTCTTCGAAACCACAGCGAGGTGTTCGAACGGTCCGTCGAGCATGTAGTCCTGGTCGCGGCATCGATGGCGATTGCGCTTGCCATCGGATTGCCCGTCGGCGTCGCGCTGGTGAGGCGGCTTACGCTGCAGCGCTGGGTGCTGGGAGCGGCGAACGTCGTGCAAACGATCCCGAGCCTGGCCCTGTTTGGCTTCCTGATTCCCGTGCCTTGGATCGGCGGGGTGGGCGCAAGTACAGCCATCGTGGCGCTGGCTCTCTATGCGTTGCTGCCAATCTTGCGGAACACTTGCACCGGGATTGCAGGGGTGGACCCGGCGGTTGTCGAATCAGCGCGAGGCATGGGAATGACTCCCCGGCAGGTGCTATGGCAGGTACAGCTTCCACTGGCCGCTCCCGTGATGCTGGCGGGGATTCGCGTCGCGACGGTGATTTCCATCGGCGTCACGACGATTGCGGCCGCGATCGGCGCGGGAGGGCTTGGAGTATTCATTTTCCGCGGGGTCGCCATGGTCAATAACCAAGTCATTCTCGCGGGCGCGATTCCGGCTGCGCTCCTGGCGGTGGTCGCTGATTTTGGCCTGGGAGCCCTCCAGCGAAGTGTGGCGAAGAGATGACGGGAAGCCCCGCACATTTCGGGAAAATCGCGCTTCTTTCGCTAGTTTCCGCATTGACTATCGTCGCGGGATGTCGCGCGGGTCGTGAGGAAACGATTGTCGTTGGCTCGAAAAATTTTACCGAGCAGATCGTCCTCGCGGAGCTCTTCGCCCAACAGATTGAGGCGCATTCTTCGCTGCGTGTGGAACGACGCGTCAACCTTGGCGGGACTTTGCTGTGCCACCAGGCGCTTATCTCCGGCAAGATCGACCTTTATCCCGAATACACTGGGACGGCGCTCACCGCCGTTCTGAACGATCCTCCGCAGAATGATCCTGCGGCCGTATTTCAAAAGGTGCAATCGGAATATCGGTCGCGTTTCAATGTGGAGGCACTGCCGCCGCTCGGCTTCAACAATACATTTGCAATGGTTGTGCGGGGCGACGATGCGGAAAAGCTGCACCTGCGCAACATTTCGGACATCGCGCCGCTTGCGCCTAAATGGCGCGCGGGATTCGGCTACGAATTTATGGAGCGTCCTGACGGATACCGTGGTTTGGCGGCGGCGTACGGCCTGCGTTTCTCGAGCGAGCCGCGAATTCTCGACCTCGGCTTGCTGTACCGGGCGCTGGCGGACAAGCAGGTGGACATCGTAGCAGGGAACTCGACCGACGGAGTGATCTCGGCCCTTGGCATGGTCGTGCTCCAGGACGACCGCCATTATTTTCCCCCGTACGAGGCGGTCCCATTGGCGCGCCGAGCGACACTCGACAAACATCCCGAGGTGGGCGCGTCGCTGGGCCAGCTTGCGGGTAAAATATCGGAGCAAGAAATGCGCCAAATGAACTACGCGGTAGACGGTGAGCATCGCGATCTGGCCGAAGTAGTTCGAGCATTTCGCGCTGCCAAGGCCTTGTGACGATTAGATCCTGCAATCCGCCAAATTGTCAGTCTGCCGGCGCTTCGGCTGGGTGTACCTCAGCGGAACGGAAACGCTTGAGCCGGATCGCGACGCGGTCGAAGGCCAGGTACACGACCGGAGTCGTAAACAAAGTGAGCACTTGGCTCACCAACAGCCCTCCTACGATGCTGATCCCCAGTGGACGCCGCAACTCGGCGCCTGTACCGCCTCCAAGTGCCAACGGCAAGCCGCCTAGCAGGGCTGCCATTGTCGTCATCATGATGGGACGGAACCGCAACAAGCAGGCCTGATAAATAGATTCTTCAGGGCTCTTTCCTTCCTTGCGCTCCGCTTCCAATGCAAAGTCGATCATCATGATCGCATTTTTCTTCACAATCCCGATGAGAAGAATAATGCCGATCAGCGCGATCACGTTCAACTCTGTATGGAAGAGCTGAAGCGCAAGAATTGCGCCTACGCCTGCGGACGGCAATGTCGACAGAATCGTAATGGGGTGAATGTAGCTCTCATACAACATTCCCAGGACCAGATATACCGTAATGATTGCGGCCAGAATCAACACCGGTTCGTTTGCCAGGGATGCCTGAAACGCCTGTGCGGTTCCTTGAAAGCTCGCGTGGATGCTTGGCGGCAAACGCTCACCGGTTTGTATCCTGCGTATCGCGTCCACAGCATCGCCCAAGGATACCGACGGAGCCAGATTGAACGAGAATGTAACCTCCGGGAATTGATCCTGGTGATTTATGGTGAGTGGCACGGTGGTCGGTTCATAATGCGCGAATGCGCTCAGTGGCACTTCCGCGCCGGTCATCGAGGGGACATAGATATTTTGTAACGTGCTCGGGTCCTGCTGAAATTTTGGGTCCACCTCCAGCACGACGTGGTACTGATTCAACTGAGTGAAAATGGTTGACACCTGCCGCTGGCCAAAAGCGTCGTACAAGACGTCGTCAATCGCTTGCGGCAAGATATTAAGGCGCGAGGCGGTATCGCGATCGATGACAATCGACTCCTGCAGGCCGAGGTCCTGCTGGTCGCTGGCAACGTCCCGCAACTCGGGCAGGACTTTCATTTCTTCCAGCAGGCACTTCGCCCAATCCGAAAGTTCCTTTGGATCCGCATCCTCGATTGAATATTGAAACTGGGTCCGGCTGATGCGGTCCTCGACCGTCAGATCCTGGACTGCCTGGATATAAAGCCTAACGCCTTGAACCGAAGCAAGCTTTGTCTCCAGTCGGTCAATAATTTGCGAGGCATTTGCGGCCCGTTGATCTCGTGGTTTTAGATTGATTTGGATTCGACCGCTATTCGGCATCATGTTCGTGCCATCGACGCCGATGAAGGAGGAGAGGCTCTGCACATCAGGGTCCGTCAAGATGACCTTGGTGATAGCCTGCTGGCGATCGGCCATCGCGGAAAATGAGATCGGCGCGGGCGCCTCGGAAATACCAAGAAGTACCCCCGTATCTTCGACGGGAAAGAAGCCCTTCGGGACATATAGGTAGAGAAGAAGAGTAAGGACCAGGGTGCCGATGGTGACAACGAGCGTGCCAATCTGATGCCGCAAGACCCACCTCAAGACCACGGCATAGTATTCGATCGATTTTTCCAGCGTCTGTTCAGTGACGCGGTAAAACCACCCCCGGTCGGAATCTTTCCTATGACGCAATAGCTTAGAGCACATCATCGGTGTTAGCGTTAGGGAGACCGCCGCCGAGACAAGGATGGTTACGCTTAGAGTGACGGCAAACTCGCGGAACAGCCGTCCTACTACATCGCCCATGAATAGAAGAGGAATCAGAACAGCAATCAGAGAAACAGTGAGGGACACGATCGTGAAACCTATTTGCTCCGATCCTTTAAGTGCCGCTTCCAGCGGGCTTTCTCCTTCCTCGATATACCGCATGATGTTTTCAATCATCACGATGGCGTCGTCCACGACAAAGCCGGTGGAAATGGTCAGCGCCATCAGAGAAAGATTATCCAAGCTATAGCCGAGCAGGTACATCACGCAGAAGGTCCCCACGATGGACAACGGCACAGCCACGCTGGGTATGGTGGTCGCGGAAAGATTGCGAAGGAAAAGAAAAATGACCATAACCACCAACCCGACAGTCAACATCAGCTCGAACTGTACATCCTGCACGGACGCCCGGATGGTCGTGGTCCGATCGGTAAGAGTCGACACCTCCACTGAGGAAGGAAGCGTCGCCTTGAGTTGCGGCAACAGTTGCTCGACGCGATCCACGGTGGTGATAATGTTAGCGCCCGGCTGTCTCTGGATGTTCATGATGACGGCAGGTTTGTCATTCATCCACGCGGCCAACTTTACGTTTTCAGCGCTGTCCACGACGTTCGCCACATCCGAAAGCCGGACCGGTGCGCCATTCCGGTAAGCCACGACGATAGGCTTGTAAACATTGGCTGAAATCAATTGATCGTCGGCCCCGATCGTGAATGCCTGCCGCGCTGAATCGATGCTGCCCTTCGCTTGATCGACGTTGGCTTGTGTTATTGCTGTGCGCAGATCCTCCAAACTAAGATTGTACGACGCCAGGGCAGTGGGATTGGCCTGAACACGGACCGCCGGTTTTTGACCGCCGCTGATGCTCACCAGACCGATGCCGGGCAATTGGGAAATTTTCTGCGAGAGGACCGTGTCCGCAAGGTCTTCGAGTTTTGACAGAGGCAAGGAGGTGGAAGTCAGCGCGAGCGTGAGAATGGGAGTGTCGGCGGGATTGGTCTTGCTGTAAATCGGCGGGTTCGGCAAATTTGTTGGGAGATAGGTTTCCGCCGCATTGATTGCCGCCTGCACGTCCTGTTCGGCGACGTCGATATTCAGGTCCAGGTCAAACTGCAAAGTCACGAGCGACGCGCCGGACGAACTGGTCGAAGTCATTTGATGAAGGCCGGGCACCTCGCCGAACTGTTTCTCGAGAGGCGCCGTGACAGCCGAAGCAATTACATCCGGACTCGCTCCGGGGTAAAACGTTACGACTTGAATTGTTGGATAGTCGACTTGTGGGAGCGCTGAAACAGGAAGTTGCTTATAAGCGACAAATCCTGCAACGAGAATTCCCGCCATCAGGAGGGACGTTGCGACAGGACGCAAAATAAAGGGCCGAGATGGATTCATGGTATGGACACCCGTCTGCCAAGAGACCTTTATGAATTTCCGACGGCAAAGATTGACCTGGCAGAAAACCTCGACTCGGCTGTCTATGAATCATCCGCGGTGAAGCGATTGTCGCGTATTTCGAGGGACCTGTGATAACCATGCTCAAATGGACGCATCGTCTGAACCGCGCGTTTCACTAAAACCGACATATCGGGATCATTTCTGCGAAATCGATGACGCGGTCGAGGTTGCTCCGGACAAATCGTCTCTGCTAGAGTGCCAGCGTATGTCGGGACCTTCCCGGAGAGGCCACGCCTGGTTGCATGAGATGCCGCCGCGCGTTTTCAACTTCCTATGACCATGGGTAGCCGCAAACTCACGAAGTGGGCAAGGGCTCTGCGCGGCCGTCGGATTGCCGTGGTGGGCGATTTCATGTTGGACCAATATATGTGGGGCTCGG
>Ga0210384_10004979_pt1 | contig 14650 bp, 12 predicted proteins | sample IncBWH2MmetaG_FD_160574 | JGI IMG/M metagenome (GOLD analysis project Ga0210384, IMG submission 160574) | Forest soil microbial communities from Barre Woods Harvard Forest LTER site, Petersham, Massachusetts, United States - Inc-BW-H-2-M | ecosystem: Environmental > Terrestrial > Soil >...
TCTCCAAGTAGCGGCGCTCAAGCGTGAAGGTGACGCGCTGAAGATGGCCGACGAGATTCAGCAGAAGAGGTATCCGGCTTTCGTGCTCATGCTGCCCAGCGACAGTTTGTACCACGTGCAGGTCGGCCCCTACGCAGATGAAAAATCCGCTGAAAACGCCAAACGAACCCTCGAGCAATTCGGTTTCAAGTCTATAATTAAACGCTGAATGAATTTTCCCTGGCACACGCGGGCGCTGCTCGCCCTCGGCAGCGGCGTCGCCCTGGCGCTCTCGTTTCCTGACTACAATCTGCCCCTTCTCGCCTGGAGCTCCGTTGGCATGCTCATCCTCGCATCCGCGGGAGCAAAGCCTGCAGAATCTCTCCTCTATGGTTTTCTTCACGGCCTAGTTTTTTATCCGGTCTGTCTGCCGTGGATCGATACAGTGATGCAGCAATATGGCAGCGTCGATCCCTGGAGCTCTGCAGGGATCGTCGGCCTGATTGGACTCGCCGGGGGAATCATCTGGTCATCTTTTTCCTGGTCCGTGGCCATGGTTTCAAGGCGCAGCGCAGCGCTTGCTTGCGCGCTCGCTCCTTTCTTCTGGGTTATGCTCGAATTTGCGCGCACGCATCTGCCCTATATCGGCTTTCCCTGGAATCTCACCGGTTATGCCGCGAGAGAGAGCCTCTCGCTTCTGCAGGTCACACCGGTTACCGGAATTTACGGGCTCAGTTTTCTGATCGCAGCGTACAGCTCCTTGATTGCCTATGCAATTCTCATGCGGAGGCAGCGTGTATGGGCAATTGCATTCGCCGGCACTGCGGCTTTGGTCGTCGTAAGCGTGGGCGGCAAGTTCCTTGTCCCTTCGGCCGCGCCTCACCACATCGCGCACCTGGTGCAGACGAATTTCCCGCAATCGGAGCATTACCCGCCGAATTGGTTGCAGATTCATGCCGGCGAGCTGGATCAGCTCGAGCAGATCAGCGTTGACGCCGCAAAGAAAGATCCCGGCCTGATCGTTTGGCCGGAAGTTCCTGCGCCGTTCAGCATGACGGACCCGGCATTTGCGCAGCGCGCCCAGCGCATCGCCCGCGAATCCAAGAATTATTTTCTGGTCGGAATAGTGGATTGGAAAAGAAACTCGCAAGGGCAGTGGGATGCCTCCAACAGCTCCACCCTTCTCGATCCTTCCGGCCGCCGCATCTTCACATTCGACAAAATCCATCTGGTGCCCTTCGGCGAATATGTGCCGTTGCGCCAGTGGATTAAGTTTGCAGGTAGGCTAACGGCAGACATCGCCGATTTCACGCCCGGCACAGAATATCGAGTGGGCCAAATTCCGGGCGGCCGGTTCGGCACATTCATCTGCTATGAGGCGATTTTCCCCGATGAAATCCGGCGTTTCGCGCGGGGCGGCGCGGAGTTACTCATCAACGTCTCAAACGACGGCTGGTTCGGGCGCTCAGCGGCTCCCGCACAGCACCTGATGATGTCGCGTGTGCGCGCCATCGAGAGCCGCCGCTGGATGCTTCGAGATACGAACAACGGCTTCACCGTGGTGGTGGATCCTTACGGCCGCATCGTCGCTAGTCTGGCCCCCGACATTCGTGGCCAGCTCGACGCGCCCTACGATTTTCGAAGTGATCTCACGCTCTACGCCCGCTTCGGCGACTGGTTCGCCTGGCTTTGTGTGATCATGTCTATAGTTCTACTCACGGCTGCATTCGTGAAAATTGAAAATGGAAAATTGAGATTGGAAAAACGGGCCGCTTAGATTTCTGCGGGCATCACTGGCCACTATTTTCCCTTTTCAATTTTCCACTTTCCCATGTAGGATTTTTCCATGCCTGAACACATCGAGGACCTGCGACAGCGCTACGCCGAGCTCAAGAAACGCATCGAGCTTATGCGGAGCTATCTTTGACGCTCCCTCCGCCCGCAAAGAAGTAGCCGCACTCGAAGAAAAAATCGGCGACCCAAATTTCTGGCAGGACCAGCAGAAGGCCCAGTCGCTCCTCCAGCAGCGCAAACTGCTCGACGCACGCACCAATGCAGAGCAGGCGCTCGACCGCAAAGTAAGCGACCTCGACACTTATTTCCATCTTGCCGAAGAAGAATCAGACGACGCGCAACGCGAGTCGCTCCTCGAAGATATCTCGAAAGAACTCGCTTCCGCCGACTCCTATCTTTCTGACCTCGAGACTAAAACATTGCTCGCCGGCGAGAATGATCGCCTCAGCGCCATCGTTACCATCAAGCCCGGCGCCGGCGGCACTGAATCCCAGGACTGGGCAGAAATGCTTCTGCGCATGTATCTCCGCTGGGCTGAGCAAAAAGGATTTCGAGCCACCATCCTGGATTCAACTCCGGGCGAAGAAGCCGGCATCAAGTCCGCTACTGTCCAGATCGAAGGCGAGAATGCCTTCGGCATGTTGTCCGGCGAAAGTGGAGTTCACCGCCTGGTACGTATTTCTCCCTTCGACCAGGCTGCGCGGCGCCACACATCGTTCGCCTCCGTCTTCGCCATCCCCGAAATTGACGATCAAATCGAGATCAATGTGAAACCTGAAGAATTGCGCATCGACACATTCCGCGCCGGCGGCCACGGCGGCCAGAACGTCAACAAAGTTGAATCCGCCGTGCGCATAACCCACTTGCCTTCCGGGATTGTGGTGCAATGCCAGAACGAGCGCAGCCAGCACAAGAATCGCGAGCTGGCCATGAAAGTCCTCCGCTCGCGGCTCTACGAACTCGAGCTCGAGAAGCGCCAGGAGGAAACCCGCAAGCTCGATGCCACAAAATCAGACATCAGCTTCGGTAGCCAGATTCGCTCTTATACCCTCCAGCCTTATCAACTAATCAAAGATCACCGAACAAAGATCGAACGTGGCGATGTGGACAAGGTCCTCAACGGCGACCTCGACCCCTTCATCCGCGCCTACCTGCTTTACCGGCGGGACCTCGACCAGATCGTCCGCAAGTAATTTTGGGCAAAAAATTGCCTATGTGGTGGAGAAATTTGGAGCTTGCGCGGCGCAATTCCAATGATTGTATAAGCCGTTCAACCATGATTTAAGCCCTTTCGCTGCAGATGATTGACACCCCATAGGTCGCATGCTAGCCTCGATTGTTTAGTTGCCGATTCATTCGCGCGACGCGGCCCCTGAATTGCCTTTATCTCCCGTGGAGGACACTGTTTTGGCGCATTCTGACGAAAAATACCTCTTTACCTCGGAATCTGTTACCGAGGGCCACCCTGACAAGATTGCCGACCAGATTTCCGATGCCATCCTTGACGCCGTTCTGAAGGATGACCCCATGGGCCGCGTGGCCTGCGAGACGCTGGTCACCACTGGATTGGTCGTTGTCGCCGGCGAAATTACCACCAAGACTTACGTCGATTTCTCCGATATCGCCCGCGAAGTAATCCGCGACGTCGGTTACACCCGCGCCAAGTACGGTTTCGACGCCGAAACTTGCGGCGTTATTTGCACCATTAAGAAGCAGTCAGACGACATCGCCATGGGCGTTGACACAGGCGGCGCCGGCGACCAGGGCTTGATGTTCGGCTTTGCCTGCGACGAGACTCCCGAGCTGATGCCCATGCCCATCCAAATCGCCCACCAGCTCACTCACCGCCTCGCCGAAGTTCGCAAGAAAGGGATTGTCGATTTCCTGCGCCCCGACGGGAAATCTCAAGTCACCATTGAATACATTGACGGGCGCCCCGCCCGTGTTGATTGCGCCGTGATTTCCACGCAGCACAGCGACAAAGTTTCGCAGCGCGACCTACACGAGGCCGTTTTGAATGAAGTCATCAAGCCTGTCCTCCCCAGGGCTATGGTGGACAAACACACCAAATACCACATCAACCCCACCGGCCGTTTCGTCGTCGGCGGACCCATGGGCGATGCGGGCCTCACCGGTCGCAAAATCATCGTGGACACCTACGGCGGCTACAGCCGTCATGGTGGCGGCGCTCTTTCCGGAAAGGATCCAACCAAGGTGGACCGTTCCGCCTGCTATATGGCGCGCTACGTTGCGAAGAATATCGTCGCCGCAGGACTCGCAACCAAAGTGGAGGTCCAGTTGGCCTACGCCATCGGCGTCGCCGAGCCGGTTTCAGTCATGGCCGAAACGTTTGGCACCGGCGTAATCCCCAACGCTCAAATCACCGAATTGATTCGCGCGTTTTTCAAGCTCACGCCCAAGGGTATTATCGAAACGCTCGACCTTCGCCGTCCGATCTATCGTCCCACCGCTGCTTACGGCCATTTCGGGCGCACCGGCCCGGGCTTCACCTGGGAACGCACGGACAAGGCCGATGCCATCCGTAAGGAAGCGGGCGCGCGCCGCCCAGTCGCTGTCTCGCGTGGATAGGCGTGCAAAGATTATTTTCTTGCCCGACGCGTTACGCGATATTTCGAGGCTGAACCTGTAGCCGCGGCATTCGAGCGGCGCTTCGCTGCAATCTCTGAAAATTCATCTGATAGGGAGTTTCTTGTGGAAACAGCACCAAAATTGACCGGCGACGTGAAAGATATTGCTCTGGCGGATGAGGGCAAACGAAAGATTCAGTGGGCTAATCAGCACATGCCCGTTCTCCAGCTCATCCGGAAGCAATTCATAAAAGACCAGCCCCTCAAGGGCATCCGCATGTCCGCGTGCCTGCACATCACCAGCGAGACAGCCAATCTGGCCATCACGCTTCGTGACGGCGGCGCCGACGTGGTCCTCTGCGCCTCGAATCCACTTTCGACGCAGGACGACGTCGCTGCCTGCATGGTGAAGGATTACAGCATCCCCACATTCGCGATCAAAGGTGAGGACAACGCCACCTACTACGCCCACCTCAACGCGGCGCTCGATCATCATCCACAAATCACCATGGACGATGGCGCCGACCTGGTCACACAACTTCTCACCAAGCGTTCCGATCTGCTCAAAGGCGTCATCGGCGGCACCGAAGAGACTACCACCGGCGTAATTCGCCTGCGCGCCATGGTCAAAGACGGCACACTGAAATATCCCATCATCGCCGTCAACGACGCGCTCACGAAACACATGTTCGACAATCGTTACGGCACAGGTCAATCCTCGATCGACGGAATTCTTCGCGCCACGAACCTCTTGATCGCCGGGCTGCATGTGGTCGTCTCAGGCTATGGCTGGTGCGGAAAAGGCGTGGCCATGCGCGCGAAGGGCCACGGAGCCGACGTCATCATCACCGAAATCAGCCCCACGCGCGCGCTCGAAGCGGTCATGGACGGTTTCCGCGTGATGCCCATGGCTGAAGCTGCCAAGATTGGCGACGTTTTCATCACTGTCACCGGCAACAAATCCATTCTGGCGCACGAACATTTCGAGAGAATGAAAGACGGCGCGGTAATTTCCAACTCCGGCCACTTTAACGTCGAGATAGACATTCCCGCGCTCGAAAAACTCGCCAGCGGCCGGAAGCACGTTCGCCCATTTGTCGAAGAATTCAGCATGAAGGATGGCCGCAAGATTTATTTGCTCGGTGAGGGTCGCCTCATCAACCTCGCGGCAGCAGAGGGTCACCCTGCTTCGGTGATGGACATGAGCTTCGCCAACCAGGCCCTGGCGTCCGAATATATGGTCAAGAATTCCAGCCAGCTTAAGCCCCAGGTTTACTCCGTTCCGGAGGCTATCGACCGCCAAATCGCCAAGCTCAAGCTCGAGTCCATGGGCATCCAGGTGGACAAGCTCACCCCCGATCAAGAGCAATATTTGGCCTCTTGGTCTGAAGGCACCTAGTGATTTGTCATCTTTGGGGCATCCGGTCAGGATGCCCCAAGGACGTCAGCCCTCGATGTCTTGAGTCGGGACAGTATTCGTGGCGGCCAACTTCAGTTGGGGCATTTTCTTTTTCTTCAATCCGCCCGCGCTCCCGTCATAGAATGCGGAAACGATGAATCGGGCACGCCAATTCCGACTTGCACTTTTTGTCCTTCCGCTGGCGGTCACGTCGTTTGCGGGAAATAAACCCACTCAAGAGTCAGTGACCAGTGAGAGTCCTGCGCGTGCTGATATTGAGGAATTGATTCGAAAAAGCGGCGCCACTGTTTCAGTCGCGTTTCGCTCGCTCGATGGCACTAAGGAACTATTCCTCAATGCCGACGCGCCTTTCGACGATCCCAACGCGCTGCGCATCCCGGTCATGATCACGGTGTATGCTGCCGCCGAATCACATAACATCAGCCTCAGCGATCCGGTTCGCGCTCACGGCGCCTCCGCCACTCCCCCTCCGACGATTGGCGAGCTTTGCGAGACCATGATTCTGCAGAACAGCGATCCGGCCACAAACTTGCTCCTCGAGCGATTTACACTGGCCGGAATACGCGCTCAGATCCGTTCGCTTGGCCTGGATGGGATGGATATTGGGGCTGCCTTTCCCAACAGCGAGAAGAATCACACTTCTTCGCGCGCGCTAGCGATCGCGCTGTGGAAACTCGCCACTGATCGTGTCATCAACCCGGATGCCAGCAAAGCGATGGTTGGCCTCCTGGCCCGTTCCTCGCTTCATTCCACTGCGAATGCTTCTGGGTCTGCTGCGGCCACCGCCCCTGTCGTTCTTCACGATGCGGTCATCATCTATGGCGCGCGCGCTTTTGTGCTGGCGATTCAGGTCCAAGGCCTGAAGGACTATGCCGCCAGTTCAGAGCTGGTTGCCAAAATCTCCAAAGCCCTGACGGACGCCATGTAAGCCCGGTCTGAGCGAGTTGACCAACTAATTGATCTCACGATTTCGCTTTTTCTCTCTTCCATCAGTGTTTATCTGTGTGGATCAGTGGTTGCAATGAAATTCGGCCATGTTCACTTCGCCACAGGCACAACTATCGGTTCCGCAGTTTTGCTCCAGCCCTTCATCACAATTTTTCCGTCGGCGCGCACAGTCCCGGTCATCATTCCATCGGTATTGAATGGAGTTGCCACATCCCCTGCCCGAGTGAGCGCGATCACGCCGGCTTCGCCGTGCTGGTCAGCCAGTTCTTTCAGCACCACATCGTTCGCCGCTTGCTCGAGCGGGATGTGCAAGTAGCGCACGCGCGCGCAAATATCCGACGCCACCACGTTGCGCATGAAATACTCGCCCACTCCTGTGCCGGAAACTGCGCAGCTAGCATTGTTCGCGTACGTTCCTGCCCCGATGATTGGAGAATCCCCCACGCGTCCGGGCATTTTCAAGAATGTCCCGCCCGTGGATGTTCCTGCGGCCAGATTTCCGCCCCGATCGAGAGCCACCACTCCCACTGTCCCGTGCTCATCTTCGCGCGTCACCGCCGAAGTTCTCTTCTCCTCAGCCGTCGCTTTGGCTTTCTCATACCGCTGCCACTCGCGCTCGTTGTAAAAGTAGTAAGGCGAGGCCAGCTCGATCCCTTGCGATTTGGCAAACTCTTCAGCGCCGCCGCTTACCAGCAGCACGTGCGGCGTTTTCTCCATCACCAGCCGCGCCAGATGAATCGGGTTGGCAATGTGCTTCAGCGACGCCACCGATCCTGCCGCAAGTGTCCGCCCGTCCATGATTGCCGCATCCAACTCCGGCACGCCTTCGCGCGTGTAATACGACCCGCGCCCGGAATCGAATTGACCCGAATCTTCCATCACACGGATAGTGGCCTCCACCGCGTCCAGGCTCGACCCGCCACCCGCCAGGACCTCGTAGCCTTTCTGAATTGCCCCTATCATGGTGTTGCGCCGCGCCTCCAATTGCTCCTCCGGCATATTCTTGTACGTGCCTGCCCCTCCGTGAGCCACAAGCACAAATTCCGTCCCGGCTGGCGTTGCTTTTTCATTGCGCGCACCGTGCACCGAACGTGCATGATTCGCCGCCACCATTGCCACAACTACCCCCACAACGACCAGCATACAACGCAGCGCTATCTTCATCTGGACCCTCCAAAGTGTTTTTCCCTGATCCGCGGCATTCTACTTCGCCTTGTCTGTTGCGCCCGCTCCATTTTCGATAAGACTCCAGCCCCTGGCTCGCTTGCATTGGGATTCACGTCTACTTAATATGAGCTCCAGTCGCCCGGTTGAAACCGATGATCTCCGCCGATGAATATTTCCTGAAGACCCCGCGTCTCGGATTCCGCTGCTGGTCCGAGAAAGATTTACCATACGCCGTAGCTCTTTGGGGGGACCCCCAAGTAACCCAGTTCATCGGTGGCCCCTTTTCCACTGAAAGAGTGAAGGAACGGCTGGCGAACGAAATCGCATCCATGAACATGCATGAGATTCAATACTGGCCTCTATTTTTGATTTCCACTGGCGGCCATGCAGGCTGCGGCGGTTTGCGCCCCCACAAGCTCGAAGACAGTGTCTATGAGATGGGAATTCATCTTCGGCGGCAATTCTGGGGTCAAGGGCTGGCAGAAGAGGCAGGACGAGCCATCATCAGATACGCATTCGAATGTCTCGGCGCCCGGGCGCTCTTCGCCGGCCACAATCCTGCTAACACCGCGTCGCAAAAATTGCTCGCCAAACTCGGTTTCCAATTCACCCACGAAGAATTCTATCCTCCGACCGGCCTGCTGCATCCCTCTTACCTCTTGCCGCACCCTAAAACCAGCAAATCGAATCCCTTGGCGTGAAAAACATCGCCGGATTCGGCATCCCAAAGCACCGATAATTCAACTGTAATTTTTTCGAACCGCAATTCTTGAGACTCAACCGCCATTTTGCGCAATTCGATGTCATTCTCTTGCCTCGCGCATCGGTTCTGGACTACTGTGTAGGATTGTTTTGCGATTTTTACGTGAACTTGATGGATCTGATTCGCGAAAGACTGAATCGAGAGGGCGGTGCCGCCATTCGCTGCGGGAAGTTGGCACCACCCAAGCGAATTTCTAATCGCAACAGTCCCGGATTAGAATTTTTCGTAAGTTCTTAAGAACAAAGAGCATCACAAAATCTAATCGCAACAAAAAGTAGTGTTCTGAATTCCAAACGCTATGATGCAGGACTGGGCCAACTGGGGGATCGAAACCGCGAAAATGCGCGGCGCCACGTACGCCGACGCGCGTGTGATGGACATCCGCCAGCGCGACATCTCCACCAAAAACGGTGAAGTTGGGAATTTAATGGAGTCGGAATCGCTTGGCATCGGGATCCGCGTCGTGGCTAGCGGTGCCTGGGGATTTGCATCCACGGATCGGCTCACGCGCGATGGCGTGCAAGCTTGCGCCGCGCAGGCAGTGGCCATCGCCAAAGCTTCCGCGCTGGCGAAGCGCGAAAATGTAACGCTCGCCCCCGAGCGGTCCTACGTTGATACCTGGCAAAACCCTTTCCTGAAAGATCCCTTCCGGATTCCTGTTGAGCGCCAGATTGATTTGCTGCTTGCCGCGGACAAAGAAATGCGCCGCGTGAAGGGTGTGACTCTGGCCGAGGGCGGGCTTTCCTTCCGGCGCATTGATCAACTCTTTGTTTCGAGCACCGGCAGCTCGATTCATCAATTGAAAATGCAATCCGGCGCAGGAATAGTGGCTACCTCATTTGCAGCCGGCGAAATTCAGAAGCGCTCCTATCCCAACAGCTTCGGCGGACAACATACCCTCGAAGGATATGAGCTGATCGAATCGCTCGATCTTGTCGGCAATGCCCAGCGGACCGGCGAGGAGGCTGTCGCGCTGCATTCTGCGGCGCAGTGTCCGGAAGGCACAAGCACCATCATCCTCGGCGCATCACAGTTGAGCCTGCAGATTCACGAGTCCATCGGCCATCCCATCGAGCTTGATCGCGTCCTCGGGCAGGAAGCGAATTTCGCGGGCATGAGTTTTCTCACGGTGGAAAAGCTGCGCAAGCTGAGGTATGGCTCTGAGATTGTCAACGTCGTTGCCGACGCGCGACTGGCTCACGGTCCCGGGCTTGGTACGTTTGCCTACGATGATGAGGGGGTTCCCGCGCAGTGCACCCCGATCATCACTGACGGACTTTTCACTGGCTACCTGAGCAATCGTGAAACCGCTGCGGCGATTGGCGAGAAACGCTCCAACGGCACCATGCGCACTGAATCCTGGAATCGCTTGCCCATCATCCGCATGACCAACATCAGTCTGAATCCCGGCACATGGAAATACGACGACCTGATTGCCGACACGGACGACGCAATTTTGATGGAGACAAATAGATCCTGGTCCATTGATGACCGCCGCTACCAATTCCAGTTCTCCACGGAAATCGGGTGGGAAATCAAGAATGGCAAGAAAGCGCGCATGATAAAAAATCCCAGTTACAGCGGGATCACCACCGAATTCTGGAATGGCTGCGACGCCATCTGCTCCCGCGATCACTGGACGCTTTGGGGCACGCCCAACTGCGGAAAAGGCCAGCCCATGCAGACCATGGGCACAGGCCACGGGGCCTCGCCCGCACGCTTCCGCAATATCAAAGTGGGAGTCGCCTTCGCGAAATGATCAAGCGGCGCCCAAAATCGAAACGAAATATCGCAGCGAATAGCACGAAAGCCGGTGCGCGATTCACGTCCGCCGAGCTTGAACAGATCGCCGAGCGCATTCTGAAATTTAGTGACGCAGAAGAAACTGAAGTAGAAATCAGCTCTACCACGGACGCGCTCACGCGTTTTGCCAACAATACAATTCATCAAAATGTAGCCGAACACACCTTGCACGTTTCCGTCCGCGCTGTGGTCGATGGCCGCACCGCTCGCGCCACAACAAATAAAACGGACGACGAATCTCTGCGCAGAGCAACTGCTGCGGCAATGAGGCTGGCGAAAAATCAACCCGAATATCCCGACCTGCTCCCCATGCTAGGCCGGCAGAAATATCACAAAGTTGCGCGTTTCTTCCGTGCGACTGCGCAGACTACCCCGGTGGATCGCGCGCGGGCCGTAACACGCGTCTGCCGCATGGCGGAAAAAAACAAGCAGACAGCGGCGGGGATTTTCTCGACTGGCGAAACGCAATCGGTTCTTGCGAATTCGAGCGGATTGTCTGCCCGCTACGAGGAGACGGACGCGGAATTTTCCGTCACCATTCTGGAATCAGATTCCTCGGGCTGGGCGAAAGCCGCCGCACCCGACGTTCGCGAGATTCAGACTGACTCTTTAGCCGCCACTGCCAGCCGCAAATCGGCGGATTCGCGTTCTCCTCGGGAGTTGCCGCCCGGACACTACACTGCAATTCTCGAACCGTCCGCGGTCCTCGATCTTGTCGGCTTCCTGTTCTACGATTTTGCTGGCACAGCAGTGCTCGATAAACGTTCCTGTCTCAACGATCGCATGGGAAAAAAGATTTTCGGCGACAACATCACCATCTGGGACGACGTCTATCATCCCTTGCAAGCAGGCGCGCCCTACGACGGCGAAGGTTTTCCTAGACAAAAAGTTCTCCTGGTGGAGAATGGCGTGCCAAAAAATCTTGTCTATTCCCGTGCCACCGCCAGGAAAATGAAAAAGAAGCCTACGGGCCATGGTTTTGCTTTGCCGAATGAATTTGGAGAAGCGCCGATGAATCTTGTTTTCGCCGGCGGCGACAAATCCGTGGACGACATGATCCGCTCAACCGAGCGCGGAATCCTGGTCACTCGCCTGTGGTACATCCGTGAAGTGGATCCCTACACAAAAATTCTCACCGGCATGACGCGCGATGGCACATTCCTTGTTGAAAATGGCCGCGTGGCGGGAGGCATTCGCAATTTTCGATTCAATCAGAGCATGCTTGAGATGCTTTCGAATGTCGAGATGCTCGGCCCAGCCGTGCGCGCGGCCGGCGAGGAGTCATTCGAGATGGTGGTCCCGGCGATGAAGGTCCGCGATTTCCACTTCAGCGAAGTCACGAAGTTCTAGAGGCTGGAGGCTCGAGGCTGGATCGAGTTTAATTTCTCGAAAACTGAAGACTGGTAATCGCGCGATTGATCACGTTCTCCTGGATCTGCACCAGATCACTTTCCGCGTAGGTCATCCCGAAGATCGTGTAGATGTGCGCGCCAATTGGAACAAACGCAACGATGCCCGACCATTCGTGCTGATTCACACTGCCGCGGAATTTGTGCGCAATAGACGAGACGCCGGAAACCATTAGCCGTTTCTGGTCTGTCACACGAAAGCTGGCCATCGCTTCGCGCAGCCGCTGTTCAGCCTGGTCAATACTGTCTGTCAGCGTTTCGCCCGCAGGCGCAAGCCCAATCATCAGGTACGTTTTTTCATCCGATGTGCCCAGTGCCGCGAGCGCGCCCGGCATGATGGCGCGCGCCCCTGCGATCAAATCCCAGCCCGGTGGCTTGTACATGCGAAAGCCATACGTTTCGTTCACGTATTGGTTGCCGTTTACTTCCTCGCGCACGGGTGGAGGCGTCGCCGGTTTTGCCGGTGGTGGAGGGGCTGCAGGAGCAGGCGCGGTGACGCTCGCAGTCGGATTTGCAACCGATGGATTGGGCCATTTTGAAGCTGGCGCTGGGGACGCTGATGAATTCGTCGTCCCGGACGCGCTTGCCGCTGAAGTGCTGGCTGAATTCGCTGGTCCGGGCGCAGCCGCAGGCGGCGTCGGCGATTTGATCGAAGTCGAAGCAGTTGCGGGACCTGTAGTCTTGGCTGCCAACGCGGAAGCTGTGGATGGCGCAGAATTCACGATCGGCGCAGAGGCGTTTGAATTTTCTTTCTTCGCGGTTTTCGCTGGGTCAGCAGGCGACGAAGAATTGGCTGCTGGTTCGGATGATGCCGGAGCTCTGCTTGCGCTTGCCGCAGGCGCGGGTGTGACGGCGGCTTCTGTCTTGGCAGGTTTCGCCGGTGTCGCAGATCGCTCCGCTGCCGGCTCAGGTTTTTTCTCTCCGGCGGTATTGGCTGACGCGTCCGTCATGGTGATGGTAGCGACCTGATCCTTTTGCACCACGGCGTAACCATAATTTGTTTTTACTTTGAACGAATTCTCTTCAAATCCGACCACTGTGCCGGTGATCTTCGATCCGTCTTTCAGTTTTATTTCGTCCGCGCACGCCCGTGGTACGGGCAATAGTGTTGCCCCGCATGTGAGCAGGGAAATGGTCGTCAGATATAGTGAACCTCTCTTCATTGGTTCGAGTATCGCGCTTAGTCGGGTTCGCAGCAAGTGTTGGAGTTGATTGGTTGTGACGTTAGTCAGCCGGAAGGGCGATTTTGGTTTGAGGTGAATACGCTTCCATCTGTGGGGCGAGTGCCAGGAAAGGAGCGAAGGCTTCGCGGAGCAGCGCGCGATATTTTGCGTGATCGTAGCCATGGAAACCTTCCCAGGCGGCGAAGGCGCGCACGCGATCGTTGGGCACGCACGAGTCCGCATCCGTGATGATGTACTCGATGGTTTGTCCGGGACGCAGCCGGACACCGCGGCCGAAAAGTTGCTGCGCGGCAATGGCGGTGTGGCTGGCTTTGCGATAATCGCGCGGCGCGCGCGTGAGCCGCTTGCTGACAATTAAATCTTCGACGGGGATTTCACCATTTGCCAGCCGGTCTTCGTAGCGCGCGACGAGCCGCACAGCATCTTCGAGGCGCTGGCAATATCCATCGTAATCGCGCGCTTCGGCAAGCAGCGCGAGAACTTCCCGCTGCATGCGAGCGATGAGCGGCGGCGTATCGTGGCGGCGGGATTCCAGACCGCGAACTTTCAGCTCGCCTTCTTCGCTGACGGCAAAGAACCGGTTTGGCACGGGAACATCTTCGAACTGTTTGGACGGCAGGAAAACGACGTAGCGATAGACGGCTTCAATCGAGAGCGGGAGGCGCGTGCGTTCGGCGATTGCGCGCGTGAGCTCTTCGTAATCTTCGCGGGTAGCGCCGGGCCTTTGGACGTACAACGAATCCACGAGCGCGTGGATTAATTCGAAGCCGCGATTTTCGGCGAGCTCTTTGGCGACCAGCAGCGTCTCGCGAGCGTAGGCGTTGATTGCTTCGTGCGCTTCGATTTTACCGAAGCGCGCATTTTTGTAGCCGGTGTAACCGAAACAGCAGACCAGCAGCCATTTCAAAGCGTCGCGCTCGAGCTTGTAACGCTGGTTGCGATTGCCGGAGAGTATCGGCCCTTCGCGCATGAGCCGCTTCCATTCAGCGCGTTTGGCAATCAAGCGTTCGACGACGCGGCTGGTGATGCCGCGACGCCGCTTGCAGACACGATAGCCGAGCTCCGGAACGAGCGGTGTTTCCGGACAGCACAGGCAATTCACGGTTTCGGGCGAGATATTGAAACGCGCCATGATGCTGGGATATTCGCTGACGAAATCGAGCTCGGCGACATTCGGAAAAAATCCGAGCTTGGGAACGAAGACCAGCCCGCCGCGGTCGGCGGTGAGCAGTTCGTCCGGCGATTTCGGATCTTCGGGCTCGGCTTTCTGTTCGGGGATGAGCACGCCGTCTTGATGTGCAAGTTCCATCTGCATGTAGGAAATGCCGGTGCCGGTGGTGGTGCGCGCGGCGTACTGCACCGGCAATTTGGTGACGCGCACGAGCTCCCACAATCCCGCGAGCTCGCATTTATCGGCGATGAAAGAATTTTGCGTGTCCACGTGGAGGCGACCGAAAAGCGTGGTGGCGGTGTTCTTGAACAGGATGCGACCGTAGCTCATGTAACTGCGCGCGCGGCTCTGCTGTATGCGTGCGTGCGCATCACGATTGAAGGGAATTGCCAGATGCAATTGCTCTGCCTGCCGGCGGACGCGC
>Ga0210384_10004980_pt1 | contig 14648 bp, 11 predicted proteins | sample IncBWH2MmetaG_FD_160574 | JGI IMG/M metagenome (GOLD analysis project Ga0210384, IMG submission 160574) | Forest soil microbial communities from Barre Woods Harvard Forest LTER site, Petersham, Massachusetts, United States - Inc-BW-H-2-M | ecosystem: Environmental > Terrestrial > Soil >...
ATCCGCGTCACCTCGGCTTCCGGCGAGGAGCTGGCCCGCTACCTGGACCCTTCGCCCGCCCAGCTGCGCTTCCTGGAACGGACCGGCAAGACCGGCAGTGACGGCCGCACCTTCGACCGCGCCGGGCTGCTGGCGCGGCTCGCTCTCTTCCAGCTCACCCCCGACGAGCGGGCGCTGGCCAAGATGGGAGCCAGGACCGAGCGGCTGAGCTGGGAGGAGAGCTTCTGGCACCGGCTGGCGTATCACTGCGTGCGCGAGCTGGGGCGCGACGCCTGCACCTTCCATCCGGCCGTCGACCAGGAGAGCGGCCGCTTCACCCTGACCTGCCGCCGGGGCGACCAGCCGCTCGTCGAGGTCTCGGTGCCGCGCGGCAAGGTGCGCGCGGCGCTCGCGCTGCTGTCCCGGGAGTTTCCCGGGCAGCGGGACCTGGCGATCCACCCGCTGCCGCTGCGCTCGATCTTCCACGTCACCCAGGAGACCCGGTTCGATCTCTCGGAGGTCGTGGTGCGCCCCGCCATCGCGGCGATCCAGGCTTCGGGCGAGGAACGCTACTTCCGCTCCACGGAGCTCGAGCGGTTCCGCTACGGCGACCTGGTCTACCTCCGGGAGCTCGGCATCCTCGCCGAGCTGGAAAGCCCGGGCCGCGAGCGCAAGTTCCGCGCCCCGATCGAGATGAGGCTGACCCGCAGCCAGGTCCCGAGCCTGCTGGCCGAGAACAGCCAGGCCTGGGAAGCGGGCTCCCTGGTCCTCGACGGGCCGCTGCGCCACCGCCGGCTCCTGCGCGACTTCGACGCGGTCCAGATCGCCGGCGAGGCGCTCGAGCGGAGCTGGTACTGGCTGTCGATCCGCTACGGCTTCGGCAACGAATCGGTCTCGCTCGCCGAGCTGCTGCGTGCCCGGCGCGACGGCCTGCCGTTCGTCGAGATCGCACAGGGGTGGATCGATCTCAACGCCCCCGCCTTCGGCCACCTCGACCGGCTGGCCGGCCGGGTCGAGCAGGAGCTCGCCGCCGAGTCCGCCCCCGCCCTCCACGGACCGGACGCCATCCGCCTGTCGGCGAGCGAGCTGCTGCGCTGGCAGGCGGCGGTCGGCAAGCCGGTGGCGCTGCCGGCTGCCGGTGCCGCCGGCCTCGGCGGCCTGCTCGAGCTGCGCCCGGCCCTGCCGATGCCGCCGCTCGCGGGGCTGCGGTCGGAGCTGCGCCCCTACCAGCGGATCGGGCTCGATTGGCTGCGATACCTGTGCGAGAACCGGCTCGGCGGCCTGCTCTGTGACGACATGGGCCTCGGCAAGACCCACCAGGCGATGGCGCTGCTCGTCGCCCTCGCCGAGCAACGGGCCGTCGACGCGCCCTGCCTGGTCGTCTGCCCGACCAGCGTCATCAGTCACTGGCGCGACAAGCTCCGCGATCATGCCCCCGGGCTGCGGGCGCTCATCCATCACGGCGTGCAGCGCGCCCTGCCGTCCGGCCTCGGGGCCGGCGACGTGGTCGTCACCTCCTACGGCGTGCTGCTGCGCGACGCCCCGGAGCTTGCCGGGACGGCCTTCGCGGTGGCGGTCTTCGACGAGGTGCAGTACCTCAAGAACCCCGGCACCAAGGCATACCAGGCGGCCGAGGGGCTACGGGCCGACGTCAAGCTCGGCTTGACCGGCACGCCGATCGAGAACTCGCTCGACGACCTGCGCGCGCTCTTCGAGCTGGTGCTGCCGGGATACCTGGGCAACCACCCGGCGTTCGCGCGTCGCCGGCCCGAAGGCGCGCTCGACGCCGAGGGTGCAGAGCGGGAGTCGAGCCCGCTCGCGCTGCCGCTGCCGCTGCCCGTGCCGCAGGCGACGCCCGCCGCCGGCGCCGAGGCGGCGCGGCGGCGGCAGGACGAGGAGGAGGAGAGCGCGCGCGGCGAGCTGAGGCGCCTCGTCGCACCGTTCGTCCTGCGGCGCCTGAAGCAGGCGGTGCTCGACGAGCTGCCGGAGAAGATCGAGGACCTGCGCACCTGCGTGCTGTCGCCCGAGCAGGTGCGGCTCTACCGGGAGGCGGTGGGCGGGCGCGGCGCGGAGCTGACGCGGGCCATCACGGCGGCCCGGGAGCCGCTGCCCTACATCCACGTCTTCGCGCTGCTCCAGCTCCTCAAGCAGATCTGCGACCACCCCGCGCTCGCGCTGCGGCGGCTGGACGAGGCGGAGAGCTTCGCATCCGGCAAGTGGGACCTCTTTCGCGAGCTGCTGTCGGAGTGTCTGGAGAGCGGCCAGAAGGTGGTCGTCTTCACTCAGTTCCTGGGCATGATCACGCTCATGCGGCGCCACCTGGAGAGCCTGGGCGTCGGCTACGTGATCTTGACCGGTGCGAGCGGCGGCGCCGCCGCTCGCGGCGCGCTGCTCGAGCGCTTCCGCCGCGAGCCCGGCTGCCGAGTCTTCCTGGGCAGCCTGCGCGCCGGCGGCATCGGCATCGACCTCGCCGCCGCCTCGACCGTCATCCACTACGACCGCTGGTGGAACGCCGCCCGCGAGGACCAGGCGACCGACCGCGTGCACCGCCTGGGCCAGCGCCGCGCCGTGCAGGTGTTCAAGCTGCTCACCGAAGGGACGCTCGAAGAGAAGGTGTCCGCGATCATCGAACGCAAGCGCCGCCTGATGGACAGCGTCGTGCAACACGACGATCCGGCGCTCGCGAAGATCTTCACCCGCGCCGAGCTGCTCGAGCTGCTGCAGGGAGTCTGATCCGATCCCTGACCGTCGCCGAATTGGCATATCGCTATTTATCAGTTGCTTCCTTGCCTCCGATCCCATAAACTGATCGGTTGCTGCCTGGGCGAATGCCTATCCACCCGGCTCAGGTAGGTACAAGTGCCGATCCATAGGAGGGCACGCCATGCAGAGAGCTCACAGCTGCCATGCTCCCAGGCCGGGAGACGCCCCTGCCATCACTGCGCCAGCCATGGCGCGCCGCCGCCGCACCGACCTCGCGGTCGCCGCGGGAGCCGTGATCTGCGCTTTGATGGCGCCGCCCGCGGCGCGCGCCGCCAAAGGCTACTCCGGCAACGTCGTCGCGCAGTGCGGAACCTTCGGCTCCTTCAGCTACAACGTGGTCGCGTCGACCACCGGCAAGAAGTACCGGCTTGCCGACCTGAGCTACGAGTTCATCCCGTCGGCCCAGACAACTTATGTCGACGACGCTCAAGGGCTCACCCGATACTTTCAGATCATTCCGGGAACCTACACCGTGGACGTCATGAAGAAATCCAATGTCCTGCTGGGCGTGTACTCGGTCACTGCAACGAGCTGCGCGTCCTCGGGCGCGGGGATGACCTGGAGCCTGCTCGCGTCGAATGCGACGGACGGCGTCATCCTCGTCGGATGCGGCAACACGTGCAATGCCTATAACGGCGACACGGCTTGCGCGACGGCGCTACCCCTCCTCTGCATCCTGAAGGATGGGCCGGGATTTCCGCTGCCGCTGCCCGCGAGCGTGAACAACGGGGACATCTACGACCAGTGGGCCGGCGGCATCGTCGGCACCACCGCGGCCACGGTGCCGCCAGCCACGCTCGCAGGCGCCAACGCGCTCTGCACTGCGGAGTTCGGCGCCAACTGGCGAGTCGCCGAATTCCACGACGGCTGGGGTTGGAACCTCCAAGCCTACGGCTACGTGGGCGACCCCGCCACGAGATTCTGGGTTCACATTGACGACCAGCCCGGCGCTACCTGCTGGCATTAGCTGAGCTGCAACGGTCCCGTTCAGAGCCAGGGCGCACCCGACCGCCTGGGCAACCGTGCCGAGCTCCTCGAGCTGCTGCAGGGGGGCTGAGCCGATCGGAGCCGCCGCGGAGCGGGCGCCCTCACCGCCTCGCGTCGGCGAGGATCACGTCACTGGCCTTCTCGGCGATCATTTAGATCGGGGTGACGATGAAGAAGCCGGGGATGCGGGGGAAGACCGAGGCGTCCACGATGCGGAGATTCTGGGTGCCGATGACGCGGAAGTTGCTGTCGACGACGGCATTCGGATCGGTCGCTGGGCCCATCGGGTTGGTGCAGGAGGCGTGGTGGCCCCAGGCGTTGTCCTTGACGAACTGGAGGATCTCGGCGTGCGACGCCCCCACCGCCGGTTGGATCGTCTCCTGCTTGATGGCCGAGTTCCTCTCCAGGATCCGGTGCACGAACTCGACGCCCTTCGCCACCGACTCGGCATCGATGCCTTGTCCGTCGTTCCCTTCGTCGAAGTACCGGAAGTGGATCTCGGGTCTCTGGAGTGGGTTCGCCGAGCGCAGCCGCACGTAGCCGGCGGTGTTGTTGGTGTGCGCCGCGAGGATTGCCCAGGTCAGGTAGTTCTTCGTCCGCTCGACTTCCTGCGAGTAGCCGGGGAAGTAGCCACAAAACTTGCGACCTTGTAGCCGGCCTTGGCGAGGTTGCACGCCAGCGGCCCGCCGCCGGCGCCCGAGCCGACGACGATGTAATCGAAGTCGGGATGCTGCGGATCGTTCGGCATCCTCGTCGCCCTCAGAAGGTCTTCACGAGCTCGATCAGCGCGCGCTTGTCGCGATCGGGCAGGTCCGTGCCGAAGTAGTGGCCCTCGTCCTCGATGAAGTCGGGGCACGAGTTGAGCTTGTAGAAGTCGGGGACGAGGGTCAGGAGGCGCTGCGTCGCCTCGTCGCCTGTCAGCCCCTTCTCCTTGACGTCGCGCAGCGCTTTCAGGGTGTTGTGGAGCAAGCGGACGAGGTCCGCCTGCTGGCTCAGCCCCCGCGGCTCGAGGTTGGTGTTGGCGATGAGATTGATCGGGGTCCCCTTCGGTATGGGTCCGACGTGGATGAACCCGTCCGCTTCGGCGAGCTCGCCCGCCCAGGCCAAGTAGGACTTCGGGATCTTGATGGAGCTCTCCGCGGTGGTGCGCCAGATCGAGTCCTTGCCCAGGCGTCTCTCGGGCCACAGCAGCTTCTCGATCGCGTCGTCGAACGCCGCCATGCGGGAGTCGACGTCGACCGCGGGCACGGGCTTGCCGAGGGCGTTGTTGTGGAAGAACGGCGCGCTGCACCAGATGGCGACGAGCGAGGGCGGCCGGTAGTAGCCGCGGCCGCCGTCCGGGACCTCCCAGGGCGCGTCCTTGCCGGTGAAGGGGTCCCACACCCGGATCGAACCGACCCTCGGCAGCGTCTTGTAGGTCTCCGACGAGAAGTTGTCCCAGACGTGACCGCGAATCGCGTTCGATGCGACGGAGCGCGCGGCGTTGGTCTTGACCACGGTGACCGGCACGCGGATCTCGGCGGAGAGGAAGTTGCCGTCGAAGAAGTCCGGCTTCATCACTTCCTGCTCGAACCATCTCTGCCCTTCCGGCGAGCTCGGCTGGATGGGCGGTTGTTGCTGCGGCTGCCTGCTCGAGTGGCAGTGCGCGCAGTTCTGGGCGAAGACGAGCCTGCCGCGACGGAGCACCTTCTCGTCGCCGGTCAGGTACTTCTGCCCGCCGGGTGCCGTGGCGAGCTTCAGGGGGCGGGCGACGTCGAGGAAGTATTGGGCGAGCGCCGGCGCGTGCTGCTCGCTCCAGTTCCAGTGCGGTGACAGCCGCTGCGCGTCCCGCACCCGGATCGGCGACTGCTTCTCGAGGCCCACGAGCGGGTTGAAGTGGCGGGTCCACTCCTCCCAGTACTCGCCGATGTTGAGATACACGCGGCTCAAGGCGGCCGTGAAGCCGACCGAGTCCGCCCCTTCCTTGAGCACGCGCGGCGTGAGCTGCGGATCGTGGACGTTCCGCAGGTCGAGCGCGCCGCCGGTGACGTGCTCGTTGACGGCCACCTGCAGCCGGCCGGCGACGTTGAAGATGCCGTTCATCGCTCCCGGGTTGTTGAGGTAGTCGGTGGCGATGAACGAGGTGTCGAGCGTTCCCGGTGGGTTGCTGTGCAGCAACTGCCAGATGAAGTTGTCCTCGCCCAGGTCGTTGCCGAAGACCTCCCACACCTTGAAGAAGTGCTGTCCGACGTAGTCGTTCAGGTTGGCGTACTCCGGCTCGTCGGGATTCGCGGGAGGGTTCGTCGGATCGGCGCCGAGGTGGCAGAACGAGCAGGCCATGCCGACGACGTACGGGCGCACGAGCTTCTGATCGTTGTAGTAGCCCGGCTCTCGGAAGTAGCGGTCCGGGTCCCACTTCGCCTTCGCCGCGGCATCGAACTTCGGGTTCGGGAAGAGGCGGAGGCCCATGATGCCGCTGCTGCGGCCATAGGTGCGCGTGTCGATCCTGCCGTCGAGGTCGTACCTTGCCTCGCGCGGCACGTCGACGTACAGGCCGTAGGGATCGGGCTGCGCCGGCCGCATGAAGCCGGGCTGGTTGAACAGGCCGTACTTCTCGAAGCGCCGGTCGCGCGGCGAGGTGACGACCTTGAGCAGGTCGGCGGTGCCGAAGCCATGGGTCGAGAGCCAGTCCCAGAACGAGGCGTTGTCGCCCGTCCAGAGGTTCCAGATCACCCGGCCCTTGACGTCGTCGTCGCTCAGCTTCACGTCCCGCCCCTGGAAGTCCATGCCGGGGAAGGGATCGAAGCCGACCTCCTTGAAGTCGGCGTACTTCCAGCTCGGCGCGACCGCCCGGTGGGCGCACCCGGCAACGACGAGAGCTACGAGAGCGACGAGGACGACGAGCAGCGCGGGGAGTGCAGCGACAAGGCGGGTCTTCATCGTTCCCCCTTCTGAAACCGCGGTTCCCCTCGGAGCCAGGCCGCCGCGGGGTTCCACTAACCGAATGCACTTAAATCCGCTATTAGAAGGCTAGCTCACGCCGGAAGCATGGTCAAGCGGCGGTCGGTCGAGAGGCCTTGTCGCGGCGGAAGTGCGTGTTGTCGAATTGGATATAGATCACGTGCTGGATCGGGCGTGATCGGCCGAGATGACATTCCGCGCTCGCCGCACGAGCGCCCGGGCCGGCGACGAGGCCGCTCAGGGCGAGCGCCATCCCGAGGCCAGCCGGAGGCGACCGCCCTTGGCGCGGTTGGCCCGGCGCTTCAGCTGTCCCGCGCCGCGGCCAGGAGTCTCTCGAACTCTGACCTGAGGTCGCCCCGCGAGAGGGCCTCTTCCAGCAAACGCAAGAGCGACCTCAGTCGCACCAGATCCAGTCGTTCATGCCGCTCCTCGAGGATGCCCCGGACGTCCTCGACGTCCTTCGGCCTGCCCGCCAGCAGCTTGGTCACGATGAGATCTTCGGGAGTGATCACCGGCACTTTCATGCCTGCCAGAGTCACGACGACCGCCCGCTCGAGGAATTCTTCCTCGAGGCCGGGGCCGGCAAGGACCACGTCCAGCGGCATCTGGGTGGCGCGATGCAGAAGGGGCAGCACTCGCGTGCGAGCGACGAGATCCCGCCAATCCGAGACTCGGAGATCGAAGCCCGCATCCAAAATCGCCGCAACGAAGTCGTCTGGCGGACCGGCGATCGCTACGGTGATGTCGATGTCGGCGCTCAGACGGGGACGACCCCAGATGGTGACGGCCTGGGCGCCGAACAGGTACCAGCGATCGCCGCTCCGGCGCAGGACGGGAGCGACTGCCGCCAGCACCGCCAGCACTGCCGAGTCGACCGCGTCAACGGACACGGCGCAGGCTTGCGGCAACCCGGGCGTGCACTTCCAGATCCTCGGCGCGCTCCTTCGCCGAGGGCCAATCGGGCCGCAAGGCGCGGACGTGCAGGCGCAGGCCCTCGGCGATCGCGATCGCTTCGCCGGGCGAGAGGGCCTTCTTCCGCTGGCTCCAGAAGCGCCGCTTGGCCTGCTCCACGAGCCCCCAGTTCCGGCCGGCGAAGGCCTGGATGTCCTCGCGGTTCACGTCGCGGATGGTATCACCGGGCGCGCACGGTCCTGGTGTAGGCTCGCCGAGGGTAGTGGGTCAGTCTCCCTCCGCGTCCCTTTGGGCGAGGGGTTGGGGCTGCAAGGGCGGAGGACTTTGGCCCCTCGCCCAAAGGGACGCGGAGGGAGACTGACCCACTACCCGCCCGAGAGACACGCTTCGCGGGAGGGGCACGATGGCGGCGGCGCAGTTGAGACGGGCACTGGTCACAGGCGCTTCGAGCGGACTCGGCAGGGCGCTGGCCGCGTGGCTGGCCGCGAGCGGGGTCACGGTGGTCGCTGCCGCGCGGCGCCGCGCGAACCTGGATGCGCTGCGGGAGGAGGCCGCCCGCGCCGGCGGAGTGATCGAGCCGCTCGAGCTCGACGTGGCGGACGTGGCGGCGGTGCGGGAGCGCCTGGTCGAGGTCGACGGGCGGGATGGCGGCCTCGACCTGGTCGTCGCCAACGCCGGCGCGGGCGAGATCAGCCCCGCCACGAAGTTCGACTGGGAGGCTTGCGAGCGCATCCTCCGCGTCAACGTCCTCGGCGCCGCGGCCACACTCACCGCGGCGCTGCCGGGGATGCTCGCCCGCGACCGTGGCCACCTGGTCGCGATCGCCTCGATCGCGGCGGTGCGCGGCTTGCCGAACAACGCGGCCTACGGCGGGTCGAAGGCGTTCCTGCGCAGCTTCATGGAGAGCCTGCGCGTCGATCTCTCCACGACCGGGGTCAAGACGACCTGTGTCTGCCCCGGCTTCGTGGAGAGCGAGATGACCGCGCCCAACAAGTTCGCCATGCCGTTCCTGCTCGAGACCGACGACGCGGCCGCGAGGATCGGCCGCGCCATCTTCGCGCAGCAGGCCGAGCTCTGGTTCCCGTGGCAGATGGCCCTGCTGGCCCGCGCTCTCGGGCTGATCCCCTCCCCGCTCTACGTCCGTCTCATCCGCCGGATGAGCCCGAAGCGCCAGCGCGGCTGAGTGAGCCGGCCGCGGCGGCACCAAGTCGCCCCTCGTAATGCTCCGATCCGCAGCAGCGGCGGAACCTCTATTCGAAGATCTGGTCCAGCGATAGGGCGAGGCCGGGGAACAGCGGGCTGGTGAGCGTGCGGGGTCCTGCCGTGCGGCTCAGTCGCAGCACGGGCTCTTGCCAGTCGCCGCCGCGAAAGACCTCGACCGTCTCCGCTGCCGGATCGACGAGCCAGTATTCGCCGAGCCCGAACCGGCGGAAGGTCCGTCGCTTGGCGAAGACGTCAGCGTTCCGCGTCGAGGGCGAGATCACCTCGACCGCCAGATCCGGCGCTCCGCGGGCGAACCGCTCTTCGAGGATCGCCAGGCGCTCGCGGCGGACGAAGAGCAGATCCGGCTCGATCACGTCGTGATCGGACAGCACGACGTCCACGGGAGCGAAGAAGACCTCGCCGAGGGCGCGCGGCCGGACGAAGCCGTGAAGCGCCAGGAACAGGTTCCGCAGCACCGCCTGATGGCGTAACGTCGGAGCGGCGCTCACGTAGTGTTCGCCGTCGATCAGCTCGTGGCGCTTCCCATCCTCGGGGAAGGCGAGCAAGTCGGCATAGCTGAGCTTGAGGGTGGATCCGGCCATAGCACATCAGTATAGACGGGAAACAGAGGGCGATCCGGCGTGCGGGGCCGGAGCGTTCTCGCCTGGCCGGTGCGGTGCCCGGGAGGCGGCGGCTTCGAGATGCCGCTTGGCGCTCGGCGCCCGCGGCGCGCGATACTCGCTGCCTCTGCGGAGTCAGGCCGCTGTTGCGCCGGCGGCCGAGCTCCGCAGGAAGCCTTTACTCGGAGATCTGGGGCTCGATCCCGCCGGTTGGCCCGCCCGCCGGCAGCGGATGGCTGGTGGCCGAGAGGTCGACTCCCTTGGCTTCCCTGCCGAGCAGCGTGACCGCCGCGACCAGGGTCGCCACGATCACCACCGTCCCGGCCAGCACCGGCGGGTAGCTGCCGGCGTACCGCTGCTCGGCGATCCTCGCCTGGATGACGGAGTTCTTCGACGCGAGGAGGTTCCCCAGCTGATAGGTGACGCCTGGGAAGGTGCCGCGCACCGAGGGCGGCGACAGCTCGTTCAAGTGCGCCGGGATGATGCCCCAGGCGCCCTGCACCATGAACTGCATGAGGAAGCCGCCCAGCGCGAGCATCGGCACGGAATGCGAGTAGGCCCAGAGGGGGATCATCGGCAGGGCGAGGAGCGCGGCGGTCACGATGGCTCGGCGGCGGCCGATGCGCTCCGACCAGGCGCCGAAGAGGATGCCGCCCAGGAGCGCGCCGATGTTGCCGATGATGCCGATCATGCCGCGCGTCGAGGCCGGCATGTTGAAGTTCTTCTCGAGGAACGTCGGGTACAGGTCCTGGGTGCCGTGGCTGAGCGAGTTGAAGGCGAACATCAGCACGATGAGGAAGAGGAAGCTGCCGAGGTAGGTCCGGACGTCGACGGCGAGATGGCCCTTCTCCCGCTTGACCGCCTGGCCCTGCAGGAAGGCGGGCGACTCGTCCACCTGCGAGCGGATGTAGAGCACCAGGAAGGCTGGCAACGCTCCGACGATGAACATGCCGCGCCAGCCGATATGGGAGAAGAGCAGGGCGTACGTCGCGGCCGCGATGAGGTTGCCGACCACGTAGCCTTCCTGCAACAGGCCCGAGAAGAAGCCGCGCCCCTTGGCCGGGAGAGTCTCGAATGCCAGCGCCGCGCCGACGCCCCATTCACCGCCCATCGCGATCCCGAAGAACGCGCGCAAGACGAGCAGCGCGGTCAGCGACGGGGCGAACGCGGAGGCGAGCTCGAAGACCGAGTACGAGATGATGTTGAGCATCAGGGTGGGGCGGCGCCCGAACTTGTCGGCCATGCGCCCGAAGAGGAAAGCGCCCACCGGACGCATGGCGAGCGTCAGGAAGAGCCCTTCGGCGACGGCTGGGATCTTGACCTGGAATTCCGTGGCGATCGCGGGGAGACACCAGACCATGATGAAGAAGTCGAAGGCGTCGAGCGACCAGCCGAGGAAGCAGGCGACGAAGGTGCGGCGCTGCGTCGGGGTGAGCGTGCGGAAGGGGCCGAAGAGGTTCATCGTGCCTTGACCTCCGTATCTGACGACGACAGGGCGTTCGTCCCGCGGACCGGAAACGCCACGCCGGCGGCCGGCCGCTGGCCGAGTCTATCCTCGCAGGACCGCGGGTGCCATCGCCGCCGCCGCGGTGTCGTGCACCTTCGTCTCGAGCCCGGCCAGCCGGCCGAGGCGGGCGACCGCGCCGCTGAGGTCGTCGAGCTCCGTCGGACCGCCCGACTCGAGGTCGTGGAGGAAGCTCGGCTTCATCGTCTCGGGCACCGAGTCGATGATCTTGACGACCTTCTCCTCCTCGTCCGCGTCCACCGCGACGCCGCGGGCCCGCGCCAGGGCGACCACCTCGCCGACCGACCGCTCGATCAGGAGGTGCCCCAGCGGCGTCTTCCGCAGCGGTCCAACCGCCGAGCGGGCCAGGCCGCAGGCGGCGGCCATGGTGGCGATGAAGGCGAACTTCCGCCAGAGGTCGGCGACGATGTCGGCCGAGGCCCGGGCGCCTTCCACGCCGGCGTCGCGCAGCATGACGGCGATGCGCTCGGCGCGCTCGGAGATGCCGCCGGGCAGCTCGCCCACCACGACCTGCTGGAAGGGGCTGCGGCGCTCGACGACGCCCGGGCCGAGGCGGGCGGCGCTGATCCGGCTCAGGCCGCCGAGCTGACGGTCGAGGGGCACGCCCGCCGCCGCCAGCCGGTCGTTCACCTCGACGCCGTTGAGCAGCGGCAGGATGATCGCGCCGGCCGCCGCCACCTGCCGGACCGCCGGCGCGATCTCCGGCAGCGAGTAGCTCTTGACCGCGAGGATCGCGAGCTCGATCTCTCCCACCTGCCGCGGATCGTCGGTCGCCGCCACCGCCGCCGTGAACGTCTCGCCGGGCATGCGGACCTCGATGCCGCGCTCCCGGAGCGCCTCGAGGTGGGCGCCGCGGGCCAGCATCGCGACCGGATGGCCGGCGCGGGCGAGCAGCCCGCCATAGTAGCCGCCGACTCCGCCCGCCCCGAGGATCGCGATCCTCATGCCCCCGCCTGGCAGTCAGGAAGTCCGCTGGAACGCAACTCCCCCGGCGAGGGGGAGGGAGGGGGCAGGAGCTTCCTGCCGGCGATCGACGCGAGCGAGGCGATCCCGGCGATCGACGCGAGCCAGGCTATCAATGGGCTCCCGGCGATCGCCGCGATGCCGCGAGACGGCGTCCGCCAGGATGCGGGAGATCACCTCGGCCGCGGTCAGGCCGGCCTGCTCGGCGGCCGCCATGAAGCCGGCATCCGCGGCCAGGCAGGGGTTGGCGTTGACCTCCAGCACGTGGGGAACGCCGCGTTCGTCGAGGCGCAGGTCGACGCGGCCGTAGCCGGACAGGCCGCAGGCGTGCCAGGCCGCGAGGGCGAGACGGCGCGCCTCGGCGAGCAGCGGCGCGGCGGCGGCCTCGCGCGGGAAGCGCCGCACGGTGTGGGTGTAGGCGAAGGACTCCGGCTGCCATTTGGCCTCGTAGCCGACGATCCGCGGCATGCCGGGCGGGTAGTCGACGAACTCGATCTCCGCCACCGGCAGGACCATCGGCGGATGGCGCGGATGGCGCGGGTCGCGCTGATCGCGTCGGGGCGCTGCCAGCAGCGAGACGTTCAGCTCCCTGCCGGGGAGGTAGCGCTCGACGACCAGCGGCTGGCCCGGGAAGCGGCGCAGCAGCTCGGCCGCGCGCGCCAGGGCCGCCGCGCGGGTGGCGCACACCGCGTCGCCGTCCAGGCCGAGCGAGGCGTCTTCGTAGGCCGGCTTCAGGATCCACGGCGGCGGCACGCGGTCGAGCACCTCCGCGCCGCAGGGGCCAGGATCGCCGAGGTGATCCAGCCGTCCGCCGGGGGGGACCGGCACGCCCTCGGCGGCGAGCAGCGCCCGCGTCGCCAGCTTGTCGGTCGACAGCCAGAGGGCCGCCGCGCTCGATCCGGAGAAGGGGAGGCCCAGCAGCTCGAGCGCCGCGGCGGTCGCCGGGTGGACGCCGGGCATGCCGGGCGGCGCCTCGACCAGGTTGAACACCACGGTCCCCGGAGCGAGCGCCGCCGGTGCGGCGGTCCCCCGGCTGCCGGCGCCTCCGGGGCCGCCGTGCCCCTGCGCCGCGAGGCGCTGGAGGTCTTCCCAGATCCGCCAGTCGGCGATGGCGAGCCGCGTCACCGCGACCCCGAACTCGGCCAGCGCCCCCGCCACCAGCTCGACCTGCGCCAGGACGTCCGAGGTCGAAGGGTCGTCCGCCGGGCCCACCGGGTTGTGGGCCACGATGACGCGCGAGACCTTCCCCAGGCGAGACCGGTAGTGGGTCAATTTCCCTCGGAGTCCCTTTGGGCGAGGGGCCGAGACTGCGGGGGCGGGGGACTTTGGCCCCTCGCCCAAAGGGACGCCGAGGGAAACTGACCCACTACCGCGAGACCACCTGACCCGGTGGGCACGGGCCTTCAGCTCCATAGGCCCCATCTCCTTGCCGCCGCGTCGACGATCTCCCCCACCAGGCGCTGGTACTCGACCCCGCCCAGGGCGCACATGATCGGCAGGTCCGAGCGGGTCGGATGCAGGCCGGGCAGCGGGTTGATCTCCAGGAAGCAAGGCTCGCCATCCTCGGAGCAGCGCAGGTCGACCCGCCCGGCATCGCGGCAGCCGAGCGCGGCGTAGGCGGCGAGCGCGATCTCGCGGGCGCGCGCCGCGAGCGGTTCGCCGTCGAGCAGGGTGTAGCCGACCCGCTCCTCGAACTCTCCCTTGTTCAGAGCGGTGTAGAACTCGCGATCGCTGCCGTGGACGAAGGTCACCTCCATGGTGCCCAGCACTCGCGCCCCGCCACCATTGCCGCCAGCGCCGGCGTCGCCGGCATTGCCGGGAGGGGTGGCATTGCCGGGAGGGGTGACGTTGCCGACGATGCCGACCGTGATCTCCCGGCCCGGCAGGTAGGTCTCGACCAGCACCGGCTGGCCGAAGGCGGCGATCAGCTCGGCGCAGCGGCCGCGCAGGTCTTCGCGGCGGGTGACCTTCGAGCGCTGACTGACGCCCTTCGAGCTGCCCTCGGCGATCGGCTTGACGAACAGCGGCAGCGGCAGGTCGACCGCGTCGGCCTCCTCGCAGCGGTGGACCACCGCGAACGGCGCCGTCGGCAGGCCGAGGTCCCGCACGACGCGCTTGGCCAGCGGCTTGTCGAGGGTCAGCGCCGCGGTGAGCGGGTCGGAGAAGGTGTACGGCTGCTCGAACAGCTCGCAGAGCGCCGGCACCTGCGCCTCGCGCGAACGGCCGCTCACTCCCTCGGCGAAGTTGAACACCAGGTCCCAGCGCTCGCCCGCGGCCAGGCGGCGCGCCAGCTCGACGCCGCGCCCGACGCGCTCGGCGCGATGGCCGAGCGCGGTCAGGGCGCCGGCCAGCGCCGCGACGGTGGCATCGTCGTCGAACTCCATCACCGCCTCGGGCGAGAAGCCGGCGGCGAGGTAGTCGGTCTTGAGGTCGTAGGCGAGGGCGATCCGCAGCGATCGCGGCGGCGACGGCGTCGGGGTCACCTCAGCGCGCTCCGGGGGTCACATGCGCGTCGTGCACATCTTGCGCGCCGCGCGCGTTATGTGCACCGTGGCCGCCATGTGCGCCGTGTGCTTCGTGGGGGTCGCGGTAGCTGTAGACCTTGCCGGCCCAGTTGCGCAGCTGCCACACGTCGCCGTCGTGGCCGACGATGGTCTCGGCCTGGACCGGGATCTTGCCGCCGCCGCCGGGGGCGTCGACGACGTAGGTGGGCACGGCGTAGCCGGTGGTGTGGCCGCGCAGCTGCTCCATCAGCT
>Ga0210384_10004981_pt1 | contig 14648 bp, 10 predicted proteins | sample IncBWH2MmetaG_FD_160574 | JGI IMG/M metagenome (GOLD analysis project Ga0210384, IMG submission 160574) | Forest soil microbial communities from Barre Woods Harvard Forest LTER site, Petersham, Massachusetts, United States - Inc-BW-H-2-M | ecosystem: Environmental > Terrestrial > Soil >...
AAGTCTGCGTTTACTCTCGAGCTGGCCCGCGCAATAGAACCGTCCGCGGTCACCAAGGTAAAGCCTTCGACGTTGTCACAGGAGAGTCCGAAGAGCCGCGTGAGCCATCCAAAGCCGCCGCCCAAGATCAGCCCGGATGCGCCCGTATGAGAAACGACGCCCGAAGGGAAAGCAAGTCCGTCCTTCTGAGTGGCGACGTCAACCGAGCCGAGCAAGCAGCCTCCAGCGAAGCGGCTTCGACGAGCCTCCCGGTCGACGGTCACCTGTCGCATTCTCGACAGGTCGATGACCATTCCATCGTCGCAGGTACTGAAGCCCGCAAGACTATGACCACCGCAGCGCACTGCGGTCAGCACATCGGCGGACGCGGCGGCCCGGACTGCGGCTTGCACGTCGGCAACGTCGGCGCAGCGCGCGATCAGGCCGGGACTGCGTGCCACCATGCCATTCCAGATACTTCGGGCCCGGGCGTAATCGTCGTCCCCGGGACGCACGAAATCCCCCCTAAACTGTCCCTTCAATGACGAACAAACCTCTTCGACGGCACTAGTCATACCGCCATCTCCTTTTCGTCTGGCCGCGAATTAGGCAGGTTCGAGCCGATGGCTGATCTCAATTACTTCAGCGCTCTGGGTCGTCGTCCCAGAGTTGTTTGATGTTCTTCCACTTGTCCTGTTCTGGATCTGTCGATGCCGACTTGTATGAACAGCCGGGAAAATCGTGCGCGGGGGCCGTGAACGTCCCGCGCTCAATCAGGCGCTGGATATTGTCACGATAATACTGGTCGACCCTCTCGTGGTTCTCCGGGTCCTTCTTCATCCACAGGTTTTTGGGATGGATAGGTTGGTCATACATTTTCCGAAAGATTTCAGTGCGCAGATCCTTGATCCAATTGCTGTTCAGATTTCTTACTCGGAACTGACGCAGGGCTTCGATATCGATTGTCGCGGCAACCGCCGTGTTGTAGCCAGAGGGAGAGTAGGAAACCACGCTGCCCATGTAGTCGACGATGTGCGAGTGGCCGCCTGCCACATCGAACGGGTGCGTCATGGCTGGGTGAAGGAAAACTGGGCCGACGTTGGGGCAGACCATATACACCGAATTGAAATGCGCGTGGGCCTGATTCTGAATCATCCAAGTGCCACCGCCGGGATAGCCGCTGTTCGTTAACGGAATGGCCTCGCTGGGGCGATACACGACTTCCGCACCGTTGAATGCAAGGGCGCGAACCGCTTCGGGATATTCACCGTCGCTGCAACAGATGGTTCCAATGTTTCCGACGTCCTCGGTCCTCAGCACGGGATAGAAGGCATCGATGCCATCACCGAAGATCTCAACCCACCGATCGTAAACGTCATGCGGTGTGCACGAACGCTCGCGGCAAAAGATGTGGTTCTTGGCCACCTTGTGCACGAGCTTTCCCTTAGGATCGATCACAAATAATGTATTGAAGAACCGGTTCTTCATCACTTCTGGCCAGCGGGCCTTGCATTGCGCAACGATGTATGTCTCGTAGTGACTGGCTAGTTTGGCGAGACGGTCGGTCTCCTCGCTCGGAATCTCGATGAACAACTCGTTCGCAGCGATGGCGTGAGGCACATCGAAGGCTTCGTCCGTAAAGCCCGTCATCGCTCCCTCGGCCAGCGCTATCATCTTCACCGGCATGTTGATGCTCACCACGGACATCGCGGCGTGGATGCCGTCTTCAATTATTTTGAGGTTCTTCGCGATATCCTTGCGGCTGCCTATTCCGTAAACGACCGTGGAAAGTCCAATCGCCATGTACGGGGCTACGGGAGTCGGAGGTTGTTTGCGACCACCCCGATTGCGCTTGTCGTTATTTGTCCGAGTTGCCACGTCCAAAATTTCCGTCGAAGTACGTTTAGTTGCGCCCCAGCCAATGAACGTTAGTAATACAGTTCTGCCGGACCCTTGTATTCCTGGATAGTGTTACCACCGTCAATGACAACCATCTCGCCGGTAATGTAGGAAGCGTTCTCAGATGCGAGAAATGCAATGAGAGCGGCCACTTCGTTCGGCGTGCCCGGCCTCCCCAACGGAGTATGGGCGCCTGCGACCAACTCCTGTTTTGTTGAAGATCCCGTCTTGACCCATCCCGGAGCCACGGCATTCACCGTAATCCCCTGCGCCGCGACTTCCAAAGCCAGACTCTTGGTAAGGCCGATCATGGCAGCTTTGGCGGCACTATACGCCGTCATTCCTGGGTTGCTGACGATTGGTCCGGTAACCGATGCCACGTTTACAATCCGTCCGTATCCGGCTCGCAGCATGTAGGGCAGCACCGTCTTCGCCATATTGAAGGCCGTCTTCAAACTGATGGCGATGCGATAGTCCCATTCCTCCTCATCTAATTCCGCCAGACGTTTAACCACTTCGGGGCGACTCACTTGCGCCATTCCAGCATTATTGACCAGGACGTCGATGCGACCATAGCGCTCTACCGTACGCTCGACAAAGATTTCAACATTTCGAAGTTTCATCAAGTCGGTGGAAAACGATAGCGCTTCGATCCCGTAATCAGACAATTCGAGTGCTCTATCTTCAATGCGTCGCGTTGTGGAAGTGATAGCAATATCGAATCCCTGTTGACCTAAGAGTCGCGCAGTCGCAAAGCCTATTCCTTCGGGGCTTCCGGCTCCGGTCACGAGGGCGACTCTTTTATCCTTATCCATGCTGGAACCAGGCATTTCTACCTTTCCGCAGGCGAACTCTCCGGGTTCGTTTTGAGCTGAGCAATACTATTAACCATGAAGTTTCTACGGATCTTCAAATACACCAGACTCATGATCGCAAGGAGCAGGCCAAAGATTGGAACCGAATATTGGAGGCCTTCCACATACACGGTAGCGCATGCGACCGCAACAAGCGCCATAATGCCAAGGTAGTTCGAGATCGGAAACAGCCGGAGCTTTAAAGGCAGGTCCTTTACGCGCGCACCAATGGATCGGCGGAACCGCAGGTGGGCCAATAGGATGACGATCCATACGAAATACATTCCAGCCACAGCCGAGCCGTACATGAGTAGAAACGCTCGTTTCGGCACGTAAATCGCCAGCAAAATCGCGACCGCCATGCCTAAACTCGAAGCCGCGAGTGCACGAAGCGGAACCCCACTGGCGCTCAAGCGACCGAGCGGTGCAGGGGCATAGTGCCCGCGCGCCAGAGAAAACAACATTCTGGTAGAAAGGTAGAGATTGGTATTCGCGCTTGAGAGAGCAGCAGTAATAACCACCAAATTCATGATCAACGCTGCGTAGGGAACTCCGATCGCTGCAAAAGCCCGGACGAAGGGGCTGCCATTAAGCGTTCCATCGCCGCTCTGATTCCAGGAAGCCATCGTTACCATCACGCCGATGGCCAGGACGTAGAAGATGATGAGCCGGAAAACGATGGTGCGCATAGCCCGCGGAATCGCTTCTTCCGGCCGCCGCGCCTCTCCTGCAGTTACTGCCACCGCCTCAATTCCCATATAACTGGCGATGACAAGAGTAAGCGCCAGCCACACGCCCCGCAGACCGTGGGGCAAAAAACCGCCGTACGCAACCAGATTTCGCAGTCCAAGCGCTGGACGCGGAGACACTCCGGTGATCAGCGCAATCCCAATGATAATGAAAACAATGATCGCGGCGACCTTGACCAGGGAAAACCAGTACTCGAACTCTCCAAAATTCTTCACCTGGCTGGCGTTGATCGCTATTACTCCCGCAGAAACCACCACGACCCAAAGCCACTGTGGCGTCCCTGGAAACCAATATTGGAAATAGATGGCTACGGCAGTGACTTCGGCGCCAATCGCCACGACCTGAATCAACCCGTAGGTCGCACGAACCGTGAAACCAAACCAGGGACTGAGGTAGCGCTCGGCATAGATACCAAACGAGCCAGCCACAGGATGAACCACCGCCATCTCAGCCAGAGAATAGGCCATGATCAACGAGAGGATTGCCCCGACTAGATAACTGAGAATGACCGCAGGCCCAGCCAGGCTGATCGTGACGTTACTACCCAGAAAGAGCCCGACTCCGATGGCGCCACCGATCGCAATCATCGCGAGCTGGCGTTCAGTCAATTTTCTTTGCAAATTCTGAGATTGGTTGCTCGATATTGCATGAAGCTCGGTTGACGGGAAACCATCCGCGATCTTCATCGCGCCAGTACCACGTTCTTGCCACGCCGAAGACCCCTACAGGACTCCACGTTGAGCCAACTAGTCACAGGCAATTTCCTCCAACGCGGTCAAGAACTGGACCACCTCTTCATGATTGTTGTAGTGCACCAAAGAGGCCCGAACTGCTCCGCTGTCGGGGGAAAGTCCGAGACGTTTCATCAATCTTGGCGAGTACATGTGGCCGTCCCTAACCGCAATCCGCCTGGCAGCCAATTTGGTCGTGACAGTGGCAGGTGGAGCGTCTCCAAGATTAAAGCAGAGAGTCGGTCCCCGCTGGCGAATAACTTTCGGATCCCGAACCCCATAAACCACCGCTCCTTTGATAGACGCAATTCCCGATAAAAGTGCCCCGGAAAGTTTGCTTTCATATTCCTGTATCTTCTGCATCGCCCTTACCAGTCTTTCCCGCCGCGAAGTCGTGAACTCATCTTCCCTTACCGGTCCACCGAGCTCCGACAAATACTCGATCGCGGCTGTCATGCCCGCAACATTCTCATAAACGAAGGTTCCCGCCTCAATTTTCAAGGGTGGAGTATTGGGAATGAAATCTTCACGGAATGTCGGCAGATTGCTGAGAGCCGTGTGGCGTCCCCACAGAAAACCCATATGGGGACCGAATATCTTGTAGCCGGAACAAACCAGGTAGTCACATTTCCATGCTTGGACGTCGATGAGCGCGTGAGGCGCGTACTGAACGGCATCGAGGAAGACCTCGGCACCCACTGCGTGAGCGCTCTTTGCCACCGCAGCCACATCTACAATCGTTCCGAGGGCGTTCGAGGCTGCGGTGCATGCGACCAGCCGTGTCTTCGAAGAAAGCAGTTGCTCAAGGTCTTCCACGTACAACTGGCCGTCATCGCGTACTTTCCACCACCGTATGATGGCCCCCTCGCGCTCCAAGGCCAGCCAGGTCGCGATGTTGGCCTCGTGGTCCAGGTCGCTCACAACGATTTCACAACGGTCGTTTAGAGTCTGGCCGAGCGCGAGGCTGATTACGCGTATGAAGGAGGTCGCGTTCATCCCGAACGCGATCTCGTTGGGATCGGCCGCGTTCAGAAAAACAGCGACAGTTCTTCGAGCGCGGTCGATCGTGGCATCCACTTCCTGACTTTCCCGGTAGCGTCCACCACGCTGTACGTTTCGCGTGAGCAGGTGGTCGTTGATGGCGTCCAGTACCTTCTCCGGGATTTGTGCGCCGGCAGCATTGTCGAAGAACATCGAACTTCCGCTGCGATCTAGTGCGGGAAACATCCGTCGCACATGCTCAACAGGGAATTCTGCCATCTTCAATCACCGTTCGACGTGGCCGCACCCGTGACCAGCAGGTCGAGGTTCTGCTCCAATACTCGTAGTACTGCCTGTACATCATCCAAAGTGTTGTATACGTGGAAGGAAAGGCGCAAGCCATCATGACGGCTAGAGCACACGATTCCGCTGGCGGCCAGCTTCTCGACCAGCACCGCCGCGTAACTGCATTGCAAAACAACGAGCGGCCCGACGCTGTTGGCCGGTACCTTAGCGTGCAGGCCTAATCGTTGCGACCCGTCCAGCAGCGCACGCGCCAGGGTCTCGATGTGCGCTGCCACGTTGTCTAGTCCAATTTCTTGTAGAAGTTCGATGCCTTTCATGGCCGCATAGATGTTTGGCACGGTGGGAGAGCCGGCTTCGAACCTTCGCGCAGAAGGAGCGAGATCGAGATGCTTCACATCGAAGGCAAACGGATCGGTTTGCGCAAACCATCCCGTAATCGTGGGCTCGAGTGATTCTATCAGCTCTTTCCGCACATACAGGAACGCCAAGCCTGGCGGCCCGAGCAGGTATTTCAGCGTTCCGGTCACGTAAAAATCAAGTTCCGCCGTCCGCACGTTCACGGGACGAGTGCCACAATCCTGGTAGTCATCCAACATGATGAGGGCGCCATTGGCATGCGCAAGTCGCACGACCTCATGGACCGCCGATCGAAAGCCATTCATGAAACAAACGCCTGTCAGTGGAACGATCAGAGTATCGTGGTCTATCGCGCGCTCGTAGTGTTCGGTTGGAATGCGATTGCCAACGGCACTGACGAACTCGACCTCAGCGCCCCGCTTCCTCTGTGCCAGCCAAATATGGCCCATAGTCGGGAACTCGAATTCGCCCAGCACCACTTTTTTTCGACGATCAAACCTCAACGCACTCGCGACGGAGTTAATCCCTGCCGACACGTAGGGCACAACCGCGACTTCATCATTCGTGGCGCCGATGAAACTGGCAAACTGCGACCGCGCCGCCTCGTATCGTTCAACCCAAACATCCCACGGCGAACCATGCTCATGCCAACTGGCGACGTACTCCCGAAAACCGTCCTCCACCGCATCCGACAGCGCACCCTGAGAGCAGCTGTTCAGATAGATCTTGTTACGGAGAACACGAAATCGCGATCGGACAGCTCGGACTTCGGAATCGCTAAGCATGGTTCGACCGCCGTTCGTTCCTTAGCCCGAGAGCCAACGGACAGGAATTCTTGTACCACTGAATGCTTGGCTCTCGCGCTAAAGTATCGTGCTACGGGATACTGGATTCGAGAGAACAGATGACCAAGGTCCGGAAAGAAACCCGGTCGCGAATCGTGGGGCGGGAATGCGTCAACCTGCCGGTTGCGAGCTTGCCCCGCTCCGCAATTCGCAAAATCTCCAATGACTCACCCTGTCCATTCTTCGTAAAACGAGTTAAGTTGCGCCTGTCGAAGCTTGGACTCCCCGAGCAATCCTCGCTATCGCTGCCAGGCTCATGTCGACGTCTTCTTCGGTCGTGGCCCAACACGAAACACTGATGCGCATCGCAGTGTTTCCGTGCCATTGCGTGCCGCCGCACCAGCAGGTGCCGTCCCTCTGCACTTCGGCAATTACCCGGCCAGTCGTCTCCGCATCGCCGAATGACACCATGACCTGGTTCAGCACCACATCGTTCAGTACGGTATAACCAGACTGCCGTAACCCCCCGGCGAAGCGTTGCGCCAGCCGACAGTTCCGTTCCACCAATTCCGCGAGTCCGCTGCGTCCCAAAGATCGCAACGCGGCCCAAACCTCCACCGCGCGGGCACGTCGCGACGCCTCGGGAGAGTAATTTGCAGGTTCGCGTGTGTTGCCGGTTTGCAGGTAAGCCGCACTGACCATCATTGCGCCCCGAAGGAACTCCGCATCGCGAACGAAAGCTACCCCGCAGTCGTATGGCACATTCAGCCACTTGTGGCAGTCCGTGGCCCAAGAGTCGGCGTCGCAGAAGCCGTTCATCAGATAGGATCGTGCTGGCGCGGCCGCCGCCCATAGCCCGAACGCGCCATCGACGTGAACCCAGGCACCGGCCCGATGCGCGGCAGAGCAAATCTCGGTCGCCGGATCAAAATTGCCAGTATTCACGTTGCCTGCCTGCAGACAAACGATGGTCCGATCATCCATGGCTGGAAGGTCTTCGGGTTTGATGCGGCCCTTCTCGTCGGTCGGAACCCTTGTTATTCGCGCCCGTCCAAGGCCTAAGAGCGAGAGGACTTTTAGCACCGATACATGAACTTCCGCACCCACGACAACGGCCAGCACGGGAGCACCGAACAAGCCAGAGTCTTCAACGTTCCAGCCGGCGCGTTTGAGCAGTGCGTGCCGAGCCGCAGCAAGAGCAGTGAAGTTCGCCATCGTGGCGCCTGTGACAAATCCGACACCGCAACCAGCCGGCATCCCAAATATATTGCACAGCCATTCAGACGCGATTTCCTCAATCTTCACCGCTACCGGAGACCCTATAGATAGACCCGCATTTTGGTCCCAGGCTCCGGCCAGCCAGTTTGCCGCCAGTGTCGCCGGCAAAGCGCCGCCAGTAACAAAACCGAAATAGCGTCCGCCGGTGGAAGCTACAGTAGCCGGCGAACCAAAGTCATCCAGCATTGCCAGAACAGAGTTGGGATTAGAGGAATTTTCTGGCAGTGGTCCGCCGAGTACCCGAAGCCGATCGACATCTTCGGGCAGCGGTGCGACACGTCGGCCCGCAATGCTCGATGTGTAGCGCTCAGCCCTTTCAGCCGCATCGGACAGCAATGCCTTCATACTTATCTCCCATCATCAATCAGAGTAGCATTGCGCAGTTAGTCAGACCTTCGGTTGGGATGAGAAGTTGGGAACGCTCGCGATGGGATCGACCGCTATTCCTGGCCGACTCTCGCATTTTTCCGACACAACCGAATTACTTGTTGTGACTTGCACCCTTATGAATTTCGCCGAGACGCCGACTAGCGTTCTGGCTTCCTCCAGATGCCGCGATCGTGCATAAGCCGGATCTGGCGCTTAATCACCTTCTTCCGGTATTCCGCATGCTTCATCGGTTCCCGTTTCAGATAGAGGTTCTTGGGATAGATTGGCTTCTCGTAAAGTATCTGGTAAAGCTCGGTGCGCAGATCTTTGAGCCAATTATCCCACTGCGCCCGCGCCCGATGGTCACGCATAGCCTCAACATCGATTACTCCGGCCACGTAGGTCGAACCTCCACCGTACTCCTGGCGGCCCACGATCTGGCCTTTATAGTTGATGATGAAAGATCGCCCACCAAATGTGTCGATGGGTGTAGTCTCTTCCGGAAACAGGTAATAGGTTCCGAGGTTTGGCGCAACGATATACATATTGTTATCCAGTGCGCGCGCTCGGCTCTGGATTTCAAAGATTTCGTTTCCTGTCGCAGGATGAGGATAGGAAGCGCGATATACGACCTCCGCTCCGTTTAGTGCTAAAGCACGGGCATTCTCCGGATACGAACCCTCGTTGGCCATCATGATGCCCAAGCGGCCAATCGCTGTATCCGCCACCGGCCAGAACGCGTCCAGATTGCGCCCATATTTTTCGATCCACCAGTCGTATACGTCATGCGGGCACACCGAGTGTTCCACCGGGAATAGCGGTGAAACCTTGTAGTGCTTCAGAATTACTTTCCCCTTCGGATCGAGGATGAACCCAACGTTGAAGAAGCGATCTTTCAGGTCGGGGTGGCGGGCTTTGGCCTGGGCCATGATGAAGGCGTCGTACTCGCGGGCAATCTTGCCCAGTTCTTCGGTTTCTTCGCCCGGTATGTCAATCGCACACTCACGCGCGAACTTGACGTGGTCCAGATCGAGCACTTCGTCGTTGAAAGCCTGCAGAGCTCCCTCCGGAAAGGCGATCAACCGCACCGGGATATCGAGAGCCGACAGCCAACTGGCGGCCTTCACCAGGTGTTTCAGGTGGTCGAGATTGATTTTGATGTCTTTTCGGCGACGAATTCCGCGGACCACAGGAATCAAGCCAACGGCGCTATAAGGTTTCACCACGGGTTTCTTCCTTATTGGATTGTTCGAAAGCAAAACTACCGGCCCGGCGCAAAGCTAGTGGCGAGGGGACTGGGTGTCTCCTCGCCCGTGGTACTAACTAGAACGTGACTCGGAACGAAAGCTGGAACTGGCGTGCTTCAACGGCGAATTTTGGCGAACCGAATGTGGGGTTGCCAGGGCTCGAAATGTGGTCGCCAAACTCTTTCGGCACCGGACCGGCGAAATCCGCCAAGCCATACACGTGATCCACGTCCAGTACGTTGGGCCGGTTGAGGACGTTGAACACTTCAAAACTGGCTACTCCCCTGATGCGTTCGGTGAACGGAATTTCCCGTTGTAGACGCAGGTCGACATCATACAAAGGATCGCCCTTGTAGGAGTTGCGCGGACTCGTGCCTACACGGTCGGGGAATGGGAACCCGTCGCCGTTGGTATCGAATCCGGCGTTGATGCTAAACCAGCGGGCGCTTTGCAGGCTGGTGAGCATTGAGAACTTGAAGTCGCGCACCACGATGGGCCATTCCTTTGGCGATTCCGTCAAGAACGCCAAGGTAAAGCGGTGACGAACGTCGTTGTCGCCGACGGCCCGGTCAAATTCCGGATGCAGGTAATTCTCTGGAGTGTTCGGCAGGTTGACCGTAGTGGAGATGTCAATGGACTTCGAGTAGGTATAGTTCGCCAGAACGTTGAAGTGGTGCGAGAGCGCCTTGCGCAAGCTGAGAGTGCCTGCGTTGTAGAGGGAGAAGCCAATCGGCTTCACATATAGCACGAAGCCAAAGTTCGGATCGGCAGGCCCTCCGGGAGTAGGCGCCCCAACATTGGGCGGTAGCGACGCAAGACACTGAGCGGCTGTCGTATTACAAAAGAATTCCTTCCCGCTGGGCAATCTGGGGCAGTTTGCTTCAACGTGTCCCGGACAGTCACCGTTGATGCTGGTGTAGACCGGCAGCCGGCTGGCATGCATCCACTGATATCCCACGGAAAGATACCAGTCCTTGCCGACCTGGTGTTCAATTTCCAGGCTGGCTTGCTCGGAGAAAGGCTGGTTGAATTTCTTCTGGGCATAGCCCAGCGGGACCTGCTGCAGCGCATTCGGCCCAGGATATTGCCCAGTTTTCACGAATTGCTGGAAGTCTGCTTTAAGGGTTCCCGGGAACTGAACGCACGCCCCGGGCACCAGTTTTGGGTCGCATACCCCCACCGCCCCGGACGGCCCGAATCCGATCAGGTTTTGGCTGGGATTCTTGAACTCTGGCAAGAACGGCTGATTCATATAACTGAACTCCGAAGCACCGACCCAGCTCACCAGAATATCGCTGTACACAAACGGCCCATCGAACAAACCGAAGCCGCCGCGCACCACGCCCTTGCCCCCATGAAAGGCGTAAGCGAACGCAGCCCGTGGCTGAACGTTGTTGTAGTTGGTGGGGTGGAACCCGCCGACTTGCTTTAGTTCGGATCCGGAAGGAAGGCTATCAACGTCGTAACGAAGACCCAGAGTGAAGCTAAGGTTGGACCTGGCTCTCCATTGGTCTTGAACGTAGCCTGACCACAAAAGGTGCCGATAGGAAACCGTGGTGGCATCATTAAACACTTGTTGGCTCGGGCCCGCGTACAACCCAGCCTGGAAGTTGGGATCCCTATTCGGAATCTGCTGGCCAAAGAGCGATCGCGGCTCCAGAAACAGGTAGGCCACCGGCGTTCCTGGCCCGAAAGGTGGAGCATTGAAGGGTGGAGCACCGAAGAAGCTCTGTGGGCTAAAAATCGCGAACCCTGGGCTGAACAGCGGAACTTGCGTGCGGGTCCAGACCGGCTGAATTTCGCCGCCGAACTTCAGAGTGTGCTTGCCGAGCGTGTATGTGAGGTTCTCCCCAAGCTGGAAGTGCTGCTCGCGATAGAAGCGGACGCTGCCCACAAAACCACCGGATGACAGCAGGTCAGAGATGCCTAAAGCGGGCTCCAATCCCAGGCCCTTGGGTATGAGATTGAAGTTCCGATTGTTGTACTGAAGCAGAGTTTCCGAGGTCAGGCGTGGGTTGAATACGTGAACTAGGTTGGCATAGAAGGTCTGGTCGCGGACCGGATTATCGCGATACGAGGAAGGCAGACCTTCTCCCGGTGCTGCTCCGCGCGCGTTCTTTTTGCGAGAATCGTTGAACAGGTAGGTGATATTCAGAAAGGTCTTCTCGCTCAAAACGTTGTTGCTTTTGCCTATGAACTTGTCGTAATCGTCGATCGTCAGGAACGAATTCAAACTCTCCGGCTGTAAACCGAGGGACTGCTTCACTGCGTTGATGCCCCCGATACTGTGCAAAATGAAAGAGGAATATAGCGGTGATTCCGCGCGTCTCTGCCCTTCGTATCCTAGAAAATAGAAGCTCTTCTCCTTGCGGACGGGGCCGCCCAACGTGCCGCCGAACTGGTTGAAGCGCAGGGTATTGAAACCCGGCGCCGACAGAAGGTTCTTGGCATCCAGGTTATTGTTGCGAAAATATTCGTACGCGGTGCCGTGCATATCGTTGGTGCCGGACTTGGTGATGGTGTTGACCACCGAGCCCAGGTTGCGGCCGGTATCAGCCTCATATGGGCTGTCCACAACCCGGAATTCCTGCACCCAGTCCTGTGAGGGGCTGATCCGCTGCACACCGGAGATGCTGGTGGTGTAGTCGATTCCGTCCAAAGCGAAGAAGGAAGTATGGCTTTCGCGTACTCCCGCAAAGCTGAGCTTTAGCCCTGTCTCGGTGAAGGGCGACTGTGCGCCCACGGCGGTGCTCCTGCCTACGTTCACGGAAGGTGTGAGCAGTACGAAGTCGATGAAGTCGCGGCCGGAGATGGGCAGATTGTTGATTTGCGGAGTGTCGATGACCTGGCTGATGTCGGACTTTTCTGTGTCAATGCCCTGGATGACGTCTTGTACTTGCACCTCTTCCCTGACCGTAAGCCCCAAGGTGACCGGCACCGAGGCAGTCTGTCCGACCGTTAGGGACACCGATAGCTTTCGCGAAGTGAACCCTTTGGCTGTCACCGTCAGTTCATAGGTGCCCGGGGGAATGCTAGGGATCACCGATAGCCCATGCGATTCGGTGACATCGCTTCGGTTAACGCCGGTTTGGGCATTCTTAAGTGCTACCTCAGCGCCCGGAATTACAGCTCCGGTCTGGTCATTCACCGTTACTTTCAAGATGGCCAGTTCCTGGGCTTGAATAGCGCCCGACAACAACAGCAGCAAGACAACGATCCCAACTAAGCAATGCGAAGTCCGCTTCATTTGTCGCTCCCTCGCGGTTGAAACGTCGCCACACTGAGCTACCAATCGTTCTACTGTTGAAGTGTTCAACACACTAACCGCTTGAAGCTTCTCCATACATTCGCAATTCCCGGTCGCTGATTCTCGGTTACGTTTGCCCGGCGCTGATTGGCCGTAGACGCTGGTTCGTCAAAGGCTGCCGTCCTATCCGCTTCATGCAGGAGCCCAAAAAGACCATGATCTTGCGGGCCAATTCAATAACCGGCGCCACGCGATTGTCAAGGTTATTTGTGCGTGAATTCGGAAACTCCCGGACTACAAAACGCCTTTACGGTGTGGAACCTGCCATCCGCTTGATCATGTTGTCAGCTTGTGCTTGGTCAAACCACCAGGGGGAGTAATCCGGCGGATTGTTGAATCCGTTTGCAATCTTGGCGGCCAGGGGAGGAATCTGGCTCGCAGCACCCATTAGCTGCAGGATCTGTGGTGCCGGTGGAATCAGTAACGAGTTCGTCCACCTCACTACCCATTGCGCGTAATCCCAGAAAATATCAAAGGTCTGCGGCATCCACGGAGGGTCAAACGGCTTGTTGCCGCGCTCTAAAATCCGCTGCAAGTAGATGCTGGCCGCCTTGCTGGCCGTGTTCGAACCTTGCCCGGTAATCGGATCGTTGGTGGCTACCACGTCCCCCATACCGAGTGCCAGCCCGCCCGAGGGCAGCTTGCAGACTGGCTTGCGGACGACCGGCGCAAACCTGCCGGCCAGGATCCCATTGTTGTCGGTCAGTTCGACGTTGCGGCAGCGTTCCCCTTCTAGCGGCATAAAGGTGTCCAGAACCCATTTACTCTTGACCAAATGTTCTTCCGGAGTCTTCACATCATTCCAGCAGTCCATCGGACCGCCGGGAACACCTTCAAACACCATGATCTCGCACGGCCCAGTGGTGGTTAGCGCGGGGAACACGAAGTATTCACCCACTCCCGGCACGAGGTTGAAAGACACGGCGGTAAACGGTTTACGCGGAATCATTTTCTTGACATAGGTCAACGCCAGCGCCCGCATGGGCTGGTCGTAGGGAGACTTTTCCGCATCTCGCTCGAACAGTCGATTTATCTCTCCTTTACCCGCGGCAACCACCACCAGGTCATGGCTCTTGCTGTAACTATCGACATCCTTAGGACCGGCGTCCTGTATCACCAAATTTCCGCCACGCTTGGCAAACTCTTTCATCCAGCCCGCGAACTTTACCCGTTGGTCGACCGACTGTCCGTAGTGATCGAGCTTGGCCTCCCAGAACAGAGCTTTCGTTTTGTCGGGCCCGGGAATGGTGAAGGCGATACCATCTGTAATTGGGCATTTCTTTTCCCAGAAGTTGATTTCTAATTTCCGCTCATTCTCAAGCGAGTCATGAAACATGAACTGGCTCGAAGTAACTCGGCCACCCATGATCTGCTCCGGCGTGCGGTTAGAAACTACCGTGACCTCGTAGTTGTTCTGCAGCAGCCCCAATGCCAACTGCAACCCTGATTGACCACCGCCAATGATGGCAACTTTTCTCATGGGTTCGCTCCGGATCCGATTCCTAAATCCCTCGTACCAAGTGCCCAAATATAACCGATGCGTCAAGTCTCCAATACAAGTGGCACTTGTGGGGATGGGACCATTCGTGAAACAGCAAACGTCCAAGCGAACCGGTCACTCTTGTTCGCCGGCTAGCCTCGTGGTAGCTTTCCCCTGCTAAAACCAGTTTCACAAGCGGGAGACGAGTATGGAAGGACTGACAGGGAAGGTCGCTATTGTCACCGGTGGCGCGACCATCATCGGTGCAGCCGTGGTGCGCGCTTTTCATCGTGAAAGCGCTAAAGTGGTGATCGCAGACATCAAC
>Ga0210384_10004982_pt1 | contig 14646 bp, 11 predicted proteins | sample IncBWH2MmetaG_FD_160574 | JGI IMG/M metagenome (GOLD analysis project Ga0210384, IMG submission 160574) | Forest soil microbial communities from Barre Woods Harvard Forest LTER site, Petersham, Massachusetts, United States - Inc-BW-H-2-M | ecosystem: Environmental > Terrestrial > Soil >...
GGTGCCGTGGAATGTCTTCGCAGAAGAGATAGCGGGAGGCGACGCTGCCATAGTTGGGGACCAGAAAAACGAAGAGCCCGTCCTTCTTGACAACTTGCGAGGCCTTTCGAAAGTAGGACATGGGGTCATGCACGTGCTCGAAAACCGCCCAGGCGGTCACCGCGTCGTAGGCTGGCTCAGTAACGGGAATGACGGGAAATTCCTGGGTGTACACGCGGAAGTCGGTGATTTTTTGCGACGATTCCGAAATCTCCACGCCTTCGACTTGCCATCCGCGCGCAGCCATGAAGCGCGGAAATTCCCCATTGGCGCAACCCACGTCCAGCAGCTTCCTACCGGCGCGGTCTCGCTCCAGATCTCTTAGGTAACCGGCCTCCCGCGTGAACCGCCGATTGAGATAGCGGCTGTGGCTGGCCGTCGGCGGACCCTGGTAATAGTCCGCCGGATAATACTTCTGAATTTCGGCGGCCGTGGGCCGGGGATTTAGAAACCCCAGGCCACAATGGTCGCATTGCACCACAGTGAAGAATTCATTTCTAAAGAACTCGCGGTCCGGCATGACATATACGGGGGTATGACGCTCGGACCCGCACAGGTTGCACGCTACTTGCTCCAATCGAGTTCCTCCCGCTTCGGTGGGATTCAATGCGCTTGAGCAGCCTGCGCGGTTCGGCGCCTGGCCTTCATTAGAACGTCGATGGAATCAGGGCGGCCATTCCAGAAATCGAGCCGGATGCGGCCGTCGGTAAGCTGCGTGACGGTCGCGGGGATGGAGCTTGCGGTCAAGTACCATCCCGCTGGTACAACTACGGCATTGCGCGACCTGCCCAGGCTGCGATCGAAGACCAGTTCGTCCCCATCCAAGTGGTAGCTGGCAGGAGCCGTGTAGGTTTCGGAAATCCGTAGACGAATCGATTGGCCTTTTTTCACTGCCGGAAATGAAATCAGCACGAATTGTGTCGCGGATTTTACAGGCTCTTGAGCGTCGATTTTTGCAGCGGTGAGATCCGCACCGCTCATCAGCCGCGTCGGAAGTTTCTCGCCTGTATCAAGAATGTAGGCCGATGGATCGGAAACGGTGCTGCCTTCGCGGACGATATTGAGATACTTGTCGACGTCCGCACGCGACTCCGTGTAGTCGTGATAGAGGCTGAACGCGTGCGTTTCCGGTTGCTGTAGAAAATAAACGATGTCGCGATCCTGATGCGCGCGCTCGGCAAGCCGCTCCTTCTCGGTTTCTCCTGAGAAAGGCGCTTCCCAGCTGCGCGCTTGCGTCAAGGAATGAGGCGCGGCGCCCGGGCCGGTTTGCGCGCCCGGCTTCGCGCGCAGTATCAGCGGCGCTTCAGCAGGTCCGCCATTCATGAAGCTGATGGCAAGGCGGCCGTCCGGCTCCAACAAGACTTGTGAGGGCACGTTGCAACCGACCAGTTCGTATCCCTTTGGCAAGACCACGCTATTGCGTCTGATGCCCATCCCGCGATTGAAAACGATGGCGTCGCCCTCGCGGTAATAGCTCTTCGCATCTTTGTAGGTCTTGACGATGAGGATGCGGCCTTGTCCGCCGGGAGGAACAGGACGTGCGAGTTGCACCTTGATGTAGCTACCTGAGAGGTCCGCATCGGCCATCAAGGAATCCTTGCGCACCTCCGCGCCGTTTACGATTTCGAAGCGCAGGGGATCGCCGGTCATGGCGTCGTAGACGGCTTCCTCGCTTGCAGTGCTGCCCTTGCGAATGGGATTGAAGTACACCTTGGCGCCGGGGGTCGTGGCCGTCACTTCATAGAAGATTTTGAAACTTGTAGTCTCGGGTGGGAGCAATTCATAGCGTGTGTATTCGTCAGATTCCGTTTGCTGCGGGGCGGGAGAGCTGAGAGTCGCGGCGGGTTGCTGAGCGTGCAGCATTGCACTGCAGAAAAGCAGAGCGATAACAGCGAATGCAGCGGCAGTCTTAGGCATGCAGGGCTCTCTCTCCATTCGTGGCTGGAAATCGTCAAGCGGCACCCATTCTAATGTAAAATGCCGGGAGTTTTTCCTGTTGCACGTTCCTGCGCTACACTTCTCGATTATGAATTCGATTACCACGCTTGACGACAACTGGATGGGACATCCGCGATCGATCGGCACGGCGCTGCTGGAATCCGATGGCCAGCGCGTACTAATCGATCCGGGTCCGGGCTCGACACTGGAAACTCTGCGCCAACAACTTCGGACTCATGGTTACTCCGTGGGCGATCTCGAAGCCATTTGGCTTACGCACATTCACATGGATCACGCGGGGGCCAGCGGGGCGCTGGTTCGAGAGAATCCCGGGTTGTCCGTTTACGTTCACAAGGTTGGAGCTCCGCACATGGCCGACCCTTCGAAACTGCTGGCCAGTGCGGTGCGGCTCTGGCCGAACGAGCTACACACGCTTTTTGGCGAGATGCTTCCGGTTCCTGCGGAGAATCTTCGCACCCTTGAAGGCGGCGAGACGCTGACGCTGGGATCGCGCAAGGTCGAAGTGGTCTACACTCCTGGCCACGCGTCGCATCACGTGAGTTATTTCGATCAGCAGGAAGGCGTTGCGTTTGTCGGTGATACCGCGGGCGTGCGTATCGAAGGAAATTCGTACGTGATGCCGGCGACTCCACCTCCGGACATCGATCTGGAGATTTGGGAAACATCGTTCGCCGCGATCCTGGAGAGAAAACCATCGCGGCTCTTTCTCACGCACTTTGGATTTTCCGAAAACCCCGCCGAGCACATTCTGCGATTCCGCGAACGCCTCCGTCATTGGGCTGCGCTGGCTGAAAAGAGCATCCGTTCTGCCGCGACAAGCGACTCGGCCGCGACAGAAGCTTTTGTAGCCGCCACCAAAGCGGAAATCATGGAAAACCTCCCGGCCAATGAAGTGGAACACTACGCTTTCACTGCCGGCCTCAATCTCTCCTTTCTTGGGCTCGCGCGGTATTTGCGCAAGCGCGCGGCCGCGGCGTCCTGACGCTCGGCGCTCTCTTGAATCTCGACTGAATACTTCAGTGGTGAAATGGTCTAAGCGCTGGTTTCCGAGGAGGAAAGCTCAGGCGGAGCGGCAGCAGGCTCCGCAGCCGGCGCGGCCAGGGCTTCGAGACGAGCAGTGAGCGCTTCGACAAGTAGATCGACGAGTTTGTTTGCGCCGCTGCCGTCTGCATCCTTGTCAGGGTTGTACTGCGCGACGTCGAAGCCAAGGAGATTTTTGTGCTTGGCGAATTCCACAAACGACGTGCGCACGTCGTCGAAGCGCAAGCCACCGCTGCCGGGCACGTTGACGGCGGCGAAATCTTCCTGGGCGATCACGTCGATATCGAGATGCAATACAAATTCGCGCGCGTCGGCGTGAACCTGCGTCAGCGCATCATGCGCTGCCTTGCTGGCGCCCTTCGATTGGATGTCCGCGGCGTCAATGTGACGCATCGGCGACTTGCTGAGAAACTCCTGCTCCGGGGGATCAATTCTTTCGAGGCCGAAGAGGGTGACGTCCGGCTCGCGGACGAGCGCGGCGTCACTCCAGAAGCGCACCAGCTCCGGTGCGCCCTTGCCAATAATGTGGGCAACGACCATGCCGTCGATGCGGCCGGAGGGAGTAGAAGCGGGAGTATTGAGGTCGGCGTCGCGATCAAACCACAGCAGGTTCACATGCTTGTAGTAGCGGCGCACACCGGTCAAGACACCAATCACCTGGGCGCAATCACCGCCCAGAACAAGGACCAACGCGCCGCTCTTTACAGCGAGTTCCGCACGGGTCTTCAGGTCGTTGAGGCCAGCGACGATTTCGGTGAGATTGCGGGCGCGGCGGTGCTCTTCATCGTCGGCGAAGAGGCGCGGAGCGCAGTCGCCGTAGTCCACCACTTCATAGCCGGCGGACTGCAACTTTTGCGCGAGCCCGGCCGCGCGCAGGGCGGCGGGAGCCTTCTCACTTCCCGCGGAAAATGCCGCGGCGCTCGATGGCGCGCCTATCAAGGCAATCTTCTTCGGCTGACGGACGATTTTGACCGCCAAGGTCTGGCTCCTTGTGTTGTATTCCCCGGCTACGCGACTGGCAAGGGATGAGCGGACGATACGGCAACCGTCCCCTCAAATCACCCCGGACAAATGCAACTCCATCTGCCCAACCCTGCGACTGCAAACTCGTTAACGGCGCGGCGCCGGAGCGATGGTCGCCAATTCCGGCGGCAGCGTAAAGCGCACATCTTCGCGAATCAGATCCAGATCACGCTGATCCGTGAAGCCGCACTCCGCCAGCCGCTGGCTGACTTGCTCGACCAGAACTTCCGGAGCGGACGCGCCCGCGGTCAAGCCGACACGTGAAACGCCTTCGAGCCATTTCACGTCGATATCCTTCGCGGAGTCGATCAATTGCGCTTTTACGCCGCTGCGCTGGGCTACTTCGACCAAGCGATTCGAATTGGAGCTGTTCGGCGAGCCGACCACCAAAATCAGATCGACGTCCTTGGCTACTTGTTCCACGGCTTCCTGACGATTCTGGGTGGCGTAGCAAATGTCGTCGCTGGCCGGCCCTTGGATCAATGGGAATTTCTGGCGCAGGCGCGCAACGATTTCCTGCGTGTCGTAGAGGCTCAGCGTCGTTTGCGTGAGGAAAGAGAGTCTACCGGGATCTTCTACTTCGAGCGCATCCACTGCGGCGACAGAGTCCACTACGATGGTGCTTTCCGGGGCTTCACCCGAAGTGCCGACAATCTCCTGATGGTCGCGATGGCCGATGAGGATGATGGTGCGCTTTTCGCGCGCAAACTTCAGGGCCTCCAGGTGCACTTTGGTGACCAGCGGGCAGGTGGCGTCAATCACTTTGAGGGCGCGCGACTTGGCTTCGTCGCGGACCGTCGGCGGAACCCCGTGAGCGCTGAACACCAGGACAGCACCGTGAGGCACCTCTTCGATGGCTTCGACAAAAATCGCCCCGCGGCGTCGCAACTGCTCTACTACGTAAGTGTTATGGACGATTTCGTGGTGCACGTAGACCGGCGCGCCATAGGCTTCCAGCGCCAATTCCACGATATCCACGGCGCGCACCACGCCCGCGCAGAACCCCCGCGGCCTGACCCTCAGCAGTACCTTTCCATTCGTTGCAGTCGGCATTGTCATCCTAAAGAGCTATTTTCCTGAGACTCTATCATACCCTACGCCGCGCCCGCCCTGCATCCCGTTTCCTCAGACAGTATCGGATCATGTCTCGGTCTGGTGCCTGCTGACTTAGACGTTGGCGGCGTCACGAGATTCGCTTTGAAAGGCCGAGCTTGTCACGAGAGAGGAGGACCACGGAATGGCCAAATTGGTGCTCGAAGAGTAAGCGGCTCGCGCATAGAATGCCGCTACTATGGCTGCGGAAATGATCGTTTTGCCGGTCACTTTGGAAGGGCAGCACGTGCGTCTGGAGCCGCTGACGAAGGCCCATGTGGCTGGGCTGGCACAGGTTGGGCTGGACGAAGAGTTGTGGCGGTGGATTCCCACGCAGGTGCGAACGGCTGAGGAGATGGCGGCGTACATTGAGACGGCGCTAGAAGAACAAAAACGCGGCGTTTCTATGCCATTTGCGATTTTTGAGAAGGCCACGGGCCACGTGATCGGGTGCACCCGCTATGGAAACATCGATCGACTGCACCATCGCGTGGAGATTGGATGGACGTGGGTGGCGCGCGAATGGCAGCGCACGGCAATGAACACCGAAGCGAAGTATCTGTTACTGCGGCATGCGTTCGAAACACTCGGCTGCATCCGCGTGGAGTTGAAGACGGATTCGCTGAATGAAAAATCGCGCGCGGCCATCCTGCGCATCGGAGCGCAACAAGAAGGCATCTTTCGAAACCACATGATTACGGCGAGCGGACGCATCCGCCATACGGTCTATTTCAGCATCTTGGACTCCGAATGGCCTACGGTGAAAGCTCGCCTGAAATCCAGGCTGAACTCCCACAAGTCCTGAACGTCGCCCGTCACGCCAAACGCATTGCCACCCTATCTTTTGCGCAACGCCAGGCCTTTTGCCGGGCATTGCACAGTCCTCAACTAAGGTAAGATTTGTGGCAGACATTAAATCATCAGTTTGTTCGTTCGTGGGTACTGGACGCGACCAAGCAGCACACCCCCGGGAACTAGTCCAGCACACACGTTATTGCGAGCAGCCAGCGCGGATGGAGTTCGCGCTTCTTCTCGCAGAGATGGATTCGAGAGATAACCTTGGCCACCCCAGACGATCCGGTTAATCGGCGGCGAAGCGAACGCGTGGTGCTGCAGATGAAGATCACGGTGGTCGCCGAAGACGTCCAGCATAACTCCCGCCAGGAGGAAGCGATGACGCAGGTCGTCAACGCCCATGGCGGCTTGCTGAAGATGAAAATGGACGTGCACGTGGGCCAGCCGATGCTCCTCGTAAATCTGAAGAACGGCGAGGAACAGAACTGCCGAGTCGTGCGCGTGGACGATACTGCCACGGAATACTTTTCGGTGGCCTTCGAGTTTGACGCGCCCAACCCCAAGTTCTGGCCAGTGGTTTTTCCGCCCGCGGATTGGGCAGCGCCGCGCGGCTGAGCGCGAGTAAATGACCTGTCCGGACGGCTCGCGTGACCCGCTTCTTATGTGCGCAAGACCTAGTCCCGAATGCAACTCTTCCAAGAAATCGGGGTTCTATGTTACTGGGGAAAATTGTGCCGTAGGGAGGAGCCTTTGACGATGCAAGGGAAGCAGATTGAGAAGACGCCGCTGCTGCTGGCGGCTTCAGTTCTGTTGGGCGGACTGTGGCTCGCGGGCTGCGATGAGCGTGTAAACATTGTTCACCCTCAGGATGTTCCGGTTTTGAAACACCAGACCTGGGCGTGGCGGCCGGCGCCCGCTAGAAAAGAAGCAAGAGAAGCGAAGGATGAGCGGCCGGTGATTTCGCGCGACGTGATCGGAGCCCGCCAACCCGCCGCAGCGCCTCCGCAGGCTGCTCCCGCCATCGAATCCGCGAATGAAGCCGTCCGGCAAGAGCTGCGCACGGCGATCGAACGGCAGCTGAGCGAAAAAGGATTGACGCAAGCGAGTGATCCGGCAGCAGCAGATTTTCTAGTGGACTATCACTACGCCATGCGGCGCCACACGGCGACAGTCGAGCGCGTGTATCCCGGCGCCTATCCTGGGCTGGTGTGCGGGCCCTATGGATGCTGGCAAGGAGTGGGTTACGGCCCTCCGGAAGTCAGCCTCGAGAACATAAAGTTTCGCGAAGGGACGTTTGTCTTTGACTTCTACAAACGCTCGCCGACGCGGATGGCGTACCGCTCTGTCGGGTTTGAGCCGCCGAACCGCGTCGCGTTATCGCATGATCAGGTCAATGACATGGTCCATGCGCTGCTCAAGGGACTCAAGGTCAGCGGCAAGTAGCGGCCACAGAAAAACGAGATAGTAAGCAAAAGCCCGCAGCGACTCAGTCGCCGCGGGCTTTTGCTATCACTCCCCACATGATACGCACAGAACTGGTATCCTCTCCGGCCATGAATCGCGCCACAACGAACGAAAGCTTGCCCGAAGGCAGGCTGTCGCCCTGGGTCTTCGCCATGGCAGCGATTTATTTTCTTTTGCACCTGATGACGGCTACGCGTTACGGCTATTTTCGCGACGCGCTCTACTACCTGGCGTGCTCGGAGCACTTGGCTTGGGGCTACGTGGACCAGCCGCCATTGATTGCCGCGCTCGCCTGGGTGGCGCGGCACACGCTGGGGGCCTCGCTGCGGGCTCTGCTTTTCTGGCCGGCGCTCGCGGGAGCCGCGCGCATCGTCCTGACGGCGGCGTTTGCGCAGGAGTTGGGAGCCCGGCGATTTGGCACCGTGCTGGCCGCCGTGCTGAGCGCCACTCCTCCTGTGTGGTATGTCATCGATCATCAGTTCGCCATGAACGCGTTCGAACCACTTTTCTGGACGGGCTGCGCGTACGTCATCCTGCGCATGATCAAGACCGGGAACGCCAGGCTCTGGCTGACTTTCGGTGCGATCGCGGGTCTCGGCTTGCAAAACAAATACTCGATCGCGGTATTTGCTTTCGGGCTGCTTGTGGGTCTGCTACTAACACCGCAGCGCAAATTATTGCTCACGCCCTGGCTTTTCGCCGGAGGCGGAGTGGCGCTGCTGATCTTTCTGCCGAATCTGCTCTGGAACGTCCAGCACCACTGGCCGTTCCTCGAGCTGATGCACAACATTCGTGTTTCTGGAAAAGATGTGGCCCTTTCTCCTCTCGCGTATCTTGGGCAACAGATTCTGATGGCCGGCCCCTTCAGTTTTCCGTTCTGGTTTGCCGGGCTGCTCTTCTATTTTTTCTCGCGCCATGCGAAGCCCTTCCGCGTCTTCGGCTGGGCGTTCGTCATCACTATCGCGTTTTTCCTGATGGCGCACGGAAAGGATTATTATTCGGCGCCGGCGTACGCCATCGTGCTCGCGGCAGGCGCGGTTGCGGCGGAGCGTTTTCTCGCGGCACCTCTTTTCGAAGCGCGGCCGCGGCTGCGCGTGATTCTAAAGCCACTAGCGTTCGCCTGGCTCCTCGCCGGCGTGCTGTTGATTTTGCCGGTCATTCTTCCCATCTTGCCCATTGACGGTTTCCTGAAGTTTCAGGAACATTTGCCGATCCACAGTGCGAGCACCGAGCGCAGCCAGATTGGCGCGGCCTTGCCGCAATACTATGCGGATGAATTCAACTGGCAGGAGATGGTGCAGGCGGTGGCGCACGTTTACCACACGTTGACTTCGGAAGAGCAGGCCAAGACGGCCGTCTTTACCGAGAATTACGGCGAAGCTGCGGCCATCGATTTTTTCGGGCCGAAATACGGATTGCCCAAAGCCATCAGCGGCCATCAAAACTATTTTCTCAGGGGGCCGCGGAACTACACCGGCGAAATCGTGATTCGCGTCGGAGCGCCGATCGAGGATGTGAAATCGGGCTACGAAAATGTGGCCGTTGCAGCTACCATCGAGAATCCTTACGCTCTTAACTATGAGACACGGCCGATCCTGCTGTGCCGCGGGCGTCGGGAGAATTATCAAACGCAGTGGGCCAAGGTAAAAAAATGGGAGTAACCATGAGTCAGGGAAGAGTGGTTTTGGTCACCGGGGCGAGCAGCGGCTTCGGCAAGCTAATCGCCGAGACGCTGGCGCGCAACGGGTTTCAAGTGTTTTCCACCATGAGAAACGTGAAGAGCAAGAATGCGGCGGTGGCGCAGGAATTGCTCGCGCTGGCGAAACGCGAGTCCCTCGATCTACATGTTCTGGAGCTTGACGTCACGGACGATGCTTCGGTCGAACGAGCAGTGGGCGAGGCCGCAGCACAATACGGGCGCATCGACGTGCTGGTGAACAACGCGGGATTCGGCGTCACCGATCTGGTGGAGACCGTGCCCATGTCGCAAGCGCAGCGGCAGTTCGACGTCAATGTTTTCGGAATCCTGCGCATGAACCGCGCGGTCGTTCCTCACATGAAGCGCCAGAGGAGCGGATTACTGCTGCACGTGAGCAGCGGAGCGGGGCGGGTGGTAATTCCGGGGATGGGCTTGTACTGCGCGAGCAAGTTTGCGATGGAAGCGCTTGCGGAAGCCTACCGTTACGAACTGGCTTCGCAAGGGATCGACTCGGTGGTGATCGAGCCAGGCGCCTATGCCACGCCCATCATAGAAAAGCTCGAAGCGGGAGAAGATCCCGCGCGCAAGGTGGGTTACGGAGAAACCGCCAAGATTCCCGAAAAAATCACGCAACAAATCGCCAGTTCGCGGTCCAATCCGCAGGAGATCGCCGACGCAGTGCTCAAGATCATCGAGACCCCCGCGGGAGAGCGGGCCGTGCGTTATCGAGTCGGGCCGGGAGCGGGCGGAGTGGAAGCCATCAATGAGGTGTGCGCACGAGTGCAGACGCAGCTTCTGGAAGCGTATGGCGTCGCTGAAGAAACAAAATTCAAGAAGCATTCCAGCGCCACGCCATAATGGATCTCTGAGAACTCAGAATACTGCGCGTTAAGGCAACAGGCCGAAGACGGCCACACTTGACGGCGTACCCACGTACACCTTGCCGTTGACCACCATGGGAGTGATGAATTTGTTGCCGCCGAAATGGTCGCGGCTAGCAGCAGCTTGATTGGAGTCGTACAGCTCGGTCGTCAGATTCGTAGCGTCGTAAGCATAAAGGACAGCACCGCTATTCTCGATGGCCCAGACGATTCCGTTCGTCGTGCCGTTCGCGGAGATACTTGGCGTCGTCCCCGGATAGCCAAAATGATGCGTAGATTGCGAGGATGGAGTGCCCGCCAGCCTTGCGCTAACCACCGGAAAGGCTTTGAGCGCATCGCCTACGGCGCCGTAGTAGACCGTGCCGTTGAAAAAGGCCGGCATGGAGAAAACTCCTCCGCCCAACTGACCGGATATTTCTTGATAGATTTGATCCGTTGCCGAGTTGAATTTCCCCATCGAATCGCGGTCGACAACATAGATGATGGAGTCCTTGCCGGCGCCCACAGAGAGATGACGAATGTTCCCGTTGGAATCCGTCGAATCCACCAGCAGGATTCCGCCGCCGGAACCAAAATCCGTGTCGGCGTTCGATTCGGCAACCGTGTTATGTGGCGTAAAGTAGTCCGCCAGCTTCAGCCCGCCGGAAGTGGTGAGCTTGACGAAACAGTTGCCGCAGTTTCCATTTGCAGGAAAACCGGTCGTGTTTAGCGTGGTGTCGAAATCGCCGTTGCCGATGATGAAAAAAATATTTCCAGCTGGATCGGCGGCAGGCGCCGTGCCAGCCATCCAAATGCCTCCTTCGCTGCCGTTGGGGACAAGATTCAAAACGCTCGTTTGCGCCAGCGTGCTTGCGCTGAAGGCCATGACCCAGGAAGTGTACGGGCGAATGTCGCAGTGCGAGGACCACGTCGTGTAAATCGTTCCGCCGATCTGCAACAGGCCGGGCCGTTCTTTATATTGTTTTGGATCAAAGACCACGTTTCCGCCTGAGCTGTTGTCGCCGGTGCCTGGAAAGGTTGCCGTGATGTTTTGCGGACCGCTGAACATTTCCGCGCCTGTGGACAAATTCAACGCATGCAACCGCTGGAAATAGGTGCCGCTTGAATTTTTCGACATGGCCACGACATAGATGGCGTTGCGCGCGCGGTCGATGACCGGGGTGGAAGTAATCCCGATCTCCGGCGAGACTTGCCCGCAGCCACGGTTATCGCTGGTGGTTTCGCCGGTGCCGACCGTGGAAGTCTTCCAAAGGAATGTCGAGGTGCTGCCGTTGATGGAGTCGGCGTCAAACGCATAGACCGATCCGTGTTCGGTAACAACATAGAGTACGTTTTTCTGTTGTCCGCCAACCGTGATTTGCGAGAGATAAAGCGGCTGGGCGTCCACTCGGCCGTCCACCATGAACTCGCCCTTCTTCCCGAAGGTCGCGGATTTCACATTGGCGGGAGTCAGAGCGGTTTCATTCAGGTTCTGCCCCGAGCGGCCGTTGTCGTAGTGATAGGTGATGACGTCGACGCTCGAATTCGTTGTGCCGGGATTGACGGTAAGTGTGGCGGTACCGCTGGTAATGCTTCCCGCGGTATTCGACACCATGACGCGGAACATCGCGCCATTGTCGGCCGTGGTTGTCACGGGGGTCGTATAGCTGGACGTTGTAGCGCCGGTGATGTCCGCCGCATTTTTCTGCCATTGGTAGGAAAGTGGCGCGGTACCGGCAGCGACGACACTGAACGTTGCGGTTTGGCCTGCAGTCACGGTCTTGTCCGCAGGTTGTGTTGTGATCGTGGGTGCGACAGGCGCGGAATTCACGGTCAGAGTGGCCTGCGTGCTCGTCACACTGTTCACGCTATTGGTGACAATCACATCGAACTTCGCGGCGTTATCACCTGATGTCGTGGCGGGCGTGGTGTAACTCGCGGCCGTCGCGCCGCTGATATTTGTTGTGTTTTTGCGCCATTGATAAGAAAGGGGCGCAGTGCCAGTAGCCACCACGCTGAACGTAGCCATCTGGCCAGCGGTCACGGTTTGATTGGCGGGCTCCGTGGTGATCGTCGGCCCGACGGGCGCGGCGTTCACTGTCAAAGTTGCCTGCGCGCTGGTCATGGTGCCCACGCTGTTGCTGACGACCGCATCGAATTTCGCGGCGTTGTCGGCCACCGTGGTAGCGGGCGTGGTGTAGCTTGCAGCCGTTGCTCCGCTGATATTTGCCGTGTTCTTCCGCCATTGATAGGAAATGGGCGCGGTACCGCTGGCCATGACGCTAAAAGTAGCGGACTGGCCCGCGGTCACTGTCTGACTGCCAGGCTGTACGGAGATCGACGGCGCCACGGGAGGGTTGCCATTTCCCGAGCCACTGGGACCGGTGATGCCGGCGCAGCCCGCAAGCGAGAGCGCGCTGAGAATCGCAGCAAGTTTGGTTGCGAGTAACTTTCGACGCACGCGCATTACCCCCGGTTCGGTTTCAGTGGCTGGACGCAGAAAGGCCCGAACATTGTCAGAGTAGGACGATGTCTTCTCTTGGAAAAACAAACCATCAGTCCCGTCATTATATGGTTTCAGCATAGGCTCGAAGCCAAAGGATTGCACCTGACCGTTGGTACAGTTGATGGCCAGCGTGATAACACCGCCGCCAACCTGAGATTTGGGCCTGCGGCTTGCCTCCTTTCCTTCTTCGCTCTATCCTCGTTTTCCCTATGGAACTCAAGGATCGCGTTGCTCTCATCACTGGTTCGGGCCGCGGGATTGGCCGTGCTATCGCCCAGCTTTTCGCGAAGGAAGGCGCGGCGGTTTTTCTGACCGCTCGCACAGAAAAGGAACTCAGCGCTACCAGCGGAGGAATCTCCAGCAACGGTGGGCGCGCCGCCTATGCCCCCGCCGACCTCACCCAAGAGGCGGAGTGCGCGCATGTGGTGGCCACGTGCCGCGAAAAATTCGGCAGGATTGACATCCTGGTAAACAACGCGGGGCACTACGGACCGGTGGTGCCGGTGGAAGAATATCCGCTGGCGGAATTCGACAAAGTGATCGCCATTCACTTGCGCGCGGCGTTTCTGCATTCAAAGCTCGTTCTGCCGGAGATGTACGCGCGGAAATTCGGCGTGATTCTTAACATTTCCAGCCTCTCGGCGAAGGCTGCTTACTCCTGGGGTTCCGCCTATGCCGCGGCGAAAGCAGGAATGCTTGGCCTGACACGCGTCACGGCAGCGGAAGGGGCGCGCAAGGGCGTGCGGGTAAACGCCATCTGCCCCGGCCCCGTCACGGAAACGCAAATGTCCAAGGATCTAGGCGCGGTCCTCGCAAAGAAAATGGGAGTGAGCGCCGAGGAACAATTGGCGGGCTTCTTGAACGGGCTACTGCAAGGACGCGCGCAGACGGCGGAAGAAATCGCTCGCGCCGCGCTCTTCCTCTGCTCGGAACAATCCAGCGCGATGACCGGCCAGTCCATTAATGTGGATGGTGGCGTGGCGTTCTACTGAGATTTCTGCTCGGTCTGTCCGCAGCCGTTTCGAAACTACTTTCGAATAGAAACGCGCTATTCGTAGCGCAAGACAATGATGGGATCGACGCGCGTGGCGCGTCGCGCCGGGAGATAGCATGCAACGAGCGCAGTGGTCACAAGCACGGCGGCCGCGAGAGAAAATGCCAGCGGATCGGACGCGCTGACGCCGAAAAGCAGTGTGGAAATGAGGCGCGTCAGCGCCAGCGACGCAGCGACCCCGATTGCCACTCCGATCAGCGCCAGGCGCATGCCCTGTTTGACGACCAACTTCAAAATGTCGCGGGGCTCCGCGCCCAGCGACATGCGGATTCCCATTTCCTGCGTTCGCGCCCCTACGGAATAGGCCATCACTCCGTAGATTCCGATCGCAGAAAGCAGCAGCGCAAATCCCGCAAACACGCCGACGAATTCCGACAGAATACGCGGCTGCGCCACGGAAGTGGCCACAACCGATTCCATACTCGCAATATTGGAAACCGCAAGCGTGGGATCCATCTCGGCAAACTTGGCGCGAACGGCGGACACCAGCGCTTCGGGATTCGCCGTCGAACGCACGATAAGCGTTGTCGCGAGCCAGGGAATCTGTTCAAGCGGCACATACATTTCTTCGGAGCTGGCCACATTCAGCGCGTTGAACTTCACGTCCGCAACTACGCCGACAACTTCACGCTGAATCATGTCGCGCGAATTCGCAAGATGCTTGCCGATGGGGTTCTGCCCCGGCCAGTAACGATCCACGACGGTCTGGTTGACGATCACCACCGGGGGCGAAGTCGCTGTGTCGCGCTCGGTAAACACGCGTCCTTGAAGGAGCGGCGTGCGCACCGTGTCGAAATAGGCGGAGCTGACCTGGCGCATAGCAATCACCGAATCTTTTCCGATTCCTTGGCAGATGGTGCCCTCCGGGCAAAAATAGACGAAACGAATGGCGCCAGAGAGTGGTAGATAACTCGTGAGGCCCGCCGAGTCAGCGCCGGGGATGGATTTTACGCGCTCCATTAGTCCGCGATAGAACTGCGTCTGGATTTCCGGATTCGCGTAGCGATTCGGCGGCAAGTTTACCGGAAACGTCATCAAATTGTTCGACGAGAAACCTGGATTGACATTCATCAGCCTGGAAAAACTCTGCATGAGCAATCCGGCGCCGGTTATC
>Ga0210384_10004983_pt1 | contig 14645 bp, 12 predicted proteins | sample IncBWH2MmetaG_FD_160574 | JGI IMG/M metagenome (GOLD analysis project Ga0210384, IMG submission 160574) | Forest soil microbial communities from Barre Woods Harvard Forest LTER site, Petersham, Massachusetts, United States - Inc-BW-H-2-M | ecosystem: Environmental > Terrestrial > Soil >...
TGCAGCGCGAAGGCGGGCATGCGATAACTGATCAGCTCCTCGGTTTCAGGCGGCGCAGCTCGTTTGATGGTGGCGCGCAACTTTCTTAAAACCGCGCGTACTTCCGGCGGCGACTTCGCGATGTACGCATCGATGCTCTTGATGGGAGCCTTACTCTTCAACGGAGCCCGAGCTACCGCCACGCTAAGCTGCCTTGAGCGCCGAAACCTGCGCAATGCGCGCCAGTCCCGTCTCGATCGATCGCCTGACCTCATCATTGAGCTCGCGCGGATCCTTGCCGCTGCCGTCGATGGGTTCGCCGATGACCACCCGAATGGTGCCGGCCTTCTTGAGAATTCCGCGCCGTACCCAGAAGTCGGCCGCGTTATGCGACAGCGGTACCACGAATTTGCCCGTTTCAGTCGCCAGCAGCGCACCGCTCACGCCGTATTTGCGCGTCTCACCGGCCACTACCCGCGTTCCTTCCGGAAAAATGATGATCCAGAGCCCCGCGGCCAGGCGTTCCTTGCCTTGCTCGATCACTTGGTTTACGGCGCGGTGGCCCGCTCCCCGGTTGATCGAAATGGGCCGCAGGAGTTTCAAACCCCAGCCGATCAGGGGAATCCACAGCAATTCGTGCTTCAGCACCCAGACCTGCGGCGGAAAAATCAGAAACTGCGCGATGGTCTCCCACGCGGAGGTATGGTTGCTCATCACGATGTGGTTGCCGGGCGGAATCCGCTCGCGCCCTTCGACGCTGAATTTAAGGCCGCACACCTTGTCCAGCAGCCAAAACTGCAGCCGCGCCCAGGCGCGCGCGATGGCGAATTGAGTGCGGTAAGGCGCCCAAAAACACAGGCTCATGAATCCGCCGAATACAAGCGCGGACACCATCATGAACGCGGTGAAGAAGAGCGACTTCAGGAATTGCATGCTTAGCCCGGCAAGCGCGACAAATCAGCGACACCGCCGAGCAGGGCTTGCACGTCGCGGAGCAGTGCGAGGCGGTTGTTGCGCTTCGCGGTATTTTCGTCCATGACCATGACGCGATCAAAAAAATCATTCACCGGCGCCCGCAAGCCTACCAGCGCCTGCAAGCTGTCGGCATAACGGCGCTGCTTGGTCGCGTCGAGCACCGGATCGCGCAGCTCTTTCAGCGCCTGATGCAGTCCGCGTTCGGCTTCTTCGGTGAGGCCTTGAGGATCGACGGCCCAATCCTGGCTTACTTGAGTCTTCTTCAAGATATTCGCGATGCGCTTGTTGATCGCCGCCAGCACCACGGCATCCGGCAGCAGCAGAAATTCCTTCAAGGCCGCGAGACGCGTGACCGCATCCAGCGGCGAATGCGGACGGTTTGCGAACACCGCGTCAAGCATCTCGGGGGTGGTTCCTGGTTGCTCGAGCAGCATTGCGCGCAGGCGCTCGGCGATGAAATCATAAACCTCGTCTGCCACGGCGGTGCGCTGCACCGGTTGCGCGGCAGCCGCGGCACCCAACACATCGACCAGGTTCAAGTCCAATTGCGCCTCGAGCAAAATGCGCAAGACACCTACGGCCGCGCGGCGCAAGCCAAACGGGTCCTTCGTGCCGGTGGGCCGCTGCTCGATGGCAAAGATTCCAACCAGCGTGTCGATCTTGTCGGCCAGACTCAAGGCTTGGCCGATCTTCGTCGACGGCAAGGCGTCCCCGGCAAAGCGCGGACGATAATGCTCCTCGATGGCGACCGACACATCGTGGGGCAGCCCTTGCGCCTCCGCGTAGTAGCGCCCCATGGTGCCTTGCAGTTCCGGAAACTCACCCACCATGGCCGTCATGAGGTCCGCCTTCGACAGTTCCGCGGCTTCGCGGACACCGGGTCCGGCTTCGATGCGGCGGCCGATAAGCTCCGAAAGCAGGGTCACGCGCGCGGTCTTGTCCGCATAATTGCCCAGTTTGGCCTGAAAGATCACGCCGGACAGTCTCGCCGCATGGCCCTGCAATGACATCTTGCGGTCTTGATCCCAGAAGAAAGCCGCATCGCTCAGGCGCGGTCGCACTACCCGCTCGTTGCCCTCGCGCACCTTCGAGGGATCGCGGCTTTCGATATTGCTCACGGTGACAAACCACCCGGAGAGCTTGCCGTCGGGCCCTTGCACGGCGAAATAGCGCTGGTGATCCTGCACCGTCGCGATGACCACTTCGCGCGGCAAGCTCAAGAACCGCTGCTCGAATTGACCTGTCAGCGGCACCGGCCACTCCACCAAGGCGGTGACCTCGTCGAGCAGCGCGTCGCCGATCAATGCCGTACCGTTGACCTCGGCCGCGGCCGCGATCACGCCTAAGCGAATCGTCTCGCGGCGTTTGGCGAAGTCCGCGATGACCTTTGCCCGGCGCAGTTTGGTTTCATAGCCCTTGGCACGCCTCAGTGTAATGGGCTTGGGCGAGTGGAAGCGATGTCCCGAGGTGACACGCCCCGATTCGAGTCCCAATATCTCAATCGGCACGACCTCATCGCCGTGGAGCAGCACCACCGAATGCACGGGCCGTACGAACTCGGCGCTGTGCGCACCCCAGCGCATGCGTTTGGCGATAGGCAGCGCGGCGATCGCTTGAGTCAGAATATCCTTGAGCAGTGCGGTGGTCGCCGCCCCGCGCTCGGTGCCGCGAAATTGCAGCCACGCGCCTTTTTCCGTGGTGAGTTTCGATAATTCCCCGACGGGGACGCCGCAACTTTTGGCAAAGGCCGTCGCCGCCTGGGTTGGGGACCCTTGCGCGTCGAACGCATTGGCGAGCGGCGGTCCGCGCCGTTCCACCTGCCGATCGGGCTGGTGCTCCGCCAATTTTTCGATCCACACGGCAAGCCGCCGCGGCGTTGCGAAGCCGTGAATCCGGCCATGCGGCACGCCTGCGGCATCGATGCCCTTGGCGAGGCCCTCGGTCAGCGCATTCGACAGAGCCGGCAGCGTGCGCGGCGGCAACTCCTCGGTGCATAGTTCAAAGAGCAGGTCCTTCGCGCTCATCAAGCCACTCGTTGTGAGTCGGTGTTCTTGAGCAGCGGATACCCCAGCGCTTCGCGGCTGTCCCGATAGCCTTCGGCGACTCCGCGCGCCAAGGTTCTCACCCGTAGGATGAACCGCTGGCGCTCAGTGACGGACACGGCATGCCGCGCGTCCAGCATATTGAACGCATGCGAGGCCTTCACCATCTGTTCATAAGCGGGCAGCACCAGCTTGTCCTTCAACAGCTGCCGACAGGCAGCCTCGCAGGCGTCGAACTCCACCGATAGCACGGTGGTGTCGGCTTTTTCGAAGTTGTAGGCTGATTGCTCCACCTCATTTTGATGAAACACATCGCCGTACGTGACCCTGCCGAACGGGCCGTCGGTCCAAACGATATCGAAGATGCTGTCCTTGCCTTGGATGTACAGTCCTAGGCGCTCCAGGCCATAGGTGATCTCGCCCATCACCGGACGACAGTCCAGTCCGCCGACCTGTTGAAAGTAAGTGAACTGGGAAACTTCCATGCCGTTGATCCAAACCTCCCATCCTAAGCCCCATGCTCCCAGGGTCGGCGATTCCCAATTGTCCTCGACGAATCGAATGTCGTGCGTCAGCGGATCTATCCCCAAGTAGCGCAGCGAATCCAGGTACAACTCCTGAAAGTTGTCGGGAGAGGGTTTGATGCAGACTTGAAACTGATAGTAGTGCTGCAGCCGAAAAGGGTTGTCGCCGTAGCGCCCGTCGGTGGGCCGGCGCGAGGGTTGCACGTACGCGGCGCTCCAAGGTTCAGGTCCGACGGCGCGCAGAAAGGTCGCCGAGTGGAACGTCCCTGCGCCCATTTCCATATCGTAGGGCTGCAACACCACGCAGCCTTGGTCTGACCAGTACTTCTGCAGCGCAAAAATCAGATCTTGAAACGTACGGGGAGGCGCGGGAGGAGGCATGGGTGCTCGGAAGGAGGCAAAGTCAGCGAGTATAGCGACGCGGCTTCAGGGTGTCCTCAAGCTTCCCAACGCACTCAATTGGCTCATGCACCGCTACTAGGCCCTGAATCTGCCCCAGAGTGACAGCCGTCAAGGCGTTTTGCACCAATATGACGCACCATTTTTGGCAATTTGATCCATAATGATGCGTGCCTCAGCTCCAGTCCCCGACAAGTGCTTGATCTCTCGACCTTGGCGAATGGCACAGTAGCTGCATTGCTTTAAAGAGCCCCGGGCTGGCCGGGCCACCCTACACACTTGCGAGGACGCAAATGACCCCCGCCGATGTTCTGAAATTCATCAAAGAAAAAGATGCGAAGTTCGTCGATCTCCGCTTTACCGACACGATTGGCAAGGAACAGCACGTAACCATACCCACCCGACTGGTGGATGAGGGATTCTTCAAGGATGGCAAGATGTTCGACGGTTCCTCCATCGCTGGATGGAAGGGCATCAACGAGTCGGACATGATTTTGATGCCGGATCCGTCGACTGCGGTCATCGATCCGTTCTACGAAGAGTCCACGCTCATTCTGCGCTGCGATGTGATCGAGCCGATGACCATGCAAGGTTACGGACGCGATCCTCGTTCCTTGGCGAAGCGCGCCGAAGCGCACCTGAAAGCCTCCGGCATCGCCGACTCGGCATTGTTTGGACCCGAAAACGAATTCTTTATCTTCGACAACGTCACGGTCAGTTCCAGCATGAATGGTTGTGCCTACGAGGTCGATTCCTACGAAGGCGCGTGGAATTCCGGCAAGGCATACGATGAGGGCAACCGCGCGCACCGGCCGGGTGTGAAGGGCGGTTATTTCCCGGTTCCGCCCGTGGATTCGCAACAAGACATTCGCACCGCCATGTCGATGGCCTGCGAGGAAATGGGCTTGAAGTTCGAAGTCCATCATCATGAGGTGGCGACCGCCGGCCAGGGCGAGATCAATGTCGCGGCGAATACCCTGACCAAAAAAGCCGATGAAGTGCAGATCCTGAAGTACGCGCTGCAGAACGTCGCTCACGGATACGGAAAAACCCTCACTTTCATGCCCAAACCCATCGTCGGCGACAACGGCAACGGCATGCATGTGCATCAGTCGCTGCAGAAGGACGGCAAGGCGCTGTTCGCGGGCGACAAATATGGCGGCCTGTCCGACATCGCGCTCTATTACATCGGCGGCATCATCAAGCATGCGCGCGCGATCAACGCCTTCACCAACGCCAGCACGAACAGCTACAAGCGGCTGGTGCCGGGATTCGAAGCGCCCGTGAAGCTCGCGTACTCCGCGCGCAATCGCTCAGCCTCGATTCGCATTCCTTGGATTTCCAATCCCAAGGGCCGGCGCATCGAAGTGCGCTTCCCGGATGCCACGGGCAATCCTTATTTCATGTTCGCGTCGATGTTGCTGGCGGGACTCGATGGCATTCAAAACAAGATTCATCCCGGTGATCCGGCCGACAAGGATTTGTATGACTTGGAGCCGGAGGAAGACAAGAAAATTCCGACGGTCTGTCATTCGCTCGACATGGCACTCGATTGCTTGGACAAGGACCGTGGCTTCCTGAAAGCCGGCGGTGTGTTCACCGATGATCTCATCGACGCCTACATCGAATTGAAGATGAAGGACGTGACGCGCCTGCGCATGACCACGCATCCGGTTGAAATCGAAATGTATTACAGCCTGTAGAGGCTCCGTTGGGTGCCTAGGCCTTAAGGTGACGGCGGTCACGCCGTCGTCACCTCGTTTTGTGGTCCGGAGGCGATAGGTCTATGCTTTGGAAATATGCGGCCGCGACAGTCATGGTTGGCAATTGGCTTACTGGCGGCCTGTACGGTGCAAGCGGCCGTCATTTACAAATGGGTCGACGCGGACGGGGTCGTTCATTACTCCGATCAGGCGGTGCCGGGCGCCGAAAAGATCATCACCGCGGGGTCCCCATCCTCGAGCGCCTCGGGGCGCAGCACCACCGCCGGCTCCGTCGCGCAGGCGCCGCAGAAGCCCGCGGGCGGCCTGAACTACACCGAATTCTCGATCACCTCGCCGGCGCCGGATCAAACCTTCTTCGGCGACGATGTGGTCGCCGTGCACTTGAATCTCGCCCCGTCGCTGCGTCCCAATCAAGCCATCACGTGGCATCTGAACGGACAGCAGCTGGATTCCCAAGCGCTATCGTTTGCATTGCCGCACCTGGATCGCGGCACGTACACGATTGCGGCGACGATCACCGACGAGCAAACGAGCGAATCGCAAACCAGCAACAGCGTCACTTTCTTCGTGCGCCAGCCCTCGGCGCTGTCGCCGCAGTCGCCGCTGCACAAATAGCCTCAAGTTCACGCCCCAGGGATGCCCAGCTTGTCGGCTGAGCTGCAAATGGACTTGCTGCGAAGCGACGGCGCCGAGCTGCTCGACGCCATGGTGACGAGCGTTTTCCTGCTGGATGAGGACCTGCGCGTTACGTATCTGAACGCCGCGGCGCAGACCTTGCTGGGACTGGGAAGCAATCAAGCACTGGGCCGGGCGATCGCTGAATTGACGCGCGGCGCCGAGAGCTTGCTGCCGATGTTCGAGCGCGTGCGCGGGGGCGGCGAAGGAGTCGTGCAGCGCGAGCTCGCGTGGTCGGCGCCGGGAAGCGTGGACCGCATACTCGACTGCGCCGTGACCCAGGTAATCCTAGGCGGCAAGAGCCCGCGGCTCCTGTTGGAGATCGAGGACATCACGCAGCATCGGCGCCTGACGCGCGAGAACGCCTTGCTGGCGCAGCTGGGCGGGAGCCGCTTGATGGTCCGCCAACTCGCGCACGAAATCAAAAATCCGCTCGGTGGCTTGCGCGGCGCCGCGCAGCTGCTCGAGAGGGAACTGTTGGACCCGGCGTTGCGGGAATATACGCGCGTGATCATCAGCGAGGCGGATCGGCTCACCAATTTGCTGGACTCCATGCTGGGTCCGGGCCGTCCGCCGTCAAAGCAGCTCGTCAATTTGCATGAATTGCTGGAGCGCGTGTATCACCTGCTGCGCAGCGAGGCACCGCCCGGCGTCACCATTGATCGGGACTACGACCCCAGCCTTCCAGCCTTGACGCTCGATCCCAATCACATCATTCAGGCGATGCTCAATCTGGGCCGCAATGCCATTCAGGCGCTCACGGGGCCCGAGGTCGACTCGCCGCGATTGATATTGAGAACCCGCGCGGCCAGCAATGTGAGCGTCGGCGCGCATCGCCACCGGCTGGTCGCCTCGATTCAGTTCGAGGACAACGGGCCGGGCGTGCTCAACGAGATCCGCGAGACCATTTTTTATCCGCTCGTTTCCGGCCGTGCCGATGGCACCGGCTTAGGGTTGGGGATAGCGCAGGATCTCGTCAGCCGCCACGGCGGCCTGATCGAATTCGACAGTACTCCGGGGAGAACCATATTCGTCATTTCCTTGCCGATGGATTCCGCTTGAATACTAAGCCGCTGCAAGTCTGGCTGGTCGACGACGATTCATCCATTCGTTGGGTGCTGGAGAAGGCGCTGAAGGGCAGCGGCATGTCGGCCAAGTGCTTCGACCAGGCAGACAATGTATTGGCGGCTTTGCGCGGCGACGCACCCGATGTCCTCATGACCGACATCCGCATGCCCGGTCGCAGCGGTCTGGACTTGCTCAAGGAAATTCAAATTTCCCGGCCGGGATTGCCCGTGATCGTCATGACCGCGCACTCCGATTTGGACGCGGCCGTCGCGGCCTATCAGGGCGGTGCCTTCGAATACCTGCCCAAGCCCTTCGATATCGACAAGGCCGTGGACCTGGTGCGCCGCGCCGCGCAGCAAGCCAATCTGTCGACCGACGCCGAAGCCACCCGGCGCAGCATCCCCGAGCTTCTGGGCCAAGCGGTATCGATGCAGCAGGTATTCCGTGCGATCGGCAGATTGTCCCGCTCCAGCATGACGGTGTTGATTACCGGCGAATCGGGCACGGGCAAGGAACTCGTGGCGCGCGCCTTGCACCGTCACAGCCCGCGCTCGAGCAAGGCATTCGTTGCGCTCAACACCGCCGCTTTCACCGCGGACCTGCTGGAATCGGAATTGTTCGGCCACGAAAAAGGCGCCTTCACCGGCGCCGATGCACTGCGCCGCGGGCGCTTCGAACAAGCCGACGGCGGTACGCTGTTTCTCGACGAGATCGGCGACATGTCGCCGGCGCTGCAGACCCGTCTGCTGCGCGTTCTGGCTGAAGGTGAATTCTATCGTGTCGGCGGCCAGACGCCCGTGAAGGTCGATGTGCGCGTCATCGCTGCGACTCACCAGGATCTCGAGATGCGGGTGAAGTCCGGACATTTTCGCGAAGATCTCTTGCACCGCCTCAACGTGATTCGGATCGAAATTCCACCGCTGCGCGAGCGGCGCGAGGACATTCCCGAACTGTTACGCCACTATCTGTCCGTCGCCGGTCAGGAACTCGGGGTCGAGCCCAAGTTGCTGACGGGCCCTGCTGAAACCGCGCTCGTGACCTTCGATTGGCCGGGCAACGTTCGACAGCTCGTGAATGCCTGCCGCCGTCTTACCGTCACGGCGCCGGGCCGCGAGGTCCGGGCTGAAGATATTCCGCCCGATCTTGGCGGAGTCCCCGTGGGCCACGCAAGCAACCACGATTGGATGGCCAAGCTTTCGCATTGGGCCGAGCAAGAGTTGGATGCCGGCACGCAGCGTCTGCTTGATACGGCGGTTCCCGAGGTGGAGCGGGTTCTCATCCGCGTGGCGTTGCGCAAAGCCGACGGCCTCAAGCAGGACGCCGCCAAACTGCTGGGTTGGGGGCGCAATACGCTGACGCGCAAGATGAAAGAGCTCGGCATGGAGGACGTCAGGGAAGGGTAGGAAGAGTCAAGGCACGAAAGGCAACAGTACCTTGACTCTTCCTACCCTTCCTGAAGACGATGGTACGAGACGGGTTTCGTCCGCGCCCCGCTTATAATCCGCGCATGGGCGAATTTCTCACCAAGAAACTTGGCGGCGTGCAGGCGCTGCTCCTCGGCGTCCCGCCTACGGAGTGGTTAATAGCCGGTATCGTGGGTGTGCTCGTCTGGGCTTTCCTTTGGATACTGCGAGACTTGATTGCCTCGCGCTACCAGAAATATTCCAGCGCGAAGAATCCGACTTTGATCCGGCTCATTGCGTATGTGATCGGCAACACCAAGCAAATTCTCTTCTTCGCCGTGGCGCTCGATGCCGCGCAGGGGAGCCTCACACTCCCGGACCGGGTGCAGCGGGGCGTCTCGCACACCGTGATGATCCTCATTTTGATTCAAATCGGTCTGTGGGCCGGACGCAGCGTGCGCTTCTATCTGGAAATGAAGGAGCGCGAGCGCGGCGCGGACCGTGTCTTTTCCGGCTCCCTCGACATAGTCAGCTTTGTCGCGCGCATGCTGATATGGTCGCTGCTGATCCTGGTCGCCTTGAGCAATCTCGGCGTCAACATCACCGCGCTGCTCGCCGGCCTGGGTGTCGGCGGCGTTGCCGTCGCGCTCGCCCTGCAAAATGTTCTCGGCGATCTATTCGCCTCGCTGTCGATCGCGTTGGACAAGCCCTTTGTGATCGGCGACAGCCTCACCATCGACACATTCGTCGGCAAGGTCGAACACATCGGCATCAAGACGACGCGGTTGCGCAGCGAAAGCGGCGAGCAGATCATCCTGTCGAACGCCGATATCTTGAAGAGCCGCGTGCGCAATTTCGGCCGCCTGTCGCAACTGCGGATACTGGCGACGATTCGCGTAGGGTACGACACCCCTACCGACAAGCTGAAAGCGCTGCCGACAGTGCTCGAAAATATCGTTCGCGAGCATTCGCAGGCCCGGTTCGAGCGCTGCCATTTGAAGACTTTCGGCGAGAGTTCGTTTCAATTCGAGCTGTCGTATTTCGTGCAGCAGCCGGCCACCAATCCAATGCTCGATCTGCAGCAGGCCGTCAACTTTCGCATCATCGATGAGCTGCGGCGCCTGGGGCTGGAGTTTGCCTACCCGGCGCAGCTGGTTTTCTTGGATAGGCAGCGAGCGGCTCTCGAGAGGTAGCGGGGTGTTCAATGTCGTGCTGTTCGAACCTGAGATCCCGGGGAATACGGGCAATTCCATCCGGCTGTGCGCAAACAGCGGCGCGACGCTGCACCTGATCAAGCCCTTGGGGTTTCGTCTCGATGACAAGAGCCTGCGGCGTTCCGGTCTCGACTATCACGATCTGGCGGACGTAAAAATCCATTCGAGCCTGGACGCCTGCCTCGATGCGCTTCCGGGCTCGCGGCTGTTTGCGATCGAGACCGGCGGAGAGCGGCGCTACAGCGACGTGCAGTATCGCGCCGGAGACGTGTTCCTGTTCGGACCCGAGACGCGCGGCTTGCCGCAGCCGGCGAAGGACTTGGCGGGACCCGAAAATCATCTCTTCATTCCCATGCGCGCCAAGAACCGCAGCATCAACTTGTCCAATGCCGTTGCGGTTGTCGTTTTCGAGGCCTGGCGGCAGATCGGCTTTGGCGGGCAAACCCAAGGAACGCCGGCAAGCTCTTAGGGCCGCATCCGCGCCGCCCAGCGATACAACAGAAACACCGTCAGCCCGAACACGCCGCTGCCGATCCATACCGCAGCGTTATCGGCGAACTCATCGCTGACCAAGGCGAGCGGAAAGTCCTTGCCTGAGAAGGCCACGAAGGCGGCGATGATCACGCCCACCAGGCCCTCGCCGACGATCATGCCCGAGGCCAGCAGCACACCAAGCTGCTTGGTGGCCTTAGGGTCAGAGGCGCGCTGCGCACGGCGATCGAAGTACCAGCCAACGATCGCACCGACGACGACCATCAGTGTGCTCTGCGTCGGCAGGTATATGCCTAAGCCGACGGCGAGCGGCGAGAGGTGCGCCGAGGGGGTAACACGGCGGAGGGTTTCGTCGGCGGCGATCACCAGCACGCCGACCACCGCACCGATCCGGATCAGGCTCCAGTCGACGTTGTGCTGGATCACGCCTTGCGCCAGCGCCGAGATCAGGCCGGCCTGAGGCGCCGGCAATGGGTGCTCGTGGTGCGGGCCGGGCGCGCCGGCGAAACCGTAGGCATGGTTGAGCAAATCGAGGATCGGCGGAATGATCGCGGCGCCGGCGACGACTCCGATGACCAATGCCACCTGCTGTTTCCACGGCGTGGCATCGACGAGCTGGCCGGTCTTGAGATCCTGCAGGTTATTGTTGGCGATGGCAGCCACCGTGAACACCACCGCGGTGACGAACAGCGCGTAGGCCACCAGCGCGGTACCGCTGCTCGCGGGCAGGCCGGAGCGGATACCGGGCACCAGAAGCAGTGCTGCCCCGATCACCACCAGGATGCCGATGCCCGACAGCGGACTGTTCGAGGAGCCGATGAGCCCGGCCATGTAGCCGCAGACCGCGGAAACGAAGAAGCTCATCAGGGCGATGTAAACCAGCGCGCTGAGCACCATGAAAAACATGTGGTCCCCGAGGCCGCTGCCGGCGGAGAAGTTCGCGATCAGCGCGCCGATCGGCACCATGCAGGCCAACGAAACCAGACCGACATAGCCGATGGGGATGTCCTGCTCGGTGCGCGGCAGCAGCGCGGCGTTCCCGGCGGCGCGTGCCCGCGAGGCGGCCACGGCGGAGCGCAGGCCGGCGATCACCGGTTTGACAAGCTTTGCCAGCGTCCACACCGCCGCCACACCAATGGTGCCGGCGCCGACGAAACGCACCTGATGACTCCACGTGTGCTGAGCCAACTGCGCCATGGTCTCCGTGCTGGTCGCGAGCGCCGAGAAATGCGGAACGCCCCAGGCCCAGCCGATCAGCGCACCGACGAACATCGCTATGCCGACCCACAGGCCGACCAAGTGGCCAACCGCGAATAGCGCAAAGGACAGCAAGAAATCGAAGCCCGTCACGCCGCCCCGGTCGCCGCCGACGCGAAAATACCGCGCCACGTCGCTGCCGAAGATACGCGTCGCCACGATGCAGGCAAAGGCCGCCGACACGATCGCACCCCAGACCACGGCCTTAAGGCCGGCGCGGCTATCCTCGACCGCCGCCGCATCGGCGTGCTCGCCGCCGCCTACTTTCAGCACTTCGGCGCAGGCGACGCCTTCCGGGTACGGCAGATCGGACTGCGTCACCAGCGCGCGGCGCAGCGGGATCGAATACATCACGCCCAGGATCCCGCCGAGGGCGCAGATCGCACAGGAAACCCAGTACGGAAAGCCGGTCCACCAGCCGATTATCACCATGCCAGGCAGGACGAAGATGACCGAGGACAGGGTGCCGGCCGCCGAGGCGACGGTCTGCACGATGTTGTTCTCCTGGACGGTCATGCCCTTGAGGCCGCGCAGCAGCGCCATGGAAATCACCGCGGCCGGGATCGAGGTGGCGAAGGTGAGGCCCGCCTTGAGCCCGAAGTAAACGTTGGCCGCCGTGAACACCACGGTGATGACCACGCCGAGAACCAGGCCGCGCAGCGTCAGTTCGGCGCGTGGCGTGGTGGCGAGCGGTGCGGGCCGGGCAGGGCTGTTCATTTATTGTCCCCTTGCAGTTCTTGTCGTTTGTCGGTTGCTGCGCGCCATGAGGAACGCGAACGGGTGTCCCCTTCATACCGCAGATACAGCGGCACCGCCATCCCTGTCTGGCGGGGCGGAGCAAGGGGTGGACGCAGGCTTTGAACTAGAGCGGGTCTGATGCGGTCTCGGGAAGCATGTCCGCGTATAAATTCCACAGCTTGAGCACTCGCGGGTTGATGTTCGGCAGCGACTGCAATCGCGCGAGGATTTGCTTCGCACCCACGGGGTCCTTTTCCGCGGTCAAGGATCGTCCCAGCGACACGTACGCTTCATCGAACTGCCTGACCTGCCCTTTGCCGATTCCCCGGCTGATGGCGGTCGCCGCGTTCTGGTAGTCGCCGGCGCCAAAATAAACCTCGCCGAGCTTCACATCGAGCTGGCCGGCCGGATTCTTGCCGGCTTCGGCATCCAGGGATGGCAAGCTCTTCTTGTCGGCATCGGCGCGCGTCTTCAAGACATTGAGCAGGCGCGTGGTGCGATCCTTGTGCTCATCTTTCAGCACGCCCGAACTCATCGCCTTTTCGAGAACCGCCTGCGCCTCGCCCGGCAGACCCGCGTCGCCGAGCAATTGCGCCATCTCGATGTAGTCGGTATCCGCGTTCATGGAATGGGTGTCGAACATGACCCGATAGATCATCAAGGTGTTGTGATCGTCGCGCTCATCCTGGCGCTCCAGGCGAATCAAATTATTCCAATAAGAGGTTTTGTTGGTGAGCCGGACCAGATCGTACAGCGCCGCTTTCATGCCGTTCGTGTCGTTGGCCTCGCTGGCGCACTGCAATTTGAGCTGGTACAGCACTTCCTTCGGCGGTTGGCCGGCCTTCTTGAAGGAGGCAACGGCCTTGTCGCCCCACACGGCCGAATTCTTGCAGTCCTTTTGCTGGTAATAGAGTTGCGACATGATCAGCAGGTCTTCGTCGGTCGCCGCCCCAACTTCGGCGGTCTGCTTGCCGTAGTCAATGGCCTTGGCGTCCTGCTTGTTGGTCGCGGCCAACTGGAACAATAGGCGGAAGATTTTTACCAATTCCTCCGCCCTGTATCTCCCGGTGGCAAGCGCAGCTTCATACGCCGACTGCGCGGCCCGGGTGTTCCTCTGGTTCAAATAGACAACACCCATCCAGTCATAGATTGTCTTCTCATCGAACGCCGTCAGCGGAGACCTGGATTTGGCCACCTCGAGCTCACTCAGGGCATCCGCCCATCGGGCGGATTGCATGGCCTTCTGTGCAGAGGTCATTTCGGGGGCAATCACCCTGCTTAGCGCGAGGCCGGCGGGACCGGCTGCCGATGCGGGCGCCTCGATTCCCGGGGTCGATTGAGCAGTGGAATCGGAGCGAGGAGCCGATATGTCATGCCCGCGATATAAAGAAAGCACCTTGTAGCTCACCGACACCATCGAGACGGAAAGCCCGATGGCGATCAGGCCCCATATCCAGAAGCCCATGGCCTTCAGCAGATTATTCATCGGCTACCTCACGAGGCTTGTCGGCATTGTAGCCTTCCGCGCTTAGGCAAGCGCAGCGCGTTCAGCGATTCCACGGCCGCAACACCCGCCGAACCGGGTCGGTAACCGTGGCCAAAACTGCCGGGTCCAAGAGCCTGCGCCGGCGCAGATGCCGTATCGCCGCCTGAACGGTCGATTTAGACAGGCCCGTCTTGGTGGCAATGGTCTGCAGACTGACCGACAAGGTGTCCCGCCTGCCTTTTGCTGCATGGCGCAAAAAATACAGGTACACGATGAAGGTGGCGGGCCGGCGATCGTGTCCCACCAGGTCCGGCATGAGGACGTCGACGACGTAATTGTCCAAATTGAAGTGCTGCATCAATAATTACTATACCGATTATCGCCACTAGGCGCCGGTGAAATATCCGATAATCGCCCGACCCATGCACCGCTTCAAGGGAGAGCCAGCGCCGTGATCACGCAAGTCAAATTCGTCGGCATACCGACCGGGGATCAGGATCGAGCCCTCAAGTTCTATACCGAGAAACTGGGATTCGAAGTGTCGACGGATCAGGTCTTCGACGCCAAGCAGCGTTGGATCGAGCTGCGCATCGGCAATTCGGGGACGCGCGTCGTGCTCTTCACGCCGGATGGCCACGAGAGCCGCATCGGGTCATTTTTTAACGGCTC
>Ga0210384_10004985_pt1 | contig 14642 bp, 5 predicted proteins | sample IncBWH2MmetaG_FD_160574 | JGI IMG/M metagenome (GOLD analysis project Ga0210384, IMG submission 160574) | Forest soil microbial communities from Barre Woods Harvard Forest LTER site, Petersham, Massachusetts, United States - Inc-BW-H-2-M | ecosystem: Environmental > Terrestrial > Soil >...
CATAGCTGATCCCGTTCTTTTCCGCCACATTGCGGGCGCGGTTGAGCTCGTCCACGGTCGCGTACAGGCGTCCATCCGCGATCGGAGGCGCTCCGCCGACATTCCCGATGCCAAAGCGGGCTAAGGCTTTCAAGCGTGCGTCGTCCATCGGTGTCTCAGTTCCGAGCTTCATCAGAGCACGCTTAGATGGTGCGGCGGACGCGGTGCCCATTTTTAGGTTATTGCAGAGCGCCATCGCGACGACGCCGGAAGAAGAGATGAACTGTCTTCGATTCATTCGTGGGACCTCCCGTATTGCAGATTCGCCTGCCCAGCACGGTCCAAATAACCGTGCTAACTAACTTCCAAAAGGCCAATTTCCCATAAAGCGCATTACCAAATCATCTTCAGCGCAAACTGGATCTCTCGGGGATCGGTGCTGGTCCTCGTAAGAATACCCACGCTGTTGACCGGCACTCCACTTGCATCAAAGACGTCAGCTTCTGCATTCGCAGTATGGGGCGGTTGGAAATTGGCATGGTTTAGAGCGTTAAAAACCTCCGCCCGGAACTGCACGTTGAAGCTGTCGGAGATGCGTTTGATATGATTATCCTTAATCACGGAAAAATTCAGGTTTGTCAGCCCTGGCCCGCTCAGGATGTTACGGCCGGCATTGCCTCGTAGATTGAAGCATACGGGATATGGCGCCGTTGTAAGGTTCGGGCCATAAATGTTTGAGGTCGTATCACAGTTGGCCTGCCAAAAAGCCATGTTTGGAGCCGTCGGAAGCGTGAAGCACTGACTTTTAACATAGTTGTTGGGGTTCCCAGGATTAATGAGTGTCGTGCACCCGGGACCGGTCAAACGGTTCGGAAATGCGTAATCGTCGGCGGACAGGGTTCCGGCGGGGTCGCTGCCCGTGCCCCAGGTTGGGGTAAACGGCACGCCGTCGCTGACTGTGAAAATACCCCCCAATTCCCAGCCATTGGCCAACCAGGCTGCAGGTCCAGGGAGCGACTTAGCAGTCGGAACCTGCCACGTAATACTAAGGTTCAACGTTCGCCCTACGTTGAAGTCGGATACTGCGCGGGTCAAGCGGCTATCGAACCAATCCAAGCTCGAAATCGAATTCCCAAACTGATCGCCCAGTCCAGAAGCGGAACTAGTGTCAATGCTCTTACCCCAAGTGAATGAAGTTTGAAACTGCAGGCCATGGCTCATTCTCTTGGAAACTGCCACCTGCAAGGCATCATAAAAAGAATTCCCCTTAAAGAAAATCGTATGAATCGAACCGAAGTGCGTGTTGATTCGGGTCCCGCTGCCTATTGGTGCGGGCCAGAGGTAACCGGCAGACGTGAGCGTAGGAAGGGCTAAATCGCCATCATCAAGGAAGAAGGGCAAGTGTGTCCCCCTCGAACCGACGAAGCCGATCATCGTTGTCAGCGTAGGAGTGATTTGCTGCTGCACGTTTAAGTTCCACTGCATGACATAACTCCGATGTGGATCTTGGTCGCTGGACCAGCCGGTAAGGTTACCAAGCTTCGCTTTCGCAAGGATTGATGCCGAGTTAAAAAACGAGCCTTGCGGAATTTTCGAAACTATGCTCCTTGTAGTGAATGGAGCCGCAAGCTCTTGAGGCTGAAAGTTTTGATAAATTAGCGGCAACACGTCAAACATCCCGAATCCCCCGCGTACCGCGGTCTTGCCGTGGTTGAAAGGGTCCCACGAAAAGCCCACTCGTGGCTCGAAGTTGCGAAGGGTAGGGTTACTGAAAAGTGGGCCGCCCACATGGGGCGTGGCATCTGCGAGGTTTGTCAGGACCGAGAGCCTTCCGAAGATTTCCGTTTCATTGGTCGTCATCTCGTAGCGCAGGCCCAAATTCAACGTTAGGTTAGGGCGAAAACGCCAGTCATCCTCTACGTATCCGCCAAAGATGGTCTGGCGCAAATCTCTTGACGAGGTACCGGTCCCCAAAGTGAGTCTTGTCGAACGGTTGGCGAGGAAGCTCGCAATACCGCTGAAATTGAATGTTCCTGATCCTTGTCCACCATGATTTCCCTCGTTCAGTTGCATCCGCTCAACAGCAAAACCGAATTTCAAAGAGTGAGTTCCACGTGTAAGGAATGCATCGTCGTATGCCTGAAACGAATTCCAAGGATATAACGTCCCCGGCCCCGCCACGAAACCTCCAGCGAATGCAGTGAGACCTCCTCCAAAGGTAACCCCAGCAGCGTTCGAGTTTGGTACGCCACCCAAGGACGGGTCCGCCGCCGCCGGATTGATAGGTGAAATAGAAAAAATAGCGCTAGCAAAGTCACGGTTGTAGCCGAATCGGACCGTATTGACTAGATTCGGATTGAAGATATGGTTTTCTTCGATAGTGTACAGTTGGCGCGCCGTTTTGCTTCCATTGAGGACTTGGTCCAGTGCGTCGGGCGAGGAAAACTGCGCTCTGTCAAACATGAAGCTTCCAAAGATACTGTCTTTATCCGACAGCTTGTAGTCGACACGAGTGGTTAAGAAATTCTCAGTAACTTTTTGATCTGCCGCAAAAGTAAAGAACCCTATGTCTCCATTTGAGCCTGGCACCGGTCCCAAATTGGGTATCGGAAAGAAAGTAAAATATTTATGTGCCGAGGGATCCACTGCCACCGTCGTCGGCGTGCAAGCGCCGGGGCTACTTGGAATCGAACAAAGGTTCCCATTGCGTGCCGCCTGTGAAGGCGTTTTGTCACGAACTGTAATCCCTTTCGATTGGCGGATCCCTTCGTAGTCTACGAAGAAAAATGCGCGGCCCTTCCGGATCGGCCCACCCGCCGATGCTCCGAATTGATTGCGTTTGAAGGGCGGAGCGGACCCCACGTCGAAAAAGTTTCGGGCATCAAGGGCGCTGTTGCGCAAGAACTCATAGGCGTTTCCATGGAACCCATTCGTTCCTGAGCGCGAAATGGCATTGACTACTCCGCCTGACGTCTTGCCATACTCCGCTGAGTAATTCGTGGTTAAAACCGAAAACTCCTGAATGGCATCTACGCCCAGATTCCCGCCGACCACGCTGCCGGGCCCCGCATTCGCATAATCGTTCATACTAATGCCGTTCAGACGGTAATTATTCTGTACCGGGCGGCCACCGGAGATGGTCAGTTGCGTTCCAAAGCCCCGGTTTCCCCGGTCGCTACAACCACATTCAAAGCTTGGTGAGGTCGGGATCAAGTTGACACCGGGCTGAAGGGTCGTGAGATCGGTCCAGCTTCGTCCGTTTAGCGGTAGCTCGACAACTGTAGTGGAGTTCACCGTGGCGCTGATCGTGGCCGAGGCCAGATCGATGCTGGGCGCTGCCCCAGTGACTTCGACCGTTTGAGTCATCTGTCCTACTGTCAGAGTGAGATTCAGCACTTGCAGAGCCCCGACGGTCAGCGTCAGCTTGGTCGCGGAGGTGCTGAAACCCGGCGAGGATATGGATACCTCGTAATCTGCGGGGATAAGGTTCACTATGCTATATGCGCCGGAAGTGTTGGTGGTGGTGTTAGTCGTTACCGCAGTGGCGACATTCTTGGCAGAGACTCTCGCGTTGGCAATAACTCCTCCTTGCGCGTCCGTGATGGCGCCTGTAAGAGTGGCGCCGGCCACCTGTGCGCGCAACGGGAAGGAGATCGCCAGACAAAGCGCCAAAACCGACGCGAACAGCACGAACGTGATCGCTTTCGGGTTCATAATTGCATTCCTCCTCTTTAGATCTCTAGCCCAGATGTCGTTGCAGATCCGCCGGCAAATATCCCTGTCGCGACTGTGAAGTCAGGATACCCTGTGCACTTCGCGCCAAAATTTGTAAGCGTATAGGACGCCCGTATAGGACGGCCGTGTAGCATGGCCCCCCCGGCTATGTCAAGCTCCTTTTTCCTTTTGTCAAAGCTCTTTGAAAATGTCCCCTTCCTCACCTCGTTAAAAATGTCCCCTTTTTCTGCTGTGGAATTCGGTTGGTGTTGAGTTTCTTTCGCCGTTCCGATTCCGTCTGGAGCGACGCCCTGCGGAGCCGTAGATTCTTGAGACTTCGGTTTGAGAATTTCCGTCTCGGAACGTTCACGCGGCAAGTAGGTCGATGAGGCGCTAAACGGAAGCATCAACTTGGTGATAGGCGGCCTCGAGCTCGCTGCTGGTCTCTTGGTGTTGTGTTGGTTGCCGGTGGAATTGGCTGTTGGCTCGGCGGCCACAGACTCGTTGGTGAAAGAGGATGTACATGAGGGCGACGCGCCGATTTCTCAATCTGACGCGTGGAATCCTTTTTTGGCGAGCGACAGGCCTAAGGCAGCACACTAAAGACGAGCACTTCGGCAGTTTTGTCCCCGTGGTGAGGCGCCGCAACGTAATAGCGATTCAGTTCAGACACCAGAATTGACGTTTTGGCGCGAAAAGCGCCCGGAACGTGCGAAAGCAAATCATAGTGGTCAGGGTCGCGCTGTTGAAACACGTCAACAAATTCAGTTCCCGGAACGTAAATGCGCTTAAACCGAGCGTCATAAACCACCCCATCGTTCATGTCTACGCAGGGTAGACTGGAAACTATCTTTCCGGAATCCGAATCCAGAACAATGAGTTTCGCAGGCTTGCGACTGACTGTAAAAAGGCGATGTCCAGCTTCGTCAAACGCGATCGCGAGATTCTGCTGAGCTTCCTGCGCAATGGACCAGGTTGCAATCACGGTGCGTTTTGTCCGGTCAATCACCCCCACTGAATTGTTGCTGGGCTCAGCGACGAACAACCGCGGTCCTGACTTTTCAAGCGCCATCGCGTCTATGTGAGACTCTACTTTGATATCCGCCAGCTTTCTATCACTTGTCGTGTCCACAACACTGATGAGCGAATAAGACAGATGGGCCGCATTACTCCCATTAGTAACGTACATATATTTGGTGGTCGGATCATAGGCAACAGCGTCTGCGCCATAGTCGAGCTTTATACTTCCGATAGGTTTGTAGGAGTCGCCCTGGTAGATCTTGACCTCTGCCGTACCTCCATCCGTTACGAAGAGCTTCCTTAAATCAGCCCGATAAACTATGGAATGCGGCGCCTTGACGTCGGAAATGGTATGGATCAGTCTATTCGTGCGGAGATCGCAAACTTCGACCGCTGAGTTCTCCTCTGCAGTAACGAACAGCCGGTGACCCTGAAGATCCACAGCAAAGTTATCAAAATCGCCGTCGTGGAGCCCTGGCAGTGGAATCGATCGCAAGAGCGAGAGCGGCGCCTTCTGTTGACCCCAAGCACCTATCACCAATGCGAACAACACGGTACCCAAACTCGTTAATCGCAATTGACTCATACTGACCTCCCAGCACGGATGAAGCATCCGTTTTTGTGCGAGCATCTTAAGATTGCCCCGCCTGACAAATCAACGCTCCGTACCCGCCGGGGGGATGTTGTCCCCGGTTTAGCTAATTGCAGCGGCTCTCCACTTTCTGCACGTTACGCGACCGGCACCTGAGAGCTAACGGCGCGTTGTTCCGCCGATACTCCTGGCAACTCTCGCATGAGCGTTGTGGATTCAGTCGGCGATGCAGAATTTTCAGGTCCCGATAGCCCTTTTACGCGCCGGACCTTCTTCCTCCGCGCGCGCGCCGAAGACGTGTTCGATGCCGGCGCGCAGCTCAGTCGCCTTTCTTGCGAACGGTCCTCGAATTAGAAACGCGAATCAGAATCAGCGAATTCCCACGCGCCGAGCGTTCCCCTTGCGGACGCGCTCACTTCGCGAGCGGATCAGGACGAAGCTGGAACTTCACAAGTTTTCCCTTCGTTCCTTTCCCGCCTTCCGTGTGCCATTGCGCCTCGGACGCGTAGTTAGACCAGGTACCCCGGCCTTTCCATCCGGCCTTCGGATCGTCGATCCGCCAGTCGATTTCGCGTGCTAAGAATCCCATCGGGTAGGGGACCTGTAGCCTAACCCACTGGCCGGTCTTCGGTAACAGCGCCAGCAACGAGTCTGATTGCTCACTCTCCGTCATCACCACGTCCTTCCCAAGGCCCAACACGCCGAGTCGATCAACGACCATCAGATAGGTTTTGTCAGCCCTGAGATTCGATCCCTGGAAGTTGATACCCGGAACCGGATAGTACGTCCAGCCTTCCGGACAGTGCTGCCCCGTGGCGGTCGGCCCGTTCAGAACCTTGCACTTCCGACGGTCGAAACTAGCGACGAGGTCGCTGGGGACGAAATTCACCCAGGCCACGCCGTTGCTATCGATGGCTATTCCGCGAGACCCATGGATCCCACTCTCTTTGGGCGCCTGGTAGACTTCGCCCTTGCAAGTCTTCGGCGGGTTGGGACCTCGTTCGAGACGGACGATCTCATTGCTATGTTCGCCCCCCGGCGAACACCACACCGTGCCATCCGGTTGAACCCCGATCCCGTAGCATTGTAACGCGATCCGGTGGTCCTTCTGGGGATCAATCGGTTGGTCGGGTTCGGTCCACTCGGTGATTTTTCCGTCACCGTTCGTGTCCAGGACCGCTGGACACCATCCCTGCGCAGCTTCGTCGTTATGGGTCTCATCGTAAACCTTGGTGTTAACCCAACCGACGGCGTTGTGCTGACCGAAGAAAAGGCTGCCGTCCTCCGAGAACTCGTTATGGTCTGGCGAAAAACATGTCTCGATCGACGTGATCTTATCCGTCTTCGGATCGTAGAACGCCACCTGTTTGAAGCCGTGGTCGACCTTGTCGCTCAGGGTCAGTGGAAAGTACTGCGTGAACTTATTGGTTGACCCAGGCTTGCAGAAATCTGGGGAGTTCGCCTCATGAAACCTGGACGCGAACCATAGGCGTCCCTTCTCGTCAATTACTCCGCTGCGCGTGACCCCAGCTGCTTTCCTAATGACCTCACCACCCCAGAAGCCCGAAGGAGGCTCGACAATAGGTGTCGCGCGGGTGGGAATCGGTATTTCGCCCGCCTTGTTTTTAACCGGGTCTACGTAGACGAGGACGTCGCGGGATGCGACGGTGCCGTACACCCACCCGTTCGCGTTAACCGTGGGATCGCGCCTGTCGGTAGCGGTTGCGTCGTGCATGTAGTCGGTGGGTCCGCCCCAGTCCCACAGTGAGACAACGAGGTTGCGCTCGATCCCGCTGGGGCGTGGCGGTTGCACCTCCGGCACCGCGCCCGCGGCAATGCGGTCAGTCCAGTCGGCGAACATCGTGCGCTGAGGGCCAAGAGTCCCAAGGAATAGACGGCTCATGGTGCCGCGCTGGACCCCTCCAGTCACCCGATGGTCCCATGCGTCAGTGCTAGAGCTGACCGGCCCGAGCCAGGCAGGGATCTCCCGCGTCGCTTTGTCTCCCAGCTGGTGACACGACATGCAGCCCTTCACTTCGCGGCTGACCTCATAGGGTGGAAGTTTGCCCGGCGGTAGTCTCATGAGGGAAAGCCAGTAAGTGGCCGGATAGACCTGGGCCGCTGCCCGCTCGTCGGGCGCCACCACCGCCTTTAAGTTAAGCGCGTTGCCCGGCCTCGCCTGCACCGGCGCCGAATCCACCAACCCGTAGCCCCGTACCCACACCTGGTAATTCGCCTTCGGCAGCTCAGGCAGCACGTAGCGCCCTTGATCGTCGGTCACGACGCTCTTAGTAAACTTCGTGGGCAGGTCGTTGGTTTCGGCGATTACCCACACGCCGGCTTCGGGACCCTTCGAACTCGTTACGACGCCCCCGATGTCATCGGCGTCGATCGCCACCGCGATCGCGCGCTTGTGCTGGGCGTCTACTCCCGTCAACGACGCGGCAACCATCACGATCGTCAATAAACCTACTCGGACACGGATGTTTGATCTCATCTTGTTTCTCCTCATATCTACCTTCTTTTAGCTAGCAGGTCCGTTGACTACCCCTTCCTTCCCAGCATGCTGCCGAGCAGCCTGACCTCACCAACTGTTTCCCACCAGTGTTGGTGAGTGTCTACTTCCTTCGATCGCACGGTCAAACTAGCTTCAAGACTACCAAACAATCTTCAACGCAAATTGAATCTCCCTTTCCGTAGTCGTGGTTGAAGTTATCAGGCCCGCAACCCCGGTCGGAGTCCCCGTTGAATCGAAAATGTCCGTGTTGTCCGGCATGACCGGTACCGCAAAGTTTGGGTGATTCAGGAGGTTGAAAAACTCCGCCCGAAACTGCATGTTGAAGCTCTCTGAAATCCTCTTAATCGGATTGTTCTTGAATATCGAGAAGTCAAGGTTCGACGTCCCCGGTCCAGTCAGGATGTTCCGGCCCGCATTGCCCCGCAGGTTAAGGCACACTGGGAATGGTTCAGTTGTAAGGTTCGGTCCATAAATGTTGGAAGTCGTATCGCAGTTAGCCTGCCAAAAGGCCATGTTCGGAGCCGTCGGCAAAGCAAAACACTGGGTCTTGATGTAGTTGTTTGGGTTACCGGGGTTGATGAGCGAACTGCATCCCGGTCCCCCGAGACGATTGGGAAAGTCCCAGGGATCGTTGTTACTCTGGCCCAAGGGATCCGCGTCCGTACCTAAGGTCGGGGTGGTAGGCACGCCATCACTCGCCGTGTAGATACCTCCCAACTCCCAGCCACCCACGATCCGGGCGGCTGGCCCAGAGACCGATCCGGGGATTGGAACCTGCCAAGTGCCACTGATCACTAGTGTCCTACTTACGTTGAAGTCTGACACACCGCGACCCACCGCCAAGTTCGGCCAAAACGAACTTGAGATTGAATTGGTAAACTGGTTGCCCGCTTCTGTTGACGAGCTAGTGTCAATGCTCTTGCCCCATGTGAACGACCCCTGCAGCTGCAGGCCATGGCTCATCCTTTTTGTGATTTGCGCTTCGAAAGCATTAAAGGACGAGTCTCCCACCCACCTTAGATCTCTGATTGAACCGAAGTTGGGATTAATCTTGGTCCCGCTTCCTACCGGCGCAGGCCAGAGGTATCCGAAAGGAGTTAGCTTGGGCAGCACGATGTCAACGTCGTCGGAGCGGAAGGGCTGGTGTACTCCGTGCGAGCCGACATAGCCAATCATCCCCGTTAAGTTCGGCGTGAGTTCGCGCTGGATGTTGAGGTTCCACTGCATCACGTAATTGCGATGGGGATGTTGTTGTATGGACGTCACCTCCGCAGACGTCGGGCGAAGCAGCGGAAAGGCGCCGGTATAGAATGACCCCGCTGGCAATTTGCTTGCAGAGCCCAGTTCGAAGAATGGGGTCGAGGTGTATGTTGTAAGAACGAACTCATAAGGCAGGGGTAGCACATCATACATTCCGAATCCCCCGCGCAACACGCTCTTATTATCCCGAAATGGATCCCACGCGAAACCTACCCGCGGCTCGAAGTTACGAAGAGTGGGATTCGAGAAAAATGGGTCTCCTAAATGAGGCTGTGTGTCGGTGAGGTTGATCAAGGTGGCGATCTTGCCTCGATTCTCTGTCGGCACAGTTGTCATCTCATACCGCAGTCCCAGATTGAGCGTGAGGTTGGGACGCCACCGCCAATCATCCTGGACGTAGAGCCCGAAAATGGCCTGCCGAAAAGCACGCGACGTGGTCGTACCTGGGAAGGCGGTACTAAACCGGGCTGGTTGATTCAGGAGAAAGCCTCTTAGATTGCCGAACGTGATTAGGCCGTTGACGTCAGTTTCTGCCAGGGAATTCAGTTGCGGTCGTTCCAAGGCCGCGCCGAATTTCATGGAATGAACTCCTTTGGTGAGAAAGGCATCGTCGTAAACCTGAAACGAATTCCAGGTGAAACGTGATATTGCGCGAGGAAGCCCTCCGGCGAAGGTCGAAAGTCCCGGCACGAATGTATTTACCGGGGGTCGTCCCGGTACAGCCCCTAATGATAGGTCTGTCACAAGCGGATTAATAGCCTTCACGCTTTGCCCGGCGATTCGATACGGCCGGTTGAAACCAAACCGAATCGCATTGAGCAGGGTGGGATTAAAAGTGTGGGTCTCTTCAAGGATGGCAACCTGACGCAGCGTGTTATCGCCTGTTATCGCAGTGTTCAGGTTATCGGGAGAGGCGAAGGAGGATTTGTCATACGTATAGGTTCCAAAGAGGCTATCCCTATCCGATAGTCTGTGATCCACTCGGGTAATAAAGAAGTTCTCGCTAACGATCTCCTGCGATGCGAAGGTGTATATTCCTATATTGCCGTTTGTTCCCGGCTTAATGCCGCCGTTAGGAGCCGGCCAGAAGGGGAGGTATTTTTGGACCGCCATATCGATGTGTGTCGTGGGGTCTGGATTCTGGGCAGCCCCCGGCTGCCCGCTCGCCGGAAGCGGCGACCCGTTCACAACCGCGACCGTTGGCTGGCCGTTGGGCCCGATCCCACGGGCAGCCGGTGATGGCACTGTGTCAACATTAGTGATGCCCTTGGACTGGCGTATGCCTTCGTAGTCGCCAAAGATGAACGTCCGGTCCTTTCGGATCGGACCGCCCGCTGAGGCCCCGAATTGATTCCGTTTGAAGGGCGGAATACTGCCACGGTCAAAAAAGTTTCGGGCATCTAGCGCACTATTGCGTAAGAACTCGTAGACGCCACCATGAAATTGGTTCGTCCCCGAGCGCGTACTGGCGTTGACAACGCCCCCAGAGGTCCGTCCGTACTCCGCGGAGTAATTGCTTGTTAGCACAGAGAATTCCTCAACGGCATCCACGCCCAAATTACCGCCCAGTACGCTACCTGGAGCACCGTTAGTGTGATCGTTAACGTTGATTCCGTCGAGCCGATAACTATTCTGCTGAGGGCGAGCACCTGAAATGGCTGCGTCTGCTCCAAAGCCGCGGAGCACGTCGAGTTTGCGATCCGTACGGACAGCAACGACTCCGGGTTGGAGTGTTGCCAGATCGCTCCAGGACCGGCCGTTCAGTGGCAACTCGCGGACCGTGGTTGAGTTGACCACCGCACTGATGCTCGATGTGGCCAACTGCAGGTCCGGAGCTTCGCCGGTCACCTCGATTTTCTCTGTCATCGTCCCAACCCGCATGATGAGATTCAAGACTTGCGTAGCCCCCACGGTCAGCGTGGTGCCGCTGCGCACCTCAGTGGCGAATCCAGGAGCGGAGGCTGTCATCTCATAGATCCCCGGCAACAGATTCGGCGCTGTGTAGGAGCCGGCAGCATCAGCCCTAACGGCCCGCGTGATCCCGGTGGCGACATTCAGGATCGAAATTTGTGCGCCGGGAATCACCGCGCCAGAGCTATCTGTAACGGTTCCGGAGAAAGTCCCCCCTGCTACCTGTGGATACACCGAGAGGCAGGCAGCAAAGCTAAAAATCAAAACCAAAAAAGTCTGGAGAACTTTTCTTCTATCCTGAATCATAGTCTTGCCCCCTTTATCAACTCACTGGTCTAACCGCCGAAAACAAGCAGTAAAAAATGGACATCCCCAGTGTGAAGGGCCCTCCGCGAGTGGTTTCGAGCGCGAGCTAAATGCATCACCACATTCTCGCTGGTAGTTGATGAAATACTTTTATCGTTACCGCGTGAAGACCTGTTCGACTAACGCAAAGGGCACTCGTTTGGGAGTGGGCTTCCCTAGGCGTCGGTATGTTCGGGTCGATTAGCACATGTAAAAAGGAAAGTCAAGAAAAAAACTCTCCCGTGTCAAAGCTCTTTGAAAATGTCCCCTTTCTTAACTCGTTTAAAATGTCCCCTTTTTCTGCTGTGGAATTCGGTTGGTGTTGAGTTTCTTTCGCCTTTCGGATTCCGTCTGGAGCGACGCCTTGCGGAGCCGCCGTTTCAATGGTTTGTCTCCATGTCGCGTTCAGTCACGTCTTCCCAAGAAATTCGGCGTTAGGTCACTTTTCAGGAATAAAGCGGGCTAAGCCGGGGTTTCCGCGAAACAGAATGTTCCTCGCATCAGGATCGGGAATCGACGATGCGCTGGGCGGCTAGGGCGCACCTGCCCACACTGGTAAATCGGCGTGCGGGTCGTCCTTACTTGATTTTATACTCCAGGACTTCAGCGTTCGTGCTTTCGTGTTGCGGTACAGCGATAAAATACCTCTTAAGTTTAGAACTTGACATCAATTAACTCCGTTGCTACGGTACGGGCCGTTCAACCGACTTTTGGAGATGCCCATGTTTTCCAAAATCAGTCCGTACAGAATGCGTGCGAGCTTGGGAGCGTTAGTCGCTCTTGCGTTGAACCCCTTCATTCTAGTTCCGGCCTATGGCCAGGTGTCCGGAGCGATGCTCTCGGGCACGGTGACCGACACATCCGGGGCGGTAATCCCCAAAGCCAATGTATCCATCAAAAACACGGCGACGGGAGTTACTCGAGATATCGTAACGGACACAGCCGGCTTCTACTCAGTCCCAAACCTGTTGCCGGGGAATTATGACATCACAACCACGGCTCCGGGATTTTCCACGAAAGTGCAGACAGGGATCCCGATGACCGTTGGGGCCGAGCAGACCCAGAACATCAGGCTGCAGCTCGGACAGGTGACGGAAAAAGTGGAAGTGACGGGCGAGGCGCCAGCGGTGCAACTTACCACGTCGGCCGTCAGTGCCCAAGTCGACGAGACGACGTTGCGCGAGTTGCCCTTAAACGGCCGCGACTGGACTCAACTAGCAACACTGCAACCCGGGGTCCTCGGCGTCCGAGCCCAGGCCACGAACAACGCTGCCTCGAACCGAGGCAATCGCGGCTTCGGAAACATGTTGACTACCAACGGTCACCGCCCCTACGAGAATAGTTACCGGATGAACGGGATCAACGTCAACGACTATTCGAACGGAGCGCCGGGCAGCGTACTTGGCGTTAATTTGGGGGTGGACGCAATTCAGGAGTTTTCCGTCCTAACCACCGATTATCCGGCGGAATATGGACGAACTTCCGGCGCCGTCGTTAACGCCATTATGAAGTCGGGGACCAACCAGTACCATGGAAGTGCGTACTGGTTCCTTCGTGACGAGGGATTGGACGCTCGAAATTTCTTTGATGCTCACCAAATACCGCCTTTCCATCGGAACCAGTTCGGGGCATCCGGCGGCGGTCCAATCAGAAAGGACAGGACGTTCATTTTCGGGGATTACGAGGGAATTCGTCAAAACCTCAGTCAGACTCTCGTCGGTCGAGTGCCGTCGGATGCAGCGCGTAACGGAATTCTCTGCTCGGTCCCGTTTAACGGTTGCACTCCAACGCCCATCCCGGGCGGCGTAAACCCGCTGGTCATACCGTATCTCGGTCTCTGGCCGCACCAGAACGGGGGTACTATCGGCAACGGAGATGTCGGCATCTACAACACTTCGGGGATCACCCAATCCACGGAGAACTTCTTTACGATTAGGGCTGATCACCATATTTCAGAAAAAGACAACCTTGCTGGCAGTTACCTCTTCGATACAGCTCCACAAACGGTCCCAGACACTTTGAATACTGCCCTCTACGAAGTCTTCACTCGAAGACAGATGGCCAGCCTGGAAGAAACCCACATCTTTGGTCCTAATCTCGTTAACTCCGTCAGAATCGGTTACAACCGCAGCATCGGGTTCTTGAATTTTCCGCTGAAAGCGCTCAATCCCGTTGCGGGGGACCTTTCGCTCGGTTATGCCCCGGGCCTATACGCACCGTCAATTGCAGTGCCGGGCATTTTAGATATGGCGGGGGGGTTAGGTAGTTCCGGCGGCAACTTTTTCACCCACCACTTGAACTCGTGGCAAGCCTATGACGACGCCTTCCATACCCGAGGCGCTCACTCCTTGAAATTCGGGCTTACCTTTGAGAGGATGCAGGAAAATAACAGCGCCAAGAGTGTTGCCGCAGCATACGTGTACAGCTCGGTGGCAGATGCCCTGACCAATGCGCCGCCCCTAAGTGTCTCGGTGGACACCCACGGAAGAGTCGCTCATGGGACATCGGAACCCCGGGATAGCCTTTTCGGAGGTTACCTGCAAGACGACTGGCGTGCGCGGTCCAACCTGACGTTCAACCTTGGCCTGCGGTACGAGATGATGACTCTGCCGACGGAGCATCACAACGCGTACCTAATCGCGACGGATTTCTACAATGGTGTTCCCGTTTCGGTCAATCACCCTTTTGCGTCGAACCCCACCACTCGCAACTTCGAGCCCCGGGTCGGCTTCGCGTGGGATCCGTTCCACAACGAGAAGACGGCCGTCCGCGGCGGCTTCGGAATCTTCGATGTGCTGCCTCTCCCCTTTTTTTACGATTTCGAGCAATCCCAGCGCTATCCCTTCTTAGAAACTTTAAGTCAAGCCGGTGGTTTGCCTGGCGGCTCTTACCCGTTCCTCGCGATACACCAGCTCCTGAGTACTTCGGTTTTGAGCTTGGCAAATGTTGGAGGGGCCTACGTCCAACAAGATCCGCACCGCAGCTACGCCATGAACTGGACCCTGAACATCCAGCGCGAAATCACTTCAACTTTAGGGGCGTCGATCGGCTACGTGGCCTCGCGCAGCGTACACCTGCCTTTCAGTCTCGACGGGGCCAATATGGTGCCTCCATCAACCAGTAATTCCGCAGGCCTTTTCTGGCCCCTCCCAGTTGGGAGCGGGACCCGCCTTAATCCAAAGATCGGTGATCTCTCCGCGTTGTTCTGGGACGGTGTCGCGCACTATGAGGGCCTTCAGGCGGAACTCAGGAAAAGGATGAGCCACGGCCTTGAAGCTCAAGCATCCTATACTTGGGGACAGT
>Ga0210384_10004986_pt1 | contig 14636 bp, 19 predicted proteins | sample IncBWH2MmetaG_FD_160574 | JGI IMG/M metagenome (GOLD analysis project Ga0210384, IMG submission 160574) | Forest soil microbial communities from Barre Woods Harvard Forest LTER site, Petersham, Massachusetts, United States - Inc-BW-H-2-M | ecosystem: Environmental > Terrestrial > Soil >...
GCAAGAGCCTCGACTGTACTCCGCCGTCCGTTTTTGTCCAAATTTGCTAATCGCGCGACAGTGTCGCTATGATCAATGACTTCCGCGACCTAATGACTTATCAAGTTCGGAAAGGTCCAGCGAACAACAACGTTGAGGAGGTCATCATTAAGACCGGACGTCACTTTCTACAGATACCTGGCCCCACTAATGTTCCGGATCGTGTGCTGCGCGCCATCGCCCGTCCCGTCATGGATCATCGCAGCGCGGAATTCGCCGGAATCGTAAAACAAGTCTTAGAGGGTATGCGCACGGTGGTTCAAACCCGCGGTCCGGTGGTGATGTACCCCGCTTCGGGCTCTGGAGCATGGGAAGCAGCGATTGTGAACACTCTCTGTGAAGGTGATCAAGTATTGATGTTCGAGACCGGACATTTTTCCGCCCTTTGGCGGAAAGTTGCAGAACGCTTCGGGATTCGCGTCGATTATCTGCCCGGAACATGGAGAACCGGAGCGGTTGTGGAGGACATCGAAGAGAAATTATCCGACGACAAGAATCATCAGTACAAGGCCATCATGGTGGTTCATAACGAGACTTCAACTGGCGCGACCAGCAAGATCTCCGAAATCCGTCGGGCCATGAATCGTCTCGGGCATCCGGCGCTGCTGATGGTCGATGCTGTTTCGTCGCTCGGCTCGCTGGAGTATCACCATGATGATTGGGAAGTCGACGTGATGATCGCGTCATCGCAAAAGGGCTTAATGCTGCCGCCCGGCCTCTCCTTCAATGCAATTTCAGAAAAAGCGCTGGCGGCCAACAAGACCGCGAAGTTGCCCCGGTCCTACTGGGATTGGCGAGAGATTCTGGAATTGAGTCGAAATGGATTCTTCCCTTATACCCCATCGATCAATTTAATTTTTGGTTTGCGAGAAGCGTTGCAAATGCTGCTTGAAGAAGGTCTGCCAAATGTTTATCTCCGGCATCAGCGTCACGGCCAAGCAACTCGCGCCGCAGTGCGCGCGTGGGGTCTGGAGCTTGTTTGCGAACACCCCAGCGAATACTCCGATACAGTCACCGCGGTCTTTCTGCCCAAGGGATATAGCGCCGATGCATTAAGAGCAACGATTCTGGCAAAATTCGATATGTCTCTTGGAGCCGGATTATCCGCGTTGGCGGACAAAGTTTTTCGCATTGGGCACCTTGGACACTTCAACGATTTAATGTTGGCCGGCACGTTGGCAGGGGTGGAGATGGGAATGCGGCTCGGCGCCGTACCGCACACCGAAGGTGGCCTGATGGCCGCTCTCGACTCGCTGGCTCCGACGTCAAAAACAGCGCTTTCCCCGGCCCGATAGTCGTAAGCCGCTTCCCTTGTTTCTCGTTTGATCAAGAACTCGCGCCCGCAGTCTTGTCTTGGCCCCTAGAGTCGGTCAAAAAAGGAAATAGCGTTGCGCAAGAGGCAAACTACTGGCCGGCTCACAGGCGATCACCGAGCCGTCTACTCGAACTTCATAAGTCTCCGGATCAACCTCAATAATCGGAGTAGAACTATTGTGAAGCATGTCTTTCTTTCCAACATGCCGGCAGTTGCGCACCGCCTTCGCAACCTTCTTTAGCCCAATTTTTTGCGGGAAATTACGTTCCACCGCAAGCTGTGATTGAAAAATGATAGAAATTTGTCCGGGCGCGGCGCCGAAGCTGCCGAACATGGGACGATAAAGCAACGGTTGAGGAGTGGGAATTGAGGCGTTTGGGTCGCCCATGGCACTCCATGCGATAAAACCGCCCTTCAGCACAATTTCGGGTTTTACGGCAAAGAATGCGGGCTTCCATAACACCAAATCTGCGAGCTTTCCCGGCTCAATCGACCCAATTTCTGCGGACATTCCATGCGTAATCGCGGGATTAATCGTGTATTTAGCAAGATAGCGTTTGGCTCGAAAGTTGTCGTTCCTCGCGGAATCTTCGGGAAGCGCTCCGCGCTGCACTTTCATCTTATGAGCGGTTTGCCAAGTGCGAATGATCACCTCACCCACACGACCCATGGCTTGCGAATCGCTCGAGATCATGCTGATAACTCCCAGGTCGTGGAGAATATCTTCAGCCGCAATTGTTTCAGGTCGGATTCGACTCTCTGCAAATGCGACGTCTTCAGGTACTTGGGAATTTAAATGATGACAGACCATCAGCATATCAAGGTGCTCGGCAATGGTGTTCACCGTGAAGGGCCGCGTTGGGTTCGTAGAAGAAGGCAGAATATTCGGAAAGGAGGCAATCCTTATAATGTCCGGAGCGTGTCCACCTCCGGCACCTTCAGTATGGTAGGTGTGGATGGCGCGCCCCGCAATGGCATTGACGGTTGATTCTAGAAAACCCGCTTCATTGATAGTGTCGGTATGAATCGCCACTTGGATATCAAACTTATCCGCAACCTTCAGGCAAGCATCAATCGTTGCTGGTGTCGTCCCCCAGTCCTCATGAAGTTTCAATCCACATGCACCTGCTTCAATCTGTTCCGCAAGCGGCGGTTCTGTGGCTGAGTTACCTTTGCCAAGAAAACCAAAATTTACGGGCCACTCTTCAACAGCCTGAAACATGCGCGCGAGATTCCATGCCCCCGGCGTACATGTGGTTGCAGCCGTTCCCGTTGCGGGCCCCGTGCCGCCACCGATCATGGTCGTAATACCGCTCGATAGCGCAGCATAGACCTGTTGAGGTGAAATGAAATGAATATGGCTGTCGATGCCGCCAGGAGTAACAATCAAGTGCTCGCCAGCAATGACTTCTGTCGATGCTCCAACGATGAGCTCGGGATCAACGCCTTCCATAGTGTCGGGATTCCCGGCCTTCCCGACCCTGACGACACGTCCGTTTTTAATGCCTATATCGCCTTTCACGATTCCCCAATGATCCAGGATGATTGCGTTGGTAATCACCAGGTCGAGTGTGCCGTTATGACCTTCCCGAACGGCCGTGCTGCTCTGCCCCATCCCGTCGCGGATCACTTTCCCTCCGCCGAAAGTAATTTCGTCGCCGTAATGCGTGAAGTCTCTTTCTATTTCGATAAGTAAATCAGTATCCGCGAGACGAACGAGATCGCCTTTCGTTGGGCCGTATAGATCGGCATAAGTTCGCCGAGGAATCGAGAGGGTCATCGATGTTTTGACTCCTTCGAAAAGGCGAAATCAGCATTTCGAGCCCGATTCACAGCCTCGGCTTGCGCCCCTGCCTCGTCCAGTTTCCCGCCAACCAAATGGTTGAATCCATAGACTATCCGGCGACCTCCAATCCTCGTTAACTCCACTTCCTTTTGCTCACCCGGTTCAAATCGCACGGCTGTACCAGAAGGTATGTTCAGTCGCTGGCCGAATGCGGCACCGCGATCGAACGATAGCGAAGCGTTGGTCTCGAAAAAATGGTAGTGGCTTCCAACCTGGATGGGTCTATCACCAGTATTAGCTACTAGCACGCGAATCGTCTTTCTCCCGGCGTTAGCTTCGATATCACCAGCGCCCACATCCAGAAAATACTCCCCCGGCTTCATAAATTACCTCATTCCACTAAACGCCCACTCGCTATTTGACAGGATCGTGGATCGTTACGAGCTTGGTTCCATCCGGAAACGTGGTCTCAACCTGCACTTCGTGAATCATCTCTGACACGCCGTCCATCAGTTGATCTCGGGTCAGCAGCGTGCCGCCGAGATGCATAATTTCGACAACCGTTTTTCCATCTCTCGCCGCCTCCATGATTTCCGCGGAAAGAATAGCCACCGCTTCAACATAATTTAGTTTCAAACCCCTCGCCTGACGCCTTCTGGCAAGATCGGCGGCGACGACGATCATCAACTTCTCTTGCTCCGCAGGGGTCAGGTGCACTCGTCATCCTCCGATTTTTCGATTTCCGCAACCTACATGATAAGCACAATTCAATTCTTCAGTTAACTTTGCGCGGCAGTATCGCTTTTCGTCCGTACAGATATACCTTTGCGCGACTCCAAATTGCGCGCAGACCAGGAAGTATCTCTCTTCCGTTGCAGCCCACGCATCGAACAGTCAGGCCATTTGAGACCAGCGTGCTCACTCCCCACTGCATTTCACCCGGCCGCGTCAGGCTGTGTGTTACTTCGACAAGGTGATTCTCCAAATTGTGCCAGGAGCCCGGATCAACGTCCACGCAGCAGATGTAAAACGTCGCGTAGTAGCGACAATGGCCAAATCTCCCTAAAGATGTAGTTGTCCGCTTGCCGGGCTCAAGACAAATATTCTCGGCCGCAATGAGCTGCGACCGCGCCATCACTCGGACTTTCATCTCCACCTTGTCGTATTGAAAAATCTCCTCGCGAGCTTCCCGGCCGGGAGCCAGAATTTCCCACCAAAACAGGCCTGCGCCAGATCCGAGCGAAATGAAAGTCTCCTGGCGGAACCTTGCGCCGGCAAATGGAATGACTTCGTCGGGCAAGTATTCAAGCAAGCCGCCGTCTTCTACAAATATCTTGTTGTGCTGCGACGCGTCAGGAAGTTCCTTGCTTGAGCGGTAGATGCGCGTGGCGCCCGTCGTCGTCAGTTGTGCGCTAGCGAGGCGTCCGACATCGACGCGAAAGTTAAATTGGTCGCCGCCCAGTATGCCGCCCGAGACATTGTGCAGATGTACCAACGCCGTACCGTCATCGTGCGTGAATGCCCGTACCACTTGCAGCGGCGGTTCGTGACGGTTTTCTCGGAGGATTGTGCAGCCCGATTCAGCATTGCGCTCAAATCTCAGTTTTGACGAGGCGCAAAGCAACTCTTTTCCTGCTTGAGCGCGCGGAACCTCCTGATCCGTCGATTTCGAATTTGCAAGCATGGGCACCGGCCTTCAACTGATGAATAGTCGTGTCGCCAGAAATGGGTGCTCCATAGCTCCCCAGTCGAGCACTGGCATAAAACAACTGGCCTCAGCCAAATCTAAATTCTTACTCCCACACGCGACCTCAATGATCGCCGGCTTTAAATTCCAGAGAATCTGCATCGCATCCGTCTGCCCTAAGGGCAGCAGCCGCTGACACGCGGAGATGAAACTCGCCGCCGCTTGGTGCAGATAAGCCAGCGCGGCGCGATCTTCGCCGAAACCCAAAACTGCACTCACCAGCCCGAACGCGGCGGCATGATGAACCAAAGTGCCTGCGCTCTGCGCAGCCTCGCGAGCTTCCAGGAGCATCGGGTAGTCGCCGGTGTTGATTACCGCCGACAGAAAATTTCGTCCGAGCGCAGCGCTGACGGCCCGACTCTCGCGAGCAGGCTTCAATGCACTCAAGAGGTCGTTCAGTTCTAGCCAGTTATTTTTCTCCAAATGTTCTTTCCGCAGATCTACCAATCGGAATGCGCTGCGGCAAGCCGTGGCATCCAGCATCCCGCACTCTTGAAGATATCCTTCGAAAAAGTCAGGCAAATCCGTCGACTTCAACATTTCAGCGGAAACCAGGGTCTCCAGCCCAAACGACTGCGCCAGCGCCCCTATCGGCAAAGCACTGTCGGTAAGGTGACTTAAGCGTAGAAAAGCGAGATCGTCGCTCGCGAAAGGCCTTGGCGCGGATTCGCTGCTCATATTCGGGCGCCGGAATTTGTGACTATGCCCAGGCTTCTAGGCATGACCTTCCGGATGTTCGTTGTGGTCATGGTGTCGGTGTTCGTGTGAGTGAGAATGAACACGGCCAACGTAAGGTGCGTGAGCGTCTATCAATCTGGCGCGCGATTCGTACGGCAGAGACAATCGTTCTTCCATCCAGTTGATGATGAAATCTAACCCGATGTCTTCTCTTAAATTGGTGAATACAAACGGCCGCTCGCCACGTACCTTGCGAGAATCGCGTTCCATGACTTCCAGTGAGGCGCCTACATAGGGCGCCAGATCGATTTTGTTAATGATCAATAGATCGGATCGCAGGATGCCCGGGCCGCCTTTCCGGGGAATCTTATCGCCTTCTGCGACATCGATTACGTAGAACCACGCATCGACCAGTTCCGGACTAAACGCCGCCGAGAGATTGTCTCCGCCGCTTTCGACAAAGATGAGTTCAAGCCCCGGAAGGCTGTCCTCCAGCTCAGCGATGGCCTGGAGGTTCATGGAGGCGTCTTCGCGAATCGCCGCGTGGGGACAACCTCCCGTTTCAACTCCCTTGATTCGTTCGAGCGGTAACGTTCCCTGACGCACAAGAAACTCTGCGTCTTCCTTGGTGAAAATATCGTTGGTAACCACCGCCAGATTGAGTTTCGGATAAAGACGTTTGCTCAGGCGATCGACAAGCGCCGTCTTGCCGGAGCCGACTGGCCCGGCAATGCCAATACGAAATGCTCTCTTCACCGCGAGCTGTTCCATTTAGCTGACTCCGCACTCGCTGATCACGGTAATCATGAACTATCGACGATCAGAGTCCACCCAGTATCCGCACAATTCATGGCGTGTCAAGGGCCCCACAATGAATTGTAGATGCTCCAAGATAATGTCACCCCTTAACTGCAACGAGACTTTGTCACCCTATGAGTATGGTGACAATGAGTCAGAAAGAGTTTCAACGGGTGAAAGTAATTGAGAAACGCGGCGCCTGTTGCAGCCAGAACCAGGTCTTTTGCTTGTAATCGAGATACGCGGCGCCAAACTTCTCCGTCAGCACCCGCTCCTCTTTCCGGCTGCGCACCACCTGCAGCGGAATCAGGACCGCAAAAATCGGCAGCAGCCACGGACGTCCCATCCAGATGATGATTCCCAGGATGAACATCGCGCCAAAGAAGTAAATCGGATTGCGGATGCGCGAGTAGACGCGCGTCGTTACCAGCGTCGTCGCCTTAGCCTGCACGCTGACCAAGCGCGGCCGAAGAAAAGAAAACACATGTGGGTTATCACCCACCAGTAAAATGCTGATCTTTGATAACTCGGTGCATTCAACCTGAATATCAGTTCCTTTGCGACAAGTTAGAGCGGCTAAGTTGTCGTTCAGTGGTTGCTAAATGGTTTTGCTGATGAATCAGAGCGCTGAGTCTGCAGAAAGGTTCACATTGGTGCACAGAGCTGCACACGGTTTTGGAAGCGAAATGCCAAGGACCGTTAACAGAGGTCCGTGCTAGAGGTCTAGTAATAGAAGTGCATTATCAATCGTTTCTGGGAACGTCGGTTGTAATAGACGCGCGACCGATCAGATATGCAACGGAAGGTATTCAAAATGAATTCGCTGCGAGCCAACTGCCGCAGTGGGATTGCACCACTAAAATGCGTTTTCTGGACTCGGCAGCGGTCCAGATCGATGCCCCGAGAAGAACAACATCCTTTATAAGGAATTGGCCCGCATCGCCCAAAACAGGAAGGCCGTCTGTGAACTCGAAGGCACCTGGGGTAGAGGAGAGGAAACTCACGGTGAGCACAAAGGTGATGATGGCGCCGAGGCTGCCGATGAATGAAATTTTTGCAGAGAACGGGCGCAAAGCGATAAGCAAGGCAACGATGATCTCCACTATCCAGATTAAATTCGAAACGGCCTGAAGGCTGAAGACTCGGTAAAGCCAAGACATCAGTGGACTGTTGGCGATAAGAGGTTGAATGCCGTGGGCCTCGGCAGCTGTGAATTTGAGGACGCCGATTAACAACAGCATGATAACCAGCCCGTAGCGTGAAACATGAATGCCCACTTTTTCGAGCGAAGCCGGCGACTTGACACGCGCCACCGTGCCGACAAGCATCTCTTTGCTCGGCAAAACCTGACTAACCGCGTCCGTATTCATTTGCGGTCTCATTTCCCGCCCCTGGCGGCATAAGATTAATTTCTGCCGCGTTTGAAACTCTATTTCCATCCGGCTTGACTGTTGCCAGACAGGAAAAATCTCTTCCTACACAATCTTAAAATAGAAATATTTGGTCCTGTTACTGATTCCGCCCCTGGCGCCACGATTTGGGTTGCCGCGCAGGGAGTTGAATGCGTACTGGACGAGACAGCTAATAGCGTACGCATCTTGTTAGTTGAGACTCAGTGAGAACAAGAAAGTTTCAATTTGCGGATCAAGCCGTGATCTGCGGCGGAAGCTATCCCTTCTTCTCGAGCTTGCGCTTCCCGACGCAAACCGGGCACGGCGTATAGCCTTCGTGAAGCGCCTCCTGGACGGGCAAAAATTTAGGTTTGCCATGCAGATAGGGACAGCTGGGAATATGAAAGAGCTTTTCACCAGTATCCTGGGACACGGCCACAAGCCCCGTCACGGGAGAATCCGGCGGATCTAGGTGATGGAAGCCGGGCAACGTGAACGTTTTCCTGGAGAATAACGCGAAGCCCAAGGGCACTGCGGCGGCGGCGCATAAGGCCCAAGCAAGAACCGCGCGACGCGAAGGGCGCATGGTCACTACCGATTCCTGGCTTGCTTGGCTTCCTTGGCTCAGTTCTTGGTTAATTCGTCCTTCAAGTCGATGGTGAAAGCCCTGCGGGGGAGCCAAGACTCGTTCATCGCGGTAAAGACGAATGACGTTGCAGGTTCCTTCAAGGACCGCGGTGCAGTGACGACACTCCACAAAATGTTCATCCAGCGCCGCTCGTTGTTTGGGCGCTAGTTCGTCATCAATGTAGTCTGAGATGTCCCGCCAAACTTCTTCACAAGTTATTCCCATGGCTTCCTTACCTCTTTAAAGGCTAAATCCATGTGCCCGCCGCTCCGCAATCCTGGCGAAAGAATGTCGCGCAACATTAAGCGAGCGCGACGGAGGCGCGACTTTACCGCCGCTGGTGAGATTCCCAGGATGTGCGCGGTTTCCGCGATACTCAGGTCGTTCACGTCGCGGAGTATAAAGGTCAGGCGGTAATGCTCTTCGAGTGATGCCAAGGCTTTGGCCAGCGCTTCGCGAATCTCACTTCGCTCCAGTGCCTCTGAAGGAATCTCGCGCCAGTCCGCGAAATCTTTTGGGATATATGCGCCAGCGCCATCGCCATCGGGTTCACTCGTCAACGAAAACATAATTCCATGCCTCAGCTTTCGTCTGCGCATTCGTGCTTCGTTGATGGCAATTTGTATCAGCCAAGTGCCAAATGCCGACTCTCGACGAAACTGGTGAAGATGTGCCAAGGCTTTGAGCAGGGCATCTTGCGCTACGTCTTCAGCGTCTTCTTTGCTTCCAAGCATGGAAATAACCGTGGCGTAGACGGTGCGCTGGTAAGGACGAACAAGCTCAAGGAACAAGTCCTTCTCGCCTGCCAGTATTCTGCTAATCAAAACCTGTTCGGCGACCCGCTTTCCGTCGTTTGGCGCCCTGTTTTCTGTTCCGGCTGATGGTGAACACGAGGGCATCTTCTTTTCAACTGATCTACTTCCACTCAAGTCGTAGTTAGCCCGCGCCGATGTCAAGAGCGACCGCTTTCTTAGCTCGCTGAAAGCCACGCAAAAGTGAGATTCCCATGTCGTCGAATAGTTTCCGGCGGGATTTTCAGGTTCATGCTGGTTTAGAACAAACCAATGCGCTTATGAGAAATCGCATGGCGCGGGTGCAGCACTGAAGCTGCTCGAGCTTCAGAAACGGATCAGCAGCCCTCCCGTGAGGGCGACGTTATTTTGAAGATTGCCAGCGGTTTTCTGGTTGTAATTGGGTTGGCCGGAATAGAAGTCACGAATCTCGACCCGGAAGCCAATGGGGATTTTGAGCAGGTGCAAAATCGGCCGGGTGTCCAGGCCTCCGCCAAACACAAAAGTTCCCGTATTGGTGCCCGGCCTGAAGGATGGCGTGTTAGCAGGTGCGGCCTCAAGGAAGCGGGCGTAGCCGCCACCGAACGACAACCAGGGAGAAATGCGTCCAGACGGATGGAATTTTACCCGGAGGTGGGGCGTCAAAAAAACGAAGGCATATTGGTTTATGACACTCGCGGGCCTCTGATCGAGCTTCACATCTAGCGGCGAAGCCAGAAAATCAATGCCCCCGGAAATTGCAAACCTGTGGGTATGCAGCAGGTTTCTATCGTAGTTGGCACCTAACGTTAAAGCTGAATTGAAGGTGATATTTGAATTCGGAAGCGGCGTTCCGCTGGGGCTGACAAGGTTGGCCCCGGGAGACAGAGTTTGACTGGGTGTGACGATCCCTCCAATCACGAGCCCCACCTCATTTCTCTCCTGCGCAAAGGTTGGGACGGACCAAAAGATAACCGCCATGAGAAGACCAACGAGCAATTTGGCTTTATTCTCACGTGCTTTCCGCAGCGAAACGGGAACGCCCGGGGCAGCTGAGTGTTTGACCAGTTCGAGAGTTCGCTCCTTAACATTCATGACGTTCACTTGCTCAATCTCCTTTTAACCTTCCTCAACCGTTAATGAAAATAGTGATGCGATTAGCTCTGTGAAAATTGGCTCGGGGGTGAAGAGTCTGGATTGGACAGATTCAGCCTCCGCCTCGAAACACCTGAATGAAGGTTTAGTTGTTCCCGGAACTCTCTGAAGCGTGGGTGTGTTGGTGCGATCGGATCGCGGCCCCCATGATCGCCGGGCGGGACAACGGAAGGCTATAAATGTCGTATGCGGTCCGGATGCTGCTGAGAAAATTCTGTCCTGCAACTTTTGTGAAACTCACTTGAGGGTTGTCCTCAGAGGCATCTTCTACGTCGATGGGGCGCACAATAATACTTGTGTGAGTGTCGTAGCTGCTTAGGATCAGTCCCTCTAATTTGTCATCCGAAACGCGGCTGACAATATATTTTCCTGCGGGGAGCATTTTGCCATTGGCAACAGACGGGAAAGGCAGTGTTACAACGATAAGGTCTCGACCTTGAGCCGCGGCGATTATGCCCATGCCTGCAAAGCAAAGAACTGCGAAGAAAATCCTCAGATATTGTTTTTTCATTTTTTCTCCTTCGAAACGTTTGGGCGCATGTCGCTGATCGGCGCGGTCGGAGCTTCTACAAAGCAACGAGTCGGCACTTTTCAACAATCATTCGCAAAACCGTGCACAAAGGGTGAGATGGACTCGCAGCACTAAAGTTCCCACAATTCGACGTGCGCAACTTCCCGCTCGTTTGAGCTATGAAGAGGACTTTGACTTTGCGGTCGCGGATGGCGGTCGTTGGAAACTGCGCCAGGATTTCGTGAAAAATCTGAATCCTTTATGCGCCTGGTCTATCTCATTGAACTGCTGGTAGCTCTGTTTGCATGACTAAACGGGGATGACGCTGCTCTCCGTTGGTCTTCCCATTGATGTGACGGCGAGGTCCGCATAGGAGCTGTGAATGAAAAGCGTAAAATTGGTGGTCATTTATCCGCGTCCCAAAGACGTTGCTGCTTTCGAGAACATTTACCAGACTGAACATGTTCCTCTGGCAGTCGCTAGACTGGCCGGCAAAACCAAAATGGTGGCAACTAAGGTTCTAGGTTCTCCTCAAGGCACTCCTCCCTTTTACCGCGTCGCAGAGGTTTACTTTCCGTCGATGCAAGCCCTGGAGGCGTGCGCTGCGTCGGCTGGCGGCCAGGAAGCGTTGGCCCATGCCGCAAAGATTTCCTCGGGGGGACCGCCCATTTTCCTGGTAGCCGAGGAAGAGACCTTTACCTTTACCAAGAATTAGCTCGTCATTAGCCGGATCCAAGCGCGGATGCGGCGTCGGATAGCGGAATGAGGCGATCCAGAAAGTTCAGGGACCCAATGAAAAATCTCAATCGGTTGGCAGGCGGGATGATGCGTTTCAGTTTTGAAATTACTTTGGTGCTGGCGTTTTCCGCGCTGGCGATTATTTCCGTTCAATACGTTCATGGAGCGAGTGCGCCGACGGTTACCGGCCGCGACGATGGCTCGCGCACGCCGGTGCTGATTGAACTCTTTACGTCCGAAGGTTGCTCCAGTTGTCCTCCGGCCGATGCTCTTTTGGAAAAGCTCGATCGCTCCCAGCCGGTGAATGGAGCGGAGCTCATCGTTCTTAGCGAGCATGTGGATTATTGGAACGATATCGGGTGGAAGGATCCGTACTCTTCCCATGAATACAGCGAACGGCAAACTGCCTACGCGGCGCACTTTGGCCGCAGCGGCATCTACACACCGCAGATGGTCGTTGACGGACACGCGGAGTTGGTTGGCAGCGACGAACGAGGGGCTATCGAGGCAGTCAAAAATGAAACCAGATTTGTAAAGGTACCACTGAGCCTCTCTGGCGTGCATTTCGAGAACAACAGTGAGGTGAGCATGCATGTGGAGGCAGGTCCGCTTGAGCCCTCTGTCGGAGCTCGTTCGGCGAACCTCTACCTGGCGATAGCCGACGAAAGCGATGTATCGCAAGTGAGCCGCGGAGAGAATGCTGGAAGAACACTGAAACACGTTGCCGTGTTGCGGAGCTTAGTCCCAGTGGGGACAGTGGACAAAGCTGACAAAGTCTCCAAGGACATCACCGTCAACGTCAGTGGCGAGAGTCGAGGCCACCTGAGGATCGTGGGCATCCTTCAGGAACTGTCCGCAGGCCGGGTGCTGGGTGTAGCGTCCGCTCGGCTTTCTAATTAATTTCGCTCAACTGCAGTGTCTCAACGGTCATTCGTTAACAGCCAGCAGCAAAGAAACACACCAAGCGGAGCACGATGAAACCACAATTCGCTACTCTTTGTTTTTTGTTATTCGGGTTCTTTGCAGTTGCAAGCGGGCAAGAGAGTCCGCTCCCTACTCAGCCGGCTGAGCCACCAATTCTTGGACTGGACACCGGCTCCCCAGCACCGGCGTTTGCGCTGAGGGACCAGTTCGGTCATCAACAATCAAACGAAACACTCAAGGGGTCCAAAGGCACGGTGCTGCTGTTCTTCCGCTCCGCGGACTGGTGACCCTTCTGCAAAGCGCAGCTCGTGCAGCTGCAAAATGCAAAACAGAAATTTGAGGCTCAGGGACTGAAACTGGCGGCGATCAGTTACGACAGCCCGGCGATCCTGAAGGATTTCGCGGAACGGCACAATATTGATTTTCCATTGCTGGCCGACCCCAATTCCGAAATTATCAGCAGGTTCCATGTGCTTAACGACCAAGCTAAAGGAATGAACCAGGGGATGGCCTTTCCCGGCTTCTTCTTCATCGACACCAACGGAGTAATTCGCGAAAAATATTTCACACCGAAGTACACGGATCGACTCACAGCAAATAATGTCGTTTCAAAACTCTTTCCTGAGTTGAGCGCGGAGGCGACACAGAATGTCACGGCGCCACATATCCAGCTTACTCTTTCTCAAACCGATCCCAGTGTCATACCAGGTGGCAGGGTAAGTCTGATTGCCGATATCGAGCTTCCTCCGGATGTACACGTCTATTCTCCCGGAGTGCAGGGTTATAAGCCGATTCAGCTTACCTTGCAGGGGCCTCTAGGAATCGACCTCCAGCCTGTCGTTTACCCGAACTCTAAAGTCCTATACCTGAAAGCTATCCAGGAGCACGTACCGGTTTTCGAGGGAAAGTTTCGGATCAGCCAGGATCTCACCGTAACGCCGTCTAAGGCTTCAGATGCGATCCGCTCGCTGTTTTCCAAGGAGAGAACTATTTTCATCACCGGCGATTTGAAGTATCAGGCTTGCGACCAGACCGTTTGTTATCCGCCAACGTCGGTTCCGGTAAAATGGCAATTGCGGATTCTTGCACTTGATATGAAGCGATCTCCGGAAGCCATTCGCCACAAGTAGGCGATTGGAAGCATGGAAATGGGTTCATTCCTGAGTTAAAGGAGCAAGCCATGGGTGATGTTGTTTATGTTTCCAAATCACGCATTGAACGAAGGCAAGGAACGTATCGCGTGGCCCGTTTGCCGGGCGAAGCACAGCCGGTGATTTTTAGCGTGCACGGAGCTATTGCGGAACACTACAAGGTTGATCCGGCCAAATTGAAAGAATCACATTCCTCGACGATCGATTACGTCATTTCCGCAACGGCTGGTTGAATGATGGGCACATTTGGAGGTGCGCTGGAAGCGCGCCAAATCGATGCCAGCAATGGAAAGCTCACCGCCGAGATAACCGGCGAAGTTGAAACGGAAGAAAACGTGCTGGTTATCCGGCGCATCCACGTGGCCATGAAGTTGGTGGCGCGGCAAGACGCCAAAGACAAGGTCGAGAGGGTGCATGGCATGTACGCCATGCGCTGCCCGTTGTATCGAGCTTTCCACCAGACACTGCAGCTCACGTCCTCCTATGAACTTGTCGCGCCGAGCGCGTAAATCTCGTGGGATTCATGATCGAGAATCGCGCGAACTATCAACTTGCGACTTTGTGCGGCGGCGACTTATGAAACACGCGATTCTCGGAGCCGGCGAGTAGGAGGGCTGGTCGGGGCAGTGCTTGCGCACGAAGATGAGGACGTGACGCTGCTCATTCGCCCGAAACCCTAGCGGCCATCCCGAAAAGCTCACGCTGAGCACACCCAACGCGGCGATGGAGTCCCCGGTTCGCATTGGAACAAAGCTGACAACTGATGTGGATGTGCTATGGATCGCGGTAAAGCCTATCAACTTATTGGGGCGCTGCGCGCAGTCCCGCCCGAAAGCAAGATTGGAACAATTATTCCGCTGCTCCATGGTCGGCTGTGGGCGAGGCCTGTACGGTGGCAGCTGCGGACCGAGCGACCGTCGATCGCGAAAAAATTCTAGCCACGCTGCGGAGCTCCATGTAGAAGCATGTGTCGGCCGGCCGCGTGCCCGAGCTGGACGCAAATCG
>Ga0210384_10004987_pt1 | contig 14634 bp, 6 predicted proteins | sample IncBWH2MmetaG_FD_160574 | JGI IMG/M metagenome (GOLD analysis project Ga0210384, IMG submission 160574) | Forest soil microbial communities from Barre Woods Harvard Forest LTER site, Petersham, Massachusetts, United States - Inc-BW-H-2-M | ecosystem: Environmental > Terrestrial > Soil >...
TGCGCTGCAGTTGAATCCGTTGCATGCGTCGGCGGAGTACGGATTGGCGCGCGCTTATCAGCAGTCCAGCAATATGGATCGCGCCCGCGAGCATCAGCAAAAATTCCAGCACATCACCGAGACCAAGATCGGCGCACCCATCAGCCTGGCCTACGGCGAGCAGGGCCAGTACTCGCGCGCGGTGGAGTCGCCGCAGGGTGTGCTGAAGCCTCCGCCGCAGATCAAGGTGCAGTTCGTGGATGTGACGAAGGAAGCGGGAATTGGTGGTTCCTCGACGGCAGCGTCAGTAGCCGCCGACGAGTTCCTAGGTCCGGGAGCATGTTTTCTTGATTTCGACAACGACGGATGGGTAGACATTTTCTTATCAGACGGTGGGCCTGAAGGCGGGCTTGCGCTCTACCACAATACGGGGGACGGAAAGTTGCAGGATGTGACTCGCAAGGCCGGACTCGACCCGACGCTCCATGCGACCAGTTGCACCGCAGGCGACTACGACAACGACGGCTTTGCCGATTTGGCGATCGGAATCGACGGGCGCGTCTTGTTGGAGCACAACGAAAAGAATGGGACATTCAAGGACGCAACTTCCGCGGCAGGCATCAAGACAAACGGCATCGTGCTGGGCCTGACGTTCATTGATTACGACCATGACGGAGATTTGGACCTGTATCTCACTAGTGCTCACCCGCTTGCGTCGTCGAAGGCAATCTTCCCTCAACGCGAGGGTAAGGGTATCACCGCAATGTGGCGGAACAACGGGGACGGTACGTTCACCGATGTTACCGATTTGACGGGGCTCGCCGATATACGTTCGATTGCCGCTATTGGTACGGACTACAACAATGATCGAGCGGTGGACATCGCCGTTGCCTCTGCGCGAGGTCCAGCGATTTTTGAAAACCCTCGCGAAGGAAGATTCTCTCTTCGGGAACTTGGGGATCCTAGAGGGCAGTCTCACGCTTTCGGTATCACAGCTCTGGACTTTAATCACGACGGCTGGATGGAACTTGCCGTTACTCACGGAGCGAATCCTGCAGTCGACATGTGGCGGAACAACCACGGCAAATCCTTCGAGCAAGTGAGACTTCTCGAAACCAACTGGGTCCGCGCCTATGGCGTCGCCGCCTTCGATTACGACAACGACGGCTGGGTCGATCTCGTCGCCGTCGGTGAGACGAAAGAAGGTAAGGGCGAAATCAAGCTGTTTCGCAATCTCGGCCCGGACGGCTTCAAAGATGTCACTGCCGATGTCGGCCTCGACAAGATTCATCTAGAAAGCCCACGCGCCATCATTACCGGCGACTACGACAACGACGGCGCTGTCGACTTGCTCATCACGCAGAATCACGGGCCTGCGGTTTTACTGAAAAACGAAGGCGGCAATCAGAATCACTGGCTGCGGCTCGCGCTCAAAGGACTGAACGACAACAAGTCGGCGATCGGCACCAAGGTCGAAGTGTTCTCGGGAGGTATTCGGCAGAAGTTTGAGATCTACGGTTCGAATGGCTACCTCGGACAGAACTCGCCGTATCTTACCGTCGGCCTTGGCGATGCGAAGGAAGCCGATATCGTGCGCATGTTGTGGCCGACTGGAGTATTGCAGGATGAAGTCAACGTCACCGGCGACAAGCAGCAGGATTTTCTCGAGATCGACCGGCGCGGCAGTTCGTGTCCGACGCTGTTTGTGTGGAATGGGGAGCGCTACCAGTTTGTTGCAGACATGCTGGGAGCGGGCGTGGTGGGACACTGGGTCGGGCCGGGGCAGCGTGACATTCCGCGCCCAGTCGAGTGGATCAAGATTGACCGCGACATGATTCGGGAGAAGGGAAATCCCCACCCTTCGACAGGCCCAGGGCAGGCTTTCTCCCAAAATCGGGGAGAAATGGGGCACCCAGAGGTTTTGCCAACGACCGACGACCAACGACCGACGACGGTCCTTAGTTTCCGTTTCATGGAACCGCTGGAAGAGGCGGTCTATCTCGATCAGGTGCGGCTGCTGGCGGTGGATCATCCCGCGGACGAGGACGTTTATCCCAACGAGTATTTCGCCTCGAACCCGCCGTATCCGGAGTTCAAGGTGGTGACGAGCCGTGATGCGCGGCCGCCGGCGGGCGCATGGGATGAGCACGGACATGACGTGCTTCCCGACTTGCTGGCCCATCGTTATTTCGGCGATTTCGCGCTGACGCAATTCCTGGGATTCGCCGAGCCGCACAGCCTGACGCTCGACTTGGGCCAGCCCTACGAGGGCGGGCCACTATGGTTGCTCTTACACGGAGAGGTCGAATATTTCTCGGCGAACAGCATGTATGCCGCCTCGCAAGCGGGAATTCAGGCGATCGCGCCCTATGTGGAAGCGCTTGGCGCGGACGGCAAATGGAAGCGAGTGGTTGACGATATGGGCTTCCCGGCTGGCGGACCGCGGACGATGACCGCCGATTTCACCGCCAAACTTCCGCACGGCACGCGGAAGGTTCGCATCACAACCAATCTGCAAATTTATTGGGACAGCATTCTGATCGATCGCACGCAGCAATCTGCTGCACGCGAGATCCCCTTTCCCTTCGACAGGCTCTGGGCAGGCTCTCGCCCCGCGGCTGCGCCGCCCCCGGCTGAAGCCGGGGGTCTACCTGAAAGCGCGGGGCTTCGGGATGACGCCGAAAAACGTGGGCGCGGTGTGCGTTTGAGAGCAGTTCCCCTCCTGCACGCCGATCTGGAGTTTCACGGCTATCCGTTGAAGATCGAGGGTGCGCCCGCGGGGAATGTCAACTACATCTACGAGAAGGCCAGCGCGACCGGCCCGTACACGCGCCCCACGGGGACGTACACGCGCTACGGCGATGTGCTGCCGCTGCTTACCGAGATTGACGACAAGCTGGCGGTGTTTGGATCGGGAGATGAGGTGCGGCTCGATTTCGATCCGTCGAATCTGCCGGCTTTGCCCAGGGGCTGGGTGCGCGACTATTTCTTTGCTGCCAACGGCTACGAAAAAGATATGGACTTCTATGCTGCCGAAGGCGATTACGTTGCGCCGCTGCCGTTTCTGAGCATGGAGCAGTATCCATATGCGCCGAGGAAAGCCTTCCCGCTTGACGATGCTCACCTCAACTATCTTCTCGAATACAACACGCGCCACATGTCCGGCAACGAGCAGCGGGGATACCGGTTCGACTACGGAGAGGCGCACTGACTTCTCAAAATGTGCTTATAGAATCGTTTTAATATTGACAATTTTATCCCGGCCATAATCCAATAGCCGGACCCATGGAAACCTCCACCTCCGCCCCATCCACCGCGCGCTTGCGCCGGACACTCACTCTCTGGGACCTAGTGCTCTACGGCATCATCGTGATCCAACCCACAGCGCCCATGCCGGCGTATGGAGTGTTCAGCAATGCGGGCCAGGGACACGTGGTCACTTCCATCCTGATCGCCATGGTCGCCATGGTGTTTACCGCCATGAGCTATGGACGCATGGCCAGGGTCTATCCCAGCGCGGGGTCCGCTTATACATATGTGGGGCGCGAACTCCACACCTCTCTGGGCTACGTGACGGGTTGGAGCATGACGCTGGACTACATCGTCAATCCTTTGATCTGCACCATCTGGTGCGCCAAAGCGATGGCAGACGTGCTGGCGGGTACCAGGTATCAACTGCCTTATCCAGGATTGATTTGGCCGATCATCTTCGCCTGCCTGTTTACCGCGCTCAACTTGCGGGGCGTGAAAACCTCGGCGCGCATTAACACCACGCTCTGCGCCATCATGGGTGCGGTGATCGTGGCATTTTTCTGGTACACGATTCGCTACCTTTTCCATCTGCCGCAATTTCCCGAGGCCGATTTTCTGCGCCCGTTCTACAATCCGAAAACGTTCACCATCGGACGCGTGTTTCACGGCACGTCGGTTGCCGTGCTCACCTACATTGGCTTCGACGGGATCTCGACCTTGTCGGAGGAAGTGGACAATCCCCGACGCAATATTTTCCTGGCGACGGTGCTGGTTTGCCTGGTTACCGGACTGTTGGCGTCGGCTGAAGTCTACGGCGCGCAGCTATTGAGCTTCCACCACTTCGGCACGGATTTTGGAGTTTTCTCTGAATTTGGAGACGAGAACGTATTCAGCCATGTCGCCGGCATCGCGGGCGGCGTCTTTCTGACCAAGCTGATCAGCTTGACTCTTCTGATTGCGACGGTCGGTTCCGGCATGGGATCGCAACTTGGTGCAGCTCGCCTGCTTTACGGAATGGGGCGCAGCAACGCTATACCGAAGAAATTCTTCGGGGCTATCCATCCTAGGACCCACATTCCGGCCAACAACGTTTTGTTTGTCGGAGCGATTGCGCTCGTCGGGGCATTCCTGATTACCTATGACAATGGTGCGCAGTTACTCAACTTCGGTGCGCTGATCGCATTCATGGGCGTCAATCTGGCATCGCTTACCCACTACTACATTCGCGGCGCGGACCGCAGCGTTGGGCAGCTCGTTCCCCCGATTTTGGGGTTTATCATCTGCTTTTTTATCTGGATCAGCCTCTCGAAACTGGCTCTCATCGTCGGTTCAATCTGGATGGTCACCGGAGTCGCTTATGGCGCCTGGAGGACGCGCGGGTTCCAGAGTGAGCTGGTGAATTTCGATGTGCCGCCGGAAGAGTAGGATTCCTTTCTACTCCACGTTCCATCCGCTTATTTCTACCGTCGGTTTCGCTGAGCCGAGATCGCTGGCATGATAGGTTGCTGTGACTTCGCGCTTTTCGCCCGGCAATAGCGAGATGTAGTTATCCTCCCAGATGACCGGCAGAATCTCGTCGCCCTTAGCTCCCTTATTCACTTTCAGGCGCACAAAGAACGCCAGGCTGTTGCTAGGATTCTTCAGCGTGACGTGTGTAATGGCGTCGCTGTCTTTCCCCTCTGTGCTATCCGACTCCTTTAGCTTGACTTTCGGCAATTGCGAGAGCGCGGTGAAGTCGGCATAAGACGCGGTTGGCGTCATCCACCAGTTCGATTTCGCCCAGTCGAGGGTTTCTGGTTTGCTCGACAGCCAGTAGAAATTCGAGCCAACGAGTTTGCCGGCTCCATTCTCCAGCCGCAGAACCAGGAAGTACGTTGGGCTGAGACCGGAAACGTCAGGCAAGGTAAAAATTTTCTCCGTACTGTCGGGGCCCGCGGAGACAATGTTTTCCTGCGAGAACTTCTCAGTCATATCGAGGCTGTAGATCTTGGTCGTGAGCTTCAGCTTCCACGTTTCGGCGTACTGGCTGCTGACCACCCAGATCGAACGATCGTCGTAGCCGTAGACGGGGTGCAGAGACTCCATGGCGCGCTTGGCCCCGAAGTATCCGCCGCCGGGCCGCAGGTAGTAGTCGTAGAGGTGCCAGATCATCGAGGGCCAGGCATTGTTGAGCATCCACTGGATGACGCCCGTGGACTGATATTTATCGCGGCTGTAGGCCTCGTACATGGCGCGCACGCCTTCGTAGGTCTGCAGCTGCGACTTCGTGGCGAAGTCTTCCACGCTGTCCGACTTGCCGTAGCGGTGGGCGAGCGCCTCGCTGAACACGTTGATGGTCTTGAATTCGCCTCCACCGGCGTGGAAGTTCCACGCGTCGTCGATCGGCCACATGTGGTCGTTGCCGACCATGGCGCGGATGCTTTCCACCGGCGGAACAGCCGGCCCCATGCTGGTTTCCGTGTTGAAGCCGTAGGCTCCGCCGCAGCCTCCCGGATTGCACTGCTTGCGTCCGGGCGGGCCTTGCGGAGTATCGAGTTCCCAATAGCTGGGCGCAACATATTCATAGGGGCCAGTCATTTTTACGCCGCTGTTGCCGGTCACGCTGGTTTTCTTGCCGGTGGCGGAGGAAACGACGGGGTTGGGCCACAAAAGATCTTTCTCGATGTTGAGATACATTTGCTCGACGTCGGGCGGAGGAGGGTTGTCGCTTCCGTTGAGCCACATCACCAGGCTGGGATGGCTGCGCATGCGATAGATCTGATCGCGCAGTGATTGTTTGGCAATCTCGAAGTCTTCGGGCTTCCAGCGGGGCCAGCGCTCCCAGAAGTCGCAGCAGCACCATCCGGCCATGACCAGAATTCCCTGGCGGTCGGCAAGGTCGAAGAACTCCTGCGTCTCAAGTTTGCCTTCGAGTCGGATGGTGTTAAGACCCATGTCGCGCACGTAGCGGAATTCGTCTTGCAGGTATTGCGAGTTTTCGCGGAGCATCATGTCGGGCGACCAGCCGCCGCCGCGAATCAGAATGTTCTTGCCGTTGACCTGAAACACGCGGCCCCCGACGTCGTTGAAGTTGGAGGTCATTTCGCGGATGCCGAACATGGTTTTGGTGTGGTCGGTCATCGTGCCATTCGCTTCAAACTGCATAGTCAGGGGCTGGAGATTGGGCACGCCCATCTGCACCGGCCACCAGAGAGTAGGGTGCTGAATGACGAGCTGAGGAAAATTTTCAGGCGTGAAGGTGACGTCTTTGGCCTCGTTGGGAGCAAGCTCGACATCCTGCTCGAAACGCACGCTGGCGATCTGGCCTTTGAGCTTGCCTCTGACCGGCTTATCGGTTCCGTTCTTCACCTGGGCGGTTATAGTAAGACGCGCCGTGTCGTTGGCCGGCGAATTCAGCTTCGAGACCACCGTGGGATAGCACAGCGCGACTGGACCGCTGGCCGTGAAATAGACTTCGCGCCACAAGCCCATATTCTTGTCGGGAGGCGCGGGGTTCCAATCGACGAAGGTGATGGCCAGATCGTGCTCGGTGGGCGCGAAAGCCTGCACGGCGATCACGTTTTCCGCACCCGGCTTGGCGGCGCCGGTGACGTTGAATTCGTAGGTGCGCCACGCGCCGGCCACATCGTCAGACTTAGCGATCTGCTTTCCGTTGAGCCAGATGTTCGCCCGATAGTTGATACCGCCAAAGTTGAGCCACACAACCCTGCCCTTGTAGGAAGCGGGGAGAGCAAACTGCTTCCGATACCACCAGGAAACGGCATAGGGACTGTCGGACGCCATGGCGATGTTGGAGAAATTTGCGCCGATAGGATAGGTCACGCCGGGGAAGTTCCGGAGGTTGGTTCCGAAGAAGGGATCGGGCAGCGTCTTGTCTTTCACCAGTGCACTCACGACCGTAGTCGGCACGGTGGCCTCGTGCCACCCCGTAGGAGCAAATTCGGGGGTGGAGATGACCTCGCCTTTCGCGTCGACTTTGGCCGAAGTCTGCAGCGACCAGCCTTCACGCAAAGCTAGTTTGCTGTCGGGATCAACCCTGGGTGACTCTTGCCCGAAAAGTGTGGAAGCCAGGAGAAACTGAGCCAGAACGAGGAAAATGAAAGATGGCCGCTTGCCTGATTTCATAGCGCTCCCTGTCCGGTTGCAATGATTTTATTGCAGTTCATCGCGATTGCAGGCCAGTCTGCGAACTGCCCCGCAAAAGGGATATCACTTCTATTGATACGTTTCAATAGCGGAGTTTCGCGAGGCGAAAAACCGGTTTCAGCATACGCGCTAGCCGGCGCCGCTGGCCGCAGGACCGGCGTTTGTACTGGTTTATAATTGCTGGTTCCACTTTTCGACTCCGGAGTCATAGACAATGATCCGATTTCTGCAAACCCAAGGCCCCACGAAGAAGATCGTTCTGAGCGGCTTGCTGCTTCTGATCTGCGGGGCGATGGTAATTACCTTCATCCCTGGCGGGCTGGCTTCTGAGATTGTCGGCCAGCCGGGGAAGGGCATAGTCGCCAAGATCGACGGTACCGATATCACCAGCGAGGAAGTGCGGCAGAGCGCGCGGCAATTGCTGCAGCAGCAGATGCCCCAGGGCGGGGCCAACATGGCGATGCTCTTGCCTTTCTTTACCCAGCGCGCTGCCGAGCAACTCATTACGCGCCAGGCTCTGCTGGCGGAAGCCGGGCACATGGGCCTGCGCGTGACTCCCGAGGAAGTAAAGGATGACCTGCAGCACGGGCGCTACGCGGCGACGTTTTTTCCAGGCGGCACGTTCGTCGGCGAGCGGGAATACCAGGACATGCTGGCTCGGGCGAATCTGACTCCGCTCAAATTCGAGGAAGGTGTGGGCAACGATATTCTTCTCTCGAAGCTGCAGGCCTTGATTTCCGGCAGCGCGACCGTGAGCGAGGCTGACATTCACGAGCAGTTCGTCAAGCAGAATTCAAAAGTCAAATTCGACTACGCTGTCTTGAAGCAGGACGACATTAAGAAAGGCCTGCATCCCACCGAGGAAGAACTCAAAGCGTTTTACGAGAGCCACAAGGCAAGCTATGCGAACTCGATCCCGGAAAAGCGCAAGGTCAAATATGCGGTGATCGATACCAACAAGATCGATGCGGGCATTCAACTTACTCCCGATGCATTGCAGTCCTACTACGACAAGCATCGTGAGGAGTACCGCGTTCAGGACCAGGTAAAAGTCAGCCACATCTGGATAAAGATGCCCCTGCCAGGTGACGACGGCAAAGTTGACGAGAAGAAAGCCGCTGAGGCGCAACGCCGCGCCGAGGACTTGTCGGGGCAACTCAAGAAGGGCGCGAAGTTTGACGACCTGGCGAAGAAATATTCAGAGGATCCGGGAAGCGCCAATGTGGGCGGGGCGTTGGGCTGGATTAGCCGGGGACAGATGACGCCAGAGTTCGAGAAAGCTGCGTATTCGCTGGCGAAGGGACAGGTCAGCGATGTGGTTAAGAGCAACGACGGCTTCCATATCATTCGCCTTGATGACCGGCAGGAAGCGCACGTCAAGACATTGGCCGAGGTGAAAGATCAGATCGAGCCCGCACTGAAACACCAGATGGCGCAGCAGGCTGCCGAAAAGCAGGCCGAGACGCTGCTCAACCAGGCGAAATCGGTGGGACTGGATGCCGCCGCGGCCGCGGCAAAGGTGCCCGCGATCACATCGGACTTTTTTGCCCGCCGCGACATGCTGCCAGGCCTGGGGCCGGCACCGCAATTCATGGAAGCAGTGTTTACCGCCACGGAGAACTCGCCGCCAGATTTGGCATCGGCCTCGCAAGGCATCGTCGTGTTTCAGTTGCTGGCAATCAAGCCGCCGGCAACGCCTGCGTTTGAAGAGATTCGTACCCGTGTGGAAGACGAGTTCAAGACCGAGCGCTCGTCGGTGCTGCTCTCGCAGAAGATTCAGGAACTCTCAGACCGCGCCAAGGCAGAACACGATCTAAAGCGCGCTGCCAAGGAACTGGGCGCGACCATGAAATCCAGCGACTTTGTTTTGCCGGATGGTCAGGTTCCGGACATCGGCTCCATGACGGGACAGGCGTCCGTGGCTTTTGCCATGAAGCCCGGGGATATCAGCGGACCGATTAATAGCGGAGGAAACGCCGCAGTGATTTCCGTGCTTGAAGTTCAGCAGCCCAACGAGTCCGACTTTGCCGCCAAGCGCGACCAGATTCGCGACGCGCTCCTGCAGAATAAGCAGCAGGAGATTTTTGCTCTTTTCATTTCGAGCCTTCGCGATCAGATGGAGAAATCGGGCAAGATCAAGATCAACCAGGACGAGATGAAGCTCCTGGGCCGCACCGGAAGCGAGCAGGGAATGTAGTAGTGGCGGCCACATGCCTTTCCCGCGCGCCGCAGGCATCTTGTTGCACCCCACGTCGTTGCCTTCTCGCGGCGGCGTTGGAGATTTCGGCCCCGCAGCCTATCGCTTTGCAGATTTTCTGGCCTCCGCGCGGCAGGGCCTGTGGCAGGTGCTGCCGCTCGGTCCTGTCGGTTACGGAAATTCTCCCTATTCCTCCACGTCAGCTTTTGCCGGGAATCCCCTGCTGATCAGCCTGGAGCGGTTGGTCGATCACGGGTGGATGGATGCGGCGCAACTCGATTCAGCCGGACTGTCTGCAACTTCCCAACCCGTGGAATACGATCAGGTTTTCGCGCAGAAGATGCCGCTCTTGTTCCAGGCGGCGCGGAACTTTCTGCGATCGGCGTCTGCGGATGCGCTGCAGCGGTACGCAATCTTCTGTGCTGAAAACGCGTGGTGGCTCAACGACTTCACTCTTTTTGATGCTCTTCGCGCAAAGCACAAGCTCATAAGTTGGGATCGATGGCCAAAAGAACTCGCACACCGCGACACATTTGCGATTGAATACGCCCGTATAGATCTTTCCGTCGATATCTCGATTCGAGGTGCGCTGCAGTTTGCGTTTTATGAGCAATGGCGGGCCTTGCGCCGCTATTGCGCCGAGCGGGCGATTCGCATCGTCGGCGATGTCGCGATTTTCGTGAACTACGACAGCGCGGATGTCTGGAGCCACCGCGAACTGTTTCGACTGACCGAGAACCTGGAGCCGGAAGTAGTCTCGGGCGTGCCGCCGGACTTCTTCAGCAAAACCGGGCAGCGCTGGGGCAATCCGCTCTATCGCTGGGATGTGATGAAGGAACGCGGCTATGCCTGGTGGATTCAGCGTCTGCGCTGGGCCACGCAGCACTGCGACTATATTCGGTTGGATCACTTCCGCGGATTTGACCAGTTCTGGGAGATCCCGGCGAACGAGCCCACTGCGATCAACGGCCGCTGGGTGGATGGTCCGCGCGACGATCTCTTTCTGAAACTGCGCGAGGCGCTGGGTGGCTTACCGTTTTTTGCCGAGGACCTCGGCTACATTACACCCGAAGTGCACGCCTTGCGGGACCGATTGCAAATACCTGGCATGGCAGTGCTGCAATTCGGCTTTGGCGATGAAGGGGCCCATATCTACCTGCCACATCGCGCCGAGGGCAAAGTTATTTACACCGGAACGCACGACAACGACACGCTCGTGGGCTGGTGGAATACGGGCGCGAGTGAGCAGGAACGACACAATGCTGAGTCTTATCTTGGCCGCTGCGATGACGGCGTGAATTGGGCGTTCATCCGGGCGGCGCAGTGCTCTCCGGCGGATCTCAGCATTATTCCACTGCAGGACATCCTCGGACTGGGCAGCGAAACCCGCATGAATACGCCCAGCGTTTATGGCGGCAACTGGCGCTGGCGCTTCGATGAGAGTCAACTGAGAAGCGAATTGGCCGCGAAACTGGCTCACCTTGCCCAAATGACCGACCGGCTGCCCAGTCCATTTTCCGCGCCGACCGACGATGCGTTTGCTGCGTGACACCATCTTTTCAATTTGTGAATGCAGTGTTTCAGCCGCGGTGCTTTGCGCTGCCGCACAGATCGTGTATAGAGGTTAGGGGAGAGTGGCGTGAACGAAGCGATCGTCGAAGCGGTGGGGATTGAGAAATCGTATCCGCAGCCGGACGGCACGCGGATTCTAGTCGTCGGGCAGACCAATCTCGCCGTCGAACCGGGAAAGATCATCGCGCTGCTGGGACCCTCAGGCTGCGGCAAGTCGACGCTGCTCCGCATCTTGACCGGCCTTTCGCAGCCCTCAGCGGGAACCCTGCTTTGGCACGGCAAGCCACTCGATGGCCAGACCCCCAATGTCGCCATCGTCTTTCAGAGCTTCGCTCTCTTCCCCTGGCTCACGGTGCTGGAAAATGTCGAAGCGCCTCTGGAAGCGCGCGGTGTGCCTGCGGTGGAGCGCCGCAAGCGGGCCCTGCGCACGCTCGACACCGTCGGCCTGGATGGGTTCGAAACGGCTTATCCCAAGGAGCTCTCGGGAGGAATGAAACAGCGTGTGGGATTTGCGCGCGCGTTGGTGGTCGAGCCGGAAGTCTTGTTCATGGATGAGCCGTTCTCAGCTTTGGACGTGCTCACTGCCGAAAACCTCCGCAGCGAGCTGATGGAACTTTGGCTGAGCAAGAAAATGCCGACCAGCGCGATCTTCATCGTAACCCACAACATCGAGGAAGCTGTGATGCTCGCCGACCGCGTCATGGTCCTGGGCAGAAATCCGGCGCGGATTCGCTCGGATTTCAACATTCGCTTGCGGCATCCGCGAGATCGTAAATCGGCTCGGTTTGTTGAGTTGGTCGACTACATCTACAAAGTCATGACGGAACCCGAAGTGGAGCACGCTTTGCCCGACGCTGAGTCGACTGCCGAAATCATTCTGCCGCCGGATGCATTCAGCAAAGATGCGCTCAAAAGACAGGAAGGCCCGGTTCGTACCTCGAAGTACCAGATGCTGCCGCACGCGCGCGTGGGAGGAATCGCCGGTCTGCTGGAGTTGCTCCATGATCGCGGCGGACGCGAAGATCTGTTCCGGCTTTCGGAAGAGCTCGTTATGGACGTCGAGGACCTTTTGCCCATTCTTGAGGCGTGCGTGCTGCTTGGGTTCGCGTTATTGAAAGAAGGCGATGTGCAGACCACGCCGCAGGGCGTGAGATTTGCCGATGCCGATATTCAACAACGAAAGATATTGTTCCGGGAGGCTGCGTTGGAACATGTCACGATCCTGAAGCAGATCGACAGTATCCTGAAACGGAAGTCGGATCATTCCATTGCCGACGAATTCTTTCATGACATTCTCGATGAGCACTTCGCCCAGGATGAAGTCGAGCGCCAGTTCGAAACCGCAATGAACTGGGGCCGCTACGCCGAAATTTTCGACTATGACCGCGAAAAGGGCCGACTGGTGCAGGCCGAGCCCCCGGCTGCAGCGCCGGTCGCCAACCACAACGAGGCCCCCGCTCCGAAATCCTGAGCCGCGATCGACCGATGACCCACACCAAGAAATCGTCCCTCTTGCGCGGCTTTTCGGCCTATCGCCTCTTCACGCAATTGCCTCGCGTGGAAATTTCGTACCTGCCCGATCTCTTGATGTTTGCAGCAGCGATTGCAGTGTTCTATGGAGTGCTGGTTGTCGGGCGGACCTGGCTTGGCCCTCTCACGCCAGAGGTCGAAATCTCGCGCAGTCCGCTGTCTTTGCCCGCCTACGCCGGTTACTCGCTGCTCCGCATCACGATCGCCTACGTCCTGAGCCTCGCCTTCACGCTGGTGTACGGATACATCGCGGCCTACAACCCGCGAGCCGAGCGCTACATGATCCCTTTGCTCGACGTGTTGCAATCCATTCCAGTTCTGAGCTTTCTTCCGGGTGTGATGCTGGCCATGGTCGCTCTTTTTCCCGGCCGGCAACTGGGCGTGGAAGCGGGCGCGATTCTGCTCATTTTTACCGGGCAGGTTTGGAACATGGCTTTCAGTTTTTACGCGTCGCTGAAAGGCATTCCCAATGAAATGCGCGAGGCCGCCAAGGTTTACGGATTCAGCTGGTGGCAGCGATTTGTTCAGATGGAACTGCCTGCGTCGGCCATTGGCCTGGTGTGGAACTCGATGATGTCGGTGGCGGGTGGTTGGTTTTTTCTGATGGCTTGCGAGATGTTTGTGCTCGGTGCGCGCGACTTTCGCCTACCGGGACTGGGTTCTTATTTGCAGACCGCGGCCAGCGCGGGAGACACGCCGTCGATTCTCTGGGGCGTCGCCACCATGATTGCGGTGATCGTGTTGATCGACCAGTTCATCTGGCGTCCGGTGATTGCGTGGGCAGAGAAATTCAAAATGGAGCAGGTGGAAAGCACCGAAGCTCCGCGCTCTTGGGTACTCCACCTGATTCGCCACTCGCGCAGCCTGGCGCAGATTCGCAAGCGCACGGTGCAGCCTTTGGGAGAGCGTTTGATGCTGCACTTCGCACAGGCTCGACCGGAGGAAAAAGGGGGGAAGCACAGCCCGTGGAAAATCTGGGCAACCCGAGTGCTAGCGCTGGCGCTGCTCGGAGGCATGGGCTATGGCGTCGTACGCGTAGCGATCATTCTCACTGGCCTGCAGAGAGCCGAGTTGCAGGAGGCAGGAATCGGACTTGCTGCGACTTTCGTCCGCGTGAATCTGGCGCTCGTGATCGGGGCGCTGTGGACGATTCCAGCCGGAGTGGCTATCGGCTTCAATCCACGCCTAGCGCGCATCGCACAACCGCTGGCGCAGATCGCAGCCTCGGTTCCGGCAACCGCGCTCTTTCCTGTCGTGCTGCTTTTGCTGATTCGCGTTGGCGGAGGGCTCGGTGTCGGCTCCATCGTCCTTCTGCTGCTGGGGACGCAGTGGTACATCTTGTTCAACGTGATAGCGGGCGCAATCGCGATCCCGACTGATCTGAAGGAGTGCTGCTCCGTCTTCCGGTTAGAGGGCCTGCAGCGCTGGAGAAAACTGATCTTGCCGGGAATCTTCCCCTATCTGGTGACGGGCCTGGTCACAGCCTCCGGCGGCGCGTGGAACGCGAGCATCGTGGCTGAGTACTTTCACTTCAAAGGTCAGATTTATACGACTGTCGGGTTAGGCGCGACGATTTCCCAGGCAACTGACGCCGGCAACTTTGACCTGCTGCTGGCGGCCACGATGATGATGGCCGCGACCGTGGTTACGATCAATCGTCTAGTTTGGCGTAGGCTTTACGGGCTCGCGGAAACACGCTACCGGCTCGAGACTTAGAATATTTTTGCTTAACTCGACGGGCACCTCGAGTTACCACAGGTTACTCTCTCGTGTCCCCTCGCATCATTTCATCACCTTTTAACCTCGCCTTCATCAGATTGAAAAGCGCCTGCACTATTCAGTGAATGTGCCCGAAATCCATTCGTCCGCGCCGCCGACCGATGTATTGACTCGCGTCGTAGATTTCCCCGGCCTCGCCGCAAAGTTAGCGCCTGTGGGCAGGGTGCGCGACCTCTACC